>Ga0136846_1208660_pt1 | contig 12361 bp, 9 predicted proteins | sample HopSoiMetagenom2_FD_96841 | JGI IMG/M metagenome (GOLD analysis project Ga0136846, IMG submission 96841) | Grasslands soil microbial communities from Hopland, California, USA - 2 Assembly 2016 (version 4) | ecosystem: Environmental > Terrestrial > Soil > Grasslands | place: USA: Hopland...
AAGATTTTAACGGCTTCTTCATCTCCGCGCCCAACGGCGTCATTCATCTCGTGGTCGGGCCGGAGGAAGTCTAAACGGTCGTGGGACGAGCGGCCAAGACTCACTGCTATCGGGGCGCCTTTCACAAATTGTCATGTTGAGCGAAGCGAAACATCTCTGATTTCGGGGGCGGCAGATGAGCGCTAGGAAATAAATCAGAGATTCTTCGCTTCGCTCAGAATGACGAACGGGCTCTACATTTCAGCGGCCTAACGATGCGCACGGCCGCGCCAGCGTCCGACCCAAGTGCTCCAGCCGTAAAATCCCAGCGGATCCAACAAACCTTCCGCCACTAATGCATCCACGTCCGCGCGGCTTGGCGTGATCTTTTCGTTGGCATCAGCGCCGTATATGTCGTCGATCACCATCCAGCATCCGTCCGCAAATTTGTCACCGTAACAGTCGACGTCTCTGCGTTTGGCAGCATCGGCATCGAGGATTAACAGTCCGACTTGATCCGAATCGAGTGCTTGACCGACAGCCGACATAGTTTCCGGCTTAAACGACTTTCCCTTGAGCAATGTGACCATGTTCGCCACACGCTCCCTGGCGAGATTGCGTTCCAAGTCGCGCAAGATATCGCGAGTGCCGAGCCGTTTGTGTTTCACGCTGCCGCCGGGTTCGATCGCGATGAGTTTCTTCTCCTGCCCTGAATCGCGGACGCCTAGCGCTGCGGCAATTGTTGCTCCTCCAACAAACGCGCCGATCTCAAGAATCGCGCCGGAGCAAAGTTTCGCGAAGTGATAAATCAAAATCAGCACGTCCAGATGAAGCATGGAGTATTTGTCGCGGATCTTCATCAGCTCCGAATGAATGGGCTCGTGGCGGTACGCCATTAGCCTGTGCATCAAATCCAGGCATTCGCTATAGGTAGCAGCCTTCGCGATCGGCTTTTCGCGATTCACGACTTCCGTCTGCTGTGAGGATTTCGAGATGCCGTGGGTGCACTCGTCGGGGTGCGCGTCGAACCAGCCGACGCCGTCGCTGCGGGGCTGGAAACGCGAAATGCGGAGGTCGGCGACGGCAACGCGGATGGTGTTCCTGACGCAGTAGAGGAAGGAGACGGCGAAGGGCTCGGAGTAGGGGAAGGGATAGTGTTCTCCCAACGATGCAACGGCACGCTCGCGCCGCCGATCTCTTTTATCAGCGTCTCGCATCGCGCGTGGATTTTGTCCAAATCAGGAGGACCAAATGGCTTCTCAGCCGTTCCCGGGAAAATGATGTAACTCACCTTCAGATCGCTCACCGGCCGATTGTAGGCGGTTGCAAGCGCGTTGAGTTCTTTTGCTACGCGCAGCGACGCCTCGCCGACTTTGTCGTTGGGACCGACATCTCCGACAATCACAGGGTAAATCGCATCGCCGAAAACCACGAGCGCATAATCGCCCACTTTAACCGGATCGGGGCCACGGGTAAACGTGCCCGGCACCACGATGAACGGATCGGTCGCGCCGATGAGGAAACTGAACTTTTTCAGCGTGCCGACCTCGGCGCGCAATTCCACGATTGCGTTGCGCAACTCGCGTTTGCGCGCGGGTGCAGTACCTGCCAGCGCGTACTCGTCTTCTACGCGTTTCAATCGCTGTTCAGTCCCGGCGAGATATGGGTTGGGCGCGTCGGTTTTCTTTTCCCAACGATAACTGGTGGCCGGTTTGAAATTCGCCGACGCACCGGAACCAGCAGGCAGGCGATCGGAATCGGAGCCGTCGGCGTCCACATCCATCTCCGCCTGAAGCAGCAGCGCCTTTCGATGAGTTTCGGGATGCTGAAGCTGTAGAACAGTCTCACAATCGAAAAAGTTATGCCGCGACAAAAGTAAATCGAGACGGCCGAGGTTCTCGCGCAGCATTCTGACTTTCGTGTCGTAAAGTTGCGCGAAAAGGGGCGAAACAGGGTCGCGCGACAACATCGACGCCAAACCGGGTAAAAGCGTCGGTAATTGGGGACTGACTTTCGCCAGTTCGTCGATTGTTTTGTTCGGTGAAGGTACACGCGCCAGCAGCTTGAGATCCAGTACGTAACTCTCAGGTTGGATGCGTTCGGTTGCAGCATCGGCGCCGGGCGTCGTCTCGACGGTGGATTGAAATGTGATGCCGTTAAACAGTTTTGCGGTGTCCAAGTTTCCCGTGGTCACAGGCGGCCGGGTTGCCGTAGGTTTCGGCGTCGGCGTTTCGGATACCTCGACGGGCGCGAAGCGTTGCAATCGCTCGAGCGAGATCCAGCGATAGACAATCGCGGCGAAAACCGCAGCGAACAAAATCAGAACCAGCCGCCGCCACGTACGAAGGCGAATTTTTCCCACGCGATTACTTTCGCACCCAGGCGATGATGGCTGCAATGATCCCGATCACGCTCAACACTGACATCATGCCAGCAGGCATGATTCTGCCGGTGCGAATGAATTTGGGCACGAACTGCGCAGCGAGTAAAAGCGAGACGATCAGCGCAGTCGCTAATCCCGCAACGCGGTGTTCAGGCAGAAGAAATGCGGCGACGAGCAGCAAAACCCCTGTGATTGCCCCAGCAATAATGGACGCCACGCTGCCAGCTTTGAGATAACCTATAATTCCGCCGGCGATCGTGAGCAGGCCAAAAATAATGAAATAAATCTTCGCCGCTTCCATTTGGAACGCGGCAGCATTGGTAAGCCAACTGGACGCCGCTGTCCAGCATTGCTGTAGCCGGAGCGGTGATCGCGCCAAATTCATTGCGACGATCGCGCCCGGATCACGGCTCGAGGCTACAGCGCGCGCACGCTCGCATCATTGTAGAATTCGATTTGTCGCCCACCGAGGCGACGGATAATGCGCCAGCCATGGCTCTTTGCAAATTCACGGATTTCATCTTCCGACATGTCCCGGAGAACCCGCAACTCTGCCGGCTGAGTGACGACATATTCGGAGCTTATTGAAAGTCTCTCCCCGATCTTAGTGGCGAGAGCTGGCAAATCGTTGTGCATCTATTCCTTGCTAACGGTTAACTGTGCGATCCGCGTCGGAGAGCTTTTTCTTCAATGGCAGCGGGGGCGGCCGCTTTGGTTTACGGTTCATTCTGGCCCCGAGTGTGTGAACAGCTTTGCGGCCAGGCGAAGGGCCACGCGAGGTTGGTTTCTCCATAGATCTGCTCGTTGTCGCGGGGTTTGTGTGAAACGCATACTTATCAAATTCAGCCCCGGGCACAAGCGCTACCACAACAGTTTCGGCTCACTGGCGCGGTGCTTTTCCTTGGCTAAACTTTGTCGATGTTTTCGGAGACGATCGAGTTACGCGGGCACATCATTGATTCGCTCATCTTGCCGAAGGTGCTGGACCAGATTCTGACGAATGGCGGGAACTTCAAAATTACTGAAGTCCAAATCGGTCGGAAGCGGGCAGATCAAAGCTTTGCTCGAATTGAAGTGTCCACCGAAACAGGCGAAGCGTTGGACGAGCTGATCCTGCGGCTTCGCCAGCAGGGCGCTGAAGTACTGGAGCGCGCAAACGCTCAAGTTGCCGCAGCTCTAGGCGACGGCGTTTTCCCGCCGGAGTTCTACGTAACCACCAACCAGCAAACATTTGTTCGCTTCGGCGGTAAGGAGATCGAGGTGACGCCGTCGATCATCAATAGCGCAATCGCGGTTGATCGAAAAAGAGGCCGCGCGCGTGCCATCAAGTTCTTCGACGTCAAAAAAGGTGACGAGATCGTTGTCGGACACCAGGGAATCCGTGTTGTGCCGGTGCAGCGAGCCACCACGCACACGGATCCGTTTCAGTTCATCAACAATATTGTTGATGCCGAGGAACCCAAGTCGGCCATCATTCGCGAAATCGCGGAGGAATTGCGCCGCGTCCACGGCGCTCGCGGCAAAATCGCAATTGTCGCCGGCCCGGCGATCGTGCGCACCGGCGGAGGCGCGCATTTGGTTCGATTGATTGAACGAGGTTGTGTCCATCGGCTCTTCGCTGGAAACGCATTTGCAGCTTATGATGTTGAGCACGCTTTGTTTGGAACCTCGTTGGGATTAGATCCCGATGTCGCAATCCCGCGCGGCGGACACGAAAATCATCTCCATGCGATAAATGCAATTCGGCAAGTCGGCGGAATTGCCGCTGCTGTCCGCGAAAAGGTCCTGACCAGCGGAATCATGCACGCGTGCGTGGAACACGGGGTCGATATCGTGTTGATCGGGGCCGTAGGTGACGAGGGGCCGATCCCTGGCGTAACAACTGACGTAATCGAATGTGAGAAAATCCTGAGAACCAAGCTAAGGGATGTGACTCATGTGATGTTATTAGCGACCCTCCGTTACTCGCTTGCGTTAGGGGCCTTCCTCACTAACAACGTTAAAACCGTTTGCGTCGATATCGATCCGCCCGCAGTGGAACGAGCGGTCGAGCAGCAGCCATTGCAATCGATCGGCCTCGTCACGGATGTGGAACCATTTCTGCGGGAACTCGCCGATTGCCTGAGCCGGTCCAAGGTCAGTTGGTAGATTTTGGTGCCATGCGCGAGCTGCTTCTTTGTCCGCCGGATTACTACGGCATTGAGTACGAGATCAATCCATGGATGAGCGTCGCCCGCGGCGCCGAAACGGCGATCGTCCAGGAGCAATGGAAACAACTGCATGTGACGCTTTCCAAATTTTGCAAGGTTCATCTGATTGCGCCGCAGCCACGACTGCCCGACATGGTCTTCACCGCTAACGCCGGGCTGACGATTGGCCGCAGATTCATCCCCAGCAATTTCCGTCACAAAGAACGCGCCGGAGAACAACCGTTTTTCGCCAAATGGATGGAGCAACACGGTTACGAAGTGGATTGGCTGCCGGAGAAACTTTACTTCGAAGGCGAAGGCGATGCGCTCTTTTGCAACGACGCGCTCTTTTGCGGTTACAAATTTCGTTCCGACATTCAATCGCACCGTGCCATAGCAGAAATGCTGGGTTGCCTTGTGATCTCCGTAGAGCTGGTTGATCCTCGCTTTTACCACCTCGATACCTGTTTTTGTCCGTTGCCCGACGGCAGTGGGTTTTGGTTTCCAAATGCGTTTGATGAGTACGGGCAGCGCGCAATTCGCGAGCACATGACTGATTTGATCGATGTCGCTCAGGAAGAAGCAATGCACTTCCCATGTAACGCCGTGGTGATCGATCGTGACATCGTTTTGCCCGAAGGCGCACCCCAGCTCGTGACCGAATTGCAAGAGCGCGGCTATCGCTGCCAGGCGTTGCCGATGACCGAATTCATTAAAGCCGGCGGCGCCTGCAAATGTCTCACCATGTTTATGCCGCAAAGAGAGAAGGCTTGAGGTAAGAACGAACCGCTGGGCCGTGCGTGAACCTTCGGCGCGCTCGGCGACCGCGCCCTACCTTGCGCATTTTGCCCGAAGCGCTTTTTCAATTTTCCCAACCGGCGAGCAATTGACCACGTCCTCTTTGGTGAGCCAGCCTTTGCGCGCGATACCGATTCCGAACCACAGATCTTGAAGACGCTCGGTGCGATGAGCATCCGGATTAATCACGCATTTGACGCCTTTTTGTTTGGCCAGCGGCCACCACCGCCAGTCGAGGTCGAGCCGCTTGGGCGCGGCGTTAAGTTCGACCCATGAGCCGGTGCGCGCTGCCGCGTCGAGCACCGCCGGAATATCGATTTGGTACGGGTCGCGTTTCAGAAGCAATCGGCCGGTCGGATGCGCCAGCATCGTGACGAACGGATTTTCCAGCGCGCGGATTACGCGCTGGGTCATCTCGGATTCGCTTAAATTGAAAACGGAATGAACTGACGCGACGACATAGTCGAGTTGCGACAAGACTTGATCAGGAAAATCGAGCGAGCCGTCGCGAAAGATGTCGCAGTCTACTCCGGCAAATAAACGAAATCCGTCGAACGTTTTGTTCAGTTTCCGAATCGCTGTGACTTGCTCGAGCAACTTTTCCGCGGCAATCCCGTGGCCTTGAACGGAGCTGCGGCTATGATCGGCGATGCCGAGATACTCCAGCCCGAGTTCGCGGGCCGCTTCGGCCATTTCTTCGAGTGTGTTATGACCATCGCTCGCCACCGTATGGCAATGAAACGTGCCGCGCAGATTTTCCTTCTCGATGAGTTTTGGCAGAGAATGTTTTTCAGCCGCTTCGAATTCGCCGCAGTTTTCCCGTAGCTCCGGCGGGATGCAATCGAGATCGACGGCGCGATACAACTCGGCTTCGTCCCGCACATCCGGAATTTTGCTTGGTGATTTCTTCTTCTTCGCCTTCGGGTCAACGGGAACGACCGCGAGCCGGTATTCATTGAGCGTCCAGCCCCGCTGCAATGCGCGGCTACGCATCTCGATGTTATGTTCCTTGTTGCCGGTGAAATAAGCGAGCGCAAATGCGTATTCCGCTGTTGTGACCACTCGCAGATCGCACTGCACTCCCGAACGCAACCGCACGCTCGATTTTGTTGGGCCTTGTGCGATGACGGATTCGATGAGCGGATGGGAAATGAAAAACTTTGTAACGGCATCCGGTTCCTTTGTTGCCACCAGCAAGTCTAGATCGCGGACGATTTCTTTTCGTCGCCGATAACTCCCGGCAACCTCAACTTGCAAAGCTGCTTCGTGCGCAGCCAGATCTGAGCGCAGCGCTTCGGCCTCGGCTGCCACCTGGCCGAATTGAAAGGAACCTACGTGCGATGCGCGTCTAGCGATGGCCTCGCAGATCTTTTGCTGCGTTGTTTCACCAAACCCAGATAATTCTGCAACGCGGCCCTGTTCGCATGCCTTCTGCAACTGCTCGATCGAGCTGATGCCGAGTTTGTCGTGCAGCGCCTTGATCTTTTTGGCACCAAGTCCAGGCAGCGAAAACAATTCCAGAATTCCGGTCGGAAATTCCGCGCTTAATTCCTGCAAATACTTAAGCGACCCAGTTTCGGCCAGCTCCTTGATCTTCAGCGCGATGCTTTTTCCAATACCTGGAATTTTTGCCACGGCTTCTTCGTCCTGAAAATTCGAGACATTCGCGCCGAACGTTTCAATCGCGCGCGCTGCATTTGTGTAGGCCCGAGTCTTGAACGGATTTTCGCCTTTCAACTCTAGGAGCGTTGCAATCCGTTCCAGAACGCCGGCGATTTCCTCTTTGGTCATCACCAAAACGGTTACCTCGAATCCCGCCGGCGTCGATGGGACATCTTTTCGTCCGGGAGGCACCAAGACGTGTGAGCCCGGACAAATCGCGGGGGAACCTAAATCGAAACGCGCAGGCGAGTTCTTATCGCTCGACTAATTCAGATCGTACACCTCAACCAAGCCAACTCCTGCGGTGTTGCTTACCCCGCGCACGATCGCGGTGTAGTTGCCCGATGGCAGGTCTGCAATGATCGCCGATTCGCTTGCCGCAGTCGGAGCGTGGCCGCTATTCTGAATATCGCTGACCTGATTGCTGGTGATAATGCCGCCGATTATCGTCGTCTGCCAGTTATCATTGCTAGCAATCAATGCTCCGCTGCCATTGTGCAGTTCCAATGTCGGATTGGCTAAGGCATCGGGGATCCCAAACTGCGTGAGCTCAGGGCCAATGGCACGAATGATTACCCTCTTTGGGCCACTGCCTTGAACAATAAAACCACCAATCATCACATGCTCACCCGTTTGAACAAAGCTGCGGGTGCTGATGTTACTCAGATTTGTTGCCTGAGTTAGATCATAGCCGATGACATCGAGATTAATTCCTTCAGGTGATGTCGCCGAGATGTCGGAATCCTGTCCGGTACAGCCAAAAGCATTTTGCACGTATGGATGCGTCTGAGGGCAACCCCCACTAAGCCAATCACCAAAGTCGCCATGCGAGTCCTGATTGAAATTCACAATGTTCGTCACGCCACCGTTGATCGAGAAATAGCGGGTGCCGGAACGACTAATGCTTCTGTGGCCAGGCGAAGACCAACTGAACAAGTCCTGAGGCCGAACGTCGCTGCCATTTCCCCCGAGGCGCGAACCCAAACCGATCGCCTCGTCAACTTCGTGTTCCGTCGAACGCTGAGCGTCGAAGTTGCCTGCGGCGGGAGGCCGGCTGAACTGATATGGCGCTGCAGAATTGAGGGTCACGATAGCGTCATACGGCCCGCCCTGCCCAACGCTACCGTCTGCAAACATTGCTGGCCGCGTGTTCAGTCCCACTGCCCTGCCGGCGGCGCTGGCCGGCTGGACGTTAGGTGAGAGAGCGGTGCTTGGCAGACTTGCATTCGCCTGGGTGTCGTTGCTGCTCGTTGCATCCGCTCTCAGCGCACTGATGTAACTGCCCCATGGAATCTGATAAACCACGAAATCAGTTTGCGCGAGTGTCCCCATTGGTAGAGTCATCCCGTCAGGAGTAGTCGTGGAATAGCGGAAACGAATCTGAATTGTAATCGGATCTGTGAATAATGATTCGTGAAATGAAATGGCTCGGCTAATCATCGCCTGAATCGCCGCCGAATTCGGGTTGTTTGCGATCGAACTGTCAAATGTCGCATGAATCGTCAGCCCAGTGGTAGGCTCGGTGGTGGTCGCCATGGTTTCGGCATAACCCGCTACGCCCGTCACATCGTAGGCGCGAACGCGGTAATAATACGTTGTGCCCCGGTTCAGTCCGGTCACCACGCGTCCGGTCGCGTCACCAACATCTAAGTTGTGGTAACCATCGACATAACTGTCGAACGCGCTGTTGGTGGAAACATCGAGCAGGTAGCCTTTCGCGCCGCTTGCCGGTTCCCAGGTCGCCATAAAGCTGCTGCGCGTCGGCGGTGGTGGCGAAACAGGTTCAGGCTGCGGTGAGAGCTCGTTCGTGTTTGGAAGCTGAAACAAGCTTTCCGGCTGAGCGTGCGCCCGATGCACGCCTGCTCCCGCTTCGAATCGCTCTGCCTCCGGAGGAGCCGTCTGCCCTGACAATCTAATGCCGCCTGCAACAGCGAGTCCCAGGAGAGCGCAAACAAGACCTGAAGTTCTTATGTAAAACTCGCGTCGCATATCGCCCTCAACGAAGGTCGCAAACTCTAGTTAGACATTGTTACTGCACAACTCGAAAAACGCGACGACACCGACTGCCATGATCTGATCTGCACGCTGTCTCTCCTCACATCCGCCCGCGGCGTTGATAGAATTTGTAGCGGTCGATAATCGATTCGACGTATCTACGCGTTGCGGGAAAATCGATCTTTTGAAGAAACTGACGTTCCGGTATCTCGGCAGCGTCGTTTCCACCGCTCCAACGCTGGGCACGACTGGCGCCAGCATTGTACTCCGCCAACGCGAAAGGAATTGGATCGGACTGATGGGTCCAGTGTTCCATGGCCCGATGCAAATACCAGCTGCCCGCTTCTAGATTTGTCTTTGGTTCGAAAAGTTGATCCGGCTTGAAACCGGCGATCTTGTTTTCGCGCGCCCATTCGTTGGCCGCTCGTTCGCTCACCTGCATCAGTCCGCGCTCTCTATGGCTGCCATGTTTCTTGGAATCGAACCGGCTCTCCCGCCAGACGACGGCTTTCACCAGCATCGGGTCGAGATGATGTTCGAACGCAACGCTCCGGATGAGCCGGTCGTACCGATGAAACCGGGCCGGACTCATCCATTCGTAAAATATGTACAGCGGATCACCCGATTTAACTGCGAGATAAGCAAATGCCGCAGCGATTGCCAGCAACACGCAGAGAACCAGTTTGAACAGGAATTGTATCATTCAACTCGTGCTACAATAGCCGATTACAAAATTACGGGCACGAGCACGAGCATGAATCATGAGGATGGGACGCGCTACGTTCGCGTCATTGTTGATCGGGCAATCCATCGCGAGCTCGATTATTCGGTGCCGGAAAATTTAGCCGATCGCGTCGGAGTGGGTTCCCGCGTGCGGGTGCCGTTCCGGGATAAATCGGCGCTGGCAACCGTCGTTGCGGTCCCCGAGCAAAGCGAAGCCAAAGGCATCCGGTCAATCGAAGCCATTGTCGGGGATGCACCGATCTTGACCGAACAGTTGCTCGAACTCGCAAGGTGGATCGGCACGTATTATTGCTGTCCGATCGAAGCGGTGATGCGCAGTGTGCTTCCGCAAGTGATCCGGCGCGCGGAAGTCGGCTGGAAAAAACAGTTGTTCGTGCAACCCGCGAGCAACGTCGACCAAGGCGAGATGGAAAAACTGCGAAGACGCGCGCCAAGGCAGGCCGGGTTGTTGGAAGCGATCGCCAAGCTGGAAAAGCCGGTACGCGCGGCGGAACTGCTTCGGCAAACCTCGCTCGATAACCAGACGTTGCGCGCACTAGTAAAGCGCGGTCTCGCCGAACTGCGCGAAGAAGCAGTGGTGCGCGATCCGCATGGCGACGAACAGTTCATCGCAACCTCGAACCTCGTTCTGAACGAGGAGCAAACGCACGCACTAAAGGAAATCGAGCAAGCGCTCCAAGCACCTGAAAACGCACGTCCGATTTTACTCCACGGCGTCACGGGTTCCGGCAAAACGGAAATTTATCTGCAGGCCATCTGCGCAGCGCTCGACCGCGGACGCACGGCAATTGTTCTCGTTCCCGAAATCTCGCTTACGCCGCAAACGGTGGAACGCTTCAAAGGCCGTTTCGCCGAGGCGCAGGATGCCGTCGCTGTTTTGCACAGTCATCTGTCCGAGGGCGAACGCCATGACGAATGGCACAAGATTCATTCCGGCCGCGCCCGCATCGTGATCGGCGCGCGCAGCGCAGTGTTCGCGCCGCTGAAGAACCTCGGGCTCATCGTTGTCGATGAAGAACACGAAACAACTTACAAACAGGAAGAAGCGCCGCGATATCACGCGCGCGATCTCGCAGTGGTCCGCGCGAAAATCGAAAAATGCGTCGTCGTTTTAGGCAGCGCAACGCCGTCGCTGGAGAGTTATCACAATGCTACGATCGGAAAGTACCGGCTCATTACGCTTACGCAGCGTGTGGACCAAAAGCAGATGCCGCTCATGCGCGTTGTCGATCTGCGCCAGGAACGACGAAAGGAAAAGAAAGCCGCCATTCTGTCAGAAAGATTGTCGCAAGCCATTGCCGAGAGATTGGAGAAACGCGAGCAAACAATTCTATTTTTGAACCGGCGCGGGTTTTCCACGTCGCTGCTGTGCAGCAATTGTGGTGAAGCGCGCAATTGTCCGAATTGCAGTGTTGCGCTCACGTTCCATCGGCATCCAGCGGTCGCCGGCCGATTGAGTTGTCATTTGTGCGGGCACAGCGCCGCTGTTCCCAAGAAATGTCCGGCCTGCGGACAAGACGCGCTGATTTATCACGGCTTCGGCACTGAGAAAGTGGAATCAACCGTTGCGCAAATTTTCCCCAAAGCGGTGGTGCGCCGCATGGACGCGGATTCGATGACGCGCAAAGAAGCGTATCGCGAAACGCTGCGAAATTTTCGCACGGGCAAGATCGACATTCTCGTCGGCACACAAATGATCGCGAAAGGCCTGCATTTTCCAAACGTAACGCTTGTCGGTATAATCAATGCCGATCTAGCCCTGCATCTTCCCGATTTCCGCGCAGGCGAACGCACGTTCCAACTTCTCACCCAGGTGGCAGGGCGTGCCGGACGCGGCGAGACATCCGGCGAAGTTTTCGTGCAAACGTACACACCGTTCAGTCCCTCGATTCAATTTGCCCGCCACCACGATTTCGCAGGGTATTTCCAGCAGGAGCTCGAGTTCCGCGAACGCTGCGATTTCCCGCCATTCAAACACGCGATCCTGATGACCGTGCGCTCTGCGCACGAAGGCCGCGCCAAGCTTTCGGCCGAAACATTAAAACGTCGCTTGAGCGAAGCGCTGCCGAAAGAGTTCACATTGGGCGATGCAACTCCAGCACCGCTGGAAAAACTACAAGGCCAATTCCGTTTCCACATTTTGATCCGCGGCGAAGCCATCATGCGCCTGAGCCGTCTCGTCCGCGAAACTCTCGACAAACTGCCCTTCCCCGAAGACGTCACCGTAGCTGTCGACGTTGATCCATATCAGTTGCTTTAAGCTTGGAACGACAACTAACACAGTTATCTCGTCAGCGCGTTCCGCACCCGGTAGCGCTAAGTGAAACCCAGCTCATGTAATTCTCGTGATCGGGTTTCTTTGAACGAACCGGCTGGCACACCTGAGAGCGAAACAAATCCGCCTTTGAGTTCCAAGCAGACTTCCGAACATGGAGTAAGCATCGACCATCGGGCTTTCTTGCGTCGGTCTTTATCCTTATCAGATTGCGCTTTGAGCCAGCGTTTCACGAAAAGCCTTCGTTCCCGTCGCGCATTGGCACGCAGCCAAGCGCCCTAATGAATCCATATCTTTGCTGCAGCGTCCAATAGCGACTTCTCCATCCACGGCCAC
>Ga0136846_1211710_pt1 | contig 12360 bp, 14 predicted proteins | sample HopSoiMetagenom2_FD_96841 | JGI IMG/M metagenome (GOLD analysis project Ga0136846, IMG submission 96841) | Grasslands soil microbial communities from Hopland, California, USA - 2 Assembly 2016 (version 4) | ecosystem: Environmental > Terrestrial > Soil > Grasslands | place: USA: Hopland...
GAGGAGGTGGCGCCGGACCTGGCCGACCTGCCCGAGCAGCTGCACGACGTCAGCGTCGACGAGGGGCCGCGGGTCGTCGTCCGGGCCCTGGTCCGGGCCTTGAGCCGGCACGGCGCCGCGGCGCCCCGCGCCGAGGTCGGCCGCGCACTGGCCGCGCTGACCCGCGGCGAGCGGGTGGCGGACGTGGCCGACGAGGTCGGCTACAGCCGGCGCCGGCTGAGCACCCTGGTGCGGGAGGAGACCGGGCTGGCGCCGAAGGAGTACCAGCGGGTGGCGCGGTTCCAGGCGTCCCGGGCCCTGCTCGGCCGCACACCGCTGGCCGAGGTGGCCGCGCTCTGCGGGTACGCCGACCAGGGCCACCTGGCCCGGGACTGGTCCGACCTGGCCGGATGCCCGCCGAGCACGTGGCTGCGTGAGGAGTTCCCATTCCTCCGAGACCACGAGACCGCCCCCACGGCATCGTGAGGGACATGACCGCTGCTGAGACCAGGCTCTGGCACTCCATGTCCTTCGCGGACGCCGACCGGATGATCGCGTGGCTGACCGCGGTCGGCTTCACCGAGCACGCGACCTACCGCGACGAGCAGGACCCGACGGTCGTGCACCACGCCGAGTGGCTGTGGCCGGGCGGGGGAGGGATCATGTTCGGCTCCAGGCGGCGGGACGGGGCGATCGACAACGTCGGCGGGTCCGCCGCGTACCTCGTGACCGACGACCCCGACGGCGTCTTCCAGCGCGCGGTCGAGGCCGGCGCGACCGTCGAGCGCGAGCTCGAGGACAACGACTACGGCGGCCGCGGTGGCTCCGTCGCCGACCCGGAGGGCAACCACTGGTCGTTCGGGAGCTACCAGCCGAGCTGAGCCACGCGGCTGAGACACCTCGCCGACCCGGCGGTGCTGCTCACTACCCTTGTGCCCCGTGGCGGTCAGGGCGGTGCGAGGCGCGACCCAGCTCGACGCGGACGACCGCGACCACATGCTGGAGCGGGTCGCGGAGATGGTGCTCGACGCCATGGAGGCCAACGGCCTGGAGGTCGACGACTTCATCTCGGTGATCTTCACCGCCACCTCCGACCTGGTCTCGGAGTTCCCGGCGTACGCCGCGCGGCAGCTCGGCTTCGGCGAGGTGCCGCTGCTGTGTGCCCGCGAGCTCGAGATCGAGCGGTCCATGCCACGCGTGGTCCGGATGCTCGCCCATGTCGAGACCGACCTGCCGCGGTCGGACGTCACCCACGTCTACCTGCACGGCGCCGCGGCGCTGCGCCGCGACCTGACCCGCGTGCGGGCGACACCCGATGAGTGAGCCCCGCGGTGCGCTCGAGGGTCCGGTCGAGATCGTCGGCACCGGTCTCCTCGGGACCTCCATCGCCCTCGCGCTGAGGCGGGCCGGTCTCGAGGTCCTCCTGTCCGACGAGTCGGCCGACCACCTGCGCACCGCCTCCGGCCTGGGCGCCGGCCGGCCGGCGGCCCCCGAGGACCGGCCACAGCTGGTCGTGGTGGCGGTGCCGCCGGACCACCTCGGCCCGGTGATCCGGCGGGCCCTGGAGCTGACCGAGGCGTACGGCGCGGTCGTGACCGACGTCGGCAGTGTCAAGTCCGGGCCGCTGTTGGAGGTCAAGGATGTCGCCGGCGTCGAGCGGTACGTCGGCAGCCACCCGATGGCCGGTAGCGAGCGCTCCGGACCACTGGCGGCGAGCGCCGCGCTGTTCGACGGCCGTCCATGGGCGCTGACGCCGCACGAAGGCTCCCGTCCGGAGGCGGTGGAGCTGGTGGAGGCGCTGGTCCGGCTGTGCGGCGGCGTACCGGTGCGGATGAGCCCGGTGGAGCACGACCGCGCCGTGGCCCGGACCTCCCACATCCCGCACCTGCTGGCGGCACTGGCCGCCGGTCGGTTGGCCGACGCACCCACCGACCACCTGGCCCTGACCGGCCAGGGCGTCCGTGACGTGACGCGAGTGGCGGCGGGAGACCCGGTGCTGTACGGCCAGATCGTCTCGGCGAACTCCGAAGCCGTGCTCGACCTCCTCACCGAGGTCCGCGACCGCCTGGACGCCGTCATCGACGCCGTCGGCGCCGCCGACCGGGACGCCCTCGAGGTCGTCCTCCAGGAGGGCGTCGCGGGCACGCAGGCCATCCCCGGCAAGCACGGCGGCCCGACCCGGCCCACCAGGTCGGTGTTCGTCTCGGTGCCCGACCACCCGGGCGAGCTGGCCAGGCTGTTCGCGGACGCCGGGGCCAGCGAGGTCAACATCGAGGATGTGCACATCGACCACGACCCCGGTCGGCCCGTCGGCCTGGTGGAGCTCGTCGTCGACGAGGAGTCGGCCGAGCACCTCCTCACCTCTCTCGAATCCAGAGGTTGGGTGACCCACCGGTAAGGTTGCCCGTCGTGAACAGCGCCGCCCAGGGGATCGTCGTCGCGATCGACGGGACCTCCGGATCGGGCAAGTCGAGCACGTCGCGCGGCGTCGCACACCGACTAGGGCTGCGCTACCTCGACACCGGCGCGATGTACCGCGCGATGACGTGGTGGATGCTCCGCCACGGGGTCGACGTCCACGACCAGCAGGCGGTGGCTGCGCGCTGCGGCGAGCCGCGCATCGTGTGCGGCACGGACCCGCTGGTGCCGACGGTCACCGTGGACGGCGAGGACGTCGCCACCGCCATCCGGCTGCCCGACGTCAACCAGGCGGTGTCGCCGGTGAGCGTCGTGCCGGAGGTCCGCGCCCGGATGGTCCGCGTGCAGCGTGCGCTCATCGAGGAGGCGGTCAGCGGCCCCGGGATGGTGGTCGAGGGCCGGGACATCGGCTCGGTCGTCTGGCCCCAGGCGCCGGTGAAGGTGTACCTGTCCGCGGAGGTCTCGGCGCGAGCCACCCGCCGCGCGGCCGAGGAGGGCGGCTCGGACGTCGGGGCCACCGAGGAGTCGCTGCTGGCCCGCGACCGGATCGACTCCGGCCGGGCGGTCTCGCCGCTGGTGATGGCCGAGGGCGCGGTGCACATCGACACCACGCCGTACACGCTCACCGAGGTGATCGACCGCATTGTCGAGCTGGTGGAGCTGGTCGGGAGCGACGCGTGAGCCTGGGCGACGACGAGGTGCCCGAGAGCGCCCGCCTGCACCCGGCGCGCTACCTGCTCTACCCGCTCCGGCCGTTCGGCCGTGCGGTGATCCGGCGCCGGATCAAGGTGCGCATCGTGAACGGGGAGAAGCTCCCGGGCAAGGGGCCGGTGATCATCGCCTGCAACCACGTCGGCGTGGTGGACGGTCCACTGCTGGCCATCTTCGCCCCCAGGCCGGTGCACGCGCTGACCAAGCAGGAGATGTTCAAGGGGTTCATGAAGCACTTCCTGCTCAGCTCCGGGCAGATCCCCCTGGACCGGTTCCATCCCGACCCGCTGGCCGTGAAGCGCTGCCTGAAGGTGCTGCGGACGGACCACGTGGTGGGCATCTTCCCCGAGGGGTCCCGCGGCGGCGGGGAGTTCGACCGGTTCCACACCGGCGCGGCCTACCTGGCCATGGTCACCGGGGCGCCGATCGTTCCGGTGGTGCAGTTCGGCACCCGCGAGCCGGGTGCCGGCAGCAGCTCGCTCCCCGCCAAGGGCGTGGTCATCGACATGGTGTTCGGCGACGCTTACCACATCGCCCAGACGCCCTGGCCGCGCCGCAAGCGCGATGTCGCCGCCCACTCGGTCGGACTGCGCAAGCACCTGATCGCGCACCTCGACCAGGCCAAGGAGCTGACCGGTCGCGCTCTGCCCGGGCCCTTGCCCGGCAAGGAGACCGACCCGGACCCGGCCACTGGCATCACCGACGTCGAGGCCAGCTGATGGGCGGGGCGAGCGAGGGCGAGCTCGAGCAGCCGACCGGCCCGGTCCCCGTCCTGGCGGTGGTCGGCCGTCCCAACGTCGGCAAGTCGACGCTGGTCAACCGGATCATCGGCCGCCGCGAGGCCGTGGTCGAGGACGTGCCCGGGGTGACCAGGGACCGGGTCTCGTACGACGCCGACTGGGCGGGCCGTGCCTTCACCGTGGTCGACACCGGCGGCTGGGATCCCGACGCACGCGGGATGGCGGCGTCCATCCGCGCCCAGGCAGAGGTCGCGGTCACGCTGGCCGACGCGGTGCTGTTCGTGGTCGACGCGGCAGTCGGCATCACCGACGACGACGAGGCCGTCGTCCGGATCCTGCGCAAGAGCGGCAAGCCGGTGGTCCTGGCGGCCAACAAGGTGGACGACCAGCGCGCTGAAGCGGAGGCCTACGGCCTCTGGAACCTCGGACTGGGCGAGCCCTACCCGGTCTCGGCCCTGCACGGACGCGGCTCGGGTGACCTGCTCGACGCGGTCCTGGCTGCGCTGCCGGAGCCTCCGCCGGAGCGGATCGGCGAGCAGGTCGGCGGCCCCCGCCGGATCGCGATCGTGGGCAAGCCGAACGTCGGCAAGTCATCCCTGCTCAACCAGCTGGCCGGCGCCCAGCGGTCGGTGGTCGACAATGTCGCCGGCACGACGGTCGACCCGGTCGACGAGCTGGTCGACCTGGGCGACCGGACCTGGCGGTTCATCGACACCGCCGGCATCCGCAAGCGGGTCAAGGAGGCCTCCGGGCACGAGTACTACGCCTCCCTGCGCACGACCACGGCGATCGACCGGGCCGAGCTGGCCGTGCTGGTGCTCGACGCCTCCCAGCCGATCTCCGAGCAGGACCAGCGGATCATCCAGACCGTGCGCGAGGCCGGCCGCGCGCTGGTCATCGCCTTCAACAAGTGGGACCTGGTCGACGAGGAGCGCCGCTACTACCTCGACCGGGAGATCGAGCGGGAGCTCGTGCAGGTCCAGTGGGCGCCGCGGATCAACGTCACCGCGCGGACCGGCTGGCACGTGGACCGCCTGGTCCCGGCGCTGGACAAGGCGCTGGCCGGCTGGGAGACGCGGGTGTCGACCGGCGCGCTCAACGCCTTCCTGGGTCGGCTGGTGGCCGAGCACCCGCACCCGGTCCGTGGGGGCAAGCAACCCAAGATCATGTTCGGCACCCAGGTGTCGACGGCACCGCCCACTTTCGTGCTGTTCACGAGCGGCAAGCTCGAGGCGTCGTACGAGCGCTACATCGAGCGCCGGTTGCGGGAGGACTTCGGCTTCGTAGGTACGCCGATCGTGCTCCAGCAGCGGGTCCGGGAGAAGCGCAAGCGCTGATCAGCGCCGGGCGGCAACAATCGGGGAGGGCGCCGCGTCGCACAGCGCATGAACACCTCTCGGATCGTCATGTCCATCACCGCGGCGACTCTGGCCGCGTCCGTCGCCGCCCCCTCGAGCGCGGCGCCGGCGAACCGCGACGGGACGGTGATCAGGTGGCACGGCCAGGCGCGCACGGCTCAGCTGCCGGTCGGGCCGGAGGCCATCCCCGGCGCGCCGGGCTCGTTCCGGAAGTTCGTCCGCGCCGAGCTGCGCGAGTCGTGGATCAAGGAGCTAGGCCACAAGCCAGCATGCAAGAAGGCGCCCACCATGACCGTCCGCAGCCTGCGCACCGACGGGTTCGCGTTCGGCACCTTCGGCACCTACCCACAGCCCGGCTGCGCCACCGGTGGCGGGTATGTCGCCTACTGGGCGGTCCGGCACGGCGAGTGGAAGGAGGTCATCGGCACCCAGGACATCCCCTTCTGCGACAAGCTGGAGAAGTTCGGCTTCCCGTCCGAGCTCGGGATCCACAAGTGCTACGACGGCCAGGACGTCGTGACCTACCAGCATCCCTGAGCCGGTCCCGGCTTTCCGCGAGGGGGCACCAGGGCATGTCTCCCAATTCCTGGCGGCGCCGGACGCCGCCCAGATCACGCGCTGGGTGCGTTGCCGACCCTTCGAAGACGCTCAGTGGGCGCGGCCCGGCGCCTTCCCAGCGCGCGCCTGGACGACGCCGGCATCCACCCCGAATTGGGAGACACGCCCTAGGGTCGGGGGATGGCCCCGCCCGCGCCGCTGCGAGTCGCGCTCCTGCTGTCCGTCGCGTCGGCGCTCGTGGTGTCCGGCGCCTGGCTGGCGACCTCCGACGGGTCGCCGCCACCTCCGCCCTCCGTCCGCGCCGGTGAGCTGATCAAGTACCACGGCACCGCGTCCCGAGGGGTCCTCCCGCTGGGGCCTGAACGGCTGCCCGGTGCGCCGGCATCCTTCCGGATGTACGTCAAGAAGGAGCTCCACCGCGTCTGGGACCTGCTCGGCCACTACCCGAACTGCAGGACGTCACCGGAGATCTTCGTGCACGCGATCCGCACCGACGGGTTCGCGCTCGGCGGCGAGATCACCCGGCCTCGCGGCGCACACTGCGACGGCGGCGGCGGCGCCGCCTACATCTGGGCGATCCGGCAGGGGGAGTGGAAACCGGTGATCGGCACCCAGGACGAGTGGCCTTGCGACAGACTCCTGAAGTTCGCAGTCCCCAGCGAGATCGGAGTGGACGAGTGCTACGACGGCGTCCAGGTCGTCCCCTACGACCACCCATGAGCCTTCGTCTCGGTCTGGCCGGCGCTCTGGTGCTGGTGTGCGGTGCGGCCGCACCGGCCTCCGCGGTCCGTCCTGACCTGGCCAAGCCGATCGCCGGCACCCACTGCTCGGAGTTCCCGGCCGACAACTGGTGGCACGCCGACATCTCCGGCCTGCCGGTGCCTGCGCGCTCGGCCGCCTGGCTGTCGCACATGGACACTGGTGTCGACCTGCACCCGGACTTCGGGCCGTCCTACGGCGACGGGCCCAACTACGGCATCCCGGTCACGGTCGTGGGCAGGAAGCACAAGCTGGCGAAGGTGTCGTTCGACTACTCCTCCGAGAGCGACCACGTGAAGTACCCCGTGGGGCGCGACACGAAGATCGAGGGCGGCCGGAGCTCCGACGGCGACCGCCACGCGATCATCGTGGACAAGGACAAGTGCAAGCTCTATGAGCTGTACGCCGCCCGGGAGGCCAGCGGTCGCTGGCGCGCCGGCTCCGGTGCCGTGTGGTCGCTGAAGAAGAACAAGCTCCGCCCCGACGGCTGGACCTCCGCTGACGCGGCCGGGCTGCCGATCCTCCCCGGGCTGCTGCGCTGGAACGAGGTCAAGAAGGACAAGATCGACCACGCCATCCGGTTCACCACACCGGAGAGCTCGGCCGCCCACCTGTGGCCGGCACGGCACGATGCGAGCGACAACTCCTCGCCGGACTTCCCGCCGATGGGCGCGAGGTTCCGGCTCTCGGCGTCGTACGACGCGTCCGGGCTCTCGCCGTACGCGCAGAACGTCGTGGCGGCCATGAAGAAGTACGGCCTCGTGCTCGCCGACAACGGCTCGGCGTGGTACTTCCAGGGCGAGCAGAACGCCGCGTGGCCGGACAAGCTGATCGAGGACCTCAAGACGATCCCGGCCTCGGCCTTCGTCGCGGTGGACACCTCGTCGCTGATGGTGAGCCCGAACTCGGCGCAGGTGCGCTGACCGCGACACCCGTTGCCGGGGACCCTGTGTGGACCAGTAGCTCCGTGTCCAAGCGGAGCGCGGGCTTCAGCAGGAACAGCTCACCCGCCGGTCCACCACTGACGCAGCTCGAACTCGGCCTGCTTTGGACAGCGCCGGCACTGAAGGAAGCGGGTCGTGCCGTCGCTGGCGTATCTCGTGACCCATTTGTGCCAGCCGAGCCGGCATCGCAGCGGCTTGCTCATGACGACCTCACCCCCATAATGGCCCGGTTGGCCGCCGGGTCAACAGACCCGGCTGTGCTGCGCCAGGTGGGAGAGATCCACCCCGGAAGAGTGGGCCGTAACCCGCCTGACCTGCGGAAACTCTGTCGGGCTGACAGGATTTGAACCTGCGACCCCCTGACCCCCAGTCAGGTGCGCTACCAAGCTGCGCCACAGCCCGTCGGCTCCTACCGCGAGGGTGCGGAGCGCTTCGGAACCCTACCGCAGGGTCCACCGAGCCCCCGAACCGGCGAGCCGGTCCCGTGCACCTCAGGAGCCGGCGTCGGGGTCGTCCTCGACGGCTGCGGTCCGGTCCGCGCGGGCCGCCTGCCGGTGCCGCTCCGCCGCCACTTCGTCGCCGGCAGCCGCCGCCACGCCGGCGGCCGCGTCGTGCACCTCGGCGGCGTGGAGGTGGGCGGCCGCGGCACGCCGGGCTGCCAGCTCGGCGTGGGTCACGGCCAGCTCGGCCGCGGCCTGGGCGCGGGACAGGTTCTGCTCGCTGTGCCGCAGCGGCACGCCGGTGGTCGTGCCCAGCTCCGCGCGACGCTCCTCCAGCTCCTCGGCCCGCGTCCGCGCCTCGGCGGCGCGGAGCGCGGCGGAGACCTGCCGTTCTGCGGCCCGCGCGCGGCTCTCCTCTTCGAGGCCCATGGGACGATTCTCCGTGGCCGTCCGGGTCAAGGCAATCAGGACGGGTCGTCGGTGTCGAGCGGCTGGCACCGCACGTCCTCGGCGAGCGTCAGCCGCGCGAGTCTCCGGGCCGCAGCGAGGTAGTCCTGCCCCAGCACCCTCGAATGGGCCCGGGCGAGCTGCACGGTGACGAGGCGACGTCGGGCTTCGTGGTGTCGTCCGCGCGCGGCGTCGAGGTACGTCACTGCGTCCACCGTGTCGGCGACGGTCGTGACAACCCCTCCGCGCAGCCGGGCGCCTTGGTCGGCGAGCTCGTGTGCCCGCGTGCTCGCCGCCTTCGCTGCCCGCTCCGCCGCCTCGGCCAGCGGATGGTTACTGGTCCTTCGCGCAGCCGGTGCGGACATCTGAACTCCCGTTGTTCTCTGGGCGGTAACCCGGAGCGGACCAGCCTATTCCTCACCCTCCGGAGGGAGCTCCATCGCGATCACCGCCGACGGGCTGGGAAAACCATGCTCGTGGAGCGACGTGAGCGTGACGCGCACCTGGACTCCGCGACCACGCCGGGTGACGGCGTCCACAAGGAGCGACTGCGGCTCGGAGCCGCTGTCACCGAGCTGGTTCCGGATGGGCTGGCGCAGCTGCTCGACGGGCAAGCCGAAGTCGAGGTTCATCAGGTGTGCTCCGAGGGCCTCGCTGGCCCGGATGCCCCAGAGGTCCTCGGCCATCGAGTTCCACGCGAGCACGTTCATCTCCGAGTCCACGACGATGATGCCGGAGCTCACGCTGCTGAGGACGGAGGTCATGAACTGGTTCAGCCGGTCCACCTCCTCCTGGCGGTCGCGCAGCGCCTGGTTGGAGTAGTGGAGCTCGTCGTTCATCGACTGCAGCTCCTCGTTCATCGTCTCGAGCTCTTCGTTGGTGCTCTGCAGCTCCTCGTTGGTGGTCTCGAGCTCCTCGACGGTGCTCTGCAGCTCCTCGTTGGTGGTCTCGAGCTCTTCGTTGGTGCTCTGCAGCTCTTCGTACGCCGTCTCCAGCTGCCGGTTGGCGTGGAGCAGCTCGTCCTGCATCTGGTGGTGCTGGGTGACGTCGTTGAAGATGACCGTCAGACCGAGGAGGTTCCCGGTCTCGTCGGAGAGGGGCACGAACTGGATGTCGAGCACCAGGCGTTCCCCCGCGCCGCGGACGAGCTCGGTGTCCCGCACCCACACCGGCCGGCGATCGCGGGTCGCCTCCTCGATGTACCCCCGGAGCTCGAGGGGCCGGTAGGAGACCTCCAGGTCCTGGATCGACTGACCGATGTCTCGCAGGGTGAGGCCGAAGAGGTTCATCGCGCGGTGGTTGCACATCACCAGCCGGTGCTCGCTGTCCAGGACGACCTGCGCGGCGGCCGACGACATCAGCGCTGCCTGCCGGAGCCGGCCCACCCGGGCCTCATGAGCGGCGTCGGGTCCCATCTCCGGCTGGGCGACCAGACGTCGGTCGCGACCATCGGTGGCGATCTTCTCGAAGAACCGCTGCTTGAGCTCGACCGGCCGGAAGCTGGTCGCGTGGCTCAGCAGCATCTCGGCCTTGCCCAGGAACAGGGTGCCGTCGGACCGCAGCGCGAAGTGGAGCCGGTTGAGGATCTGGGACTGCACCTCGGCGTTGAAGTACATCAGCGTGTTGCGGCACAGCAGCAGGTCGACGTGCGAGATGGGGGCGTCCTGGATCAGGTCGTTGCGACCGAAGATCAAGGACCGGCGCAGCTCCTTGCGGAACACGAACCCGTTGCCCCTCGCCTCGAAGTACTTCTCGCGCAGCTCCTCGGGCACCGACCCCAGGTCCCTGGCGGTGTAGGTCGAGTGCCGGGCGTGGGCAAGGGCTTCCTCGTCCACGTCGGTGGCGTAGATCTTGACGCGGTCGCGGAACTCCTCGACGCCTAGCGCCTCGGCCAGCAGCATGGCGATGGAGCAGGCCTCCTCCCCGGAGGCGCAGCCGGCGCTCCAGACCCGGATCGGCTGCCCCTCACGACGGCGGAGCAGAGGAGGCAACAGCTCGTCCTGGAGGTAGGTCCACGCCTCCGGATCGCGGAAGAAGCTCGTGACGTTGATGAGGATCGTGTTGAACAACTGGGTGAACTCGTCGGGGTGCACGAGCAGGTGGTCGAGGTACTGGTCGTACCCCTCCATGCCGACATCGTCCATGCGGCGCTGCACGCGGCGCGCCAGGCTGGCGCGCTTGTAGCCGGTGAAGTCGAAGCCGCGCTCCTCCTTGATGTGCTTGAGCAGGGCCTCGAAGCCCTCGTCCTCGTCGTCGTTCTCGCTCGTGTGCCTGCTCCTCTGCAGCTGGGCGCGTCACGCGGAGCCGGGCTCCACGGCATCAGTCTCGTCCTGTGGCCGCCCCAAGTCGACCACGAGCTGCCGGACGAGCTCTGCGGCGCGCAACGCCTCGACCGCGTCAGCGCCGAACCGCTCGGCCGACCGCGGTCGTCCGTCGGCCGTGGCCCGCCGGCCGAGCTCTGTGTTCAGAGCGGCCTTCTCCTCCAGCGAACGCAGGGCCATCCACAAGGCACCCTCGAGAGCGACGGTCTGCCTGACCAACAGGCTCTCGGGTGACCAGGCGTGGCCCACCCGGCAGCGGAACCTGGCCAGGTTGCCCTCTTCGATGCGGTAGAGGGCTCCCGCGCAGTCCGGACAGCCGAAGCCCGCGGGCTCGCCCGGCCGGTCGAGGGCGTGCAGGGCGTGCGGGTCCATCTCGGCCACGTCGGTCTCCTCCTCGATCAGCTTCGACACCGGAGCCCCGGGCCGGTCCGGCAGCTCGTCGAGCCAGGCGATCAGCCGCCCGGGGATCTCGGCGACCGGGAGCTCGGCATCGGGGTGGTCGACCCGGCTGGCCGCCCTGGGCATCCCGTCGAAGAGGGGGTCCGACTGGACCACGCACCGGCCGCCACGCTCCTTGACCGCGATGACGCCGGCCGCGCCGTCGTCGAGCGCGCCGGAGAGGACGACCGCCATCACCCTCGATCCCCAGGCCCGGGCGGCCGACCGGAAGAGCACGTCGACCGCCGGCCGGTGGCCGTTCTCCTGTGGACCACGGGTCAGCCCGACCCTGTCCTCGACGACGACGAGGTGGTGGTCCGGAGGAGCCACCAGGAGCTCCCCGGCGCGGAGCTCCGCGCCGTCCTCGGCGTGCCGGGCTCTCAGCGGACCACGCCGCCCCAGGATGACCGGCAGCGCGCTGGTTCCCGTCGGCGGCACGTGCACGACGACCAGGACGGCCGCAGGCAGGTCCGCGGGCAGCCCGGCCACCAGTTCGCGGAGTGCCTCGATGCCACCGGCAGATGCGCCCACGACCACGAGGGCCTGCGGCGTGGTGGCAGCCCTCGGCATCCGGTCCTCCTGTTGTCGCGCGGAGTTCGATGGGATGCTGGGTACCCAGCGGAGTGGGAACGACTCCTGCGCCGAAACTCTTACGATCGACCCGACATGAGTACGATGCAGCCACCGTTCCGGCAGGGTCCGGGTGCGGTCGACTTCGGCCAATGGCTCGATGAGCTGCGGACCCGGCTCGAAGAGCTGCACGCGCTCGACGACGAGGCGCCGGACTCGTCCCCTGAGGTGGTGACCGACCTGGAGACGGCGTACGAGGAGCTTCGGGTCGCCGAGGAGGAGGTTCGCGCGCAGCAGGACCAGATCTCCTCGCTGCTCGACAGTCACCGGCTCCTGCGCTGGCAGCACGAGCGGATGCTGGCGATGCTCCCGGTGCCCGCCTTGGTGACCGACTCCGAAGGGCTGATCCGTTCGGTCAACGCCGCCGTGGCTGCGCTCGTGGCGAGACCAGCCAACTGGCTGCTGGGTCGGCCGATCTTCACGCTGTTCGAGCCCTGCGACCGGCGCGACCTCCGACAGCTGCTGTCCACGGACCAGGCCAGGGTGAAGCGCCAGACGGCAACCGTGGTGCCGAAGGAGGGCAATCCGGCCCCCGTCGACCTGTGGGTCACGCTGCGTCCGGGCGAGAACGTCGAGGCGACTTGGCTGTTGCTCGAGCCCGGCAGCCCCGGCGCGCA
>Ga0136846_1225307_pt1 | contig 12359 bp, 13 predicted proteins | sample HopSoiMetagenom2_FD_96841 | JGI IMG/M metagenome (GOLD analysis project Ga0136846, IMG submission 96841) | Grasslands soil microbial communities from Hopland, California, USA - 2 Assembly 2016 (version 4) | ecosystem: Environmental > Terrestrial > Soil > Grasslands | place: USA: Hopland...
CGCCGATACAGAACCTCGAAGGCGCCTGCGTCGCCGCGGCCGACCCGCTGGATCAGCTCGCCGTCGGTCGTCTCCGCCCGCAGGGGCTCGGCCGCCGGGTCGTCGGACTCCGTGGCCTGCGGGACTGCCGCAGGGAAGGCGAGTGTGAGCCCCATTTCCTCTGGTTCTCTACGCATGCGCCGTCCGCTCGGTTTGCGCCATCGCCGTGTCATAGCAGGCGAACACAACCCTTACGAACCTTTTACCCTGCCGTCGGGTCTTATCTCGTGCAAGCCAACCACGCGGGCGGAGGGGGTTCCGACAATGCGCAGGCTGCTAGTGGCGGTGATTTCGGTCGTCGCGCTGACGTTCGCCGGCTCGGCGAACACGGCGACGAATGCGACCGTCACCGTCCAGATCAAGAAGGGCGGCTTCTCGCCGGCGACCGCGTCGATCAACCAGGACGACGCCGTCACCTGGCGGAACGTCGACACGGTCAACCACCAGGTCGTTGCGAACGGGGGGCAGTTCGCCTCGCCGATCCTCGGGCCCGGGAAGACATACACGTTCACCTTCCGGCACGGCGGGACGTTCCATTACCACGACGGTCTCCGCCCGACGCTGAAAGGGACTGTCACCGTGAAGGGCGCGCCGCCGCAGGTGGCGCTCGCGGCCTCGGCACCCGTCGTGAAGTACGGGACGCAGGTCGCGCTCACAGGCACCGTGTCGAACAAGCGCGCAGGCGAATCGGTCACGCTCGTCGCGCAGCCATACGGTGCGACGACGAAGGAGGTGGTCGCGACGCTGCAGACGACGACCGGCGGCGCGTTCGCGTTCAACGTGACGCCGCAGATCGGCACGACGTACCAGGCGCAGTGGAAGGGCTCGGAGAGCTCGGTTGTCCTGCAGGTTGCGCCGATGCTGAAGCTCCCCTCGCCGTCGCGGAGCGGCTACTGGCACTTCTACGTCACGGCGAGCACGTCCTTCGCGGGCAAGTTCGTGTACGTGCAGCGCTTCACGCAGTTCCACCAGTGGATCAACATCGCGAGGTTGACGCTCGGCTCGAAGTCGGGACGCCTCGTCTCGATCGCCTCGGTCAGGCGCATCATTCCGCGCGGGCGCTGGTCGGTCCGCGTCGCGATCCCCGCCGACCAGGTGGGACCGGGGTATCTCGAGTCTGCGAGCGGCTCGCAGCCAGTCGTCCGGCGCTAGCTCTTGCCGGAACCGGAGGGAGCCGTGAGGCGTCGCGGCTCCCTCCACCCCTTGCTCGTCAGCGGCCGCCGGCCGCCTTGTCGTACTGCTTCTGGACCGCGCTCCAGTTGACGACGTTCCACCATGCTTCGAGGTAGTCGGGGCGGCGGTTCTGGTACTTGAGGTAGTACGCGTGCTCCCAGACGTCGATGCCGAGGAGCGGCGTGCCGCCGTCGAGCAGCGGTGAGTCCTGGTTCGCCGTCGAGCGGACGGCGAGGCCGGTGCCGTCGTGCACGAGCCACGTCCAGCCGGAGCCGAAGCGCTTGACGCCTGCGTCGTTCACCTGACGCTTCAGCTCGTCGAGGCCGCCGAACGTCGATTCGATCGCGGCACCGAGCGACCCGGACGGATCGCCGCCGCCGTCCGGCGACATGATCTCCCAGAAGAGCGCGTGGTTCGCGTGGCCGCCGGCGTTGTTTCGCACCGGCGCTTGTTTGTCCGGGGGAAGCAGCTCGAGGTCGCCGAGGATCTGTTCGACGGGCCGATCCGCCCACTCCGTCCCCTCGAGCGCCTTGTTCGCATTGTCAACGTAGGCCTGATGGTGCTTGTCGTGGTGGACGCGCATCGTCTGTTCGTCGATGTGCGGTTCCAGCGCGTCGTAGTCGTACGGCAGCGGTGGCAGCTCGAGAGGCATCGTCGCTCCTTGGTCGCGTGACTCGAAGCCGAGGATATGCTCCGCGCGCCCGTTCAGTCCACGAGAGGGGAGAAGGTGGCGACGCTCGCATTCCAGTTCGAGGAGATCGGCGCACGGGAGCTGAAGCCCGAGCTGTTCGAGCTCGACGGGATCTCGCGCGCGGCTGTTGAGGCGCACTACAAGCTGTACGAGGGGTACGTGAACAAGCGGAACGAGATCCTGGGGAAGCTCGACGGCATCGACCTGGCGTCGGCGAACCAGGTCTACTCCGAGATCCGTGCGCTGAAGGTCGAGCTCTCGTTCGCGGTCGGCGGGATCAAGAACCACGAGATCTACTTCGAGCATCTCGGCGGCGGCGGGGGCGATCCCGACGGCCTGATCGGCGACCTGATCAAGCGCGACTTCGGGTCCGCAGCCGACTGGCGGGCCGACCTCAAGGCGACCGCGATGGCAGGCCGCGGCTGGGCCTGGACCGCGTACGACTGGGACGAGGGACGGCTCTTCAACTATCTCGGCGACACGCAGAACACGTTCCCGATCTGGAACGCGACGCCGCTGATCGCGCTCGACGTGTACGAGCACGCGTACTTCCTCGACTACCAGACCGACAGGGGTTCCTACATCAACGCGTTCTTCGACAACCTGGACTGGCGCACGGTCAACGACTGGGTGTCGAAGTACCAGATCCAGAAGTAGCCACCGCGGCCGCAATAGTCGCCGGCTATCTCGCCGGGTCGATCCCGACGGGATACTGGCTCGTCCGCGCCGTGAAGCACGTCGACATCCGGACGCTGGGCAGCGGGAACATCGGCGGCACGAACGTGTGGCGCGTCTTCGGGCGCACGTTCGGCTTGCCCGTGGTGTTCGTCGACACGGCGAAGGGCTTCGTCCCCGCGCTGCTCGCGACCGTCTACATCTCGCACCTCGCCGGCGTCCTCGCCGGCGCGGCTGCGATGCTGGGCCACTGGCGTCCGCTCTTCCTGCGTTGGCAACGCGGCGGGAAGATGGTCGCGACCTGCGGCGGTGCGTTCCTCGGCGTTGCGCCGATCGTCGGCGGAATCGGCGCCGGCGTCTGGATCCTGTGCTTCCTCGCGTTCCGTTACGCGTCGCTCGCGTCGATGGTGGGCGCGTGCTCGTTGCCCGTGGCGGCCGCACTCATCGGCGAGCCGTGGCCGGTGATCGCGTTCGCGGCATTCGCCGCCGTCGCGGTCGTCGTGCTCCATCGCGCGAACATCGCACGTCTGCGCGCCGGAACGGAGAACCGGTTCCACTTTCGCCGCTCTCGGTCGCGCAACACCCCCGAGCCTGCGAAGTAGGGCGGCTGCTACTAGGCGCTTGCGAGCCAGGCGCGCAGCTCGGTGTGCTGCGCCGCCGTCTCGTCGCCGCGCAACTCGGCGCGCAGCTCACCGACCGTTCCGAATCGCTCCGCGAGCACGTCGTGGTTGTGAATCGTCTCGAAATTGAGCTGGCGAGCGAGTACGAAGTCGTCGTCGTCGAGCTTGCCATAGCGCTCGAGCACGGACTTCAATGCGATCCGAACCGAGTCCTCGACGAAGCGGGGCTGCAGATGGGCGTGCTCGACGACGAACAGCTCGTCGGGCCGCTTGAGAAGCTCGTAGATCGGCGAGGACATCGAGCTTTCGACGATGCCGACGAGATCCTCCGCGTTGAGCCGCGCGCTCGTCCCGACGTACAGCGTGCCGCGACCGCGCTGGTTGTGCGTCGCGAGCGGCACCAGCTCGAGGATGCGCTCGACGTCGGGCTCGTCGAACCCTGCGTCGAGGAGGCGGTCGGATGCGCGGCTACGCACCAGCCCTTGCGCGCAGGGGCACGCGTTGATCCCCGTCCCCTCGACGCCGACGATCCGCCGCGACGACCGCTCCGACGCGGCCGCGATCCCGACGAGCGCCACCATCTCCTGCGTCGCGAGGTCGGTGACCGGCGTGCGGCGCTCCAGGGGGTATCTGGCGGTGATCTGTACCTCGGCGCGACACGCCCCCTGCCGTGCGACGACCGTGGCCGCGATGTGCTCCGCGAGGTCCTCGACGAGGAAGGCCTCGCCGATCACGGTCTCCTCGATCGCCTCTTCGAACAGCTCGGGGAAGCGCGACATGTGCACGCCCTTCTGGCCGGAATCAAGGTCGACCGTGCAATCGATCTCGGCGGCGATCAGCTTCTCGGCGTCCCCCCACCGCAGGCGGATCGCGGTGCTGACGCCGCGCACGCCCGCGCGCGACAGGCCGAGGCGAACCTCGGGCCGGGATGCCTGCAGGTCCTCGAGGAGCTCGCGCGGTTCGCTCACGCCGACAGGTTAGTGTCAGCACTCGCCTTTGTCCCAGCAGGAGACAACTTTCGCGCGGCTCGTCTCGCTCGCCGCCCACGACCTCCGCACGCCGCTTGCGACGATCCACGGCTTCGCGCAGACGCTCGTGCGGATGGACGATCTGGGTGAGCCGAGACAGCGCTACGTCGAGATGATCGACGCCGCCGGCCGGCAGCTCGCGGAGCTGCTCGACGAGCTGTCCCTGGCCGCGCGAATCGAGTCGGAGCGCTACGAGCCGAATCTGCAACCCGTCGACACGCTCGAGCTCGCGCGAGCGGCTGCCGCCCACCTCGGCGAGGACCGGGTACGGGTCGACGGAGAGGGCGGCACCGTGCGCGTCGACGTCGACGCGACAAAGCGCGGCGTCAGCGCCCTCGTGCAGGCCGCGCTTCGCCACGGCGGTCTGGACGAGGTGACGGCGCGCGCGGACGGCGCGATCGTGCGGATCGCGCCCGTGACCGACTCGTCTTCCGCGGTGTTGCTCGGCGAAGACCTGCGCGATCTCGGCGCCGCGGTCGCGGTGGCCCTGGTGACCGCGCTCGGCGGCTCGGTCGCGCGTGAGGGCGACGCGATCGCCGTTCGTCTCCCGGAGTGACGCGGGCGGCGGAGGTCAGCCTTCGGCGCTGGTTGCGCCGTCAGCTCGCGCAGCCGCTGCCGATGCGCGAGCGACTGGAAGCCGCCGTCGCGCACGACGATCCGGCCGAAGTCCGCCGGCTGCTCGCCGACGTTCCGTTCACGGAGCAGCAACGGCGCCATGTCGAAGGGCTGCTCGACGCGTGGGAGGCCGAGGGCCGATGACTGATCAGCCCTCGGCGCCGTGGTCGAGGAGGAGTTGCTCGACGCGCTTGTCGCCGTTCTGACGCGCGGCGTCGATCGCCCGGAAGCCGCCGCCCTGCGGGAGGTTCGGATCGGCTCCGTGCTCGAGCACGAGCTTGACGAGCTCGTACCGTGTCGATTCGTCGGCGCCGGTCGCATCCGACGCCGCAGCGGCGTGGAGCGCAGCGGTCTGGATGTGCTCGTTGCGGGCCAGCAGGTTCGCGTCGGCGCCGTGGTCGAGCAACACGAGCGCTGCGTCGACATGGCCGAAGAAACAGGCGAGTCCGAGGGGATGGAACCCATCGTCGCCGAACGCGTTCGCGCGCGAGCCGTCTTCCTCGAGCAACTCGTCCAGCCGGTCGGCGCGGCCGAGCGCCGCGGCTTCGAAGATGTCGAGCTCGGGGCCGGCGGCGAGCAACTCGTCGACCTGGGCGCGGTCGCCGCGATAGAGCGCTTCGAGCAGTTGCGACATGTCGTCCTCCCATCGTTGTACTATTTAGTTAGGCTAACTAAATGGATTCAGCGTTGTCAACCGTCGAGGCTGCCGACCGTTTTCACTCGGCCGCGATCCACGCATTACGGCACGTCCGCCGTGAGGACCCCGCGAGCGGCCTCAGTGCGGCGCGGCTCTCGGCGCTGTCCGTGCTCGTCTTCGGCGGCCCCAGAACGCTCGGCGAGCTCGCCGCGGCCGAGCATGTCCGTCCCGCGACCATGACGCGGATCGTGCAGGCGCTCGAGGCCGACGCTCTCGTCCGGCGCGAGGCGGACCCCGACGACGGCCGCGTCAGCCGGCTGCGGGCGACCGCGAAGGGCGAGCGGGTGATGTGGCGTGGCCGCGAGCGCCGTGTCGCAAATCTCGCGCGTCTGCTGTCGCGCCTGTCGCCGTCGGAGCTCGCACGCGTGCACGAGGCGGCCGAGCTGATCGAACGCGCTCTAGCGGAGTAAGCGCGACAGCCGGCGGTCCTTCAGCACGCGGCCACCCGTCTGGCACTCCGGGCAGTAGTAGATCGTGTGCTCTTCGAAGTCCACGCGCGCGATCGGCGTGCCGCATACGTAGCAGGGCTCACCGAGCTTGTTGTGCACGCGATACGTCTTCTTGTCGTTCGCCCCGCGCTCGCGCAGTGCCAGACCGCGTGTGAGCTCCGCGTCGATCGCGAGCGCGAGGCGCTCGACCGCGTCTCCGTCGACCTCGCGTGAGAGGGCGTACGGCGACAGCCGGGCGTGGTGGAGGATCTCGTTCGCCCAAGCGCGCCCGATCCCGGCGATCACGCGCTGGTCCCGAAGCATCGAATGAAGCCGCCGCGACTCACCGGCGCAGATCTCTGCGAGCCGCGCCGCCCCGATCCCGAGCGCGTCCGGCCCGAGATGGCCGAGCTCGACGTCGGCCTCCTCCGGCGTCAAGAGCCATACGCCGGCCCGCTTCTTCGACCCGGCTTCCGTGAGCACGAGCCGGGAGCCGCCCTGGAACGCGAGCTGGAACGCGGGCGTCTTCGGCCCCTGCTCGCCTGCGCCGAGGAGCTTCAGCCGTCCCGCAGTCATCAGGTGGACGAGCAGCACGAGCTCGCCGTCCTCGGTCGGGAACAGGAGCCGTTTCGCACGCCGTTCCGCCCCCGCGAGCTTCCGGCCTTCGAGCGTCCGGAGCGGCGGGTCGAATGTCTTCAGCGTCGCGACGTGCGCAGGCCCTGCCTTCTCGATCGGGAACGCGGACACGGGGGCGTCGAGCGCGCGCCGCCACGCTTCGATCTCCGGTAGCTCAGGCATCGACCGGCGCGGGGCCGGGGCCCGCCGTCATTCCCTCCGTTCCGACACCGGCGACGATCCCGCCCATCGGGGCGAGCGGCGCGAGGTCCGGTTCAGGCACGCGCTCGAGGTGCCGCACCGGCGAGATTGCGATCGGGATCCACGACAGCGCGCCGCCGACCGCCGCGACGAACAGCGTCGGCCGCAGTCCGATCGTCGCCGCGAGGAGGCCGCCGAGCAACGCGCCGAGCGGCAGGACGCCCCAGACGATGAAGCGCATGACCGAGTTCATCCGGCCCTGCAGTCGTTCGGGAGTGATCGCCTGACGCAGGCTGATCTGCGTGATGTTGTAGAGCATCCCGCTGAACCCGAAGACGATCAGCGACAGCACGAGCAGCGGTACGGGGAACGCGATCGGAGACAGGGGGATCAGCACGAGCCCCGGTCCGACCATCGCCGCCGAAAGCAGAATCGTGCGGCCGACTCCGAGCCGGTCGGCGATCCAGCCGGCCGTCAGCGCGCCGATCAAGAGCCCGACGTTGGCGCATGACAGAACGATGCCGATCAGCTGCGCCGTCAGGTCGAGTCGTCGGACGACGTAGACGAGCAGGATCGAGTAGCAGACGTTGCCGAAGAAGTTCGAATTCGCGGTGCACGCGGCGATCGCGCGGAGATACCGATTGCCGGTCACGTAGCGGATCCCCTCGAATAGTTCCGTCTTCATGCTCGCTCCGTCAGACGGCGCCCTGCGCGCTGCGACGTGTTCACGCTTTCGGATTCCCAACATGAACAGGACCGACGCGCCGTAGCTCGCCGCGTCGGCGACGATCGCGTACGGCGCCGTCAGCGCGGCGATCAGCGCGCCGGCGGCTCCGGGGCCGCCGATCTGTGCCGCGGACGCGCTGACCTGAAGCTTCGAGTTGCCCTCGACGAGCTGGTCGCGCTCGACGAGCGACGGGAGGTACGACTGATACGCGACGTCGAAGAAGACGGTGAGCACGCCCGTGACGAAGCCGACCACGAACAGCTGCGTGATCGTCACGTGGTAGAAGACGGCTGCGAGCGGGATCGACGCAAGCGTCAGCGCGCGGCCCGCGTCGCCTGCGATCAGGATCGGTCGTCGCGCGAGCCGGTCGACCCATACGCCGGCAGGAAGCGCGAAGAGCAGAAACGGAAGCTGCTCCACCATCCCGAGCGCTGCGACGACGAACACACTCGCGTGCAGCTGCACGATCGCGATCAGCGGCAGCGCGAGCAGCGACACCTGCGTTCCGAACTCGGAGATCGTCTGCCCGCCCCACAGCTTGAGAAAGTCGCCGTGGTACCAGAGACCTCCTCGCGGCCACGTCCTTCTCTTTAGGCTCCGGCCCGCCATGGATCCGCTAACCGTAGTCGCCCGTCGGGCTGGAGTCGTCGAGGCGCGCCATCGCGTGCATGCCGTTGCAGTCCAGGAGGGCGCGGTGATCGCCGAGGCCGGCGATCCGTCGCTCGTCTGCTTCATGCGCTCGTCGTCGAAGCCGCTGCAGGCGCTGCCGCTCGTCCGCGCCCGCGCCGATCTCGACGACGCCGATGTCGCGATCGCGTCGGCGTCGCATCTCGCGGACGCCGCCCAGCTGGGAGCAGTGCGTGCGTTGCTCGCGAAAGCTCCCGCCTCCGAGGACGAGCTCGAGTGCGGGGCCGAGGGAACGCCGCCGCGCAAGCTGCACCACAACTGCTCCGGCAAGCACGCGGGGATGCTCGCGCTCTGCCGTGCGCAGGGCTGGCGAAGCGAGGGCTACCGACTCGAAGGTCATCGCGTGCAGCGCGCGATGCACGCGGTTCACGCCGACGCGGCGGACGTTGACGAGGACGAGCTTCCGACCGGCGTCGACGGGTGCGGCGTCGTCACGTTCGCGATGCCGCTCGAACGAATGGCATTCGTGTTCTCGCGGTTCGAAGAGCTCGAAGGTGGTACGCGCGTTGCCGACGCGATGCGCGCGCATCCCGAGCTCATCCGCGGGCCGAAGGGAACCGACACGATCGTGATGAAGTCTTTGCCGGGATGGATCGCGAAAGGCGGCGCCGAAGGTCTCCTGTGTGCAGCCGGCGGTGGCATCGGGATCGCGTTGAAATCGGAAGACGGAAACGGGCGGGCGCTCGGGCCCGCCGTGCACGCGTTCCTCTCGACGCTCGGCCTCGACATTCCCGCGCTCGCCGCGGTGACAGTCGACAACAGTCGTGGTGAGCGTGTCGGCGAGCTCGTGGCCGACGGGACGTAAGCCGGAAATCGCATTTTGCGAACGCGGTCACCTGTGTAATATCCGCCGGGCGAGAGGGTGAGCCGGAGTTGGAATGCACCGGCTCTTCGCGTGTTCGTAGGTCGATCGAGTCCCCATCAACCTGCAGACCGGGAGGTACGCCGTTGCTCACCGTCGACATCTCTCTCCCCGACGTCGAAGAGCTGCACAAGCTCGTTCAAGACGGTCTCGACAAAGGATTCCTCAACTACGACGAGATCGCTGCGGGGCTCGAGGATGTCGAGCTCACCAAGGATCAGGTCGAGGATTTCTACACCTACCTGATCGACCACGGCGTCGAGCTCGTCGAGGGCGAGACGCACAAGCATCCGCCGCACGAGCAGCCCGAACCGGAGGAGGAGAAGGCGCCGAAGCTCGACCTCAGCGTCGAGCCCTCACTCGATTCGCTGCGGCTGTATCTGCGCGAGATCGGCAAGGTCCCGCTGCTGACGGCAGACCAGGAGGTCTACCTCGCAAAGCGCATCGAGCGCGGCGACATGGGGGCGAAGACACAGATGATCCAGGCGAACCTCCGCCTCGTCGTCTCGATCGCGAAGTCGTACCTCGGCCGCGGCCTGTCGTTCCTCGACCTGATCCAGGAAGGCTCGCTCGGGCTCATCCGCGCGGTCGAGAAATTCGATTATCGCAAGGGCTACAAGTTCTCGACCTACGCGACGTGGTGGATCCGCCAGGCGGTCACGCGGGCAATCGCCGACAAGGCGCGCACGATCCGGATCCCGGTGCACATGGTGGAGAAGCTGAACAAGGTCGTCCACATCGAGCGCCAGCTCGTCCAGCGCCTGGGCCGCGAGCCCCGGCCGGACGAGATCGCCGAAGAGCTCGAGATCACAACCGACGAGGTGCGCGAGATCCTGCGCATGTCCCAGCTGCCGATCTCGCTCGAGAAGCCGATCGGCGAGGAAGAGGAGTCCGAGCTCGGCGACTTCGTCGAGGACGAGTCGGCCGAGTCGCCGTTCGACACCGCGACGCTGTCGCTCCGGCGCGAGGACATCGAGTATGCGCTGTCGGCGCTCCCGGAGCGTGAGCGCCAGGTGATCGAGCTCCGCTTCGGCCTCTCGGGCGCGCAGCCGTGCACGCTGGAAGAGGTCGGCCGTGCGTTCGGCGTCACGCGCGAGCGCATCCGCCAGATCGAGAACAACACGCTGAAGAAGCTCGAGTCGCTGCCCGAGGCGCAGGGGCTCAAGGACTGCGTCTAGGCCACGGTTCGAACGTGCCAGGCCCTTTGAAAGGGCCTGGCACGTCTTTTTGGAGGTGTACGACCGTCGTTACGGCGTCGGGACGAGCGCCACGCGATCCGCGACGACGCTGACGGCGCGGTTGTCCGGCAGATAGGCGGGTCGCGCCGCGGCGAAGTGGAGGCTCCAGGCGCCGCGCTTCGGGACCCGGAACGCGAGCTGGACGCGTCGGCCGCGACGCACGTGCACCGCGCGGCGGAGGCCCGGCGCCGCGAATCGGACGGTCATCGCCTCCGCCCTGACTGGGAGGGAGAGACCGATTGCGAGGGTCCGGCCCTTCTCGTTCCAGACGGTGATCGCGCCGCGCGGCGCGAGCCACCGGTCGGCGAACAAGCCCGCAGCGAGGAGCCGGAGCCGCGGAACGCCGACCGGGCGGTAGAGGTCGAAGATCAGCTGGTGTCGAAGCCGCCTCACGCCGGTGAGCTGAACCATCGACGCGTACGTCTGGACCAGCAGCGGACGGCGGTCGACACGGCCCTCGACCCGAAGGCTCCCGTCCGGCGCGACGCGGACGTGTGTCGTCGCGAACTGATCGATCCTCGGCGATCCGAGGGCGAGCAAACGCGTCACCGAGCGGTTCCAGAAGAGCTGCTGCCACGACTGCTCCTTGCGCGCGCCCGGGGGTGCGAGGAGGTCGACAGGCCCGAGTTGCGCGTGGTCGACCCACTCGAGGTCGTGCGGAAGGGAGCCGCGCATGCTCTCGCTGGTGCCGGCGTCGAACGACGTCGCGCCGGCGGACAGCGCGCAACACGCGGCGACTGCGGCCGCGAGCGCGACGGCCCCGGCGGTGCGTTTGACCGCGATCAGCGCCGCGATTCCCGAGAGTGCGGCTGCGGCGACCGCGACCGCGAGCGCGCCGTTCCCCGTCGTGACGAGCGACTCGAGCCGCAAGACGGCCCAGAGTGTCGGGGAGTCGTCCTTGTTGTGCGCCGCCGCATACCCGGAGAGGGGGACGCGCGCGGCGAGCGCGAGCAGCGCGGCGGACGCAAGGGCGACGGGAAGCTTCGCGGGGAACCCGCGCTGCGCGTAGAGCGCGAACGCAATCCCGAGCAGTGGGACAAGGACGAAGAGGTAACGCTCCTGGAAGCGCTGCGAGTCCGTGTCTGCGATCTGCGCGGCCGCGAGCAGGAGCGCGCCGCCGAGCGCGACCGTCGTGGCGGCGAACGCGATCTCCGCGCGTGCCCGCGGGCGGCAAAGCGCGTAGGCGATGCCGGCGAGCGCCCCGGGCACGACGACCCAGCCGGCCGAATAGGTGATCAGCATCGCGTCGCGTGCGATCCATTGCAGGATCGACGTCGGCCGGAAGGCGTGGTCCCCGTGCGAGTAGACACCGAGCACACGCTCGCGTCCGAGGATCGCGAACAGCGCCGCGGGCGGCACTGCGAGCAGCGCGAGCGACAGCCAAAGGCGTTTGATCGTCGTGACGATCCGCATCCGGTCGGCGACGACGACCCCGATCACGACGGCGACCGGCACCGCGGCGTACTGGATCCGCGCGAGGACGGCGAGCATGCTGAACACGGCGAACCAGAGTTGCGTCCGCGCCGTCGGCGTCGTCGCAAGATCGGCTCCGAGACAGAGGACGGCGAGCACGATCGGGTACGCGACGGCGTCGGCCAGCATCGACCCGGCATAGACACCATCCGGCACCGCTACAGCGAGCGCCGCCACGAGCAACGCGAGCGCCCGGGAAACGCCGAGCCGGCGCGCGAGGAGGTACGCCGGAATCGCAGCGAGCGAGAAGGCGAGCGAGTGGATCCCCTGCGTCAGCCGCCACGCGGATTCGGGATTGCCTGTCACGAGCCAGACGGGCGCGGTGAGCAGCGGGTCGAGCAGCGCCGGGAAGTGGACGCCGACGCCGCGGATCAGCGGTCGGCCGTGCTCGGCGAAGCTGCGGGCGAGCGACGGGTAGATGTACTCGTCCGGAAGGTAGTACGGCGCGACGCGGCCGAGCGCGGCGAGGAGTCGGCCGCCGAAGCTGGCGGCGACCATGCCGGCGAGCCAGACCCACGCAGGGACCGCAGCCGCACGAGCGGCGAGCGCGGGTCCCGGCGCGGCGCGCGCCTCGGGGCGCGGAGCGACGA
>Ga0136846_1235174_pt1 | contig 12358 bp, 8 predicted proteins | sample HopSoiMetagenom2_FD_96841 | JGI IMG/M metagenome (GOLD analysis project Ga0136846, IMG submission 96841) | Grasslands soil microbial communities from Hopland, California, USA - 2 Assembly 2016 (version 4) | ecosystem: Environmental > Terrestrial > Soil > Grasslands | place: USA: Hopland...
GGCTTCACCGATCGTCCGGAAGCTGTCCGGTTGGTCCGAGCTGACCCTGAGCAACTGCCGTGACACGCTTCGATCCTCCTCGTTGTGGTGCCGCCGCCGCGCGACTTCCCTTCCGGGTTCGGGTCGCCGGGTTCGGGTCGCCGGGTTCGGGTCGTACGGGCGTGCGCACGCGGTGAAGGCTACGGGACCTGGCCCGTCATCTTCCAGGAGAGGCAGGGGAGTTCACGTACCTATCCCGCTGCACATCGGTGGCACAGCCGCCCTGAAGGGCGCAACAGTACGAGGCCCAGGAGCCCTGGAGCTCGCCTGCGGTGTCAGGGGCCTGCCTCCGTCACAGGCCCCTGAACCCCCTGGCGAACGTCGAGCCGGACGAGCCGTTCACGCCGGTTTACATGAGAACGCCAATATCGACGTTGCCGCATAGGCGGTGCCAGTGGGCCCCTGTACCGTCACAATCACCAGGCCCCAACGGGGGTCAACAACAAGGGGGTTCGGCATGGCACGCGCCAAACTGAGCCGCCTTACCGGCAACGGCAACGGGGAGCGCGGCAAGGACGACTGCCCGAATGAGATCAATGGGACCAGCGCATCGACTACATCGGACAGTGTCCACGCCAGATCAGCTGTCGCCCGTGACCGGCACACCGAGGACGTGCGTCGGGGCGAACATGCCGCACACGGCAGCCGTCGCCCCGACGCATTCCTGGCCGGATCCGTTAGCTCTGCGCTTTACGCCGCATCCTGATCCTGACTACGGCGACCACCGAGACCACAACGAAGAGCATGACCGTGTCTTCGGCCAGGGTCTCCAGCGCGTTCATGATGGAGTGCCCGAAGCCCACAGCGGTCGCGAAGTGCGCTATCGCGATGGCGAAGAGCATCAGGGTGAATCGCAGCAGAGAGAACCCGCGCTTCTTTTCGTCCGGTTCACCTGTCATTTCTACCTCTGTCGTCATCTCTGGCCTGCCAGTCTTCTCTTGCTTTTTCATAATGCTCTAGCCCAGCCTCGACTTGATCACGGCGGTGATCCTGGTAACCATCCCTGAGAGGTGAAGATGCAGGCCGACTTTACTGGCGACCTTCGTCTCTACTTTCTCCGCCGCCCTGGCAAGGAACGATCTGGTCTTGCGAAGGAAGGTCTTTCCGGCGCTACTCTTCAGGAACCTCATGGTCGCGCCCCCGAGGACCCCGCCGGCGAAGGCAGCGATGACGAAGTTGCTGATCGCCTCGCCCCAGGAGAATCCTCCGTCCCAGCGTGTTTCGACGTAATACGACACAGCGGCGGAGAGGCCAGTGACTATCGCGCTGCACAGGGCGAAGACCACGGTGGCCACGGCGCCGCAGAAGACCTCGCCGACCAGCTCGATACCGTACTCGGTGGCCCAGACGGCCGCCTTGCACGCGGTCTTCTTGACCGGGTGCTTCCATGACGGGCACTGACCGCTTGTATCAGCGCAGTTGACCGGGTCGCCGTTGCAGTAGTCGTACGAGGGGGCGCTGCCGTTCTGGACGGGGTCCGTCTGGAGGAAGCGGCCGGTAGTCGGGTTGTAGAGGCGCAGGCCCATCAGGGTGATGCCGGTGGGGGTGTCAGTGGCCCGGAGGGAGTCGCCCTGCCAGCCGTAGCGTGAGGTGTTCGTGGTGTTGCCGTACTCGTCGTAGGAGTAGGCGGTTGCGGTCGTGGTGGCCGTGGCCAGGGTTATCGCTATGTCGCCGTGCAGGTCCGCGAGTTGGAGGGTGATGGCGCCGCTCGCGGACGTTGTCGCGCCCAGGGCGCCGGCCACGTCCGGGACCGAGCGGGTGACTGTGCCGGAGGAGTCGGCGGTCCACCTCGGGCTGTCGGTGTCGTCGGCGTAGTGGTTGGTCGCCGTCGTGCCGTCGGTCCAGGTGGTGCCGCTGTCGGCGCTGGTGGCGTTGGTGGTGACTGCCTGGCGGTGGTCGGCGTCCAGGGTCCAGGTCTGCTTGGTGGTGCTGGTCGCCTCGCTGCGGGCCAGGTCGTTGGTGTAGTAGGTGAGCCTTGCGTCGGGGGTCGTCAGGGTGCGGCCGTACGCGTCGTACGTGTAGCCGGTGTCCGTAATGCGGTCCGCGCTGTCGTAGGTGTGCGTGGCAGTCGACGTCGTGGTCGTCGTCGTATCCGCGCAGTCGTTCGCGCTGGTGTCCGTCGTGAGCTTGGTCCGGTCCCAACTGGTGCTCGATGCGAACGTGTATGCGCGCGTCGTGCAGGTCGCGCCCGTGTCGTCCTGTGCTTGGGTCAGGCGGCCCGCCGCATCGTAGGTGTAACCGGTGCTGGTGGAGGCGCCGTTGTTCTCCGTGTGGCCGGATTCGGTACCCAGGATCGTGTAGTCGGCGTGGTCGCCGAGGACGGTGGCGTTGGCTGAGTCGGTGTAGGTGCGGCTGGTGGGGGCTCCGATGGTGTTGTAGGTCTGGGTGAAGGAGTAGCCGCCGGGCAGGGTCTCGGCAGCGAGGTCGGCGTCGTAGGCGGTGGCCGTGAACGTTCCGGCGACGGAGTCGGTGGCCTTGGTCGGGTAGCCGGTGGTGCTGTCGTAGGTGTACGTAGTCGTCGACGGGACCGAGTCTGTGACCGTCACCAGGCGGTTAGCGCCGTCGTACGCCGTGGCAGTGGTGTTGCCGGAGCCATCGTTGTAGGAGATCTGCCGGCCGAGGCTGTCGTAGGTGTGGACGATCGTCTGGGAGTTGCTGGTCTGAGTGGCGAGCAGGCCAGTGGCGGAGTCGTAGGTGTAAGACGTGTCAGGGGTGGCGGTGCCCTTACCGCCGCTGATCGCCTTCTTGATGACCCGGCCGGCCGCGTCACGGGAGTAGGAGGTGGTGCGGGTGGAGCCGTTCGCCGTCTCGGTGAGGGTGTCGAGCTCGCCGTAGCGGTCGTAGGTGTAGGACCTGGTGACCAGTTCGGACGGGTTGGAGCCGCCGCCGGTGATGGCGGAACCGGGCGTGACGCGGCAGGTCAGGCCGGCCCACTCGGGGTTGCCCTGGCAGGCGCCTGAGCCAGTCGCGGACCAGTAGGTGGTCACCATCTGGGTGGTGGAGTTCTGGTTCGGACCGGTGGTGGACAGCAGGTTGCCGTCGCTGTCGTAGGTGTAGGTGGTCGTGAGGGCCAGACCTGAGGGGTCGGTGACCGAGGTCAGCTGAAGTCCCGTAGACCAGTCGTAGGTGCCGGTCCCCTTGGACTTGTCGCCGTCGGACGGGTAGCCGGTGACGCTCGCGCCGACCGTGGTCGAGGTGAGCAGGTCGGACACGTTGGCGTCGCTCGGGCGGCCCTCGTCGTAGGCGTACGCGGTGTGCGCGCGGGCCAGGGTCTCGGTGCCGGCGGCCAGGTCGGCGGCGCTCGTGCCGCCGGAGAGGGTGTGCTGGAGCGTGACCGTGTGGAGGGGTTCGTAGACATCCGAGGCCAGGGACACACCGTCGGCGGCGATGGTGTAGCTGGTGATTGTGGAGAGGAGGTCGGCCGCGCTTGCCGTGCTGTTCGCGCCCGCGATCGCGCCGGCGAGCAGCGGATCGGAACTGGTGGTGGTTCCGAGTGCCAACTCGCGGTTTCCTGCGGTCAGTTCACGGGTCACGTCGCCGTCGGCGTCGTACTCGGTGGTCGCGATGTGGCCGCCGGGCACGGCGGTGTTGACCTCGCGGCCGTTGGTGTCGAGGTAGCTGATCGTCGCGGTGGTGTAGCCGCCGGAGCCCAGTGCGGCGCCGTCATGGGAGGACGGGGCGGTGGCGGAGGCGGGGAAGACGACAGGTGGCCGAGGACGGCATGCTGCGTGCCTACCGGCTGTGGTTCGAGCACACCCGCAAGTGCGCCGACGGCTGCAAGGGCAAGCCCAAGGCTCTGGACGGCTGCGAGAGCGGACGGAGATTGTGGGGCGCGTACCGCCTCGCGCGCATCGGGGGGACGCCGTGAACTGGGAGGCCATCGACGCCCCAGGCGACACGATCACCGCTCGCCCCGGCGTCCAGGCGCACGCCTGGGGGGATGTCCAGTGATGACCCTTGCCGTGTACCGGATCGATCCGCAGACAGGCACCCGGACCCTCGTACGAGCCGAGCGCACCGTGACGCCGTCGAACGTGCCGGATCTCTCCAGCGGATATCCGCCGTGCGCGTGTCCGCGCCACAAGGGCAGTGACGAGCGCGCGAACAGGCTCCGCGCTCTGCTGGCCGACGTAAACCGACGTAGCAGGGGGGAACTGTGACGCGTTCGATCACCAAAGCGGCAGAATGGACGCTCGGGGCGGAGACCGCCGAGGGGGCCCCGGAAGGGATCTACTCGGCCGAGTGCATCATGTGTGGGGCACAGGCCCAGCCAACTGAGAATGCACGCTTGCCAGTTGAGGTCTGGGCACTGAAACACACGGGCCTGAATCCGGCGCATCGTCAGTTCAAGGCCATGGCGGAAACCTTCTGGCGCGTGACTCCTGGGGAGGGCAACCCGTACCGGGAACTCGACGCCCAGGGCGCCTAGCAGCTGCCAGCACCACACCGGATGGCTGCCGCTTCCCGGGTGTCGCGAGTCGCAAGGGCAGCACTGCATGACTCCCGTACCGATCTCCTCATCCGGTACGGGCAACGCCCTCAACTACGCTGCTCACGCGGCTAGTTGGGGGCGTCTTGCTGATTCCGGAGTGGTTACGTCTTCGCTGCGGCTCACCTCCGGGACCTGGTTTAAGTGCGGCAGAGGACCCTCCGGCAACATCACGTCAATCTCCGGATCGCCCGGCTTGTCCTCTGGATGCAGCGGGCGGGTACGGGTCGCCGGGTTCGGGTCGTACGGGCGTGCGCACGCGGTGAAGGCTACGGGACCTGGCCCGTCATCTTCCAGGAGAGGCAGGGGAGTTCACGTACCGACCCCGTACGCCTCGCTCTCCTCCATGGCGCCTAGGATCGCGCCATGCGTGCTGCCCGTACTCTGCGTTTCCGGTGGGCGGCGGTTGCCGCACCCCTGCTCGCACCCCTGCTCGTGACCCTGTCGGCCGCCGTTCCCGCGGCCGCCGACTCCGTGAAGCTGCCCGCCGTGCGGTCCGTTCTGGGCGCCGACGAGCCCTGCGTGCCCCCCTCCACCGAGCACGCCAGTGGCACGCCGTGGGCGCTGGCGGCGCTGGGCAACGCGCGGTCCCTGACGCTCTCCGAGGGTGTCGGGGTCACCGTCGCGGTGGTGGACACCGGGGTGAGCGCGAACGTCTCCGCGCTGTCGGGGCGGGTGACCGCGCTGGACGGCGCCGGCGTGGACTGCGTGGGGCACGGCACGTTCGCGGCGGGCCTGATCGCGGCGGCGGGGACAGCGGACGGAGGTCCTGCCGGGCTGGCGCCGAGGGCCCAGATCCTGGCCGTACGGGGCACCGACGAGCGTGGCGGCGCCTCGGCGGCCCGGATCGCCGACGGGATACGGAAGGCCGCCGACGCCGGTGCCTCGGTCATCTACGTCGGGGTGGCCCTCGCGGACGGCAAGGCGGAGCTCACGGACGCGGTCGGGTACGCGAGCCGCAAGAACGCCCTCGTCGTCGCGCCGCTCGCCCCCGACGCGCTGCCCAAGGACCGGGCCACCGGGGATCTCGTACCGGCGCAGCCCTGGTACTGGCCGGCCGCGGCGCCCGGAGTACTGGCCGTGAGCGATTACGGTCCCGACGGCGGGCGCCCGGACAACGCGCCGGTGGTTCCCGGCGCCGACCTCGCCGCGCCCGGCGACTCCGTGGTCGGCATCGGGCCCCGGGGCACGGGGGACTTCATCGGCTCCGGCGCCTCACTCGCCGCCGCGCATGCCGCCGGGGCTGCGGCGCTGGTACGGGCGCGGCATCCGGAGATGTCGGCGGCGGAGGTGTCCCGCCAGCTGACGGAGGCCGCGTATCCGGCCGCCCCGCCCCGGCTGGACCCCTACGCGGCGCTCACCGCCGTACTGCCGAAGGGCCCGGGAATCACACCCCGGCCGGCGAAGGCGGTGGTCCCGGCGGCGGTGTCGCAGGAGCCACGTCAGCGGGCGTTCGTGGTGGCGGCGGTGGGGGCGGGGGTGCTGTTGCTGGTGGCCGCGCTCGCGGTGGTGGTTCCGCGGGGGCGGGCGCGGGGGTGGCGTCCCGCCGGGTGACTGGTGGGCGCCGGGCCTCACTGTGATCGGGCCAGGGGACTGAGGGTTTCGCCCCCGCCGCCCCTACCCGTCCCATCCTGTTGCTGGGGGCTGCGCCCCCAGACCCCCTCCGGCCCTGAACGGGCCTTGTCCTCAAACGCCGGACGGGCTGGGATTGCGGGCCGGGGTCGGAGAGGTGCGCCGGACGGACTCGGAATACCCGCCGGCGCCAGAGACGCACGCAGGACGGACTCCGAATGCCGGCCGGGGTTGAAGGGGCAGGCATACCCGGCCCGGCAAAGAGGCGTCAGACGGCCCCGGGACCCCGTTGCGTCGGTCGGCCCGCTCGACCGGCCGTCGGCGCTTCATGAGGGCCCCCCGGCAAGGGCGCCCTCCAGCCCTGGTCACTCCCCGGCTTCGTCCTCCAGCGCCGCCGTCTGTACCTGTGTCGACTTGCGTCGTGTCACCAGGGTTCCCCTGCCTGGTGAGAGGTTTCGGCCCTTCAGGGAGCCGATGATGAAGCCCTCCGACGGGGGGCAGGACAGCAGCAGGGTCGGGGTGTTGACCTCCAGGAGGCGGCGGAGGAGGGCCTCGCCCATGCCCCTGCCCGCGCCCGCCGCCGAGCGGGAGACGATCAGGTGGATGCCCACCTCCCAGCCGAGGGCGAGATGGTTAAGGAGTGGTTCGAAGGGGGCGTTCATCGGGCCCGTGCCGACCATGTCGTAGTCGTCCACCAGGATGAACAGGCGGGGGCCGTTCCACCAGTCGGCCTTGCGCATCCGGGCCGGGGTGATGTCGGGGCCGGGCAGCCTGGAGGTGACCGCGCGGGCCGCGCCCGAGACCAGGTCCTTGAGGGCGTCGATGGAGACGGCGTGACCGAGGCGGTACTCGTCGGGGACCGCCTCGACCAGTTCGCGCCGGTAGTCGACGACCATGATGCGGGCCTCGGCGGGCGAGTAACGGTTCATGATCGCCTGCGACGCCACCCGCAGCAGGTTGGTCTTGCCGCTCTCCGTGTCGCCGACGACGATCATGTGCGGCGTCTCGGTGAAGTCGTGCCAGACGGTGGAGAGTTCCTGCTCCTCCAGGCCGATCGGCATCCGGAAGCCGCCCAAGGGCGCCTCGGGGGCGGGCAGTTCGGCGACCGGCAGTCTCGTGGGGAGCATACGGACGGCCGGGGCGGCCGGGCCGGGCCAGCTCTCCCTGACCGCCGCGACGAGCTCCGCGACCCCGTCGGTGAGGTCCTCCGCCGACTCCACCCCGTCGATCCGGGGCAGCGCGGTGAGGTAGTGCAGCTTGGTGTCCCGGGTCAGGCCACGGCCGGGCAGCCGGGGCACGGTCGAGGCGCGCCGCATGTCGATCTCGGAGTCCATCGGGTCGCCCATCCGGAGTTCCAGGTGGGTGGCGGCCTGGTCGCGGATGGCCGAGGTCAGCTCGACCCAGCGGGCGGTGGTGACGATCAGGTGGATGCCGTAGTTGAGGCCGCGCGCGGCGATCGCACCGAAGGTCTGGATGTACCGGTCGAAGTCCTGACGGACCGTGGACCAGCCGTCGATCACCAGGAACACGTCGCCGTGCTGCTCGTCGGGGAACTCCCCGGCGGCCCGGCGGCGCCGGAACGTCGCCATGGAGTCGATGCCCTCGTCGAGGAAGAAGCGTTCCCGGGCCGCCAGCAGTGAGGTGACCTCGGCGACGGTCCGGCTGACCCTCTCGGTGTCCAGGCGGGCCGCGACGCCGCTCATATGGGGAAGGCCGGCCAGGCCCGCCAGCGTGCCGCCGCCGAAGTCCAGGCAGTAGAACTGCACTTCGCGGGGGGTGTGGGTGAGCGCGAGGGAGGTGAGGAGGGTGCGGACCATCGTGGACTTGCCGCTCTGCGGGCCGCCCGCGATGGCGATGTGTCCGCCGGCTCCGGAGACGTCGATGGTGAGGAGGTCGCGCAGCTGGTCGAAGGGGCGGTCGACGATGCCGATGGGGATGCTGAGCTTGCCCCGGCCCGCCCAGCCGACGGCGGTGAGGCCCAGCTCGGGGTCCGGGGTGAGCGGCGGCAGCACCTGGTCGAGGGTGGCCGGCAGGTCCAGCGGGGGAAGCCACACCTGGTGGGCCGGGGGGCCCGCGTCGCGCAGCCGGTCCACGGCCACGGACAGCAGGGTGTCGCCGCTCTCCTCCGCCTCGGCGGTCGCATCGGGGTCGGGGGCGGGGGCGGGCAGTTGCCGGGGGACGACGTAGGCGGTGGTCCACGGCACGGTCTGGCTGGCCACCCGCACCTGGTGGGCGCCGCCGCCCCGCTTCTCGTACGGGCCGGAGACGTACGCGGCGCGGAAGCGGGTCAGCTCCTCCACACCGGACTTGAGGAAGCCGCTGCCGGGCTGCGGCGGCAACTGGTAGGCGTCGGGCACCCCGAGCACGCCGCGGCTCTCCATCGCGGAGAACGTCCGCAGGCCGACCCGGTACGACAGATGGCTCTCCAGCGCGTGCATACGGCCCTCGTCGAGGCGCTGGGAGGCCAGGAGCAGGTGGACGCCGAGGGAGCGGCCGAGGCGGCCGATCATCACGAACAGTTCCATGAACTCGCGGTGTGCGGCGAGCAGTTCGCTGAACTCGTCGACGACCACGAACAGGCTGGGCAGCGGCTGCAGCGGGACTCCGGAGGCGCGCGCCTTCTCGTAGTCGAGCGCCGAGGTGTAGTTGCCAGCGGCCCGCAGCAGTTCCTGACGGCGCATCAACTCACCGTGCAGGGCGTCCTGCATACGGGAGACGAGCGCGGCCTCACCGGCGAGGTTGGTGATCACGGCGGAGGTGTGCGGGAGTTCGTCGAGGCCGAGGAAGGTGGCGCCGCCCTTGAAGTCGACGAGGACGAAGTTCAGCGTCTCCGAGGAGTTGGTGAGGGCGAGGGACAGGACGAGGGTGCGCAGCAGTTCGCTCTTGCCGGAGCCGGTGGCGCCGATGAGCATGCCGTGCGGTCCGGTGCCGCCCTGCGCGGACTCCTTGATGTCGAGCTCCACCGGCTGTCCGTCGACGCCGACCGCGATGGGCACCCGCAGCCGGGCGGCGCCGGTGTGCTGCTGCCACATCTTGGCGGGGTCGTGGCGGTGCAGGTCGGGGATGCCGAGGAGGTTGGTCAGTTCGAGGTTCGTGGACAGCGGTTCGGCGGCGTCCGCGCCGGTGCCCAGGCCCATGCGGTAGGGGGCGATCCGGCGGGCCAGGGCGGTCGCGCCGACCACGCCGAGGCCGTCGGGGCGGCCGAGCACGGTGGTCTGCTCCTTGCGGTCACGGTCGGTGCGGACCAGCCCGAAGGTGTCCTTGGTGACGTCGAAGCGGAGCGTGACCCGGCCGGGCCGCCAGGTCAGCGCGCCGGACAGGTCCAGGACGACGGTGTTGCGGAAGCCGGGTCCCTCGAGCCGGTGACCGCTCGGGACGGTGGCGCCGTCCACGACGATCACGATGAACGGCTCCTCCCGGCCGGGTACCGCGTCCGGGTCGAACTGGGGCCGCTCCTCGAACTCGGCGCCGAGGGAGTCCATCAGCTCGCCGAACGCGGAGAACGTCATCCGGGCGGGTCCGGCGCCGTCGGTGTCGTGCGGGTGCAGGGCGTGCGGGAGCCACTTGGTCCACTCCCAGTCCGCGCGCCGCTCGTCGGACACGCACAGCGCGATCCACAGGTCGTCCGGCGAGTGGAAGGTGGCGAGCTGGGCGAGGACGGCGCGGGCCACCGTGCGGATCCGGTCCTCGTCGCCCCGGAACAGCACCCGGGCCCAGGCCCGCAGGTAGATCGCGATGGGCTGCTCGGGGACGGTCGCGTAGGCGCGGATGAAGCTGCGCAGGGCGTGCGCGGCGAGCGGTTCCAGGTCCTCGACGGGGCTGGTGGACGTGGGGGTGAGTTTCAGGCCCAGTTTCTGTTCGCCGACCGCGACCCGGACCTCGCCGAAGTCCTCGTCGCGTGGGCGGCGTTCCCACAGCCGGGTGGTGCCCACCATCGCCCAGAGGGCGGCGGGTTCGGGGTGCCGCCAGGCCAGCGCCCGCTGCTGGTCGACGACGGCGCCGCGCACCTTGCGCCGGATCTGGCCGAGGTAGCGCAGATAGTCGCGCCGTTCGCCCTTGAGCCGCTGCTTGCGTTCGCTGCTGCGGCGCATCGCCTGACCGACCATCATCGCCGCGGCCGCGACGACCATCACGCCCAGGGCGAGATAGATGAATCCGCCGCTGCCCCGGGTCATGCCGGGCCGCATGAACATGAACATCATGGACACGGACATCATCGCCATGGGGAGGTACGTCCACACGGCGGAGGAGTCGGGCACCACCTCGGGGAGCGCGGGCGGCTCCTGAAGGTTCAGCTCCCCGTCGGGCATCTCCGGGCCTCGGCGCCGGGCCGGGCGGCGGAACAGGACCACACTCAAGGAGCTTCTCCTTACGAGGACTTGCGGGGAGTTGCGGGGAGTTGCGAGGACTTGCGGGGGGACTTGCGAGGACTTCGGCGGGTTACGGGTGTTGCGGGTGTTGCAGATGGGGGTCGCTGGTCGGGCCTGGCCCGGCGGGACGGGGCCGGAGGGCGGCCGGTGGTGGGCCGGTGCCCGCTGTTGTCCCGGTGGCGGCTGAAGCCCGCCGCGCATCTGATACTACGATCGTCATGTCGAACGCCAACGACCGGTCCTCCACGGCCAGTTCGTGACCACCTGAACAGGACCGGCCGGGCGCGACCTTCGGCGGGACGTCATCCGGCGTTCCCCTCCAGGCCACGGAAAGCACCTTCGAAGAAGCGTGAGCAAGCCCGATGACTGACACTCAGATGGCGGAGCTGTGCCGGCTGACGGTACGAGCCCCGGCCAAGACCATGGATCTGGCCGTACCCGCCGACGTGCCCGTCGCGGACCTGCTGCCCGCGGTCCTCGGCTACGGCGGCGACGATCTCGAGGAGACCGGGATCGACCACGGCGGCTGGGTCCTCCAGCGGCTCGGCGGCGAGCCGCTGGACGAGGAACGCACCCTGGACTCGTACGGCCTCCGGGACGGCGAGACGCTCTTCCTGCGGCCCCGCACCGAGGCGCTGCCCGAGGTGCACCTGGACGACCTGGTGGACGGCATCTCCACCACCATGCGACAGCGCCCGTACGGCTGGAGCCCCACGGTGAGCCGGTGGCTGCTGCTCGGGATCGCGCTGGCGGTGCTCGCGGCCGGCATCCTGCTGGTCGCGCTGCCGGGCGGCTCCGCGGCGCCGCGCGCGGTGTTCGCCATGGCCGCCGGGCTGCTGCTCCTCGCGGGGGCCGGCGCGGCGAGCCGTGCGGTCGGTGACGCGGGCGCCGGAGCCGCGCTCGGCGTCATGGTGGCGCCGTATCTGGCGCTGGCCGGCTGGCTGTTGCCCGGCGGGGCGCTGAAGGGCCCCGAGCTCCACGAGGTGCTGGGTTCGCGGCTGCTCGCGGCGACGGCGGCCGGGGCGGGCGGCGCGGTGCTCGCGCTGGCGGTCGTGGCCTCGTACGCGGCGCTGTTCCTCGGCGTCACCGTGGTCTGTGTGTTCGGGGCGCTGGCGGCGGTTTTGATGCTCGCGGCGGATCTGCCGCCGGTGCATGTCGCCGGGGTCCTCGCGGTCGCGGCCGTGGTCCTCGGGGCGTTCGTGCCGACGCTGTCGTTCCGGATGTCGGGGATGCGGATGCCGCCGCTGCCCACCAACGCCCAGCAGTTGCAGGAGGGCATCGACCCGCACCCCACCGCCACGGTGGCGTCCCGGGCCGTGCTCGCGGACGGCTGGATGACATCGTTGTACGGGGCGGTGGGCGTGGTCGCGTGGGCCTGTCTCGCGGTGCTGGCCCGGGAGAACGACCTGCCCGAGACGGTCATGGCGGTCGTACTGTCCCTGCTGCTTCTGCTGCACGCGCGGGGCCTGGGCAACGTCTGGCAGCGGCTGTCGCTGGTGGTTCCGGGCGTGGCGGGTCTGCTGGCGCTGGTCGTCGTCTCCGTTCCGCAGGCCTCGCCGGGGACGCGGCTGGTGTGCGCGGCGGGTCTGCTGGCGGCCACGGCGGGGCTCGCCATCGCCTCGTGGACCGTACCCGGGCGGCGGCTCGTGCCGTACTGGGGGCGGATCGGCGAGGTGCTCCACTCGGCCCTGGCGGTCAGTCTGCTGCCGCTCGGCCTGTGGGTGCTCGGCGTGTACGGGGCACTGCGGTCCATGAACGGCTGACGAACCGTTCAAGCGGGCGGCGACCGGCGGCCGGCTGCGGCCGGTGCGCAACTACTCGTCGGCCCGGCTGCTGATGGGCGCCGACATGAAGGTGTCCATGGTCGGCTCCGCGTCGCTGCGCGACA
>Ga0136846_1218914_pt1 | contig 12355 bp, 15 predicted proteins | sample HopSoiMetagenom2_FD_96841 | JGI IMG/M metagenome (GOLD analysis project Ga0136846, IMG submission 96841) | Grasslands soil microbial communities from Hopland, California, USA - 2 Assembly 2016 (version 4) | ecosystem: Environmental > Terrestrial > Soil > Grasslands | place: USA: Hopland...
ACTTCTTTAAGGAGCCAAATGGTCCGGGCGGCGATGTCGGTGCCCACAAATCTCGTCGAGGGTTCCGGTCAGGAATCCGCGCGCGAATTCTGCCGCTTCATTAAGATCGCGCTAAATTCCTCATCCGAGCTGGAGTATCACCTACTGCTCGCCAAAGACTTCGGAGTCATCAACGCTGAGGTCTTTAACTCGCTCTCCGACCAAACCGTCAAAGTGCGAAAAATGCTGTGTGGTCTTCTGAGAGGTGTTACCGCTCGCCATCAAGCAGCGAAGAGTGCGCGAAGCAGTTAACCCACAACCCGCAACCAGGAACCCGCAACTCTCAACCCGTTCAGTTGCAGTCGTCCGCAGTCCTTAGAAGATGATTTCTATCTCCGCGGTATCGCGTTTGGCCGTCCCGTCAAACCTCACTCCGGGTCTAAAACGCATCGATCTCAAAACCTCAGCGACCCGCTTGTTGTAATCTCCGTCCCGCGTCTGATTGAAGCCGATCAACTTCGCATTCCCTTTCTCGTCCACATCGAAGAACGCTTTCATGTGGAAGCCTTTCACGCTCGACGGAGCGGGCATCGGCGGAATGAAAAGATCTCGCACCGTCGGCGGATAATCCTTACCAGGCCCACCACCGGTCCCTGGTCCGACAGAGCTACCGCGACCAGTTCCTTCACCCGACCCAACGCCGCCACCCGTGCCAGGGCCAGCGCCGGAAGTGTTGCTGTTGCCTGTTCCCTCACCCGCTGCAGCGGCGTTGACCTGAGGTGTCGGAACGACTTGCTGCGCCGGTTGAACCGGCGTCTCGACGGGTGGCTTAGGGTCAGGAGGTTTTACGGGTGGTACAATCTGCGGTGTGACCTTGGGCATCACCGTTGGATCCCGCTTCACCTGCACGAACTCGATCCGCTCTTCCCGCGACGACATTCCGTTCACCCCGCCGCCACCGCCACCTGCGGGTCCGGGACCACCTCCACCGAGCACGTCAGGACGCGTGAAATCGGACGAGCCCACGATCGGGCCCACGATGAGAAAAAGGATCAGTGCGTGCAGGAGCAGCGACGCAATGATCCCTTTCCAATCCCTTTCCTTCCGCCGCGGCATTTCCAGCCGCGGAAGACGAGTAACTATTTCACTTCCTTCGGAGTGGCGCCAATGACCTTCACGCCCGCACCGCGCGAGACGTCCATTGCGTAAATCACATCCGAGTACTTAACCGTCGGATCGCCCTTGATGAAAATGATCTTGTCCGGACGCGGATCGAAGATCTCCTTCAGGCGCTTCGGCAGATCATTTTTCGCAATTGGCTGCGAGTTGACCTTGAAGACGTTGCCCGGAAGAACTTCCAGCACGATCTGCGACGGCGGTGGTCCTTGCGGCGTGTTATCCGGCGTCGGATCAGGCAGCTGCAGGTCGATTGCCTTCCGCGACATCGGGATGACCATCATGAAGATGATCAACAGCACCAGCAGCACGTCGATCATCGGTGTGACGTTGATTTCGTTTTGGAGCCCTTCGCTCCCGCCTCCGCCCATTGCCATTATTTCTTCCCTCCGGCCGCGGGGGCGTTGAACAGGTTATCGGCCGAAACCGCGGATACAGTTCCTGGTCTCTGTTCGGTGATCATCCCGGTCACGCGTACATCGTTGTGCGCCGCGATGTCGATTGCATCGAGAACCTTGCCGTACGCCAAATTCTTATCGGCTTTGACGTAGAGCAGTTTGTCCTCGGTTCTGTTTTCGAAAATTCCCTTGAGCCGCTCGCCAAGCTCGGCGTTGGGAATGGGTTTTTTGTTCAGGTAATACTGACCGTTTACGTCGATGCCGAGAACCTGATCCTGATCCTCTTCCGGGTGCGGCTTCAGGTTTACGCCGTTGGGCGGTATCGCCTGAAATCCCGCGGTGATCGCCGGGATAACGAGCATGAAAATGATCAGCAGCACCAGCATGACGTCGATCATTGGCGTCACGTTCGGCGACGCCTTTACACCTGCACTTCCGGCAGACATTGCCATGAGTCAGCTCTCCCGCGCTACTGCGAGATTGGGTTGTTTCCAGCCGTCGCCGTGGTGTTGAACTCGCGGGTGAAACGCGAACGACCAAACTCGCCGGTGCCCGAGACGTTCTTGATCATATAGTCGATCATTTCCTTCGACGTATAGGTCATCTCTGCGGTGAGGTTGTCGATCTTGATCTGGAAGTAGTTGAAGAGCCACACCGCCGGAATCGCGACGACGAGACCGAATGCGGTGGTGATTAGCGCTTCAGACACACCAGAGGAGATCGAGGCGAGACCACCGGAACCGGAGGCTGCCATTGCGGCGAACGAGTTCACGATGCCCATTGTGGTGCCGAGCAGTCCGACGAACGGTGCCGTTGCGCCGACGGTCGCCAGAACGCCCAGGCCGCGCTTCAGATCGGTGATCGTCATCAGCATCTCGCGCTCGATTGCGCGTTCTGCGGAGTTGATGTCAGCGACGGTTACCGAGCCATCCTGAATCAGCGGGCGGATCTCGGTGAGAGCGCCACCAAGAACACGTGCGACGTGCGACCTCTTGTATTTGTCAGCAAGAGTGACGGCTTCGACGAGATTGTCTTCCTCGAGGAACTGCGAGAACTCGGGAGCGAACTTGCGGGTCTCGGCCTGCGCTTTACGCAAATCCCACCACTTTTTGATCGCGACGGACAGAGACCAGATCGACATAATCGCAAGGACGTACACAATGCCCTTCGCGAAGTTGCCCATCTGGTTGTAAATGTCGAGCAATGACAGTTGCATTGTTTACTCCGAAAAGGGGTTCGAACTAGCGCGGAACTGCGAACTGGAAGGACTGCTGAACCAGCTGGTTGACCGGCTTGCCGCCGATCATTGCTGGGCTGAAGCGCATTCTGGGGAGCACGTTTTTGACCGCCTGGGTGAACAGCTCGTTGGTTGACTTCAATACCTTGAACGAGTCGTTGTCCGCCTTTCCGTCGCTCCTCACGACGAACTGCGCCTGAACTTCACCCGCTATTCCGGAGCTCTCGAGCACCGACGGATACTTCGGCTTCGGGCTGTCGGACAGCATTTCCGCAGGCTTCTCGACCTGGAACTCGAAGTAGGTCTGATTGGTCACCGGCCCAGTTCCGCCGACGACGCCGCTGCCTGTGCCGCCCTTCACACCTTTGCCACTAAAGTCGGCTTCGTTGGTAACGGCCTTGGAGAGATCGATCTCGGGGATCTTGATGTCGATCTTCACTGGAGCGCGAAGCACCTGGAAGCCTTTCGGCGGTGGCGGCTTCACCACAACCTCTTTGGGCGGCGGCGGCTCATCCACTTTGGGCTTGGGCGGCTCCTTTTTTACCTCGACGAACTGGATTTTCTCCGATTTCGCCTTTTCGTCCTTGATTCCCGCCTTCGCAGTGGCGTACACGGCACCGGAGATGAGCGCAGTGTGCAGAACCAGGCTGAAAATCGTACCACCAGCCATCTTCTGCTTTTGTGCTTTCGACTCGAGAAGTTGGTTAAACATTCCTCACCTTGGGGGGAAGTTCGTCCACTTAAGCTGCCCTTAACCGGAGTCCGGCGGAATACCCACAAGATTAAGAATCAATGAAATAGTATTAACAAAACTCTAAAGTTTATTCGCGCCCTGCGGGCACGTACTGATAGAAAAACAACCTGACGACTTGTTCCAACTCTGCGATCAGCGGCTCGTGATCGTGAAAACAAACGGCATCTGCACCAGCTGCCGAACTTTTCTCCCACCAATCTCAGCGGGCGCGAATCGCACTCGCCTTAGAACGGCTCGGACCGACGCTTCGAAGAGCGCATTGTCCGATTGCACGAATCGCACTGAGTCGGACTCGACCAATCCTCGCTCGTCGACAGTGAACTGCGCGATGACTCTCCCTTCGACTCCGGCGATCCGCAGCGCTTCCGGGTACCTCGGCACTGCGGCGCCGGAAAGCAGGGTGACCTGTCGCTCAACCTGATCGGCGTTGTACGTCCCGGTCAAGCTTCCTGCGGCGGCACTCTGGTCGGATCCGCCAACGATCGTTCGCACGTTCGTGAAGTCGGTCGGAGAAGTTAGGGAGGCCGGTATAAAGTCGAGCGGTGGCAGCTTTGGATCGATGACGATGTGAACGTACCGATTCGCGGGCAGAGGCATCGTGCTATTGTGAGTAGCCTGTCGCCGTCCTGGGTCACTTGGCTGCGGCTTCGGTACATACGGAACAATGACGAGTCTCTGCACGGGCATAGGCCGTGGTCTCGATTGCGCCGTCGCGTGAACGGCAATGACAATGATCGCGATATGAGCGGTGACACTCGTAGCGACGCCAACCGGCGAGCGGCTGCGGCGGCCTTTGGATTCCAGCAATCGATCGAGCATCTCTCCTCACTGTGAGCTTTGCGCTAAGCTCGGAGAGAGGCCGCCCGCATCCAATAACGGTGCGATTAGCTGTGCATGATTTTCAATTAACGCTTTCGTTATCGAACGGTTAACACACACCGCCTCCTGCCTCCCGCCTCCAGCCTCCCGCTACGCTTTTTGTCCATCCCCCGAAAGCGGCAGTGTAACCGTGAACAAGCTGCCGCGACCGAGTCGCGACGACGCGGTGAGTGTTCCGCCATGCGCTTGCGCAATCCACTGGCTGATCGCCAGCCCCAGTCCGAAGCCGCCGCGCTCCGACATTCGCGAGCGCACACGGTCCGCCCGCCAGAAGCGCTCGAAGATGTGTGGGAAATCCGCGGCCGAAATCCCGATCCCGGTGTCGCGTACCGCGAACGTGACGTTGTCGGGATGCCTTCCAAGCCCGATGTCGACCTTGCCGCCGGCGGGCGTGTACTTGATCGCATTGGTGACAAGGTTCAAAAAAAGTTGACGCAGTCGGGTGCGGTCGCCCATCACCATGGCATCGGCGATAAATGGCAGATTGACCACGACACCCTGCGCCTCGCCGAGTATGAGCGCCGTCTCGTAAACCTCCTGCACCAGCGGCTGTAGTTCGACCGGCTCACGATGCAGATCGAACCTTCCTTCGTCCGCGCGCGCCAGCGTGAGCAGGCTTTCGACGAGATCGGTCATTCTGCGCACTTCCTGCAATGCTTCCTCGAGCGCCACCAGCCGCTCGTTCTGACTCGAGGACTCGGTCATTGCGCGCTCGACATCCGCCCGAAGCACAGCAAGAGGCGTCTTGAGCTCGTGACTGGCATCGGCGGTGAAGCGCCGCAGTCCGGCAAACGAGGTCTCCAGCCGCCCGATCATCGCGTTGAGTGTAGTCACCATGTCCGAGAAGTCGCTCGTCTCTTCACTCAGCGCGAGCCTTCGATGAAGACTGCGTCCGTCAGTGATCGCCGCAACCTCGGTGGTGATCTCCTGCAGCTGACGCTGATTCTTGCCGAGTACGAGGAAGGCGCCGACACCGGCCACCGCAATTATCAGTGGGACGATGAGGAGCGCGTCGAACATGTACTCCCGGGGAACGGTGCTGGCGCGAGTCGCGACCGCGCCCGATGCGAGACGGCTCAACCCACCCGGCACGCCCTCCAGCGACTTGGAGACAAAGAGCAGCTTTTCCTGTAGAGAGTCGAGGCCGAAGATCAGTGCTTCGCCCGACTTGGGCAGGTCGGCGAGCTGAGTCTGCAGGGTGTTCATGTCGCTTCCCTGCAGTCGCATGACGTCGCCGGATCGGTATACCGCCCGGCCTGCCGTATCGACCACTACTATATAACCAGGTATCGACTGGAGCCGGTCGACGATCCTCGGCGACAGCAGTGGAATGATTGCCGTGTCGTTTGCCGCCATCACGTTCTCGCCGGACTGCGCGGCGTCGGCAATCACACGCGCGGCGAGATCTCCCTGCGCAGCCGCGTATTGCGCGATGTCGTGGTAGACCGCGTTGTTCCTCGCCGCGAGCAGCGCCAGGAAGAGCGTCATCGTTACCGCAGCCAGCCCGACGATGAACGCCGCGGTGAGTTTGACGCGTGTCGAGATCATCGGCTATCCCGCCTTCGGAGCCGCGCTCTCCTCGCGGATCACGTAGCCGACGCCGCGGATGGTATGGATAAGCTTACGACTACTGTTGGCGTCTATCTTCTTGCGCAAATGGTTGATCACGACGTCCACGATATTGGTGCCCGGATCGAAGTGGTACCCCCAGGCGTACTCGGTGATCAGCGTGCGGCTCATTACTCGCCCGGCATGCCTGATCAGATACTCGAGCACTGTGTATTCCTTTGGTGTAAGCTCGATCGGAATGCCTCCACGCGCGACTTCCCGCGTATCGAGGTTCACTGAAAGGTCGGCAATCTTGAGCACCGGGGTCATGCGGGCGCGTGGCCGGCGCGAAAGGGCTTCGACGCGCGCCAGCAGCTCTTCGAACGCAAATGGCTTGGTGACGTAATCATCGGCACCAGCGCGCAAGGTCTCGACCTTCGAGTCGATCGCGTCTTGCGCGGTGAGGATGAGAACAGGCCGATCGAATCCCCGCGCCCGCAGATCATGGAGCACCTGAGCGCCCGATTTCCCGGGCAATCGCATGTCGAGCACGATCACGTCGTACTCTTCGGCGATCGCGCGTGCTTCTCCATCGTCCCCGTTAGCGACGAGGTCGACACCCCATCGCTGCTCCTCAAAACCGCGCTTGACGAACTGACCAACGGTCGGATCGTCCTCGATCACAAGAATTCTCATGCAGCCCGGAAAGTTTATCGCAGAAAAAAGGCGGAAGTGCGCTGCCGCCTTTCCGCCAAGATATACACCGGCTACCAACGCTTCAACGCGGCATCAACCTCCGGGTAGCAGCGCCCACCCTCCACGCTGCGTTACGATCTTCTTGGACGGCTGCCGCAGCAGCGCCTCGTCGTAGTGGAATTTGCCGCCGCCGCTGGAGTAGTAGATCTGCGCGGCCACCGCGCCGTAATAATCGCCTCCGCCCGTCTCATAGACGACGTGATTGGGCGCATACACCGTGTAGTAGCCGGCGCTCGCGCCAGAGGCGAGTGACCACCACGCCGGGGTGGCAGACGTTCCGCAGCTCGATAGCGAAAGGTTTGCCGGCTTCTGCGACTGGTTGACGATCGAACCGGCGCCGGCGTTGATCGAGTCCGCAAGAAAAATTGTCGCTTTTGGCGATCCGGGGACGGTAATTTTGCCGTTGTTCGTAAGAACAATCGCCCGGAAGAAATAGACACTGTCTGTCAACGTCAGATTCGCGGGGCCGTTGACCGTCAGCAGACCGGAAAGAGCGTTGTAGCTGATTCCAGGGCCAGTCGGCACTTTGGCGCTTGCCGTGTATCCGCCCGCCGGACACGATGGAATGTCCATTGGTGTCGGAGCAGGAGCACCCGTGGTCATACCCCCTGTCATCACGCTTACCAAGCCAACTGTCGGCGTGCCGGTGACAGTGATCTCGCCCTTGATCGTGGTGTGATCGATGTTGAAATCGCCGCCAGTGCGCACGTTCGCCGCGCTGTCAATTGCAGTCGCTACGTAGGCGCCCTTGTCCGAGTCGTAGGCGTCGACGACGCCACCGTTGGTGAAGTATGTTGCGGCTTCGCTGCGAACGGCGTACTTGAATGTGGCAACGCCACCGACAGCACCGACGATTGTCATAACGCCCGCGGTCGGGTCAGTCCGCCGTCCTTGCACGACAACGTTGTATTCCTGAAGTCCGCCCGGGTCGACGCGATAAATGACCGCGCGATACGCCGCCCTGTTGGGGAGATTCGCCCAACCGAGATCGAGACTGTCGCCCGGGTTGAGACCCTGCGCCGCCGCACTCGGCCATGCGCCATACGTCTGTCGCAAGCCCGCTTCTGCGGCATACATCGCGAGCGTAGCCTCGCGCGACGCGCGCGAGGCGCGCCGCTCGTCGGAGGCGGTGGTCAATGCCGCAACGACGACCACGCTCATGATCGTGATGGCAAAGATCACGGTAGGCAGAATGAACCCCCGGCGATTCTTCATTGTCAGCGCAGAGCGATTTTGGTGGTTAGCGAATCCCGTTGATACGTGTAGCCGGTCCCCACATAGGTGCTCTTGTAGCTTTCCGTGCGAAGCGTAAAGGCCACCGTCTTTACTTTCAGTGGATCGACGGTGACCGCACCGAGCGAATCGTAGTAGTCGAAGGCCAAGCCGTTCGATGCCGGTGCGAGTAAAGGCCCGGTCAACTGCTCGTACGTCGCTGCCGCGCCGACTTTGCGACCCAGCCACCAGCGCGAATTCAGCTGGTACTCGCCGTATTGCACCCTACGGAATCCGCGGTACGCGGCGCCAACCACGATCCCCGATGTGTCCTTCCTGGACGTGACCGCAACTTCGACGACGACATCAGGCGGGCGAGCACCTGGCCATGCGCATGCAGTCACGCCCATTGCCGCCGGCGTACCGACAGCAGTGACTTTCAGCGCCGTCCACTTGTCGCGACCCATTTGGAATATCAGCGCGCTGTCGTCGGCAGTCGCGAGAATGTTGCCCCCTGTCTTCCACAGCCCGTAACGCGCGAGAGTCGCGTGCTTCGCGCAGATCACGCCCACTCCGCGAGGAGAGCGAAGCGCAAGTGTGTTTGCACCGATGACAGCAGGCGAGCTTTCCCCAAGCGCTGCCTGACGCAGGTCCCAGGAAAGCAGAGCCGTGGCCTCACGGGCAGTCTCGCGAACATCAATGATTTCCCGTTGCTTGCGATAGCCTCGACCCTGCACCGTCAATAGCTGGACGACGCTCCCGAGTACGATGAGCCCGATAACTGATGCTACCAGCAGCTCGATGAGCGTGAAGCCGCGGCGAGCCGTAACGCGTGACCGGCTCATTGAAGGCGGGCGTTGGCCAGGAAGAGACTGACTGTGTCCGGATACAGAACCGTGGTCTGCGCCTGTCCGCGTCGCGTAACCACTACGTTCACTTTTTGAGAATTGGCGTTCATTGTGGTGACGGTCCACGTCACGGCGCGACCACGTATAGTGGTCGACCCGTTTGATACGTTATTCCACCCTTTCGCCACGAGGCTGTCCACTACCTGCTGGACATCCGCTGAATACTGGAGATCCTGTCGCGCCTTCCCCATTTGGTTGAGGCCGAGCGATGCGGCGCCGGCGAGGCTCATCATGGCGACACCGAGCAGCGTTACCGAGACGATGATCTCCACAACGGAGAAGCCGCGGCGAAGGTTTTTGGAATTTGATTCAGTTGGCACCATGGTCGCTGCGCTCATCGTAGCATCTTGCCGAGCGCAGTCGTCACGATCGTATCGGCTGTCACGCCGTCGCTAAAAATCAACTGGGCATCCCCAGGCTGGCAGCTGCCAAGAGTTGACGGGATGCCGCGAGCATCGAAGCAAAGGAGGGCGCGAGAGCTGGTCATCGTCACCCCGTTGTCGCTCACGTCGCGAACGTTGGTGATCGTTGCTCGTTGATTGGATCCGTTCGCGCTTGTATCGACATCGACCCAGAACCGCTTGTTGGGGGCGTCGATATGAAGCTGAGCGATGCGGCCGTATCTGAGAGCCGTTGCTCGCGTGAGGTTGTGAACGACGACGAATTGATCTGCCGCAGACGATGACTGTCTGCTTTGGAGAGCGGCCGTGACGTGCGGCCCGCTGATAGCGGCGAGGATGCCGATTACCGCGATGGAGATTATCCCCTCGATCAGCGTGAAGCCCGCTCTCTGCGTCGTCATCCGACTGCTCGCCTCGCCTGCGTCATTCGGTATCAGAGCTCGCTACCATAGCAAACGGGCGTACTACGGCTGAGCTATACCTACCGACTCTCCCTTAAGGCGAAACCGTCACATGCAATTTTGCTTATTGTCGCGGGGGCGCTCGGCGATCTGACTTAAGTACTTGTCACGTCCAGGGTTCGGCCGCTGGGGAACCAGAAGACCTGTCATAAACAGACGTAACAACGAGGCCCGGAGCGCCGCCCCGGGCCTCTGCGGCCAGCGTCGCGTTAGGGCGCCACTACGATGACTTGGCTCCCGGTCTCGGCACCCGTTGTAATGGTCAGGCCACCGGCGAGTAATGCGGGCTTGAACCCCGACGCGGCGGGCGGCGTGGCTCTTAACACGTACGTACCCGGAAGTAGGAACGGGATACGAAAATCGCCATTGGCGTCGGTCGTAGTGCTGCGAACAATGTGCGCTGGGTCGGTGTCGTTGAGCAACGCGCCGGCGGTTAGAACTTCGACGGTTGTCCCTGGTACTACAGCGCCACTCGGGCTGTTTGCTCGTACCGAGCCGCTCACGCTCCCAGTGATATCCTGTGCGACTGCGTGAATTACTGGCCTGAAGTTGAATCCGTTCTTCGCATTGTTACCGCGCATCACGAAGCTTCGCCCAATATCGAAGTCGAGCGTCGTCACTGAGCCGTTTTCAGTGAGATTAATCGGCTCATCGAGAATCACTTTAATTCCGCTATGCCTCGCGCTCGGGAAGAAGACCTGCGGCTTCGTCCCGTCCTTCAGCGTGAGACTCGATTTGTCGGTGTCGAGAATGAGTCGAAAGCTTTGGTAATTTCCCGTCGGCAACGTGGCCGCGCCGAGGTTCACCGTTTTGCCGCTTCCCAAATCGAGGAGGTCGATCAGCGCATTCGGCGTGGCGACTGTTGTCCATCCCTGACTTGACTCGTCGGTCGCGTCCTCGTCGGTCGTAGGAGCGCGCTTCGCATCGACACGGACAACGTATACGTCTACGTTCGCAACTTCAGAGAATGGGAAAGGAGCGTCGGTCAGACGGACGGTCAAAAGACCTGTCCCTGTCCCAGCGGAGTCTGAGCAGCCTGCCGTAGCCAGCGCACCAATCGCGCAAGCTCCGAGAAGGCGGAAAGTTTTATTCATCGTTGAAACCCCTGCTTTCGTTTTGTCGGAATGATTTCGGTTCCGCGCTTCGCGCGACCTTTATTCGCATGACTCGACGAGTACCGCGAAGAGTCACAGCTCGTCCACAAGGCGGTTGCTCTCGTGTAAAAAAAAAAGGGACAGCCTCGCTGTCCCCTCTCTCTCACTTGCCAGTCTTCGGTGGTCGGTGACTCTGTCCGGGATTCGTCTTCTTTCCACCGTTGCTGGGCACCCCTGCTGGCGGCCCCGCCGTGGCAGGGCGACCGCTAACTCCCCTTCCCTGGTTACCCCGACCATTGCCATTCCCGTGATCGCGTCCGGCCGCAGCCTGCGCTGGCAGATCACCAGGCAACGTTTCCAGATCGGCGTCCGACGCCTTTTGCTGGAGCCTCGACATCACCCGCTGCAATGCTTCGCTCGCCGGCACGCCGCGATCGGTGAGACTACCAATCACGAACAACGGGACCGCGAGTGAGCGTCCACTCGGAGCCGAGCGTGCGAGCGATGAAACGGCCGCACCGTCAACTCCTTTGCGCATGACTTCAGCGCCGGCTTCGATCTCGTCAGCTTCTGGCGCCGAGCCTCTACCTGCAACCAGTGCAGCACGCGCTGCGTCCATTCTCTCTACCTGATCACTCACCGAACGCTCGATGTCCGCGGGCGCAACACCCTTGGCGGCGAATTTGAGCGCGCGGTTCTCGAGCGCTTCCGCTGGCAGCTGGCGCGCACGCGCATCGGCTATTCGCGCGAGTATGCGCCCGGCGACATCGGAGGGCAACACTTCGCGCAGGCGCGTCGAAGGATCCTTCGACGGAGTCTGCGCTTGCGCCACTGATGCAGCGAAAAGCGAGCTGAGAATGAGGAGCGCCGTAAGGCGCGATCTGGACATTGAGTACATCTCCCGAAGGAGAGATTTGCCGTTCATTAATTGCATTCTACGGTCTGATTCCTACCAGTTACGCCAATATTGACTCATCAAGCGTCCGGATGAGTCACATTCTGGGTCATTCGACTACCAGTAGACCCACTGAACCCCCGAACTCGTCAAGCATTGAGAGCAGTCCCGGGGGAGCAATCCACTTCCCACCGTTTATCCTCAGGTTGATCTGGTACTTGCCCGGACGGAGAGCGCGACTCGATATCCACCAACCGTTACCCGCGGGTGCCATTTGCAGGGGATCCCAATCGGTGAAATCACCAGCGACTTCAACGTTCTTTGCCAGCGGTGCCAGCACTTTGAACGTCACCACACCGCTGTGATTCTCGGTTTCGAAGGCGACTACTTTCGCGTCGAGCACCCCTGCGCTGTCACTATCCGCTTGCCTGGCGAGCCTCGGCGGATGTGCGAGGCGGACACCGAGTGAAATGAACCGGCCGCCTGGAAATCCCTGCGTCGGATCGATCGGGTAGGTCCCTCCGCTCAGCACCACTGCCGCACTCGAAGTCAACCAGGAGGCCATGCTTGCATTCCCCCAGATTCGAGCGGTGACACCGAGCGCAGTCAACTGGTCGCCGAGGCGCCCACCAACAAGCGCGCTGAAATCAACTTTCT
>Ga0136846_1238848_pt1 | contig 12355 bp, 8 predicted proteins | sample HopSoiMetagenom2_FD_96841 | JGI IMG/M metagenome (GOLD analysis project Ga0136846, IMG submission 96841) | Grasslands soil microbial communities from Hopland, California, USA - 2 Assembly 2016 (version 4) | ecosystem: Environmental > Terrestrial > Soil > Grasslands | place: USA: Hopland...
GTTGAAGAGTGAAGCCGAGGAGCGCGGCGTCGCCGTTCGCTACCACCGGTTCCCGATCGTGGACCTCGACGTGCCGACGGTGCCCCGCATGCGCGAGATCCTCACCGAGATCACCCGTGCCCTCGATCAGGGGTCACCCGTCTACGTGCACTGCTGGGGAGGCATCGGCCGCACCGGCACTGTGATCGGCTGCTGGCTGGTCGAGCGCGGACAGATTGGCTCGAAGGCGCTGCTGCAGTTGGATGCGATGCGCAAGCACCCGACACGGCAGCGCTCCCCGTCGCCCGAGATGCCCGACCAGATCGACTTCGTGCGCACCTGGGGCACCGGCCGCCGACGGATGAGCGGCAGGCTCGAGGCGTGAAGATTGCTGTCGGGCGCAAGCATCAGTGACGCGATCAGCTCCCCAGAATCTGCACTTCCATCGGCTGCAGCACGACCGGAACGACGGCCAGCGGGCCGTGGGTCACCGTGCCTGACGCTTCGTGCACGGTCACGCCAGCGGGCCGGGCCGTCACGGTGCCTGGCGCCGTCGGCACAGCCTTGTTGCTGTACAACACGCGCACGGACGTGCCCGCCTGGTTGAGCGACGCATCGACGATCACCTGAACGGAGTGGGCGGTTGCCGTGTCGCTGTTGGCGACGATGACCAGCTCGCGATCGTTGAGGATGCGGGAGAACGCGAGAATCCCTGGCGCATACGGCGAGATCCCGAAGTTCTGGCCATCCCCGGAGATGGGACGAAAGTATTGCCGCCCATAGCGAAGCGCGGGCTCCGAGGCCCGCACTGCCGCGATCGCCGCCAGGGCCCTGTAGAACGGATGGCTCGTGTCGAAGGCGACGGGCGCCTTGCCCCAGAGTGCCTCGCGAATTGCCGCGTCGGACACCGAGGACGGCACCGACGCGGGATCCGGCGGGCCGTGCAGGCCTTGTTCGGTGCCGTAGTAGATGCACGGAATCCCCTGAATCGACAGCAGGCAGGCAAGGCCGAGCGTCACCTGATCGTCGAAGGCATCAGGCGTCGCGGGATCGACGTAGTAGAACCGGTGCTTCAGATCGTGATTGTCGAGGAACGTGACGAAGTACTGGCTCGCGTCGCCGTGAGTGCTCAGCACGCCTTGCTCGGCCTGCTTTCGCGCGATGAAGACCGACGTGACGCTCGACGGCGGCGCGATCCCCTTGGCCGCGGGCGGCAGCGAGTAGACCAGCGGGAAGTCCAGGCACGCGTCGGCCCCCATCGCATCGTCGGGATCCATGGCGTTGCGCCCGATGAAGGTCGCCAGCTTCGCGTCGCTCGTGTCGTACACCTCGCCGAAGATGAAGAAGTTCTTCTTGCCGATGCTCAGGCAGAACTCCCGGATGGCGTTGCAGAACGTCTGCGCGTAGCTCGGAAGCAGGTACTTCAGCGTGTCGATGCGGAACCCGTCCACGTCGAACTTGGCGACCACGTGCTGGTAAATGCGGATGAGCGCGTTCTGCAGGTCCTGATCCGTTGTGAGGATCTGTTTCAGCGCCATGAAATCGCCGGCGGTCGTGTTCCAGTTGGGAATCGTGCCCTGGCGGCGCAGATAGGCGTTCTTCTGAATCTCCTCCGGCCAGACGAGCGCATCTCGTGGAGGATTCGCGATCTGCTCGATGATCGGCCAGCCCGGCTGCGCCACGCCCTGCGCGTCGCGCCACTGAACGGCCAGGGGTGTCGGCGAGAAGGACGCCTCGGTTCCGTTCGTGGACGTGCACAGCGGGTCGTTCGCGTTCGGCGCGTAGGCGAATACGTCGCCCGTGTGGTTGAGCACGATGTCGAAGATCACGTGCAGGCCGGCATCATGCAGGGCGTCCACGAGCGCGCGCAACTCGTCGTCCGCCTTGGCCGGATCGCTGGCGAATCGCGGTTCAGCGCTCAGGAAGTCGGCGATGCCGTAGCCGTGGTAAGAGTCCTCGCTATAGAGGCAGTTTCGCAGCACGGGGCTGAGCCACACCGCGCCGATGCCCAGGTCTTTGAGGTAGGGGATGGTCGCCTGCACGCCCGCGTACTTGCCGCCCTGAAACGCGTTCACAGGCGTGTTGAACGGCATCACCTTCGGCGGCGCGGCCGGGTTGTTGAACCGGTCCACCATCAGGAAGTACATCAGGCGGTCGCGCCAGTCCTCGGGAGACGGGTATGGCAGCCGCGTGCTGGTTCGAGCCGACTCGAGGGTGCTCGCGACTCCGGCGTCCCAGATAGATGACAGCATGGCGCCGATCCTAATACGATCACCGCTCCCTGAAGGGGGGCACCCAGCGACGTGATCGGGCAGACGATTTCCCACTACACCATCATCGGCACGCTCGGGCGGGGTGGGATGGGCGTCGTCTACAAGGCCGAAGACCCGCGGCTGAAGCGGCAGGTCGCCCTCAAGTTCCTGACCGACGAGCGGCCGGTCGACGCCAGGACGCTCGACCGGTTCCGGTGGGAGGCGCAGGCGCTCTCCGCGCTGAACCATCCCAACATCTGCGTCATCTACGACATCGGCGAGGACAGCGGCCGGCCGTTCATCGTCATGGAGCTGCTCTAAGGGCAGAGCCTGCGCGATATCGTCGCCGCCGGATCGATGCCGACCGATGCGGCCATCGACGTCGGGATGCAGATTGCCGACGCGCTCGGTGCCGCGCACGCGCGCGACATCATTCACCGCGACCTGAAGCCCGCGAACATCTTTCTCACCACACGCCAGCAGGCCAAGCTGCTCGATTTCGGCCTGGCCAAGGTCGTCGCCGAGGGCGAGCAGGAACAGGCCATGCTCGCGGAGACGGGCAGTTTCCAGGCGCACACCGATCCGGGTTTTGCCATGGGCACGGCCGGGTACATGGCACCGGAGCAGATCCGCGGCGATCGCGTGGACGCGCGCACGGACATCTTCGCCCTCGGGGCCGTTCTGTACGAGCTGGTCACCGGACGTCCGGCCTTCACGGGGCGGACACTTGGCGTCGTCCAGGACGCCGTGCTGAACCGTCCGCCCGAGCCGGTGCTCTCGCTGCGATCCGACGCGCCGCCGCGCCTGGCGGAGCTGATCGAGCGCTGCCTCGAGAAGGACCCGGATCTGCGATATCAGAGCGCCGCCGATCTTCGCGCCGACCTCCGGCGGCTCTCGCGGGATCGGACGACGCCGTTGACTGGAACGCAGGCGTGGTCCACTGCCACGACGCAGGCACACCGCCGTGGGCCGAGCCGGGGACGCACGGCGACACTGGTGGTGGCGGCGCCCGTCGCTGCAGGGCTCGTCGGCTGGTTTCTGCTTGGACGCGACGGGCCCGCCGGTGCGCCGTCGCCCCGGCTGGTGCCGTTCACGGCGCTGCCGGGGTTGCTCCGCACGCCGGCGTTCTCGCCGGATGGCAATCAGATCGCGTTCTGCTGGAACGGCGGCGCGGGGGAGTCGTTCAGCCTCTACACGCAGCTGTTCGACGCGGGCTCTCCGCTGCGTCTCACGACGAGCCCCGGCGAAGACGACTCGCCCGCCTGGTCGCCGGACGGACGATTCATCGCCTTCCTGCGCAGCTCCACCAGGGGCGCCGCCTATTTCGTCGTCCCCGCGCTCGGCGGCCCGGAGCGGCGCATACGCCCGTCGTTCGGGGTCCCGTTCTCGTACGGGCGCAGCATCGACTGGTCGCCCGATGGCACGGCGCTCGCCGTCGTCGATCGTGTCCAGCAGGGCGGTCCGTTGAACATCCTGCTCGTCGCGCCGGACGGCCACGAGGCTCGCGCGCTGCTCGAGCACCCGACGGCGTACCTCCAGAACCCGACGTTCTCCGCCGATGGACGAACGCTTGCGTATGTCGGCGGCCCCGGCTTCCTCGCGCAAGACATTTACGCCGTGGCGCTGCCCGACGGCCAGCCGCGCCGTCTGACCACGGATGCGCGCCATATCGCGGGCATGACGTGGAGCGCTGACGGGGCCAGCCTGATCTTCTCCTCGAACCGCGGCGGGCTGTTCGCGATCTGGCAGGTGCCCGTCGAAGGCGGAGAGCCGCAGCTCGTGAACGCCGTCGGAGAGGACGCCTACACGCCGACGCTCGCCCGGCCGAGCGGCTCGCTCGCGTACCTTCGGCTTCGTGTGGACTGGAACATCTGGCGCACGCCCGGTCCCGCGTCTGAAACTCCGTCAGCCCCGCCGACGCGGCTGATCGACTCGACGCGCGAAGAGTGGCAGCCGGCCTATTCGCCCGACGACACGCACATCGCGTTCGTCTCCAGCCGATCGGGCAGCCAGGAGATCTGGGTAGCAACGGCCGCGGGCACCGACGCGGTGCAGCTCACGACGTTTCGCGGGCCGCCGACCGGCACGCCGCGCTGGTCACCCGACGGCCGCCGGCTGGCGTTCGACTCTCGCGTGCGCGGCCACTCGGACATCTTCGTCGCCGCCAGCGACGGGTCCGGCGTGCGCCGCCTGACGGAGGACGCATCCGAAGCGGTGATTCCGAGCTGGTCTCACGACGGCCGCTTCGTCTATTTCACGTCCGATCGCAGCGGGCGGGATCAAGTCTGGAAGATCTCGAGTGAGGGCGGCGCGCCGCAACTGGTTCTCGACGCGCCAGCCCGCGATATCCACGAGTCGGCCGACGGCACCGTCCTGTATTACTGGCGCGATGGCGCGGTGTTCAGTCGTGCGGGCGCCGCTGGCGCCGAATCGAGGGTCGCCGCCGATCCGCAGTATGGCAACTGGCTCGTGCGCGCCGACACGCTCTACTTGTTGAACGACAGCCGGCAGCCGCGTCCCGCGATAGAGGCCGTATCGCTCGTGACGCTGGAGCGATCCGTGGTCCACGAGCTGGACGACTGGCCGCACGTGCGATTCCCGCCCGCGTTCGATCTCTCCCATGACGGCCGATGGTTCGTGTTCGGCCGTGTCGATCAACTCCAGAACGACGTGATGCTGGTCCAGCATTTCAGGTAGCCATGCGCACAATGTGCGGTTCGCTCGTGTTCGTTGCGCTTCTCGCCGCGTTCGGCTCCGGTCTTTCGCCTGCGAACCCACCGGGTGGCAGCGCGGAGGTCCTCACCCAGCACAACGACACCGACCGTACGGGGTGGAACCCGCATGAGGCCGCGCTGACACCGTCGGCTGTCGCCGGTGGCACGTTCGGCAAGCTGTTCGATCTGGAGGTCGACGGGCTGATCTTCGCGCAGCCCATCGTGGTCACCGGTGTCGACATCGACGGCGCTCGACACGACGTCGTCGTCGTCGCTACCGCGCACAACAGCGTCTACGCGTTCGACGCCGACTCGGGTGCGCGCCTCTGGCAGGAGAACTACGGCCCGACGATCCCCACGCCCAACCGGTTCTGGAACACGGCGTGGGGCGTTTATCTGGATCTCACGCCGGAGCTGGGCATCATCAGCACTCCCGTCGTCGATCGCGAGACGATGACGATCTACTTCACGACGGCGACATGGCAGTCGCCGCGCCAGGTCGAATCGCGGCGGGCGCGGATCTGGGAGAACGACGCCGAAGCGCCGATCGTGAACTACTACCTGCACGCCGTCGATCTGCGCACGCACCTGGAGCGCGCGGGCGCGCCGGTTCGCATCGAGGGCAGCGTGCCCCTGCTCTCGTCGCACACCGGCCGTCACGCCGGCGCCGCGCGCCTGACGTTCAATCCGATGCAGCACCTGCAGCGGCCGGGGCTGCTGCTGGTGAAGGGGCGCGTCGTGCTCGGATTCGGCGGGCACGCGGACCAGGTGCCGTATCAAGGGTGGGTCTTCGCGTACGACACGCGGGACCTGGCCGCGCCTCCGTGGACGTGGTCGAGCATGGCGGGCGGAGCCGTCACGCAGGTCAACGGGTCCGGCATCTGGCAGGCGGGCATGGGGCTCACGGCGGATGCGGCCGGCAACGTGTACCTCGTCACGGGCAATGGCGACTTCGATCCGTCTGCCGCGCAGTTCGGCGACAGCGTGGTGAAGCTGTCGCTCGACGGCGGCCTCACCGCGACGGATTCATTCACGCCGTGCAATCAGGCGTGCCTCGACGCCACGGACGGCGACCTCGGCTCCTCGGGGCTGCTGCACGTGCCCGGCACGCACCTGGTCCTGCTGGGAGGGAAGCTCGGGCGCATCTTCGTGCTGAACATGAATCGCCTCGGGACGTTCACCCCGCCGCCAGCTGCGCGCTGCTCGACGGCGTGCAGCGACCCGAGAGTCTTCAGCTGCCCCAACCCCAACGTGGTCCAGGAATTCCAGGCCGGCTGCGACGTCAACGGCAACGAGGCGACGATTGCCCCCGTCACGCCGTGCTCGGCGCCCATGCACCAGGGCACGGCGCCGCCCGGGAAGTGTCCTCCCCTGGTGTATCAGCTGGTCGGCCATCACATTCATGGAGCGCCCGTGTACTGGCGCGGCGACCGACGCGGCGCGGCCATCTACGTGTGGACCGAGAACGACGTGCTGCGGGCGTTTCCCTTCGACGCGGCGAGCGGCAGGTTTTCCGGCACGGGATGCGCCGCGCGTCCCGCCTCGCTGGCCTGGACGGTTGGACGCCAGCTGTCGCCGGGGGCGTTGCACTACGGCATGACGGGCGGGATGCTCTCGATCTCCTCCAACGCCGCCACCGGCGGCATCGTCTGGGCGACCACGCCCACGAACAACGACGCGAACCAGCGGATCGTGCCAGGAATCCTGCGGGCGTACGACGCCAACGATCTGCGCCACGAGCTCTGGAACAGCTATCAGCGCCGCGACCGCGACGACTTCGGCAACTTCGCGAAGCACGCCCCGCCGACGGTGGCCAACGGCAGGGTGTATGTCGCGACGTTCTCGCGCCACCTGAGCGTCTACGGCCTGCACGCGCCCAACGTGGAGACCGCTCCGGCGCCGCTTCTGGCGAACGGCGACTTCGAGGAGGGCATGGCCGGCTGGACGTTCGACGGCCCCGGCAAGGTGAGCGATGCCTTCCCCTATTGGGGCACCCACGGCGCGACGTTGTGCCCGCTGCCGAACCGCGACGTGCGCCTGTGGCAGGAGATTCAGGCGCCGGCGACCGGGACATACCTCCTGAGCGCCATGCTCGCGACCGACATCCGTGACGGCAACGTGCAGCACGCCGGCAGGCAGGTGACGCTTGGCGCCGACGTGGACGGCGTCCGTGCGGGGGATTCGCGCGACGTCCTGGCCTTCGCCGGCTATCAGCGTCATCGCGTGCGGTTCGACGCGACCAGGGGAAGCCGGATCCGGGTCTGGTACTACGCGCCAGCGGCCGCGCCGCTGCCGTACTTCGGGATCACGCCGCCCGACGCGCAGCCGGAGGCGTATGCCGTCATCGACGGCGTCGTGCTCACTCCTCCGCGGTGACGCGCCTCGCGTGGCGGAGGGCCTGGCGCACCCGGTCAGGCTCGAATCCCTGACGCAGCAGCCACGCGGTCAGCCGATGGACGGCCTTGATGTCGGCGGGGAGCGGCGCGCCTCGCAGTCGCCGCCGTATCGCGTCCTCGAGCAGGCGATCCTCGTCCACTTCGCTGAAGGCGGCAGTCACGGCCTCCTGGGCCGCGGCGTCGGTGACGCCCAGCGCTCGCACTTCACGGATCACACGCGCACGGCCGCGCCGGTGCACGGCCACACCGTGACGCGCTCTCGCGGCGGCGGCCCGGGCGTCATCGATGACGCCGCGCTCGGTGAGGCGCGCGATGGCTTCCGCCACCGAGGTGTCCGGGTATCCCTTGCGCCGCAGCAGGTCGCGAATCTGCGCGCTCGTCAGCTCGCGCCGTCCGAGGAGTACGAGCGCGGCGTTCGCTGCGGCCTTGGGACTGGTGTCGGCGAGCGGGCGCGGCGGGCGAGACCGCATGGCGCATCGTACATCGTCTGATTGGAACTGACGCGGTCGGGTCCTTGGAACTGACGCGGTCGGGTCCTCTGGAACTGGCGCGGTCGGGTCCTTTGGAACTGACGCCGCCGGGTCCTCTGGAACTGACGTCATCTGCGCGTGGGGCAGGGCTTCAGCCTGCCAAGGAGTCGCGTCCCTAGCGGCCGAAGCGGGTGACTTGCGGCGTCGATGAGATTGGCAGGCCCGGCCTCTTCTGGCCGGTCACCGAGCGCGCCATCTCGTCGCGCGTCTCGTCCGAGGTCGTGGAGATGCCCTGGACCTTCAGCTTGAACTCGTCCTTGTTCGTCGCCCAGCGCAGCGCCTCGTCGTAGGTCACGAGCTTCTGCTCGTGCAGCGCGAAGATGGCCTGATCGAACGTCTGCATGCCGTACTGCGACGTGCCGGCAGCGATCGCCGAGTGAATCAGGTGCGTCTTCTCCTTGTCGATGATGCAGTCGCGGATGTACGGCGTCGTGATCATGATCTCGCACGCGGGCGAGCGCCCCTTGCCGTCGGCGCGCGGGATCAGCCGCTGTGAGATCACCGCGCGCAGGACGGCGGCCAGCTGCATGCGAATCTGCTTCTGCTGGTGTGGCGGTAACACGGCGATGATGCGGGTGATGGTTTCGGTCGCGTCCAGCGTGTGCAGTGTCGAGAACACCAGGTGGCCCGTCTCGGAGGCGTGCAGCGCGGTTTCGATGGTCTCGTGGTCGCGCATTTCGCCGACGAGGATGACGTCGGGGTCCTGGCGGAGGGCGCTGCGCAGCGCATGCGCGAACGACCGGGTGTCCACCGAGACCTCGCGCTGATTGACGATGGACCGGTTGTCGCGGTGAAGGAACTCGATCGGATCTTCGACCGTGACCACGTGCGAGCAGCGCGTCTGGTTCACGTGATCGACGAGCGCCGCCAGCGTCGTGGACTTGCCGCTGCCGGTGGTGCCGGTGACCAGGACGAGGCCGCGCTCTTCGGACGCAATCGTCTTCAGGATCTGAGGAAGGCCGAGGTCCTCGACGGTCTTCACGCCGATGGGGATGATGCGCAGGACGAGGCCGATGGTGCCGCGCTGCTGGAACACGTTGCAGCGGAAGCGGCCCAGGCCCGGCACGCTGTACGCGAGGTCGATCTCGAGGCTGTCCTTGAACTTCTGGCGCTGCTGCGTGGACATCACCGCGGCAGCCATGCCCACGGTGTCCTCGTGCGTCAGCCGTGATTCCTCGCTGGCGGGCACGAGGTTGCCCCGCACCCGCATCATCGGATAGCTGCCGACCTTCAGGTGAAGGTCCGAGGCGGCCGCCTCGACGGCGAGTTTCAGCAGGTCGTTGACGTGCATTTCCGCGCAGTCCTCCCACTCCAGGTTATCGGCGGATCGTGGGTTGCGCGTTAACCGGGACAGGCCTTCAGGCGTGGCGTGCAGCCACGGCACGATCGCCGTCGCGCAGGTGCGCCTCCTCCTCGTACACGAACGTGAGCCACTTGTGCGTGTCGGGAAGCTCGCCGTTCAGGATGTCGAAGAACGTCCGGCGGATGGCCTCGGTGACGGGCCGCTCGCCGGTGCCGATCGTCATCTTGTCGATCGACCGGATGGGCGTGACCTCCACCGCCGTCCCGCAGAAGAACGCCTCATCGGCCAGGTACAGCATCTCGCGAGGCATGACTTCCTCGCGCACCTCGTAGCCGAGGCCGCGGGCGATCGTGACCACTGAATCGCGCGTGATGCCGCCGAGAATCGACGAGCTGACCGGCGGGGTGTAGAGCACGTTCCGGCGCACCAGAAACAGGTTCTGGCCGCTGCCCTCGCTGACGTAGCCCAGGGTGTCGAGCGCGATGCCCTCGGCGTAGCCGTCGAGGACCGCTTCCATCTTGATCAGGACCGAGTTCGCGTAGTTCGCGGTGGCCTTCGCCGCTGCCGGGAACGTGTTCGGCGCGGTGCGGTTCCACGAGCTCACGCGGACGTCCACGCCGTGCTCGATTGCGTCGGCGCCAAGGTAGGCGCCCCATTCCCACAACAACACCGCGGTGTCGACCGGGCAGGGCAGCGGGTTCACGCCCAGCTGGTTGTATCCGCGGTAGATCAGCGGCCGGATATAGCAGGCCTTGTACTGATTCGCGCGAATGGTGTCGAGGATCGCCGTTTCCCAGCCAGCGTAGTCGATGGGCGAGTCCATCCGGTAGATCTTGGCGGAGTCCAGCAGCCGGAGGATGTGCGCGTCGAGACGAAAGCAGGCGGAGCCCTTCGGCGTCTGGTAACAGCGAGCGCCCTCGAACACTCCTGTGCCGTAGTGCACGACGTGCGATCCGATGTGAATCGTCGCGTCGTTCCAGTCCACCAGGCTGCCGTTCATCCAGATCTTGCCGCTGCCGAAACTCATGACGGGGTGCTCCATGCGAGACCGCACTGCCGGGCGGTCCTACGTCTGAATGAGCAGCCCTGCAGGGCTGCCCCACGTACAAAAAATTATGGCATCTACTGCGCTTCGCCGCAAAACGGGCAGCGATCGGAGCGCGCGTGGAGCGGCTTTCGGCAGTGCCAGCAGAAGCGCGCCTGCGGCGTCTCGCGCGCGCGCAGGCGTGAGTGGATGTCCTGCATCGCCTCCGACGGACCACTTCCGGCGGGCTCGCCCGCGGCGACGTGCGCCTTTCGGCGGGCCGTGACGTCGCGCCCAAGGGCCAGGATGTCGGCGAGCAGGTCCGAGGCGCGCTGGTACCGCGTGCCGGGATCCGGCGCAAGCGCGCGAAGCACGATGTCGTTCACGGCCCTGGGGATCTTCGGGTTCTTCAACTTCGGAGGCGAGACGAGCTCGCCGGTCATCAGCTTCTCGATGTCGCCCGGGGCAGGCGTCTCGTACGGCAGCACGCCCGTCAGCATCTGGTACATCGTCACGCCGAGCGAGTAGAGGTCCGAGCCGAAGACCGCCTTGCCGTGGAACTGCTCGGGCGCCATGTACGGCGGGCTGCCGATCACCGTCGTCCCGTGCGCGGCGATCTCGAGCACGCGGGACGTGCCGAAGTCGGCGACCTTCACGAGGCCCTTCTCGGACACGAGCACATTGCCGGGGCGCAGGTCGCGATGGATGACGTTGTTGCGATGCGCGTGATCGACGGCGTTGGCGATCTGCACCGCGAAGTCGAGCGCCCGCTTCAGCTCGACGGCGCCCTCGCGGATGATGATCGTCTCGAGCGTCTCACCGGCGATGTACTCCATCACGATGAAGAACACGCCGTCGTGCTTTTCAGCCGTGAGGACGGTGACGATGTTCGGGTGATTGAGGCTGCCGAGCAGTCGCGGCTCGTGGAGCAACTCGTCGAGATTCAGGTTCTGCTGGCGGTGGGGGACCTTGAGGGCGACTTTCTTGTCGAGCCACGTGTCTTCGGCGAGGTAGACGGAGCCGAAGCCTCCGCTGCCGAGCGGCGCGAGGATCTTGTACTTTCCGATCGTCTGCCCGCGGAAGAACATCCTGGCCGAGTATACACGCCAGCCCCCTGACAGACGCCGTGTGCCGCGGCATTCAGTGCTACTCCTCCCGCAGCACCTCCACCGGGTCGAGTTGTGTCGCACGGCGTGCAGGTAAATACCCGGCGAGCATCGCGGCCACAACGAGCACCGTCACAACTCCGGCCATCGTCAGAGCGTCGTGTGGTGAGACTTCGAAGAGGACGCTCTGGAGCAGCCAACCCGTCGCCAACGCCAGGATCAATCCCGTCACTACGCCGAGGACGCACATGCGCAGCGCCTGACCCAGCACCAGCCCGCGCAATCGACCAGGCGTGGCCCCGACAGCATGACGAATCGCCAACTCGCGCCGGCGTTCGCGGACGGATGCGGCGAGCACGGTGTAAAGACCTACTGCACACAACAGCACCGCTCCGATGCCGAACACCGTGACGAGCAAGGCACTAAGACGAGGAGTGGCAAGTTCGTCCGACACGAGGCTGCTCATCGTGCTCGCCTTCAGGACGGTGACGTTGCGATCGGTTTGTTGCACGGCGCGCCGGATGGAGGGCAATGCCGCGGCGGGACTTCCGTGCGTGCGGACGGCGACGGTCGTCATGAGGGGAAATACTGCGAGGAACTGTCGCGCCGGGAGGTAGACGGTCGGAGCCGATTCACGAATCGCACGATAGCGGATCTCTGGCACGACGCCGACGACGGTGCGCCAGCCGCCGGTTGCATCACCAAGCCTGAGCCGCTTGCCCAGAGCAGTCTCGCCGGGCCACAACTCGCGCGCGGCGCCTTCGCTGACGATCGCGACCGCAGCTGCGCTATCGCGATCGCTTTGGCTGAATCCACGGCCTTCTCGCAGGCGAATCCCCAGCGTGTCGAAATAGGCGTCACCCACGACCGCAAGGCTGAAGACCGGTGACTTCCCGATCTGTCCATCGGCAACGAAGCTCCCGTCCCACCCGCCCGTCGCTCCGGTAAACGGCACCACGTTCACGGGTGACGCGGACGACACGTCAGGGAGGGATCCGAGCCGCGTCATCAGCCGATCGTAGAAATTCGCGACGTCGGAGGATGTCGCAAA
>Ga0136846_1229157_pt1 | contig 12352 bp, 9 predicted proteins | sample HopSoiMetagenom2_FD_96841 | JGI IMG/M metagenome (GOLD analysis project Ga0136846, IMG submission 96841) | Grasslands soil microbial communities from Hopland, California, USA - 2 Assembly 2016 (version 4) | ecosystem: Environmental > Terrestrial > Soil > Grasslands | place: USA: Hopland...
ACCGGCATCAGCTCCCTTTCGACTGGGGTGAGTTCGCTGTCAACCGGTGTCAGCTCACTGTCGACCTCGACCTCCACAGGCATCAGCTCGCTGTCCACCGGCGTCGACTCGCTGTCAACCTCGACCTCCACAGGTATCAGTTCGCTGTCCACCGGCGTCAGTTCCCTGTCGACGGGCGTGAGCTCGCTGTCGACCTCGACTTCCACGGGAATCAGTTCCCTCTCCACCGGGCTTGGTTCGCTCTCAACTTCAACGTCGACCGGCATCAGTTCGCTGTCGACGGGGGTCAGCTCGCTGTCCACGGGTCTGAGCACCACCAACAGCACTGTCACCTCGCTGTCGACGTCGACCTCGACCGGCGTCAGTTCGTTGTCTACCGGCCTGGGATCACTTTCCACCTCGACGTCGAGCGGTTTCAGTTCGCTGTCGACAGGCATCAGTTCGATCTCGACCGGCTTCAGCTCGCTCTCGACGGGCCTGAGCACCACCAACAGCAACTTCACGTCGCTGTCGACCTCGACCTCCACCGGCATCAACTCGCTGTCCACCGGGCTGGGCTCCTTGTCGACAGGCACCAGTTCGCTGTCGACCTCGACGTCGACCGGCGTCAGTTCGCTGTCGACAGGCCTCAGTTCGCTGTCGACGGGCCTGAGCACCACCAACAGCACCGTCACGTCGCTGTCGACAGGCCTGGGCACCGCCAACAGCGGCATTGCCTCTCTGTCGACAGGTTTGTCGACGGCCACTTCGGGAACTGCTGCCCTGGCGCAGCTGGTCAACGCGGCCAACACGGCCAGCGCCAACGGCGGCTCCATCATCGGATCCACCGCGGGCGGGGCCGCCGGCGGCGGGTTGACGACGCAAGGCAATGCGTTTAACAGCACCGCGATGCAAACCGTCGCGTCGCCTTCAGATTGCACGGTGGCCAATGGCGCGGACACGACGGCAACGGGCCTTTGCGCCAGCGCCGGTACCCGCGCCGGTGTCAATGGCGCCTCCGCCACGACGGTAGCCACCGGCGCCACGGCCTACGGTTCGCAATCGCTTGCCCAGGACAAGAACACGACAGCGATTGGCTTCCGCGCTACTGCGACTTATGAGGGCTCGGTCGCCATCGGCTTCCAGGCCAGGGCGATTGCCGACCCAGCCACCGCTGTGGGCTCCAACTCGCTGGCATCGGGTAACGATTCAGTGGCTCTGGGCGCCAGCGCAGAGGCTACGGCCAACCGCGCCGTCGCACTGGGTGCCTACTCGGTGGCCGACCAGCCCAATACGGTGTCGGTGGGCTCACCAGGCAGCGAGCGGCGCATCACCAACGTCGCTCCGGGCGTGGCCCCGACCGATGCCGTGAATGTGTCCCAGTTGAGCGACGTCAGGCGCATTGCCTACTCCGGCATCGCCATGAGCATGGCCATGGCAGGCACGTACATGCCCAACATGGAAAGCGGCGAAAAAGCCCTGGGTATTGGCGTCGGTAACTACAAAGGTTACGGTGCGCTGGGCATCAACTTCAAGGCGCTGAACAACGACGGCAAGAGCGCATGGGGCTTTGGCCTTTCGACCACCGGCAGGGAATGGGGTCTGAACTTCGGCGCAAGCTGGAAATGGCGTTAAGTAGAATGCGCTGAAGTGCCTTCCGTCCACCAAACGGGGCCTGCCGGCTCCCAGTGAGCGCCGAGCGGCTTAAGTGCTGCCGGCGCTCACGGCTTTTGAAGAGATAAAACCATGCGCATTGGCATTTCAGTTCTCACGCACGCCGGCCAGAACATCTGGGAAAACGGCCTTGGGCAAAATGTCGTCTTCCTTGCCCAGGCATTCCAGAAACTCCCCTTCGTCCAATCCGTCATCCTGCTCAATGGCGGCGACCAGAGCACCATGCCTCCACAGGTGAACATGGAGGCATTGGGTCTCCGCATGGTGTCGACTCATGAGGCCACGGACCAGATCGATGTCGCGATTGAAATGGCGGGGGCGCTTGATGTGAAATGGCTCGACTACCTGCGGGCCCAAGGGAAAAAAGTCATCTGGTATTGCGCCGGCCAGCCTTATGTTGGCCTGATCGAGCCGACCGTCTTTGAAAGCCCCGGTTTCTTCAGCCGCGCCGACCGTTGCGACGAAATCTGGGCCCTGCCCAAAGACTTCAAGGAGTTCGCCCCTCTGCTACGGTCCCTGCACCGGTGTCCGGTTCATGAAGTGCCCTACATCTGGTCTCCGCAGTTTCTCGCTGAACGCGTGAAGGAACTTGAAAAAGACAACTATTCGTTTGGTTTTAAAAGGCGGGTGCCCGACGCCACGGGCAAGATCGCCGGCCTGCGCGTTGCGACCTTCGAGCCCAACGTGTCGGTGGTCAAGTGCTCCAACATCCCGATGCTGATTTGCGATGAGGCGTTCCGTACAGACCCGGCGCAAATTGAGTTCATGCACGTCCTCAACACCCTGCACCTGAAAGACCACCCCACCCTGCTCTATCTGGCCAACTCCCTGAACCTGGTCAAGCAGCAAAAAGCCATTTTCCAGGGACGCCATGACTTTGCGGGTTACATGGTTCAGCACGCCAACGCCGTGGTCGCCCATCAGTGGCAAAACGACCAGAACTACAACTATCTGGATGCCCTGTATGGCAACTACCCCCTGATCCACAACTCTCCGTGGCTGCGCGATGCCGGGTACTCTGATTACTACTATCCCGACTTCGACACGCACGAAGGCGCACGCAAGCTGCTGCTGGCCGCCGGCCGGCACGATGCGCACCTGGATCACTTCCGGGGCCAGGCCGCCAAGGTCATCGCATCCGTTGATCCCTTCGCCCACCGCAACTTGCAGAACTACGCCCGAAGGCTGCAGCACCTCTTTCACAACACGGCAGGCAAAGGGGTGGCAGCATGACAAAAGCCAAGACCACCAGGCAACCGGCAGGCACCGCAGGCGGCTCCGCACCCGACCGCCTCAGGGTAGGCGTGTCGATTTATGTACGCAAGGGCGAACAGTCCCTGTGGGAAAACGGTATCTATCAAAACTGCCTGTTCCTGGTCATGCTGCTGGTGCGCGCGCCGAACGTAAGCGAAACCTACCTGGTCAGCGGTGGCGGCGATGGCGACGCTGAGGACGCCCAGCGCTTCATGGCGGACTCCCCGGTGCCCATCATCGACATGGCCGCCGCTGCCGAGAAGCTGGATGTGATGATCGAAATGAGCGCGCAGTTGAGCCGCGAGTGGGCGGTCAGCTTTCGCGAGCGCGGCGGAAAGGTCGTGACCATGCGCGTTGGCAATGACTACGTCATCGACATCGAACGCATGATTTTCAACAAGCCTCACGGCTTGTTGATCGCCGGGACCCCTTACGACGAAATCTGGACCCTGCCGGAGTATGAACGCAGCTGCATGCACTACTTTGGCAGCGCCATGAGAGCGCCCGTGCGTTTGATGCAGCACCTCTGGAGCCCCGCCGTCCTTGAGAGGGCTGCCGCCACTCTCCCGGACGGCCAGACCTTCGGCTACAAACCGGGGCGCAAAAAGTGGCGCCTGGGAATCTTCGAGCCCAATATCTGCATGGTCAAGACCAGCCATCTGCCCATGCTGCTCATCGACGTAGCCCACCGGGCCAACCCAGGCGTGATCGAGCTGCTGCGGGTCTACAACACCTTTCACATCAAGGACCACGTCACTTTCGTCGGCTTCGCCAACAGCCTGGATATCGTCAGGCACGGCCTGGCCACCTTCGAAGGACGCTTTCCGGTATACCAGTGCCTGTCGTCACAAGTAGACGCGGTGGTTTGCCACCAATGGGAAAACGGGCAAAACTACCTCTACTACGAGGCGCTGCACGGCGGCTACCCCCTGATCCACAACTCCACGTTCATTGGAGACTGCGGTTACTTTTATCCCGGCTTTGATTGCGAAGAAGGCGGCCTGGCCCTCATGCAGGCATTTGCCCAGCACGATGCAGACCTGGCTGGCTACCGGGCACGCGCCCAGGCCTTTCTGCGCATCCTTGATCCGGAAAATGAAGATAACGTGCGTGCCTACAATGAAGCGCTGGTCAATCTGTACAACGCAGGCTCACCATGAATCCGCATCCCTCCTCCATCCCCCCAAGCGGTGCGCCCCGCCTGGGCACGCTGCTTCTGGCGGGTATTCTTTGCACGCTGAGCCTCAGCGGCCATGCACAGGTGTCGCCGCAGCGCCCTGCCGCCTTACCCGCACCTGCCGCGCCGGCGCCGGGCGTACCGCTGGACGCGCTGACCGCAGCCGCCACCAATGTGGGTGTCAAACGCTGCCTGCCTGCCATTTCCCGCCTGTCGTCGCTGACCGTCAGCGGAAGCACGGGCAATGACGTGCTGGTCGATTGGGACCGGAAGAACCCCGACGGCGGGCCCTTCTTTTCCCTCAGCGGCGTTGAGTACAAAAACGCTTCCCTGGCTTTTTCATTGACGGCGGTTCCTGATGCCGCGGGTGGCTGCTCGGTGGCGGCTGAACGCATCTCGGTCGCCCCCTTCGCCTGCAGGAGCATCGCGCAGCAAGAACTCGGCGGCTACAAGGCCACCCAGTTGCTGACCACCTTCACGGTCTACGTGGATCCACGCGATCCGGGAGCATCCGTCACGCTCATCGACTCGCCACCCGGTTGCCTGATCATCCGGCGCCATGTCGAATACGACTGGAAAGACCCGACGAAGGCAAGAAGCCGATGAGCGCCGGGCCCGGACTTTTGCCCTCCCCATGTGCCCATCCGGGCCGGCCTGGCTGCGGGGCGTTCTGAACATGCCGGCATTGCGCATCGGTATCACGATTGGCCTGCGGGCCCCCGACGAAAGCCTGTGGGTCAATGGCATCAAGCAAAACGCGCTGAACCTCGCCTGCGTGCTGCTCGCTTCGCCGCTGGGGCACCGGGTGCAGCTGGTCAATACCACCGACGTCGCCATCACTGACCAGCTTCCCTGGGACCTCAAAACTTTTCCCGTTGTCACCCTTGAATCCGTCAAAAACGACCTCGATGTCCTGATCGAATTGGGCGGCGGAATCAGCGAAGAACAGTCCCTGCAGCTGAAGGCCGCCGGAACCCGGCTGGTGAGTTATTGCTGCGGCAGCGAATACGTTGTGGTGCTGGAATCCATCCTGTTCGGGCGTCCCATGTGGCCCCATGGCGTCTACATGAACCGCCACTACGACGAGATCTGGGTCATTCCCCAGGTGGCCAATAACTCACGTTCGTTTATCCAGGCACTGAGGCGTTGCCCCACCAAGGTCGTGCCTTTTGTCTGGGACCCGCGATGGCTGGAAGGCAGCGTGGCGAATCTGCCGCAGGGCGGGCGCTACCGGCCCGGCCGGCCTGCCAAGCGGCTGGCTGTCATGGAGCCCAACATGGATGTGGTGAAGGCCTGCATCTACCCCATCCTGATCGCCGAGACGGTTTTCCGGGCGCAACCCCGGTTGATCGAATTCCTGAACGTTTGCAGCGCCAAACACCTGGCGGAGCAAAGCCGCGAGTTTCAGTTGCTGATGTTCCAGCTGGACATTGTCAACGCCAACAAAGCCTCGTTTCTGGGACGCTATGACACGGCGAATTTCCTCAGTGAACATGCTGACGTCGTGATCTCCAACCAGTGGGATAACCCGCTCAACTATTTTTACTTCGACGTCTGCTGGCTGGGTTATCCCATGGTGCACAACGCCTCGATGTGCACGGAACTGGGCTACTACTACCCCGGCAACGATGTGGAGGAAGGCGCCCGGCAATTGGTGCATGTGCTTGAACACCACGACAGCAAGGCAGAAGCCTATGCGCTGCGGCAAAGGCAGCACCTGCTGGCCTACACGGCAGCCAATCCTGAATTGGTGGCCACCTACGACGAACTGCTTGCGGCACTCCCGGCACGGCAGGCGGCCTAAGTCCTGCTGAGCGCCATGGCAACTACGTTTTCCGGCCTCCGCATCGGCATCACCATCGGCCTGCACCAGGAGGCTGAGACGCTCTGGAACAACGGCATCAAGCAAAACGCCGTCTTCCTGGCCGAAGCACTGAAGGCCTCCGCGCTTGTCCGTTCCGTGCAACTGGTCAACACGACCGCCGTGCGCATCACGCCGGCACTGCCCTGGGACCAGCAGCGCTGGTCGACTGCCGCCTTTGAAGACGCCAAAGATTCGCTGGATATATTGATCGAACTGGGCGGGCAAATCAGCGCGGCCCAGACGGACTACCTCAAGCAGCGCGGCACCCGGCTTGTGTCCTATTGCTGTGGCTTCGAATACGTACACACCATGGAGTCCATCCTTTTTGGCAGGCCTTTGTGGGGTTACGACCTCTTCGTCAATCAGCGCTATGACGACCTGTGGGTCATCCCGCAAGTGGCGCCCATCAGCCAGCATTATTTTTCCACCCTGCGCCGCCGGCCGGCCACGGTCGTTCCCTTTGTCTGGGACCCGATGTTCATTGAGGAGCGCAGCCGCGCATTTCCCGACGCCGGCCAGTACCGTGCCCGCCCGGGGCCCCGCCGTCTCAGCGTAATGGAGCAAAACCTGGACGTGGTGAAGTTCTGCCTTTATCCGGTCCTGATCGCTGAAGAGGCCTATCGGAAGAATCCAGAGGCCATCGCTTACCTGCATGTCACCAATGCCCTGCGCCTGGCGCAAGAGAGCAAGGAGTTTGTCGCACTGATGAACCAGCTCGACATCGTGCGCAATCACAAGGCCTCTTTCCTGGGCGTCTTTGAAACCCCGGCCTTTCTCAGCGAAATGACCGACGTCGTCATTTCACACCAATGGGAAAACGCACTCAATTACTTTTACCTGGAAGTCTGCTGGCAAGGGTATCCGCTGGTGCACAACGCACATCTGTGCGCCGACCTGGGCTACTACTACGAAGGCAATGACGTGCAAGCGGGTTGCACGCGCGTGCTCGAGGTATTTGAGAATCATGATGCCCAAGCCGGGGCTTATACGGCGCGGCAACGCCAGTTGATCCAGCGCTACCTGCCCACCAATGACGCCGTGGTGGCTGCTTATGAAGCGCTCCTGACGCGACTGATGGCTGCGCCGCTCACCTGACTCCGATTTCGACCGCGCGGGATACGCAGAAACCAAAAAGCCCTCACGCAGAGGGCTTTTATAAAAATACAGAACCGCAGCGATCAGGCCGTAATTTCTTTCGCCGTGATCTGGTATTTGAAGTCGTCAGGCGCGTAAGAATCAAATCGCCCTGCCGCGTTTTCCCCCACGGGATACATGAAAAAGCCCAGCTTCTCGCCGGCCGACTTCGGCAGGGCCACGTCATGCGCCGTGTTGTAGGCCATCCAGTTGCCTTCCCAGCCCCCAAAGAGCGCCTTGTTCACCGGCGCGACGACCGGGTCGGTGGTGGTTTTGATCCAGTCGGCCGTTTCCAGGCGCATGACCTTGGCCACGTCGGCCGGGTCCATCGCCACCCAGCCGTAACCCTTGAGGTAAACCTCGGAGCGGCAATGCTGCGCGCCCTTGAGGCTGGCCGGATTGCCTGAAAGCTCTTTGTACCCAAAGGCCGAAGGCACAAGGCGAATGCCGTAGACGTCACGCGCCGGCAGCCCCACAGAGCGGCACAGCCCGACAAACAGTGCATTCAGGTCGGCGCACTTGCCGCCCAGGTTGCCGGTTTCCAGCATGGTTTTGATGTCGCCCTCGCCGCAGCCGCGCACTTTAGGCTCGCGGTAGGTGTTGGCCACGATCCAGTTGTAGATTTTTTGCGCCTTTTCGACGTCGGTCTTTGCGCCTTGCGTAGCGGCCAGCGCGGTCTTGCGCACGATGCCGTCGGTCGGGATGAGGACAGTGGGCCGCGTGAAATAGCGCAGCGTGTCGGCGCTTTCGGCAACGGCGGTCTTTTGCGACCAGTCCATGGCGCGGCCCTGCGTCTGCACGCGGCTGGTGAGCTCGACATAGGGCTTGGGCTCGGTGGCGGCAAACTCCACATACAACATCTTCGCGCCGTCCTGGCCGTCTTGCGTCAGCCTGGCAGTGCCGTTGCTCGAGAAGCCGCTTTCCAGCGAGCGCTGGTAGTCACTGTTGACTGACGGAATCGGCAACCAGACTTTGGTCACGCCTTGTGGCTTGGCGATGTCCACGCGCGTGGTGACATCAAAGGTTCGCCAGGCGCCGCTCTGGGGAGCAAAGTGGCGGCGGCTGGGCGCTGCGGCAGGTGCCTGGGCGAAGGTAAAGGCAGGCAATGCAGCGGCCACGGCAGCTGCCGCGGTGTTTTTCAGAAAAGCTCGGCGTACGGTGGTCATCAAAAAGATCTCCGGGTGGGGTGAGGGCGACGTGCACCGCGGCAGATAAAGATGCTGCGGGATGTCGGGATGCAATTATCGCCTCTGCCTCTCCATGGCCCTTCCGCCGCGGGCCATCTCAAGGCTTGAGCAGCCCCGCAATCAGTTTTTCAGCCGCGGCACCGGTCCAGTCAACTTCCCCCGTGACCCGCTGGCGTGGACGGCCTGCGCGGTCGATCAGCAGCGTCGTCGGAAAAACCTTCACGCCCCATTCCCGCGCCACCTTGCCATTCAGGTCCAGCAACACAGGCAGCGTCACCCCGGTCGTCCTGGCGAATTGCAGGGCCCGCGCCGCCGGTTCCTTGAAGTTGATGGCCAGCACCAGCAATTTATCGGCGCCGTAGAGATCAGCCACCTGCTGCAGCGTGGGCATTTCGGCCCGGCAGGGTTCGCACCAGCTGGCCCAGAAATTCAGCATCACCGCGCGGCCGCGCAGGTCAGCCGGGCCCCAGGCCTTGCCGTTCGTATCGACCAGTGAGAACGCGGAAACCGGGCCGGCCCACGGCCGCACTTCATAGGCAGGGCCGGTCAGGCCCTGTGCCGCAACCGTTTGAGACGCAGCAGCCGCCGCGGCCGCGGCGCAGGCTACGGGATATTGCAGCAACAAACGGCGGGACAGGCGTGGCGGCGATGGGTTTTTCATGGGATGTAAGGATGGGGAGCAGCCGCAGACTAACAGACCGGGGAGCGGACGGCGGGCGGACGGGCGTGGGCCCAAAAGCCTTGGCGGACAGAATTGGTCCTATATAAGCCGGGGCGGCCTTGCCTGCCGGCGGTTTGAGCGGCACAGTCCTACACAACCCGTCTGCAAACTGCTTTTAAATCTTTTGATATCACTTAACTGGCTGATTTAACGTGAACCTGCCCCTCAAATTCCCCGGCCTTGCAGAAGCCCTGGCAACGGCCTCCCCCCAGTTCATCAACCTTTACGGCGATACGCTTCCAGGCCCCTCAGGCGGCGCAGCGGATGAGATCGCCGAAGGCCTGCTCAGCGAAACGGCAAACGTCAGTCCGAAATTTTTCTACGACGAACTCGGCTCCAAGCTGTTTGAGGCCATCACCGGCCTGGACGAGTACTACCCCACCCGCACCGAAGCCAGCATCTTTGAGGCTTCTCATGCGCATTTCGAGCGCGCTCTGGCCCGTGCAGGGATTCACAAGCCCTGCCTGATCGACCTGGGCGCCGGCAACTGCGCCAAGGCCATGGCGCTGATTCCCTACCTCCAGCCGCGCCAGTACGTGCCCATCGACATCTCCGTCGATTTCCTTCGCGACGCCGCCGAGCAGGTGCAAAACAGCTTTCCGGCACTCGACATCGTCGGCCTGGGCATGGATTTCTCGGCGGGCCTGGTGCTGCCGGACGAAGTGCAGGCCCATGACCGGGTGTTTTTCTACCCCGGCTCCAGCCTGGGCAACTTTCACCCCGGCCAAGCTTTGCAGTTTCTGCAGCACATTGCCGACCCGGCGCAGGGCAAGGCGCGCGGCCTGCTGCTGGGCATCGATCTGGTCAAGGACACGGAACTGCTTGAAGCCGCCTATGACGACGCCCTGGGCGTGACGGGTGCTTTCAACAAAAACCTGCTGCTCAACATCAACGGCTTGCTGCAATCGGACTTTGATGTGCGGCAATGGCGCCACGTGGCGCTGTTCAACACCGAACAGTCACGCATCGAGATGCATCTGCAGGCCGAGTGCGACCTGACGGTGCGCTGGCCGGGCGGTGAGCGGCACTTTGCGGCCGGTGAGCGCATCCACACCGAATGCTCTTACAAGTACACCGTGGAAGGCATGACGGCGCTGCTGCGACAAGCCGGCTTCAGCCAGGTTGAACACTGGACCGACCCCAAAAGCTGGTTTGCCGTGTTCTGGGCTACCGTTTAATACGCCCGACCCGCCCAAAGAAAAAGGCCAATTTCTTAAACGAAATTGGCCGCTAGCCCTTTAAGCATATGAGCGAGTAGCTCCTGAATTGATAGCAAACCGGCTGGATTCAAAAGCTTGAACCCGCCGGCGCGCTTGCCTCGCGTCAGGCGCGTTCAGTCACCCAGGCTTGCACAGACTTGAGCGCATCGCCCAACTTGGACGCATCCGTGCCGCCGGCCATGGCCATGTCGGCCTTGCCGCCGCCTTTGCCGCCCACCTGCTGGGCCACAAAGTTCACCAGCTCACCGGCTTTGACCTTGCCTACGCTGTCCGACGTGACGCCTGCGGCGATCTGCACTTTGTCGCCGTCAACCGCAGCCAGCACAATGACTGCTGTCTTGAGCTTGTCTTTCAGCTTGTCCATGGTGTCGCGCAGTGTCTTGGCGTCGGCGCCTTCAAGTCTGGCAGCCAGCACTTTCAGGCCCTTGACATCCACAGCCTGCCCCAGCAGCTCATCGCCTTGCGACGAGGCCAGCTTGCCCTTGAGCGCGGCGATTTCCTTTTCAAGCGACTTGACCTGGTCCAGCACCTGGCCGATGCGCCCCTGCAACTCGGACGGGCTGGCCTTGAGCGAGCCAGCCGCCGACTGCACGGTGGATTCCAGCGACTGCAGGTAAGCCAGCGCGTTCTCGCCGGTCACGGCCTCCACACGCCGCACGCCTGCTGCCACACCGCTTTCGGCCACGATCTTGAAGAGGCCGATGTCGCCGGTGCGCTTGACGTGGACGCCGCCGCAAAGCTCCTTGCTGGAGCCAATCGTCAGCACACGCACAGTCTCACCGTACTTCTCGCCGAAGAGCATCATCGCGCCAGACTTCTGCGCATCTTCCATGGCCATCACGCTGGCGTCGGTGGCCACGTTGGAGAGGATTTCGGCGTTCACACGTGCTTCGATCTCACGAATCTGCGCGTCGGTGACGGGCGCGTTATGCGCGAAGTCAAAACGCGTGCGCTCGGCGTTGACCAGGCTGCCCTTTTGCTGCACGTGGTCGCCCAGCACTTCGCGCAATGCCTTGTGCATCAGGTGGGTGGCGCTGTGGTTGCGCACGGTGGCGGCGCGCACGGCGGTGTTGACCTGTGCGGTCACGGCATCGCCGACTTTTAACGTGCCGGACTCTTGCGTGCCATGGTGGCCAAACACGTCGGCCTTGATCTTGAGTGTGTCGTCTACGGTGAAGGTGGTACCACCTGCGGTAATGCGGCCCTGGTCGCCGACCTGTCCGCCGCTTTCGGCATAGAACGGCGTTGTATTCAGCACCACCACGCCGCTTTGGCCTGCGTTGATGGCCTGAACGGCCGCACCGTCAACATACAGGGCCACCACCTTGGCGGGCTCTTCCAGCAACTCGTAGCCGGTAAAGGTATTGCCGCTGCCGGTGTATTCCAGCGCGCGGTCCATCTTGAACTTGCCGGCGGCACGCGCCTGGTTCTTCTGCTTGTCCATGGCGGCCTTGAAGCCGTCTTCATCGACCTCCACGCCGCGCTCCCGGCAAACGTCGGCCGACAAGTCCAGCGGGAAGCCGTAGGTGTCGTGCAGCTTAAAGGCCACATCGCCCGGCAACACCTTGGCGCCGCCGGCCAGGGCCGTGTCAAGAATCGTCATGCCGATTTCCAGCGTTTCAAAGAAGCGCTCTTCCTCGGCCTTGAGCACCGCGGTGATGCGGGCTTCGTCCGTCTTGAGCTTGGGATAGGCATCGCCCATCAGCCTGGCCAGGTCAGCCACAAGCTTGTGGAAGAAAGGCGTCTTTTTGCCCAGCTTGTAGCCGTGGCGGATCGCGCGGCGGATGATGCGGCGCTGCACATAACCGCGGCCTTCGTTGGACGGGTTGACGCCGTCGGCCACCAAAAATGCGGTGGCGCGGATGTGGTCGGCAATGACAAACAGGCTCTTGTTGCCCAGGTCTTTTTCGCCGGTCTCGCGTGATGCCGCCTTGATCAGCTCGGCGAAGATGTCGATTTCGTAGTTGCTGTGCACGTGCTGCAAGATGGCGGCCAGGCGCTCCAGGCCCATGCCGGTGTCCACGCAAGGCGCAGGCAGTTTGGTGACGCTGCCGTCGGCGGCCATGTCGAACTGCATGAACACGTTGTTCCAGATTTCGATGAAACGGTCGCCGTCTTCATCGGGGCTGCCGGGTGGGCCGC
>Ga0136846_1237897_pt1 | contig 12351 bp, 11 predicted proteins | sample HopSoiMetagenom2_FD_96841 | JGI IMG/M metagenome (GOLD analysis project Ga0136846, IMG submission 96841) | Grasslands soil microbial communities from Hopland, California, USA - 2 Assembly 2016 (version 4) | ecosystem: Environmental > Terrestrial > Soil > Grasslands | place: USA: Hopland...
CTGCACGCGATCCTCGGCCTCGACTATAACGTTTGCATCGCGTTTTCCGGTCTAATCGTCCTGATCTATATTTACACCGGCGGCCTGACCTCGGCGATTTACAACGAGGTGCTTCAGTTTTTCATGATCGTGCTCGGCTTTGCACCACTGGTTTTTCTCGCGTTAAAAGATGTCGGAGGCTGGGCGGCCCTTAAGCAGAAGCTAATCCCGGTGGCGGCAACGCAAATTGTGCCTGGCACGCTCGATCAACATTACGCACCGGGCACGTGGTCCGAAGCATGGAAACATATGACGCAGGCGACCGACAACCCCATGGGAATAGGATGGTTCGGCATGGTGATGGGTCTCGGCTTTGTGCTGTCGTTTGGTTATTGGTGCACCGATTTCCTGGTTGTGCAAAGGGCGATGGCGGCCAACTCGATGTCGGCCGCGCGGCGCACGCCGCTCATTGCTGCCGTGCCCAAAATGTTGTTCCCGCTGCTGGTTATTCTGCCCGGAATGATCGCGATCGCCATGCACGTTTCGAGCGGCAATAATTTCCTGCCGGTTGGCAGCGATGGAACGCCCGATTACAACATGACGATTCCAACCATGCTGGGCAAATATTTCCCGACTGGCTTGCTGGGCATCGGGTTTACTGCCTTGATGGCCTCCTTCATGTCCGGCATGGCCGGCAATGTCACAGCGTTCAACACGGTTTGGACGTATGACATTTACCAAAGTTATATCGCCCCGAACCGCAGCGATGAACATTACTTGTGGATGGGACGCTGGGCGACGGTGTTTGGGATCCTGGTGAGTGTGGGCTGCGCCTATCTCGCTTCCAAGTTCAACAACATCATGGACATGCTGCAGTTGGTGTTTGGATTCGTGAACGCTCCTTTATTCGCGACGTTTCTCTTAGGAATGTTCTGGAAGCGAACGACGGGTCATGGCGCTTTTTTTGGACTTCTCGGCGGCACAGTGGGCGCGGCCATTTTCCACGGACTGGCCCTGACAAATGGCGGCGTCGCCGGCATCAAAGGCGGTTGGCTGGCCCAGATGTTGCATTTGGCCCAAATGCCATTTCCTTTCCATAGCGAGATGGGCCAAAATTTCTGGATGGCAATCGTCGCTTGGACAAGTTGTTTTGTGCTGACGATTGTGATCTCTCTCGTTACGCCGCGCACTAAAACCGATGAAGAACTCAAAGGACTCGTTTATTCGCTGACTCCGAAACCGGAAACGGCCCATGAACCCTGGTACATGCAACCCGTTACGCTGGGCATTTTGGTGCTGGCGGCAACGCTGCTGCTAAACTTTCTCGTTTGGTAAACCCGCCTGCTTATTATGAATTTTGATCTTCGTTTTCCAATCGGCATCATGTTCAGCATGTTCGGGCTTATCCTGACGATTTACGGGTTCATCTCCGACCAAGCCATCTATGATCAGCATTCGCTCGGAATCAATATCAACGTCCGTTGGGGCGCGGTGTTGCTGGTTTTCGGGGTGTTGATGCTGATCTTGGCTTTCCGCGGGTCTGCTGCAGCCAAATCAGAGGCCATGAAGAACGTCAGCGGCACTTCTCACAAGCCTTGAAGACGAGCGCGGTGTTCGGCTTTGAAGCGGCGCCTTGTTTCTAAGGCGCTTCGACAGCCCGGTAGAATTGGGAAGCGCTACCACTGGTTGAGAACCCATCAGCGCGCAGTAATCCGGCACTTGGATAAACGAGGTTTGGTTGCAACGTCCAGGCGGAGAAAGGCAAGGACAGATTGGTAGTGGAATAAATACTAACGCGAGACGCGCGGTTGGTTACGACGGTCGAGCCATTTGCCGCAGCCAGGAAGAGCGAAAAATTGCCACCAATGGGATTTGGGGTGAGCAGCCGCAGGGGTGGAGCGAGGGACGCGTTCAAGCTGGTGGTCGTGCCGAGCAAATTGGATACCACAACGCTGTAAATTCCATAACTTGTGGGTTGGACCGTGAAACTCAGGCTGGTGCCAGTCATTCCTGGAAGGTTGGTCCCATTCAAGCGCCACTGATAGCTCAGCGGCGCGATTCCAACAGCCACAGCGCTAAACGACGCCGTGCCACTCACACGGCTAACCTGATCAGATGGCGCCCGCAGGAGAGTTGGGGGAATCTTTCCCACCCAAACGAGAGCATTTGCCATGAGACGCGCGCCGTCGGAGCTGGAGACCCAACCTGGAGGGTACGAATCAACAGATGGAGGGAAGAAATTGAGACCGGCGGTGCGACCCGGCGGAACGTCCTTCCCTGCGACAAACGGTTGGCCATTGCTCCAGTGGCCCACCAATGTCGCCCCTGCTGCCGCGGCGACGGGGCTGTTCTGGAAGCTCATGCTGCCCCCCACAAAGGAATTCACACCATCCAGCAGCGGGTGCAAAGGCAGATCCTTTATCAAAGACAAGCTCGCTGGCGTAGTGTAACCCGCCTGTGTGAATGGCAGATAACCGCCCGTGCTCACCCGCCCCAAAAGTGCATAGTTTCCGTTGGTTGCAAAGGCAAAAGTGTTAACCAGCACGCCTCCTCCCTGGTCGAGGTAATCCGCCAGGACATTACCCATGCCGATACTGTCATTGACTGTGGAGTCCGAGTAAAACATCACGGACTGATAACCGCGCAACTGATTCAGGGTGGGAAGCGGGTTTGTGCTATCCACCCGAAGGAAATCCACCTTCGGCAGGAAGCGAACCCCGGAAATTTTGGACACCACGTCGGTGTTCAAGGGAGCGTTTTGCTCCGCCGCCAAAACAATGGCCGAGGCGGCCGTGTAGAGATCGAAACCCCGCCACAAGCCGCCACTGATGTCGGCGATGAAAACTTTTCCATTGCAAAAGCTGAAGCTAAACGAGGCATCAAAGCCCGTGCCACTGCCCACTAACATGACTTGGGCCAGACGATTTCCGGAGCTATCCCAAATAGAGAGAACGTTGCTGCCATTATACGTCAGCCAAAAATTGCTGTAGGCGGCGATGCCCCTGTTTTGGGGGTAGAGGTTTTCATTGGAAATTGAGCCAAACCCGGCCAGGTTGACGCTGCCGAGGTACGTTCCGTTCGTGCTCCAGCGCGACACTACTCCAGCGGTCATCGCCTGGTACTCGTTTCCAGCGCCATTCAGGATGACCTGCGCCTGATCGTCTAGCGTGCCGCCGCTCAATGTGACTGAATTGATAAAAACACCCGGAGTTGTCTGCCGCAGCAGCGTCCTGTTGGTGAGGTAGCGAGCCATGACCGTTCCGTTCGCGGTCGAGAAAATAGAACGGAAGTCAAATCCCGGCGAATAGGTGGCCTGTAGGACACCAGAGGAACTGTAGCGCCCAAGCCTAACTCCCGATGGACTGCCACCCGAAACCGTCCAATAATTGGTGCCGTCGCAAGCGATGCCCATGACAATCGAATTGAGCGTATCCAACATCGTAACATTCGTGTGGACGGAAAAACCGGTGACAATGGGCGCTGAAGTGGAACTCGCCGCCGTGCAGCCGAATGAATTAACGACCGTGAGCCCCAGGACCACTGAATTGGAGACGCCCGCGACGTAACTGACGGTTTGCTGATTTGTTGGACCAACGATGCTGCCGTTGCCGATGACCCAGGAGTAACTTGAGTATCCGCTGGGGCCGCTGGCCTGGTTGCCGCTGGAGTTGGCCATTACGGTCGCAGGCTGCAAAGCGATTGGAGGGTTTGTGACCACGCTAATGTTCACGCTTGCACTGCCGTTGTTGGCGATCGGGCAGCTGTTGCTGTCTGTCCCGGAACTGACCTGGTACGTCGTGTTGCTGGTGGGTGTGACAGTGAAAAACAAAAGACCGCCGCCCGTTTGTGTGCCCCCGCCATTGCTGAGGGTCACGGTGTAAGGGGCTTTGCCGCCGGATATGGAGACGCTGACCATTGCTGAATTTCCCAAACACACGGTGCCGCCACCACCCATGGTTCCCACCACGTTCGGGCAGGTGACCGTGACTGCGTTCGTCGCCGCATTGTTGGCTTTGCTGATCTCCATCGAACTGTTGTTCGGGTCCACCGCACAGACGCCACCGGCACGAGGATTTCCATAAATCCCCAAGCTCGTTGGGGTTGCAGTTAAAAGCGCATCGAACGAGCCGCCCGAATTTAGCGTCAGCACGCTGGAAGCTTTGACGGTTAAGTTCCCGCTGGCATCGAGGCTCGGAATTAGGCTGCCGGCTACGCCTGAGATATTCGCGACGCTCGGCGCGCTATATCCGATGTTTGCAGTCGGCAAATTGTCCAGCAGCAGGGTTGCGCCGTTGGTAAAATTGGCTTGCAGACTTCCGGCATTCACGACGTGGACCGTCCAGGTCCAACTGTTGCCAAGCGATGCAGACCCGGCCACATTGTTGGTCTTCGTGACGGTCAGGTCAGGACACTGAACCACAACCGTCGCAACCGATGTTCCGCCATCGAGTGTCACGCCCGGAAGTCCGGTATTACAAGTGCCATCCTGAGTGAACGTCGCGTTGGCCAGTCCACTGGGCTGGATGGTGGTGTGGATCGGTGTGACAAAGCCGTTTGCGCCCGCGCTGTTCCAGACAATTGGCAAGCCAATCAGCACGCTGAGCTGCGAAAGTGGCAGAGTTTGGTTGGCCGAATTCTTGAGAATGCTCGCGGTAAGCGTTGTGGATTGGCCGGGCGTAATCGTACTTGGACTCGCAGTGTTCGTCAGGAAAAGCCAGGGGCTGAAAGTTAAGTTACCACCGTCGCCGGCGGCGGAGTTGCAGCCAGTTCCAAGCGGGACGCCGTCGCAACCCCACCAATCATTGGTCGCGGTAGTGATTGCGCCATTGAGGCCGTGGTTGTAAACGCCCGAGCCGCCGTGCGTCGCAAAATTCGCCGCGAGCCTTGAGAGCCCAATACTGACGGTTCCCGAGTCCACGTAGAAAGCTCCACCCAGACCGCCTTGCCCGATGGCCAAATTTCCAACGAATGTCGAGGCAGCGACATTCATTATCCCACTGTTCAAATGAATCGCCCCACCGTAGGTGTTTCCGGAAAGTCCCACCACGACATTGCTCGTGAAGGTGCACCCCGTGATCGTGTGAACGGAATTGGAGGGGGTCGCGATGTAAATCGCGCCGCCGCCGTCCGGTCCTGCCCCAGAATTATTCGTCAAAGTATTGCCGACGAAAGTGGAATTGCTGGCGGTTAGCGAAGAAACCACCGTCTGTGCGAGCACAAATACAGCGGCGCCGAAACTTTGCCCGCTTGAATTATTGCTGAAGGTGCAGCCGATGATTTTCAAATCACCGCCGGCCATTTGCACGCCACCACCAGGCTGTTGCGTCGTATTGGTCGTGCAACGATTATTTTGCACGATGCAATTGCTGAGCGTAATGACGTCTTTGATTGGTGAAGTGACGCTGCCGGCGAGAATTCCTGCTCCGCCCAGCTTATCCGCTCCATCATGCCCGCCCTGCACGGTCAACCCGGCCAAAGTCACAATCGTGCTGCCCGACGAGTTGAAATCAATATTGAAGACGCGGTTACTGGGGTCGGTTTGACTGACTATGGTGGTCAGCGCGCCGGCGCCCAAAATGGAATTGGTCTTGGCTCCATTTGGCGCCACGCCCAGTTCACCAAGCGCGAGATTGTAAGTGCCGGCAGGCACGTTGATGATGGTAGCGCCAGCTTGAGCATTGGCCGCTTCAATGGCTGAACGCAGCGAAATATGCGCGGTGCTGTCGTTGGGCGAACTCGCCGGCGTGACAGCGTGCGTGTCGCTGGTGGTGTTGACGGTAAAGGGGCCGGCCGCCCGGATGGTTTGGGGTGCCAGCGCTGCTGCCAAAAGCCCAACCAGCCACGTCGCCTTAGGGAGGCACGAAAAGAATGAAAGTCCGCGCATGAGTTTACTGTCTAGGCTTCTAAGGTCGGGACGGGTAAATGCCTTGCAAAGCAATGATGAAATTGAGCGTAAGAAATGGCGGCATGTTATTGTGCGGCTGGCTGCCGCCAACGACCGAAATCGCGTTTGGATTCATGGTCACGTTGTTAGCTCCACTGGCCGCATACACGAACAAAGGAGTTTTTCCCAGCTTCGATTCGCCCCACACATTGCCGGCGGGTGAATTCGAGCCGCCGGCAGTGGAAGCTTGCGCAGTATGGGCATGGATCGGCATTTGGCTGGCCGACAAGGTGACGTAGGGTGAGCCACCGACCTCTCCCAGAACACGCGAGGTTAATCCAGGTCCTTGCCCCTGACCAAGCGGCGCTGATCCCTGCAAATTTGGGAGCGCGAAAGTCGTTTGGCCATTGCCGCCGTAGGTGGTTCCCAACAACGAGAACAGCGCGGTATTTTGGCTGATCGGCATCAATTGGCCGTTGCAAAGTGCCCACCCGGTCGGAGCGAAGTTGCCAGCGAACAGTCGAATTTCAGCAAGGAATGGGTCAGCCATGTTTGGTTCCTGGTTACGGGTGCGACGGGAAAATGCCTTGCAAGGCGATGACAAAATTCAGCACGAGATAGGGCGACATGTTTTCGTGCGCTTGTGAGCCTCCAACATTCGTGACGCTCTGCGCGTGCATCGTCGAATTGAAGTCGGTGCTATAAGCTGCATTGCCGGTCGCCCACAGGTTGTTGGTGGGGTCGCCCACATTCGCGGGTGTCGAACTGCCGACCGCCTGGTGTGTGTGCGCTGGAAGCTCGGACAGGATCACGTTGTGAGAAGTTTCTCCTCCGACCTGGCCAAGCGAAAAGCCGGCACCCCAGTGGATTGGGGACCGGGCTTGAAGATTTGGCAGCGCGAAAGTCGTTTGGCCATTGCCGCCATAGGTCGTGCCCAGCAGTGAAAACAAAGCCTGGTTTTGATTGATCGGCAATAGCTGGCCATTGCAAAACGCCCACCCCTTGGGCGGGAAATTAAACGCTACAATTCGGATTTCTGCCAGATATGGTGTGCCCATAGTTCGTGCGTGTTTAGGTCTGCGAAGGGTATATCCCCTCGAGGGCGATGATGAAATTAATCACGAGGAAGGGCACCATGTTGTCGTGTGGTTGCGAGCTGCCCGCCGAACCCAATGCCGCCGGACTCATCGTGGTATTCGGCGATGGCGATGGCGTGTTGTATTGGCCGCCGGTCCAACTCGACCAGGTTGCATTCGCCGGTGAGTTCACGGGATTACTGGGGCCGTTGTTTGAGGCGACTGGCAAGTGAGTGTGCTGCGGCATTTGGCTGGTTGTCAGGGTGACGCTTTCGACACCCGCAATCTGACCGAGCACAAAACCAGGGCCTTGGTGTATGGGCGCGCGTCCGCGCAAATCCGGCAGGCCGAAGGTATTTTGCCCATCTCCACCGTACGTTGTTCCGATCAGATTGAACAACACATCGTAGGAAGAAATCGGCAGTAGTGAGCCGTCGCAAAGCGCCCAGCCAACCGGCGCGAAATTTGCCGGCCACATTCTGATTTCGCCAATGTAAGGATCGGACATGGTTTTATACGAGTTTCAAAGCGCAGCCGCGCCTGCTGGCGCGTTGGCCAACTGGGCGATTAGGTCCACCGGCATTACCGCGTAATTGAAGACAGCGCTGTAATAAACAAAGCGCGCGTCGCTGGAAGCCGTTGGAACAATAAACATCTCGACCCGTCCCAGCCGCGCATGCTCGAGGGTGTAGGTGTTTTGTTCGACTGCGGACTGCGCTGAACCGCGAAAGAGGAGCGTGAACCGTTCATTGCGTCCATCTTCCGAATGCGGCAGCGCTTGTGGAGCGGAGCTCGCGTCCACCAAAAGAATTTTTTGCGCACCGAAGCCCGAGCGCAAACTGAATGCGGTATTCAACTGCTGCGCGAACTGCTCCAGAGCGGGCATGGCTGAACTGGCGGCGCGCCGGCGCGATTCAGCAACGGCCTCGCCTGGAACAATCGCAACGCCAGCGGCTGCAATGGAACAATCTCGTAAAAAACGGCGGCGGGAACGCATAAATTATCCGGTCATCAAAACAAACTTAGTATCGCCCCAATGGTGGTGTCGCTGATGTGTTGAGGATAGAAAAAGTCTTGGCAAAGTCAATCAGCATGACAAAAGGGAAATTTTTGCTTCTGGTACAAACTTGTAAGAAGAGCTCTTCCGCTTCAGCATGTGACGGCAAATGGTCCTTATCACATTACGCTCGGAAGAACCGGGCGATGATGCATTTTTATTCAACGTTTATGCCAGCACCCGCCAGGAAGAGCTGGCGCTGACTCCTTGGGACAAGAGCACGCGGCATGCCTTCTTGAAAATGCAATTCGAGGCTATGAAACGCGGTTATCGCAGCAGTTACCCCGCCGCCGAATTCTCGATCATCATGCGCGAAGAAAAACCAATCGACCGGCTGGTTTTGGACCGGGAGGACCAGTTCCGGGTGGTGGCCATCGCTTTGCTGCCGGAAACTCGCAAGCAAGGGGCAGGGACTACCGTCATGGAACGGATTTGCCAGGAAGCCGCGCGAGCAAAGAAGCCGGTCCGATTATGTGTGTTGCAGGGCAATCGTGCCTTGCAATGGTACGCGCGACTGGGGTTTGTCACGCTTGCTATTGAAGGCATTTATATCGAGTTGGAATGGCGGGCACCCGGTCCCCTTACTTGCTGAATTCATGAGCAATATCTAGTCGAAGGAAAAGCGGCTGTCCTCTGCCGCTTTACTTCACAACGGATACCCCCGACAAATGCTGACGCTTTGATTCTACCGCGCGCGATCTTCTTGCGGCACCAACCTGTTAAACACGGCCTCGTATTTGATGCCATTTGCATCTCTGGCGATTGGAACCAGGAATAATTCTGAGGGGCCGCAATCCGGGCGTTCGAGCGTGTAAATCCGTTGCGGCAGGAATGCGTTGACAGGCCCTTGGAAAATCAAAGAAAAGGTTTCATAGGTCCCCGGCTTGCCTGCGCTCGCCGGTATCCGTTTCGGCGTTGTGACCTCGCTCAGTTCGAGCTCAATGGATTGGGCCGCCTCCATCTGCACACGAAACCGTGTTTTCAAAAGCTTGCTTGCTGATTCAAAGTCCAAATGTTCCAGGCCCATTAGCAGGCTCGATTTAGGCCAAACCACCCTCCAAAGGCAAGGATCATGACGCGCATATTCGACCTGGCTCCGGCACGTTGAATTCTGGTGTGTCCCTATTTGCAACGGGGCACGGAGCGTTTAGACTGAAAAGACAGGATAGGGATATTTTTATAGTTATGACCCTCAATGAACTCGGCGAACAGGTGGCTGCGAAATTTGAAAAGGTGTATGGCCGCCCGCCGCGCTGGGTCGCGGCTGCTCCCGGACGCGTGAACGTGATCGGCGAGCACACCGATTACAATGACGGCTTTGTGCTTCCGATGGCGATCGACCGATACACGATCATCGCCGCGGCACCGTCTCCCGCTGGTGAATCGAGAATTCAGCTTCGGTCCACAGCTGAGGACGCCGCCGCGGTAATAGACCTGGCGCTGCCACCAAAGCCCGGCAACAAAGGGGTATGGTTTAATTATCCACTCGGAGTCATCGCCGGATTTTTGGCGCGGGGCATAAGCCCGGGCGGTTTCGATGCGCTGATTCATTCGACCGTTCCCGTTGGCAGCGGCCTTTCCAGCAGCGCCGCGCTTGAGGTTTCCACTGCGACACTTTTGGAAATTATATCCGGCAAAAAGTTGGGTTTGGAAGAAAAGGCTCTTTTGGCCCAGCGTGCGGAGCACGAATATGCCGGCGTTCCTTGCGGCATCATGGACCAATTCATTTCCGTAATGGGAAAGAAGGACCACTTGCTGCTGCTGGATTGCCGCTCGAAAAAGGCGGAGCTGGTGCCGATGAGCGATCTTTCAGTCTCGTTGCTGATTACCAACACTAACGTCGAGCATGAACTTACCGGTGGGGAATACGCCCAGCGCCGCGCCGAATGCGAGCGGGCCGCGGCAGCACTGGGCGTTGCTTCATTGCGGGATTCGGATTCCGCTTTGCTCGAAAGCTCGAAAAGCAAACTGGATGGCGTGGTCTTTCGCCGGGCGAAGCACGTGATTGGTGAAATCGAACGCACCTTGCGCGCCGCTCAAGCAGTGCGTGCCTCGGATTGGAATGCCGCTGGTGATTTGATGTACGCCAGCCATGACTCCCTGCGTGACGATTACGAAGTCAGCTGCCTCGAGTTGGATACAGTCGTTGAAATTGCGCGTTCCATTGGCAGGGCTGGGGGCGTGTTCGGCTGTCGCATGACGGGGGGCGGTTTTGGCGGCTGCACCGTTGCCCTCGTCCAAACCGACAAAGTGGACGGGATTTCAAATCGCATCGCCTCCGAATACGAGCAACGCACCAAAATCAAACCGACCCTATTCGTCTCGCGTCCTGCCGAAGGCGCCACGGTTTTAAAATCGTAGGTAATGGCCGCGCTGGGCGCGGCCATTCCTGCATTTGGGAAAGGACTTCCTTTTCAGCTTGCGCCTGGTGCCTCTGGCAGTGGCCCGCTTGCAGTCGGCCGCGCCAGCTTTGCGAATTGGATTTTGGGAATCAGCAGCATCGCCACGATGAATAGTGCGATGCCCACACAGGTGATGAGGATGCCTTGCAGCCGCGGATAAATTGCTGCGACCAAGGTCAACGACATGATCGCGGCGGCAGGCAGCGTCGCCCCAAAAAGCCCGAGTTGCACGCCCATGATAGTGATCGAACGGATCGAGACAATCAGCAGCACGACAATGGAAGAAATGAAGATAGCAATGGGCAGCGAGATGAATTCCTGGGCGAAATACATCAACGGATAAGCGCCGGTAAACGTCCCCAAAACGAGCAGCAGCATCCAGCGATCAAAATGGCGAATCTTGAACGCGTAGGCGACCAATCCCAGAACGAGGCCAAATAAAATAACACTTGCCGGGCCGAGCCAGGTGAGTTGGCCCAGGCGATCGATAGGGGCGATGCCGAGCACGTCCAGAGCAATCGGCCTCCCGAACAGCAGGTTTTTGTAATCCCACGTATAGACAGTTTGGCCGCCGCTACGAGAATACCTGGTCGGTTGAAGTGATAGCTCCAGCATCCGCACATCGGAGCCGACCGCTGTCAGGTCTATATGAAAGGTATCGAGGATTCCGCTCGGAGGGATCTGCAGGTTGTAAATGCCTTTGCCCACCGCGGTGTAGGTGACGGCCATAGGCGTGGCCTCGTTTGGCAGTGAACCAGTCCAAATCAATCTGCCTTCGCGGATTTCTGCCGAAGGACTGGGTTGTGAGTTCACCTGCACTTGCAGGTCCGCCAACGAGATAATCTGAGGCGGCAACGGCAGCACCAATTCGCAGGGTGTCCGCTGGGACGGGTTCGAGGCGACGATCTCGGCTGTGATTTTGGCCGTGTAAATGGATTCCGGATCGGCCGTCCCGACGCTCAGGCCGGGCTTGAGCCAAACCGCCGCGCTGAAACTTTTTACGTTCGCGGACGGGCGTGTGGGTTCCGCCTGGGCGTTACTTTTGGCCGGTGCATCATCGTGAGCGACGCGCGTGGTTAGGTTTTCGGCTTTCATGCTGGTTCGCAGCGCGCGTTTTTTGGCTGCGCTGAGCGCGGGCAGCAAAAGCCCCGCAAGGACTGACAGGATGGCGATGACGACGAGCAGTTCGATAAGGGTGAAGGCAGGGGGAGGAGGACGAAGTTTCATAAACACCTCGTGATTTTCATCACGCGCAATTTATTAGCATAGGCCTTGCCACGACTGAAAAGCGCCTAAAAGCAGTGTTTTGCATTAAGAGTCGTTCTCCAAAGGCGTGAAATTCACGCGTGATGCGTGAAATTCACGCCTTGATTTGCTCGCAATAAATCTCGGGGCCTACTAATCTACGCCCACGTTCGAGAACAGTTATGTGCCCGTCTGAATTGGTAACGCTCGATAAAGCAATCGACTGAGTGCATTCCGCATAGCGCTGCCTGAATAACCCAACTCCGAATTCGTCACAATAAGGATGTTCACAGGCCAGTCATTCCAGAGAAAGCGAAGCGGCGCGGTGCGCTTTACGACCTTGAGCATCCTCCTGGTAACCGGCATCGCGGGCGTTTTGACCGCGGGAATAGTGCAGCACGCTCGCAATTCAAAGCAGCACGCCGATTACCAAAAAGAGATAAAGCCGGTGATCAGCCAGTACTGCCTCGGCTGTCATAATGACGAGAAGCAGAAGGGTGACCTTTCGCTCCAGCCGTTTGCGGACGTCGCCTCGGTTCGCGCGCAGCGTGACACCTGGGCCAAAGTTTTGACGAAGCTGCGCGACCATGAAATGCCGCCCGAGAATAAGGCGCAACCGACGACCGCCGAGCGCGACCGTGTTATCGACTGGCTGAATGCCGAATTGTTCCCAGTGGATTGCGAGCATCCTGACCCAGGCCGCGTGAC
>Ga0136846_1219770_pt1 | contig 12350 bp, 6 predicted proteins | sample HopSoiMetagenom2_FD_96841 | JGI IMG/M metagenome (GOLD analysis project Ga0136846, IMG submission 96841) | Grasslands soil microbial communities from Hopland, California, USA - 2 Assembly 2016 (version 4) | ecosystem: Environmental > Terrestrial > Soil > Grasslands | place: USA: Hopland...
CCATCAACGCCGAGGGCGTCGAGCGTGCCGCGGACGATATGATAACGGACACCGGGAAGATCCTTCACACGACCACCGCGAACGAGGACGATCGAGTGCTCCTGGAGGTTGTGGCCTTCGCCGGGGATATAAGCGATCACTTCCTGTCCGTTGGTGAGACGCACCTTGGCCACTTTACGAAGCGCAGAGTTCGGCTTCTTGGGCGTGCGGGTCATCACTTGCACGCAGACGCCACGGCGTTGCGGGCAGTTGGCCAGAGCCGGCGACTTGGATTTCACCGTTACTTTGGAGCGACCTTTACGGACGAGCTGGTTGATCGTTGGCATTGTGGAAAATTGTTTTTTGGGTCTGCAGTTCGGTGACTCTCATCACCGTTGATGGCTTTCACCACCTTCGTTCGGGGCTTTCACCGCAGTGTCTCCGCATTCCGTTTTGTCGGAATGTAGAGACTAGAAAACCCGCCGGGGCGGGCTTACTTGCAGCGTCCGCCGGGAGCGGGGAGCGCGGACACTAGGAGTTTTCGCTTGGGGCGCAAGCTATTTTCTTCGCGTTCGCGTTTTTTCTGCGAATCGAGCATCGGCCTTGCGGCTTCTGCTGCGGTTTGCGCGAGCCTTGCGACCCACACGAGACAGCGCCTTGCGGCATTATCTATTGTCAGCGCCTTGCAGCGTTGACTCGAGCGACGCTTTGCAGCACCGCGCTTTTTCCCTCCCACTGGCTCCGTTCTGGCTTCACCCAACGTCGCGAAGCCACCGGTCGAAACCGGAGCCGCGAGAGCGTTGAGTAGAGACTCAAGAGAGCGCGAAAGGGACGGTTTGTTTAAGGGACAACGCAAAATGGTGCAAGAGACTTTTTGAAAAATTTTCAGAGACCCCTCAGAAAACCTGCCCGGAATTCCAGCCACGATCGTCCGCGAACCCGCATGGATACTGGCTTCCACGGCAATGGCAGGCACTCAGGTGTCTCCGAAAATCATCCCCCCCGAATCGTTTTGCTCAGGCGGCTTTCCCGCTCTTCGCCCTCCTTGTGAATGGCAAATGGCAGATGAAAGATGGCAAAATTCTCCGTAGTGCCCTCCCAAGTCCTCGCCGCAAAACAGATTGTGCATTCCCCCCTTACAGGAGCGAGACCAGCCTTCCAACCGGCGCGCAGGGCGGCCAGCTAGGCGCCGCCCACTACCGTGGAGGTCGTCCAACGGTGGGATCGATGGTGAAGTACAGGTTTTTCAAGCTCTGATTCTTCTCGAACTGGAACTAGCGGGGAGACATCATGCCGTCCGTCAGCGGATGTACAACTGTCGTCCATCGCTGCCGAAGAGTTCACTTGGACCGGAATTGTGAAAAAGCTGCTCAAAGAACCTTTGCTCCATTTTCTCCTCCTCGGCGCTGCATTGTTTGCGCTGAACGGGTGGCGAGCCCGTGCGAAGCCAGCCGAGCCAGCGGAGGCACGAATTGAGGTGACCGCGGCGGTGATCGAGCGGTTGCGCGCCGCTTCGGAGCGGCAGTTTGGCAAGGCACCGGACGCGGAGGACCTTCGGGGGCTGGTGATGGCGCACATTCGCGAGGAGGTATTTTGCCGGGAGGCGCTGGCACTCGGATTGGATCGCGACGATACCATCGTGCGCCGGCGGCTGGCGCAGAAGATGGAATTTTTGATGGGCGATATCACCGGCGCGTCGGAACCTGCGGACGCGGTGGTGCGCGAGTTCTTTGAAAAGAATGCGGCGCGTTATGCGAAATCGGGCCGGATCACTTTCCGGCACGTTTATTTCAGCAAGGAAAAGCGTGGTGCCAGTGCGGAGGCAGCGGTGGCCGAGGCGCTTGCGGCGCTGACGAGGGGCGCGAATGACGAGACCATGGGCGATCCGTTTTTGCACGGGTTTGAATTTGCCCAACGCGAGCAGGACGACGTGGTCGCGGCATTCGGGTCGGACTTTGCGAAAGAACTCGTGGCACAGCCGACGGGCGAGTGGCGTGGACCGGTGGCGTCGAGCTACGGGCTGCACCTGGTGCGGGTCGATGGTCGCACGGAACCGCGCGCGGTGAAGTTCGAAGAGGTACGCGAAACGGTGCTCCGCGATTTCCACGACGAAAGACGGCGCGCGGCAAATCGCGAAGTCTTCGATAAGTTGCGGGAGCGCTACCAAGTGACCGTAGACGAAACGGCACTGGCGAAGGCAGCGGCACCCAACACGAAAGCGGTGCAAAGATGAGACGCTGGCTGGCAATTTTCCTGCTGATCTTCGCGCTCCGTGGGCATGCCCACGAGGTGCGGCCTGCTTATCTCGAACTGACCGAGCGCGCGCCGGGTGAGTTCGATGTGCTGTGGAAAGTGCCGGCGCTGGGCGGCACTCCACTGGCGGGTGAGGAGATTCCGCACGAGCAGGCAGTGGTCGCGCCCGCGGATCCGAATGCGCCGAAGACGATGCCGTGCGGTTGTCCGGCGCCGACCGCGGCGCAGCTTTCCCGTGGAGTCACGCCGATTCATCCATCGCTGCCGAAAGACGCTGTCATCGTGGCGCCACCGCGCGTCGAACGGATCTTTGGGGCGGAGATCAAGAGGTGGACGATTCAGGTGCCGCGTGGATTGGATGGGTGGGAGGTCACAGTGCACGGCTTGCAGGCGACGATGGTGGATGTGCTGGTGCGTGTCGCCCTGGCGGATGGGCGTGTCGTATCGCGGGTTTTGCGTCCCGATGCGCCATCGTTCGTTTTCGAAAAGAACACGGCGGGGCCGGCGGCGGCTGGATACTGTAGGCTCGGTCTTGCGCATATCCTTTTTGGGATAGACCACCTGCTCTTCGTCCTCGCGCTCGTGCTCATCGTGCGCGGTGTGGGTGCGCTCGTGAAGACCATTACGGCGTTCACGATGGCGCATAGCATCACACTCGGGTTGGCGACGCTCGGCTACGTGCATGTGCCGGCGGCGCCGGTCGAAGCAACGGTCGCGCTGAGCATCGTTTTCGTTGCCTCGGAAATTTTGCGCAGCCGGCGCGGTCAACCTGGGCTGACCGAGCGCGCGCCGTGGCTAGTCGCGGGAATGTTTGGATTACTGCACGGGTTTGGTTTTGCCGGTGCGCTGAGCCAGGTCGGACTGCCGGCACACGACATCCCCCTGGCGCTGCTCTTTTTCAATATCGGCGTCGAGGTGGGGCAGCTCGCCTTTGTCGTCGTGGCCCTTGGCGCCATCGGAGCTCTGCGGAGCGTACGCCTGCCGCAATGGGCGCCGGTCCTCCCGCCCTACGCCATCGGAAGTTTCGCCATGTTTTGGGTCATCGAACGCACCATCGCCATTTGGTGAAAGCATTTTCTCTCGTTCCCACTCCACACCCATCCACTCATGAACACGACCGCACTCGCCACCACGATCGCCACACTCCTCGCGATTCCTTTCTGCGCCTTCGCAGCCGATGAAGCTGTCAACACCGACATCGGTACGCTCGACAAAGAGAAAGGCGGAGAGGCGTTCAAAAAGCGCCCGTATTCGCCTTACGCCGAGCGGAAATTTCCGATGAAGCCGCTTTTTGGCGACACGCATCTGCATACCGGCTTCTCAATGGATGCCGGCGCGTTCGGTTGCCGCCTGACCCCGCGCGACGCTTATCGATTCGCGCGCGGCGAGCAGGTGATGGCATCCAGCGGGCAGCCCGCGAAGCTATCGCGGCCGCTGGATTTCCTCGTCGTCGCAGATCACTCGGATAACATGGGCATGTTTTCCGATCTCCTCGCGGGCAAGCCGGAATTGCTCGCGGATCCGACGGGCCGCAGATGGTATGACATGATCCAATCGGGACAGGGTCAGACGGCCGCTTTCGAACTGATCGGAAAGTTTTCGCAGGGTCAGTTTCCGAAGGCGCTGGAGTATGCTCCCGGCACGCGAGGTTATCGCGGTGCGTGGCAGGAGACCATCGATGCCGCCGAGGCCTATAACGATCCCGGTCATTTCACTGCCTTTATCGGGTACGAGTGGACTTCGCTCGACAAGGGCAACAACTTCCATCGCAACGTCATCTTCCGCGACAACGCGGACCGTGCCAGCCAAGTCGAGCCGATGACCTGCGTGCCACCGCTGGGCAGCACCAACCCCATCGACCTCTGGAAATGGATGGAAAACTACGAAAAGAAAACCGGTGGCAATGTTCTCGCCCTCGCTCACAACGGCAACCTCAGCAACGGCGAGATGTTCCCCATCGTCGAGGCTTTCGGCAAACCGATCGACCGGGAGTATTGCGAACAGCGCGCCAAATGGGAGGTGCTCTACGAAACCACGCAAATGAAGGGCGACGGCGAGGCTCATCCCTTTCTCTCGCCGAACGACGAGTTTGCCGATTACGAGACGTGGGACTTCGGTAATCTCGATGGCAGCGTGAAGAAGAAGAAGGAAATGCTGGAGTTTGAATACACGCGTTCCGCCCTGAAGAATGGTCTTAAATTGGAAGCGAAGTTCGGCGCCAATCCTTATAAATTCGGTCTCGTCGGCAGCAGTGACGCACATACCGGCCTCGCGTCATTCGAAGAGGACAACTTCTTCGGCAAGACCACGGCTGGTGAGCCGAGCCCGCATCGCCTCACGGCTGTCTTCATGGACAACGCTAAATCCGGCGTGAAGATCATGGACTGGCAGGTCACTTCCTCCGGCTACGCCGTCGTGTGGGCTGAGGAAAACACGCGCCACTCGATCTTCGATGCCATGATGCGCCGGGAAACTTACGCTACGACCGGCTCGCGAATGGTGGTGCGGTTCTTTGGCGGTTGGGACTTTGAAAAGGCCGACGCCGACTCGCGCGAGCCCGCGGTGACCGGTTATCGCAAAGGCGTGCCGATGGGCGGCGACCTGAACGCTGCTGACGCCGCCGGCAAGTCGCCCGGCTTCCTCGTCGCCGCGATGAAAGACCCGCTCAGCGGCAATCTCGACCGCATCCAGATCATCAAAGGCTGGCTCGATGCCAAGGGCGATACGCAAGAGAAAGTTTATGATGTGGTGTGGAGCGGCGACCGCAAGCCCGACGCGAAAGGCAAGCTCCCAAGTGTCGGCAATACGGTCGATGTCGAGAACGCCACCTGGACCAACACCATCGGTGCGCCCGAGCTGATCAGCGTCTGGAAAGACCCGGACTTCGACGCGAAGCAGCGCGCCTTTTACTATGTGCGCGTCATCGAGATTCCCACCCCGCGCTGGACCGCTTACGACGCGAAAAGATTTCAAGTCAAGCCGCTGTCCGGCACGCAGATGACCACCACCGAACGGGCTTACACCTCGCCGATCTGGTTCAACCCGGCGAAATAGATCGGTGCTGTCGCCCGCCCAGAGTGGCCTTATTAAGAGACATTCGTTTCGCCATGTCTCGTTCCGAAGTTGCACTTCGGAATGCCCTGCTCTGGGAAGCTGAGATTCAAGGCCGGCACGGGCTGCGGATGAAATGGACAGGCCGGGTGATGCCGCGGCAGCGGATGGCGAAGTGAAACTTCGCGGAAGGGTGCGTTCCGAAGTGCAACTTCGGAACGAGGGGACGAGGGGACGAACGAGCGGGACAAAGGGACACGAGGGTCTCTCACGAGGCCCTCAATCCGAAACCCCTAATCATTCAGCACCTATTGAGTTGTTTCCTGAAACCGGCTAATCGCCACACGCATGACTCCCCTGCCCCCTTTCCCCCACTCTCCCATTCTCCGTTTCGCCATCACCCTCGCCTGCCTCGGTGCCAGTGCGGCATGGGTCTCCGCCGGCGAGACCGAGTGGCCGCAATTCCGCGGGCCGACGGGGATGGGCATTTCGCAGGCGGCAAATGTGCCGGTGAAGTGGAGTGCGACGGAGGGGGTGGCCTGGTCGGTCGAGGTGCCGGGCAAGGGTTGGTCTTCGCCGGTGCTGAGCAAAGGGCGGCTTTATCTCACCAGCGCGGTGGCGCCGGCGGACGGCGGCGATACGACGCTGCATGCGCTCTGTCTCGATGCGAAGGATGGGCATGTGCTATGGGACACGGAGGTGTTGAAGCCCGATGCGGGCAAGGTGGCGGCGATGCATCGCAAGAATTCCCCGGCCAGCGCCACGCCCATCGTGACCAATGACCGGCTGTATGTGCACTTTGGCCACATGGGCACGGCGGCCCTGGATCTCGCCGGTCAGGTGCTCTGGAGGCAGACGGAGCTGGCGTATCCGCCCACGCATGGCAATGGTGGTTCGCCGGTGCTGCTGGGCGATGAACTCATCTTCAGCGCCGATGGGCAGAAGGATCCAGCGGTGATCGCGCTCGATGCAAAGACCGGCGCCCTGCGCTGGAAGACGCCGCGCAATTCCCCGGCGAAAAAGCAGTTCTCGTTTTCCACGCCGCTCGTCATCCAGGTCGGCGGCGCCCAGCAGGTCATCAGTCCAGGGCCCGGTTTTGTCGGCGCGTATGATCCGAAGGATGGCCGCGAGCTCTGGCGCGTGGGATATGGCGAGGGTTACTCCGTAGTGCCGCGCCCGGTCTATGCGCATGGATTGCTCTATCTCAGCTCGGGATTCGACAAGGCGACCTTTTACGCGATCAAGCCCGACGGTGCCGCGGGCGATGCCACGGCGACGAATGTGGCCTGGACCGCGTCCAAGGGCGCGCCGCACACGGCCTCCGCGGCGGTGGTAGGCGACGAGGTGTATTACGTCTCGGATGCCGGGATCGCGACCTGCGCCAATGCCGCAACCGGCGAGGTGTATTGGAACGAACGGCTCGGCGGCGATTTCTCCGCTTCACCGGTGGTGGTCGGCGACCGCCTTTATTTCCAGAATGAAACCGGCGTGGGTTATGTAGTGAAGGCGGGCAAGACCTACGAGTTGCTGGCGACGAATGAGCTCGGGGAGAAATCGCTGGCCTCACCCGCGGTGGCGGATGGCGCGCTCTACATTCGCACGGAGGGACACCTCTGGAAGATCGGAAAGTAAGACAGGCCAGGCAGATTCATCACAAAGACACGAAGGCCAGACGAAGTGGAAGGAATGGGGCCTGCTCTTGCCTCCGAGAGGCGCTGTATGACGGCGTTTTTTTATTGGCAGCATTTCTCCCACCTTCGTGCCTTCGCGTCTTCGTGGTTCATTACCAATACTTCTGAAAAAGCGTCCCGAATGATGGCGGAACCTTGCGTGACAGGACACTAGCGCGAATCCATCGTGGGAGTCGGGGACGCGCCATCCTCATTTCCAATGGCGAAACCCGCGGCGGTGATCAGTTCATGCAGCCGATGGCGCGTAACCGTCTCGGGGCAATAGCGAATGCCGACCTTGTCTTCCGAAAAGCTCACCGACTCCACACCGGGCACATGCTCCAGCACGTTCTGCAGCCTTGGCTGATCGGTCGCTGCTACCGTGCCCTTGATGGTGACCTCAAGGTCCATCAGGACCGTGAGCTCCGGCGGAATCGAAGCAGAAGAATCGTCGGCCATAGGTCTGCGATCATAATCGCCGGCAATGGCGAAGGAAAGCTCCTATTGGCTGGCCAGTTCGTGCGAGTGCACCGCGTCGCCGTAGTATTGGCCACCGCGGTAAACGGTGGGCCGCTTAGCTTCGGAACGAGAGGCGCAGCCCGCGCATAGAGCCGCCGCGAAAAGCAGGCAGACGACAGCAAAGATGGACCGCCGCGCTACGCTCCGCTCACGCTGATCACCCGGGGAAGATATCGCTGCATTCATAGGATGGAAGAAATGTAGCGCTTTCTGCAATATTCACACACGCAAAATAAAAGTGGGAGACGTTGTGTGGGTATGAAACTGCGCAAGCGACATAAGATCGTCCTGCTATTTTGGGTGCCATTCTGGTCGCTGGCCGCCGTCACGAGTGTGGTCGCGGGGCGGATGTTTGGCCTTCTTCATTTTTAACCCACGCAACGGCCGCGCTAGCGGCGAAGTGAAATCTGTTCTGGGGGGAACAACGCCCCACCTCGGCATTCCGCCGGGGTGGGGTCTTTTTTTTGCGTGCGCGTTCGTGCGCGAGCGCTGCTCCGATGAAATGCTCGGGGAAGAACCTGAACAACAACTCGAAGTTATCCGGGTTGTCAGCAAGAAGCCGGCAAGCGAGGTGTCCTGGGAGTAGCTCGTGAGAGTCCCCGAGGCCCCGCTTGCCGGCATCGCCTTTTTAAATGGCCGGCAAGTGTGAGCAGGATGCCCTGTTAGTTAGCGAGGCGCATTCGAGGGCTCGAGACCGGGAGTATTCTCTCGCACCGGCGCCTCATGCACTACGCCGCGGAAATCGAGCACCTGCTCGGAGCGCAGGATGATCTTTCGTCCATTAGCAAGGAGTACGGTGCCGTCCGGATGAACGATCGCGCCGTTTGACAGTTTCATATCCGAGGTCACCCTCTGGGTGTTGCCATTGCGTGTGACGAAAACGTCTGCACCGGAAACAGTGAAGCCATCACGGGAGGATACACCGCTGTCGCGCACGACCGATTCAGGGACCACGGTTTCACGGGCCGCCACGGGGCGCCGGGGCACCTCCTCCACAACGGGGATTTCGTCAATGGAGCCTTCAAAGGTGAGCCATTGTTTCGGAAGCAGCGTCGTCTCGCGGCCGTCCCGCAGCGTGACCGTTCCGTTTGGCAGCACGCGGATGCCATTCGGGAAGAGTATTTCGCGCTCGACCAAGGTCGTCACGCCCTCGCGTACGATGTAGACTTTGTTGTCCTTCACGAAGAATCCATCGCGCCCTTTACCCACCGACATGGTGCGTTGCGGCGGATCGGGAATGTTTTGGTTCAGCGGCTCCTGTGCGCCCGCCACTGCGGCGAGTGAAACAGAGAGACAGAGAATTGAGATAAGGTTTTTCATACCTCCGAATCGTTTGTTGCACAGGATGCGGGCGGGAGGGTTCCCGTTTTGTGAAGTCGCCTGACGCTAGAAGCGGGGAACGCCCTGAGCCCCGCGACGCTTGCGCCGATGCGCCAATCCGGGAGGTGGCCCGCATGCGATGGGCAATAGTCACAGACTGAATCTTATGATGTGGATCGTCCGGCTGGCCCTGCGCCGGCCATACACTTTTACCGTCGCCGCGATCATGATCGTCATCTTGGGAATCGTGACGATCTTCCGCATGTCGACGGATATATTTCCTTCGATCGACATTCCCGTGGTGAGCGTGATCTGGAGTTACTCCGGCGTGGCGCCGGAGGAGATGGAGAAGCGCTTCGTCACCGTTACCGAGCGCGCGATGACCACCACGGTCAACAACATCGAGCATATCGAATCGCAGTCCTACAACGGTGTCGCGGTGATCAAGGTCTACTTCCACGAAGGTGCGAAGGTGGAACTCGGCGTGGCACAGGTGACCTCCATCGTGCAGACGCTGCTGCGCACCATGCCGCCGGGCACCACGCCGCCGCTCGTCGTGCAGTTCAGTGCCTCGAACGTACCCATCCTGCAGCTCGCCCTCAGCAGCAAGACTCTCTCCGAGCAGCAGCTCTACGATTTCGGCCTGAACTTCGTGCGCACCCAGCTCGCTACGGTACAAGGCGCGCAGATTCCCCTGCCCTACGGCGGCAAGTCCCGCCAGGTGATGGTGGATCTCGATCCGCAGAAACTTTTTGCCACCGGCATCTCGCCCTCCGATGTGAGCAATGCACTTACCGCGCAGAATATCATTCTCCCCGCCGGCACGCAAAAGATCGGGAATCGGGAATACAACGTGCGCCTCAATAGCAGCCCGGAGGAACTCGACGCGCTGAACGATCTCCCCATCAGGCAGGTGAACGGCGCCATGGTCTACATGCGCGATGTGGCCCATGTGCGGGATGGCTTCGCCGTGCAGCAAAATATCGTCGCACAAAATCGCACCCGCGCTGCGCTGCTTACGGTCCTGAAATCGGCGGAGGCCTCGACTCTCGATATCATCAGTCGCGTCAAGACAGCGCTGCCGGGAGTCCAGGCAACCCTTCCCAAGGAATTGGAGATCACCCAGCTTTTCGATCAATCGCTCTTCGTCCGCGCTTCGATCAATGGAGTGCTCAAGGAAGGCGTCATCGCCGCATGCCTGACGGCGCTGATGATCCTGCTTTTCCTCGGCTCATGGCGCAGCACCCTGGTCGTGGCCACTTCCATCCCGCTCTCCATCCTCTGCTCGGTCATCTTACTGAGCGTGCTGGGCCAGACACTGAATATCATGACCCTCGGCGGCCTCGCTCTGGCCGTAGGCATTCTCGTCGACGACGCTACGGTGGAGATCGAAAACATTCACCGCAACCTGGCGATGAAAAAGCCGATGGTAAAAGCGATCCTCGATGGTGCGCAGCAGATCGCCACGCCGGCCTTTGTTTCTACCATCTGCATCTGCATCGTCTTCGTGCCCATCTTCTTTCTCAGCGGCACGGCGCGTTATCTTTTCGCGCCGCTGGCTATGGCGGTGATCTTCGCCATGCTCGCGTCGTATATTTTGTCGCGCACGGTGGTGCCTACGATGGTGAAGTATCTGCTGAAGGATCACCTCGACGAAGTGGAGGTGGAAGGCGGGGAAGGATCCCACGGGAGCAACGGCAAAGACGGAAAGCGCGAGCAGAAGCCGTCGCCTAGCCGACACGAATACATCCGCCAACATCGCGAAAAATGGAATCAGGCGATCGCCGCTCTGCCAGCGGGCGAGACACCCATCCTCCTGCCGGAGCACACGGAAGACTGGAATGATGGCGCTGCAACAAAGGATCAGAAAACCGCGTCACCAAAGCGGAAACGTTTCCAGCGATTGCGCGGCCGGGCGGGAAAGGTCGGCGACTGGTTCCACTCCATCCACCAGCGCTTTAACAAGGCCTTCAACCGACTGCGCGATCGCTACACCGAGGCACTCGCTTGGTCGCTGGATCATCGCGGTATCGTGTTCGGCGCGATGGGTGTGATGGTCGCCTTTTCGCTCTGCCTCGTGCCATTCCTCGGACAGGACTTCTTCCCAGAGGTGGACTCCGGGCAATTCCGGCTGCACGTCCGGGCCCCCGAGGGGACACGGATCGAGAGCACGGAACAGCGCTTCTACCAGGTTGGCCGCGCCATCCGCGAGGTCATCCCGGATGCCGAAGTCCACACCGTGCTCGATAACATCGGACTCCCGCTCAGTGGCATTAATCTCGCCTTCAGCGACAATGCCACGGTCAGCTCCGCCGACGGCGAAATCCTCGTCTCGCTCGACCCCGAGCACCACGGCTCCACACCCAAATACATGCGCGCTCTGCGAGAGAAGTTGCACACGCAATTTCCCGACATGGGTTTCTATTTCGCCGCGCCGGATATCGTCAGCCAGATCTTGAATGCCGGCCTCCCCGCTCCCATCGATGTGCAGATCACCGGCCGCGATCCGAAGAATTATGAGATCGCCAAGGACCTGCAGCAGCGCATCGCCAAGATTCCGGGAGCGGTGGACGTGCATCTCCACCAACTCGTGCATGGACCTGACCTCCGCGTGAATGTGGACCGCACGCGAGCCCAGCAGATCGGCCTCACGCAGCGCGATGTCGCCAGCACCATGCTCATCTCCCTCAGCTCGAGCGGACAGTCGGCGCCGAACTTCTGGCTGAACTTCCAAAATGGCGTGAACTATCAGGTCGCTGTCCAAACGCCGCAGTACAAGATGGATTCGCTGAACGACCTTCTGAATACCCCCATCGCCGCAGCAGGTCTTTCCCAACCGCAACTGCTCGGAAACCTCGCTTCCATCGAGCGCCGCGAGTCACCGGTCATCGTGAATCACTACAATGTGCAGCCCGTCTTCGATGTCCTGGCTAACACACAGGATCGCGATCTCGGCGGCGTGGCGAGCGAGATTCAAAAGGCCGTGGACAATTATTCACCGAAGCCCGGCTTCTGGCGCAAGGCGGCACAAACTGTAGGGCTCGGCGGCTGGCTGGATAAACACGGCTGGCTGAAGGTCCCGGAATCCAAGCTGCCACGTGGCTCGGTCATCCATGTGCGCGGCCAGGTGGAGAGTATGAGCAAATCCTTCGTCGGCATCGGCTTCGGCATCCTGTTCGCGATCGTGCTCGTCTATTTCCTCATGGTGGTAAATTTCCAGAGCTGGACGGACCCTTTCATCATCATCATGGCCCTGCCCGGCGCGCTCTGCGGCATCATCTGGGTCCTCTTCCTCACCGGCACCACGATCAACGTACCGTCGCTCATGGGCGCCATCATGGCCATCGGGGTGGCGACTTCCAATTCCATCCTGCTCATCACCTTTGCCAACGACGAACGTTGCGCCGGCGACAAGGACGCCCGCACCGCCGCGCTCTCCGCCGGCCACACCCGTCTGCGCCCCGTCTTGATGACTGCCCTGGCTATGATTATCGGCATGCTCCCGATGTCTTTAGGCATCGGTGAGGGCGGCGAACAAACTGCCCCACTGGGACGGGC
>Ga0136846_1209815_pt1 | contig 12349 bp, 11 predicted proteins | sample HopSoiMetagenom2_FD_96841 | JGI IMG/M metagenome (GOLD analysis project Ga0136846, IMG submission 96841) | Grasslands soil microbial communities from Hopland, California, USA - 2 Assembly 2016 (version 4) | ecosystem: Environmental > Terrestrial > Soil > Grasslands | place: USA: Hopland...
GAGCCGCGGACCCAGGGCTGACGCGATGAGCATGACCGGGCCTCCCAAGGCCAACCCACCCTACCCGACGACGCCCGACACGCGGCCGGCGGTGCCCCTCGTGGACACGCCGATCCCGCACGGTCACAAGAAGAGGTCCATCCTCCACTCCCACGACGCGACGCGGCCCAAGGGCTCCGACGCGGTCTCCGACATCAACATCACGCCCCTCATCGACGTGATGCTGGTGCTCCTCATCATCTTCATGGTGGTGACCCCGCTCGCCCAGAAGGGCCTGGACATCGCGCTCCCGCAGACCTCCACCCAGCCCCAGCAGCCCCAACAGCAGCAGCAGAACAACCAGGTGGTGCTGGGGATGGAGGACTCGCCCAGCGGGGCCGTCATCACCGTCAACAAGAGCCCCGTGTCCAACATGGAAGAGCTCGACCAGCGCCTGAAGGACATCTTCCAGACGCGCTCGGACAAGACGATGTTCGTGCGCGCCGACGGCAAGATCCCCTACGGCAAGGTGGTGGAGGCGATGGACGTGGCCAAGGGCGCGGGCGTGGAGCGCATCGGGATCATCTCCGAGAAGATGATCGAGCAGGCGGGGGGAGCGCCCGCCGCCGGCGGGACGCCGTAATCACCCAAGCCGCATTCCGATTGGCGGTGACCGGGCCGGAGCGATCTGCTCCGGCCTTTTGTCTTTGGTCTCAGGGGGGAATTCACCGCTCACCGCGGGCGGGGTGAACTCCGCCCCTGAAACCCCCCGTCGCTGAACCGCCGCAACGGCGGCGGCTCAGCTCACGGGTCGGCTTGCCCTACTGTCCACCGCCGCCGGGGGCGGCGGCGGCGGGGGCGGCTTCCGCCGCCTGCTGCTTCTTGAGCTCGAGCCCCTGCTTCTGGAGGTCCTGGGCCTTCTCCAGGAACTCCGTCTTGGCCCGGCGGTCGCTGGTGGCGCCCGCCTTCACGCGGTAGAGCAGGCCCTTGTAGATGACGGCCTCGAAGTAGTCGGGCTTGAGCTGCAGGGCCTTGTCCACGTTCTCGAGCCCCTTGTCCGCGTACGCGTTCTTCTGCTCGTCGCTGAGCAGCGGGTCGCGGTAGGCCTTGTCCCAGTAGTAGCTCGCCACTTTCTGGTAGCCGGAGGCGTCGCTGGGATCGATGTTCGCGCAGCGCTCGAGCACGCCGATGGCGAGGTCGAACTTGGCCCGGCGCGGCTTGTCGCTGCCTTCCACCCAGGGCGCGCCCGTCTCGTCCCAGTTCGGCTTGTTGTAGAAGCCGGCCAGGGCCCCGCAGGCCTTGGGGTCCTTGGCGTTCATCTCGGAGACCTTCTTGTACATCTCCTCCGCCTCCGGGATCTTGTTGAACTTCTCGTAGAGGTTGGCCAGGGCGTAGAGGTTCTTGGGGTCGGTCGGGTTGTCCTGCACGAGCTGCTGCGCGTACTTCTGGGCCTCGTCGAAGCTCTTGAAGGGGTCGTCCGAGTAGATGCCGGTGAGGGCGGCTAGCGTGTTCTGGCGGACGGTCTTCTGCTGGGGCGTCTGCGCGGGATTGGTCTCGAGCGACTTCTTGAAGGCCTCGATCGCCGCCTCCAGGTGGGCCTTGTTGTCGGGAGTGTCCTTGCCCGGCCGGTACTGCGCCTGGTGCGAGCTGCCGAGGTAGAACCAGGCCTCGCTGAAGCCGGGCTCCAGGGTCGTCGCGCGCTGGTAGTCGTCGACGGCCTTCTTGAAGTTCTCTTCCTTGTAGTCCTTGTTCCCATCCTTCATCGCCGCCCGCGCCCGGACGCGCGCGCAGCCGACGCCCGTGAAGGCGACGGCGACAAGGGCCAGGGCCACGACGGGCGTGGTGGTCTTCATGGGTCCTTCTCTCTGCAAGCGTTTGATGGTGAACGGACTCCAGAGGTTCCCGAAGACGAAAATGATAGTGCCGCCCCGCGCCGCAGTCAACAACGTCGCGCGCGGAAATGCCGCGGTTGACGGTCCCGTGGGGCACTTCTAGACTGGGATTTTCCGCTCGCGGGCCGGAGCCCGCTCCGGGCAGGGCGACCGATGATCCGGTTCGAGGACATCTACGAGACGGTCAAGCGGCACCACGCGGGGGCGGACCTCGAGCTGCTGCGCAAGGCCTACATCTTCTCCGCGGTCGAGCACAAGGGCCAGACGCGGGCCAGCGGCGAGCCCTATCTCATCCATCCCCTGGAGGTGGCGGCCATCCTCGCCGAGCTGCGCATGGACCCCGCCTGCGTCGCGGTGGGCCTCCTGCACGACGTCCTCGAGGACACCCTCACCGACGCCGACAAGATCAAGGAGCACTTCGGGCCCGACGTCCTGCACATCGTGGAGGGCGTCACCAAGATCAGCAAGATCCCGTTCAGCTCCAGCGAGGAGCGGCAGGCGGAGAACTTCCGCAAGCTCCTCCTGGCCATGATCGACGACGTGCGCGTGATCATCGTCAAGCTGGCCGACCGCCTGCACAACATGCGCACGCTGCAATACCTGCCCGACGACCGGCAGGTCCGCATCGCGCGCGAGACGATGGACATCTACGCGCCCCTGGCCGGACGGCTGGGCATGAGCCGCATCAAGAACGAGCTCGAGGACCTCTCCTTCCAGTACCTGGAGCCGGAGAGCTACCAGGACCTGCTGCACCGCGTGGAGGAGAAGCGGTCCCCGGCCACGGAGTTCATCGAGAAGATCAAGACGACCGTGGCCGAGAAGCTCGCGCAGGCGGGGCTGGAGGCGAGCCTGGAGGGACGCATCAAGCGCCTCTACTCGATCCACCAGAAGCTCCGCCGCCAGCGCATCGACCTCGAGCAGGTCTACGACTTCGTGGCCCTCCGCATCGTGGTGCCGACCATACCCGACTGCTACGCCGGCCTCGGCGTCCTGCACAACCTGTGGCGGCCGGTTCCCGGGCGCATCAAGGACTTCATCGCCATGCCGCGCCCGAACGGCTACCGGTCGCTGCACACGTCCGTGATCAGCGACGAGGGCCATCCCTTCGAGGTGCAGATCCGCACGCGCGAGATGCACCGGATCGCCGAGGAGGGCATCGCCGCCCACTGGAAGTACAAGGAGGGGCGCAGCGGGCCGGACAAGGACGACCAGGCCTTCGCCTGGATGCGCCAGCTCCTGGAGTGGCAGCAGGAGGTCAAGGATCCGCACGAGTTCCTGAACTCGCTCAAGCTCGACCTCTACCCGGAGGAGGTCTACTGCTTCACCCCCAAGGGAGAGGTGAAGACGCTGCCGCGGGGGGCCACTCCCATCGACTTCGCCTATGGGATCCACACCCAGGTCGGCCACCAGTGCGTGGGCGCGCGCGTCAACGGCAAGATCGTCCCCCTCCGCTACCGCCTCAAGAACGGCGACATCGTGGAGATCCTCACCTCCGCCGGACACAACCCGAGCCGGGACTGGCTGGCCCTGGCCGTCACCAACAAGGCGCGCAACAAGATCCGGCACTACCTCAACACCGCGGAGAAGCAGCAGGCGGTGGAGATCGGCAAGAAGCACTTCGAGCGCGAGCTCAAGCGCCACGACCTCTCCGTGCGCAAGGTGGAGGCGGACAAGGCGGAGGCCCTGGCCTCCGATCTGGGGGTCGGCTCGAAGCCGGACGACCTCTACGCCGCCATCGGCTACGGCAAGGTCTCGATGCGGCAGGTGCTGGCGCGCCTGCTCCCGGCGGAGAAGCTGGACGCGGCCCCGGCCGCGGAGAAGCCCCCGAGCCCCATCACGGACGCGGTCAAGCGGCTGCTGCGGGTGGGCGAGGAGCGCATCACGGTCAAGGGCTCCGGCGACCTGCTGATCTACCGGGCCAAGTGCTGCAATCCGATCATGGGCGAGCCCATCGTCGGTTACATCACCCGGGGCAAGGGCGTGTCCGTCCACTCCCAGAACTGCCCCAACGTCGTGAACCTGATGTACGACCCCGAGCGGCTGATCGCGGTGGAATGGGAGCGGGGAGGGGAGGGCGCCTACGAGGTCCGCATCGCGGCCCAGGTCGAGGACCGGCCGGGAGTGCTCGCCGCCATCACCGCCGTGCTCGCGTCGATGAACACGGACATCCGGACGGCGGAGGCCAAGACCTTCGACGACCACACCGCCACCATCGACCTCACCTTGCGCATCCAGGACCTCAAGCACCTCGAGAAGGTCGTGAAGTCCATCCGCGGCGTGAGCGGCGTGATCGACGTGGAGCGCCAGACGGTCGGACGGTAGGGGAATGGCGCGCGCCCGGCTTGTCAGGCCGCCGGGATGCCGATAGGCTCACGAGAACTATGCCGAAAAAGCACGTCACCAGCGCCGATGCCCCCAAGCCGATCGGGCCCTACTCCCAGGCCGTCATCTCGGGAGGGCTGCTCTTCGCCTCCGGGCAGATCGCGCTCGATCCCGCCACCGGCCAGATGATCGAAGGCGATGTCGCGGTCCAGACCGAACGCGTGATGAAGAACCTCCTCGCCGTCCTCAAGGAGGCCAAGATGGGCCCGGAGAACATCGTCAAGACGACGGTGTTCCTGGCCAGCATGGCCGACTTCCCGAAGATGAACGAGATCTACGAGAAGTACCTGGGCAAGGAGCCGCCCGCCCGCTCGACCATCCAGGCCGCCGGCTTGCCCAAAGGGGCGAAGGTCGAGATCGACCTCATAGCTGCATTTTGAAGAGCGGGTGGGGGGTAGCCGAAGGCGCAGAGGGGACCATCCATCTGGGGATGCGGTCCCCCTGAACGATCTAGCCGTCCCCCGTGAATTGCCTAGGTCGCCGGTGTCGAAGACTTCTTGACCGGCGTCGGCTTGACGACCTTGCCCGAGCGCAGGCAGCGCGTGCACACACGGAGGCGGCGCTGGACGCCGGCCATGACCGTGCGGACCCGCTGGAGGTTGGGGTTGAACCGGCGGTGCGTCACGTTGTGGGCGTGGCTGATGCTGTTGCCAGACATCGGTCCCTTGCCGCAGATCTCGCAACGCTGAGCCATCTCCTCGTCTCCCTGAAGTTCGCGGACGCGAAACACCGATTGTAACCGGCGCGGCCGGCCCCGGTCAACGCGGCCGGGCGGGCGCTTCTTGCCCCGCGTCCCCCATCCCTATATATTGGGCGCGACTCGGCCACATCCTGTCCTTCCTGGTGAGTGCTCCGGCACCATGGTCCAGTTCAATTTCACCGAACGGACCATCAAGGCGAAGGTGGTCTATTACGGGCCGGCGCAGTCCGGAAAGACCACCAACCTCGAGCAGATCCACCGGCTGACCGATCCCGCGGCCACCAACCGCCTGATCTCCCTCAACACCGCCCGGGACCGGACGCTGTTCTTCGACCTGCTGCCTTTCAGTCTCGGCGCGGTGTCGGGTTACGACTTCAAGATCCAGCTCTACACCGTGCCCGGGCAGGTCCAGTACAACGCCACCCGCCGCGTCGTCCTGGCGGGGGCGGACGCGGTGGTGTTCGTGGCCGATGCCCGGCGCTCGCTGGCCAAGGAGAACCAGGCCGCCTTCGAGAACATGAAGGTGAACCTGCTGGCCAACCGCCTCGTGCCCGAGAAGGTCCCGCTCGTCTTCCAGTACAACAAGCAGGACCTTCCCGACGTGATGCCGCCGGCGGAGATGAGCAAGACCATCAACCCCTGGGGCCGTCCCGCCCTGGGCGCGGTGGCGGCGCAGGGCAAGGGCGTCGTCGAGTGCTTCATGGCCGTGGTCCAGGACATGCTCGCGGCCATCGCGGTCAAGTACAACCTCAAGGAAAAGGGACTCGATCCCGCCAGCGTTCCGGCCGTGGTCGAGCAGGCCTTTGCCGACGTCCTGCGGCGAGCGGCGCTCGCGGCTCCCGCCGCGGGCGCGACCGCGCCACCGCCGCGGGCGGCCAAGGTCGTCCTGTCCCAGCAGACCGACTCCCTGCACGCGGCGCCTCCCTCCGGCGGGCCCGACACCGGTCTCGTCTCCGAGGAGCTCCTCCACCGCTCGCTGCGCTCGAACGTGGAGCTGGCGGAGGCCCTGGCGGGTATCGTGCGGGAGATGAACCTCGGCCTCGGCGCCATCCTCAGCCATGCGGAAGCGTTGGCCACCGCTCGCGACGACGCGCGCGAGCGGCGTCAGGCGGCGGTCGGGGCGATCCGGCAGGAGGCCACGCGCCTGAAGAAGGTCGTGGCCGATCTCGGCAGCGCAACGGACGCCGGGACGTCCGTCCCCGCGAGCGCTCCCGCGGCCGCGGTGCCTTCGCCGCGCGCGGTGGTGCCGCCGCCGCCCCGCGTGGCCGCCTCCGCCGCCTCCGTCGTGTCGATGCCGGCCATGCCGCGGCCGCCGCGCGCCGGGGGAGCGGGTGATGGGGCGGGGGCCGCCGGCTTCCAGGCCTTGCTGCAGGACGTCCTCGGCGGCGTCCGGGACGCGCTCCGGGCCCAGGACCTCTCGGTGGACATGCGCGTCCCCGCCACCACCGGCCTGCCCAGCTGCCCGCCGGTGCCGCTGCGCGAGGCCCTGACCGGCGCCGTGGCCGGCCTCGTCACCGTGGCCCAGCCCGGCACCCAGCTCTCGCTCCGCTGCGAGCGCAAGCCCGTCCTCCTGAAGGGCCGCGACGGCGAGGTCAAGCGCGACTTCCTGATGCTCGCGCTCGCTCACACCGGCGGGCTCTCCATGGAGGACCAGCAGCGCGTCATGGCCGGCACCGATCCCGGCCCGCTGGGCCAGGCGACGCGTCTGTTCCGGGAGATGGGAGGCTTCGTGCGGTTCGCCCCCCTGCCCGGCGGCGCGGTGGAGACCCGCGTCTTCCTCCCCGTGGCCTGAACGGGCCGGCCCTGTCCGCTCTCGCCGATATCATTGACACCTTTCGCGGCCGACGCTTAGCATCGAATGCGGCCCATGCACGGGGCGCCCATCATGAGGAGGAGTCCGATGTCCATACGCCGTCGGGTCCGGGCCGCGGCCGTCGCCGCCGCCCTGGCCCTCGCCCCCGCGTCCGCGCGGGCGGCCGGGTTCGCGATCTTCGAGCAGGGCGCGCGCGGGATGGGCTTCGCGGGCGCGTTCACCGCGCAGGCCAACGACCCGAGCGCGATCTTCCACAACGCGGCCGGCATCGCCTTCCTCAAGGGGAAGCAGATCTATCTCGGCGGCACGCTCATCCACCCCTCCTCCACCTTCACCGGCGCCGACCCCTTCCCGGGCGCGTCGGTGACGGAGACGGGCGACGTGGGCCTGCTCGTGCCCCCCGCCGCCTATTACACGCAGCCCTTCAGCGAGCGCACGGTCCTCGGTATCGGCATTCATACTCCGTTCGGGCTCACCACCGCCTGGTCCAATCCCGACACCTACAGCGGGCGGTTCCTCTCCCAGCGGGCGGAGCTCAAGGGCTTCTCGATCAACCCCACCATCGGGTACAAGCTCGCCGACCGCTTCGCGGTGGGCGGCGGCCTCGACGTGCGCCTGTCGTCGGTGAGGCTCCTGCGCCGGGTGCCCGTCATCAACCCGTTCACCCAGAAGGTGACCGACGCCGCCAGCGTGGACCTCCAGAGCAACACCGACGTCGGCATCGGCTTCAACGTCGGGATGCTGGCCAAGATCAGCGAGGCCCTGTCCGCGGGCATTCAATACCGTCACAAGGTCAAGAGCGACTACTCCGGCAACGCGGCCTTCACGCAGCTCCCCACCGGCAACACGCAGCTCGACGCTCGGCTGAGCGCCCTGCTGCCCCAGGGCTCGCAGCCGGTCACGACCTCGATCGAGTTCCCGGGGATGTTCTCCGGAGGCGTGGCCTATACGCGCGATGAGTGGACGTTCGAGGGCGACATCGACTGGTACCAGTGGTCCACGTTCCGGAACCTGAGCATCGTGTTCACCCAGCGTCCGGACCTCAACGAGAACGTCGTGGAGAACTACAAGAACTCCTGGCAGTACCGCCTGGGCCTGGAGCGCCGGCTGGGCGACACCTGGGCCATCCGCGGTGGGTACTTCTTCGACCAGACCCCGGCCCCCGCCGAGTCCGTCTCGCCCCTGCTCCCCGATGCCGACCGTAACGGCTTCGCGCTGGGCGGCACCTGGAGGAGCGGGCGCTTCCGCGTCGACAGCGCGCTCTGGTACCTGCTCTCGCCGTCGCGCTCCACCGATGGCGTGAACCGCGACCAGTACAACGGGACGTACACGAGCCACGCCGTGACCCTGGGGATCTTCCTCGGGTATTCCTTCTAGGAGATCGCCCATGCGCTCGCGTCACTTCGCGCTCATCGCCGTCGCCTTTCTCCTGGCCCTCTTCGCCGTCCCGGCCTCCGCGCAGACCAACTTCACGACCTTCGTCGTCGTCGGGGACAGCCTGGCCGCCGGCTTCGAGTCGGGATCGCTCGTGGTCACCCACCAGAACCGCTCGGTCCCCGCCCTCATCGCCCGCCAGGCGGGCGTGCAGGGATTCCAGCAGCCGACCATCTCCGAGCCGGGGATACCGCCGGAGCTGACCCTGGTGAGCCTCGTCCCCACGCCGTTGATCGCGCCCAAGTCGGCCACGCCGGGCGCGCCCACCAACCTCGGCCTGCCCCGCCCGTACAACAACCTGGCCGTGCCGGGGGCCACCGCCGCCGACGTGCTCACCCGCACCACGGACAACGGCGGGCTGCACGACGTCATCCTGCGCGGCCTCGGCACCCAGCTCCAGCAGGCGCAGGCGCTGCGCCCGACCACGATCCTGCTCTGGATCGGCAACAACGACGTGCTGGGGGCGGCGGTGCGCGGGCGCGCGATCGACGGCGTGACCCTCACCCCTACCGACATCTTCCGCACGCAGTACCTGCAGATCGTGACCGCGCTCAAGGGAACGGGGGCCTTCATCGTGGCCGCCAACCTGCCGGACGTGACGAGCATCCCGTTCGTCACCACGATCAAGCCCTACCTCGTCAACCCCGCCACCGGCGAGCCGGTGCTCGTGGGCGGCAATCGCGTCCCGCTCCTCGGCCCCGCGGGTCCCCTGCCCTCCAACGCGCTCGTGACCATCTCCGCCTCGACCCTCCTCGCCCAGGGCATCGGCGTCCCCGCCCTGGCCGGCGGCACGGGCACGCCGCTTCCCGACGAGGTCATCCTGGACCCCTCCGAGCAGGCGATCATCCGGGACCACGTCAACGTGAACAACAAGTCGATCGCCGACATCTGCGGGGCGGCGAACATCCCCGTCCTGGACATCCGCACGCTGCTCGGCCAGGTGGCGACCACCGGCCGCGCCGTCGGGGGGGTCACCCTCACGAGCTCGTTCCTCAGCGGCGGCATCTTCAGCTACGACGGCGTCCATCCCAATGACATCGGCTATGCCGTCACCGCCAACGATTTCATCAGCCTCATCAACACGAGCGGTGGCAACCTGCCGCCGGTGGACCTCGGTCCCGTGCTGGGTGTGACGGCGGCGGAGGCGGGGGTGCGCGCGCAGGTGCTGCGTCCGTCCTCGAGCCGCTGGGTCCCCTTCGAGCTCAGCGGCGAGGCCTACGGCAACCTGCTGGCGGCGCTGCCGCGACTGGACGAACTGCGGTAGGCGGCTAGGCGGGCGGACGGCGGCGAGCGCCGTCGTCCGTGGCCAGGATCAGCTCGATGCGCTCACGGACGTCGTCCGGCATCGTGGTGGCGGCGGTCTCCGCCTCGCGGCAGAGGCGGGCGAGGTCGCGCAGGTCCTGGCGGACCTGCCGGCAGTCCGCGCAGCCGGCGAGGTGCCGCTCCACTTCCGCGGAGGCGTCGCCGAGCAGCGTGCCCTCGGCCAGGTCGGTCAGCCGGTCGTACAGCTCCTCGCAGGTCATGCCACCGCTCCTCGGAAGTGATGGGCCAGGCGCGCGCGAAGCCGCATGCGCGCCCGGTGCAGGTGCACGCGGACGGTGCCCGGGGGAAGGCTCAGGATGTCGGCCACTTCTTCGGTGGGCCGTCCCTCCACCTCGCGCAGCTCGAAGACGAGCCGCTGCAGCGGCGTGAGCTCCATGAGCGCCTTCTCGAGCGCCTTGCGCGTCTCCGTGCCGAAGAGGATCTCGTCGGGCGGGCGCGACCAGGTGGGGGCGCCGCCCAGGCGGTCGTCGTCCGGCGGCCGGCTGGCCGCGTCCTCCTCCGGCAGGGGGGCCTCGCGGCCCCGCGCGCGCAGGAGGTCGATGGCCTTGGTGTAGACGATCCGGTGCAACCAGGTACCGAGGCGCGCCTCGCCCCGGAAGTCGTCCACGCGCTGGAGGGCGGTGGCGAAGGCCTCCTGCACGGCGTCGGAGGCGAGGTCGGGGTCGCGCGTGATGCGCAGGGCGAGCGAGTAGAGGCGGTCGCCGTGCTCGATCAGGGCGTGCGAGAGGGCATCCCGCCGCGCCGTTCCCGCGTCGCCGGCCGGCGGCTGGGTGGCCACGGCTAGCTCTTCCACCGCGTCGAGGACGAGCACGCTAGCCGCGCCCGATCCCAACCGCCGCTCCTCGCCCCACGCGCACCCCCTCGGCGACAGGAAAGCCCTTCGAAGGGCTTCTCCGAACCGCGGCTTTGACGGAGCACCCGGGGCACCCGTTACAAATCCTGACGCACCGTATCGCTCAGGCCACGCGGTGGAAGTGGCTGTCCAGCGCCTCCGCGATGGATTCGGGGGTGATGTCCCAGTTGTCGCGGTCGTACACCGGCTTGCCGTCCTTGAAGAGCAGGAGCTGCGGGGACTCGTGCTGGATACCCGTCATCTCGGCCACGTGGTTGCTGGCTTTGCGGGCCTCGACCACGCGGATGATCCCCAGCGGGACGTCGTCCCGCTCCTCGAGCTGGCTCTGGACGTGCTGGAACATCTCGCTCGTCTTGTGGCAGGTCCCGGCCTTGAAGAGGGCGGCGGACGGGTTGTCCTTGACGAAAGCGTCCACCTGTTCCGGGGTGGTGAGGAAGAGGATTCGGTCCTTGAGTGCCATGGTCACCTGCCTCCGTCCATTGTAACCGGCGATCCCGTCCCGCTCCCAGGTGCGACGGCCAGACTGCCCGCGGCGCCGAGGAAGCTCGGACGGGCCAGGCGCCCGCCTAGGCCTTCAGCATCTTCCGCAGCACCGTCTGGAGGATCCCGCCGTTCCGGTAGTAGTTGATCTCCACCGGAGTGTCGAGGCGCGCGGTCACCACGAACGCGGTGCGCGTCCCATCCGCCCGGACCATGTCGATGGTCACGTCCTGGCGCGGCACCCAGTCCCCGGAGACCCCGACGATGGTCAGGGTCTCCTTGCCCGTGATGCCGAAGCTCTCCGCGTTCTCTCCCGTCTTGAACTGCAGGGGCAGCACGCCCATGCCGACGAGGTTGCTGCGGTGGATGCGCTCGTAGCTCTCGGCGAGCACCGCGCGCACGCCGAGCAGCAGCGTGCCCTTGGCCGCCCAGTCGCGCGAGGACCCGCTGCCGTACTCCTTGCCCGCCACCACCAGGAGGGGCGTGCCCTCGGTTCGGTAGCGCATGGCGGCGTCGTAGATGGGCAGGACCTCTCCGGACGGGATGTGCACGGTCACCCCGCCCTCCACCCCGGCCACCATCAGGTTCTTGAGCCGGATGTTGGCGAAGGTCCCGCGGACCATGACGCGGTCGTTGCCGCGTCGCGAGCCGTAGGAGTTGAAGTCCTTCCGCGCCACTCCGCAGGACTTGAGGAACGCGCCGGCGGGGCTCTGCTCCGCGATGTCGCCGGCGGGAGAGATGTGGTCCGTGGTCACGGAGTCGCCGAGCAGGGCCAGGATGCGCGCGCCCTGGATGTCTCCGGGAGGACGCACCTCGAGGGTGAGGTCCTGGAAGAACGGCGGCTCCTGGATGTAGGTCGAGGCATCGTGGAACGAGAAGAGGTCGCCCGCCGGCACCTTGACCGCGTTCCAGGTCGGGTTGCCGTTGAAGACGTCCGCGTAGGTGGAGGCGAACATCGTCTCGTCGATCCGCGACTCGAGCTCCGCCACCTCGCGCTGCGAGGGCCAGACCTCGGACAGGTACACGGGCTTGCCGTCCCGGCCGGTGCCGAGCGGCTCCTTCGTGAGGTCCTTGGCCGTCGAGCCGGCCAGGGCGTAGGCCACGACCAGTGGCGGCGAGGCCAGGTAGTTCGCCTTCACGTCGGGGTTGATGCGACCCTCGAAGTTGCGGTTCCCGGACAGGACGGAGGAGGCGACCAGCTTGGCATCGGTCACCGCCTTGTGCACCGCCTCTGGCAGCGGCCCGCTGTTGCCGATGCAGGTCGTGCACCCGTAGCCGACGACGTTGAACCCGAGGTTCTCGAGATGGGGCAGCAGGCCGGACTGGCGGTAGTACTCGGTCACGACCTTGGAGCCGGGGGCCAGGCTCGTCTTGACCCACGGCTTGACCTGGAGGCCCTTTTCGACGGCGTTTCTGGCCAAAAGCCCGGCGCCCAACATGACGTACGGGTTGGAGGTGTTGGTGCAGCTGGTGATCGCGGCAATGACGACGGA
>Ga0136846_1216236_pt1 | contig 12349 bp, 6 predicted proteins | sample HopSoiMetagenom2_FD_96841 | JGI IMG/M metagenome (GOLD analysis project Ga0136846, IMG submission 96841) | Grasslands soil microbial communities from Hopland, California, USA - 2 Assembly 2016 (version 4) | ecosystem: Environmental > Terrestrial > Soil > Grasslands | place: USA: Hopland...
CGTGTTCGACTATCACGACGGCGACATCTACTGGTGCACCGCCGACGTCGGCTGGGTCACCGGCCACAGCTACATTCTCTATGGACCACTCTCCAACGGCGCCGTCACCCTGATGTTCGAGGGCGTGCCGAATTACCCGAGCAATTCGCGATTCTGGGAGGTGATCGACAAGCACAAGGTCAACACCTTCTACACCGCGCCGACTGCGATCCGCGCGCTGATGCAGGCCGGCGAAGATCCGGTGAAGAAGACTTCGCGGAAATCGCTGCGGCTGCTCGGCTCGGTCGGCGAGCCGATCAATCCGGAAGCGTGGGAGTGGTATCACCGCGTGGTCGGCGACGGCCGTTGCCCGATTGTCGACACCTGGTGGCAGACCGAAACCGGCGGCATTCTCATTACACCGCTGCCCGGCGCGACCCGACTGAAGCCCGGCTCGGCGACCAAGCCGTTCTTCGGCTGCCAGCCGCAGCTCGTCGATGCCGACGGCAAGGTGCTTGAAGGCGCCAACAGCGGCAATCTCTGCATCATCGATTCGTGGCCGGGCCAGATGCGCACCGTGTACGGCGATCACCAGCGTTTCATTGACACCTACTTCAAGACCTATCCCGGCAAGTACTTCACCGGTGACGGCTGCCGGCGCGACGCCGACGGCTACTATTGGATTACCGGACGCGTCGACGACGTCATCAACGTCGCCGGCCACCGCATGGGCACCGCCGAAGTCGAAAGCGCGCTGGTCGCCAACAAGAACGTGTCGGAGGCCGCAGTGGTCGGCTATCCGCACGACATCAAGGGCCAGGGCATCTACGCGTACGTCACGCTGATGGCCGGCGTGCAGCCAAGCGAGGATCTGCGCAAGGAACTGGTGCAGTGGGTGCGCAAGGAGATCGGCCCGATCGCCTCGCCTGATCTGATCCAGTTCGCGCCAGGCCTGCCGAAGACGCGCTCGGGCAAGATCATGCGCCGCATCCTGCGCAAGATCGCCGAGGACGAATACGGCAATCTCGGCGACACTTCGACCTTGGCCGATCCGGCGGTGGTCGATGATCTGGTGAAGAACCGCCAGAACAAGAAGGAAGGCGCGAAGGCAGCGTCGTAGTTCGCTCAAGCGGGTTGAATACGGCCATCGAGTTTGTCGTGCCCGCGCTTGACGCGGGCATAGATGAAGTACCGCATTGCACGACGGCTTGCGCAGCTGTCTCAAAACAGGTCAGTTCTGTGGCCGGCGCTCGGCGCCTAAATCCTTGCTGTGCTTGAAAAATTATGGTTAATGACTGGTTAAGATGCGGCAACGCCTAGTCAGGACGTTGCGTCATGAGTGTTGCGTACCGATTTGCTGCCGCGATCGCGGCTATCGCGCTTTCTCTCCTTGCCATTCCAGCCACCACAACGCCCGCGTTCGCGCGCGGTGAGGTCGTGCCGTATCGCACCGATGCGCCGTCCGGCACCATCGTGGTGAGCACCAACGAGCGCCGGCTCTATCTCGTGCTCGGTCAGGGCCGCGCCATGGTCTATCCAGTCGGCGTTGGCCGTGCCGGGCGCCAGTGGGCCGGAAGGTCGATGATCGACAGCAAGCGCATTCAGCCGGCGTGGGGACCGCCGCCCGACATCAAGCGCGAACATCCGGGACTCCCGGACGTCATTCCCGGGGGCTCGCCGAAAAATCCGATGGGCGCCGCGGCGCTGACCTTGTCGGGCGGCCAATACGCCATCCATGGCACGAACAATCCTGGTTCGATCGGCGGCTTCGTTTCGTACGGCTGCATCCGGATGTACAACCAGGACATCACCGATCTGTACGCTCGCGTGAGCGTCGGCACGCCGGTGATCGTTACCCGCTAACGCAGCTTTACGGGCACCAGCCGTCCCGAAGAAACAACGGCGGGCCGCGCCGACGCTGAGCGACGCCGACGAAATGTCTGGCGTTGCTCGCGTCGATGCGGGCGGCAATTGGCTCGGGTTCGTTCCGCCAAAATTGGCGCCGACGGTGCGCGGCGAAACACCATTGAGATGGAACCGTTCACCTATGGCCAAAAAACATCAAAAATCGGACGTCAGACCCTTCTTTTCCCAATCGCCATAACGGGTTGGCTCGGGGCCGCTGGGACCGCCGATTTCCTTGGCCCGTTCCGTTGCATGGCGCTCCGCCTTCGCGCGCCGCTCCGCCGCCTCCGCCAGCGCCCGCTCGGCGGCCGGAGACAGCTTTTTGTTCGGCGGCTTGGCGTGATCGGCGGAAGCCATACCCCGTTAAATGTTCGCTTATGACCAACGGTCAAGTCTCCGGCGCGTTGGCGTTGTCAAAAGCAGCGAAACCGGGGCATGACAAGCGCTCATGCCCGACCGCAAACCACCCAACCCGCCGCCGCCTCCGTCGCCCGGGCTCGCCGCGCGCCGGGTCGCGGTCGAGATCGTCTCCGGCGTCCTGCGGCAGAAGCGGCCGCTTGACGATCTCCTGGAGCGGAGCGAAATCGGCACGCTGCCCGAACGCGACCGGGCCCTGGTGCGGACCATCGTCGCAACAGTGCTGCGCCGGCTCGGCACGCTGCGTCACATGCTCGGCGTGCGGCTCGAGCGCGGCCTGCCGAAATCGGCGCCGAATGTCGAAGACATCCTGCTGATCGGCGCCGCGCAGATTTTGTTTCTCGACGTGCCAGACCATGCTTCCGTCGATCTGTCGGTGCGGCTGGCGCAAGCCGACATTCACGCCTCGCACTATTCGGGCCTGGTCAACGGCGTACTGCGAAAACTTGCCCGCGACGGCAAGACCGAGCTTGCCGCGCTCGACAGCACGCTGCTCGATACGCCCGAATGGCTGATCGAGCGCTGGACCGCCCATTACGGCGTCGCGACCGCCCGCGCGATCGCCGTTGCGCACACTCAGGAGCCGGCGCTCGATCTGACGGTGAAAAGCGATCCGGCCAAATGGGCGGCAACGCTCGACGGCCGCGTGCTCGACACCGGCACGGTGCGAGCGGTTGCATCCGGTCCGGTGCCGCAGCTGCCCGGCTATGACGACGGCGCGTGGTGGGTGCAGGACGCCGCCGCGGCTTTGCCGGCGAAGCTGTTCGGCGACATCCGCGGCAAATCCGTCGCCGATCTTTGTGCCGCGCCCGGCGGCAAGACCGCCCAACTGGCGTTGGCAGGCGCGCAGGTCACCGCCGTCGATCGCTCGGCGCCGCGCCTCGAGCGGGTGCGACAGAATTTGCTGCGGCTGCAACTCAGCGCCGAAGTCATCAAGGCGGATGCCGCCGAGTGGCAGGGCGGCCCGTTCGATGCCGTGCTGGTGGACGCGCCCTGCTCATCAACCGGCACGATCCGGCGGCATCCCGACATCCCGTGGCTCAAGTCCGAGATCGATTTGAAAAAGCTCGTCGCCCTGCAAACCCGCCTGCTCGATCACGCCATCACGCTGCTCAAGCCGGGTGGCACCCTGGTGTATTGCACCTGCTCCCTGGAAGCCGAGGAGGGCGAGGATCAGATCGCGGCCCTGCTCGGCCGCAATCCCGGGCTGCGCCACGATCCGATCCGGCCCGACGAGGTCGCCGGCCACACCGAACTGCTGACGCCCGACGGCAGCCTCCGCACCCTGCCCTGCTACTGGGCCTACGAGGCCGAGCCTCGGATGGGCGGGCTCGACGGCTTCTACGCGGCCCGAATCGTGAGAACCGACAGGGCCTAAGCGGTTGGCCGCCGTTTCAGCCTTCGCTATATGTGACAGTGGGGTAAAGGCGGGGCGGCGGGACCCCCGCATCGGTCTGTAGAGGGGCACGCGTATCCATGGCCGGCCTGTCGATTGGGGAGCGGGCCAAGCTATCTCTGCTCCTGGGACGGCGGACGCTTCGCAGCATCGCCGGGCGGTTGCGCGGCCACCCGTTCATCCGGCTGAGCTTCATCCCCCGCAAGGCCGACCGGCTGCTGATCGCCCCACAGGATCTGCGCACCGCCGACGGCAGCCGCGCGAGTGAAATCTATGCCGGCCGGTTCGCCTTCGCCGGCAAGGTGGTGATCAGCGACGGCCGCTCGCCATTCGAGATCGCACCGCCGTCCGAGGAATGGGGCGCGATCCTGCTCGGCTTCGGCTGGCTCCGCCATTTGCGTGCGGCCGAGTCGGGCATCACCCGCGCCAACGCCCGCGCGCTGGTGGACGAATGGATCACCGTGCAGGGTTCGTGGGATCCGATTGCCTGGCAGCCGGAGATCATGGCGCGTCGCGTCACCGCCTGGCTCAGCCAAGCGCCACTGATCCTGCATGATGCCGATGACCAGTTCTATCGCCGTTTCCTGCGCAGCCTGGTTCGCCAAGTGCGCTACCTGCGCCACACCGCGATCGAAGCACGCGACGGCGTGCCGCGAATGCAGGCGCTGATCGCGCTGACCTATGCGGCGCTGTGCATGGCCGGGCAGTCGCGACACATGCGCGGCGCAGTCAAACAGCTGATGGCCGAGATCGATCGTCAGATCCTCGCAGATGGCGGGCACGTCAGCCGCAATCCTGGAGCGCTGATCGAGCTCCTGCTCGATTTCCTGCCGCTCCGTCAGGCCTTTCAGGCGCGCAACCTCGCACCGCCGCCGCAGCTCAACAATGCGATCGACCGCATGATGCCGATGATGCGCTTCTTCCGGCATGGCGACGGCGCCTTTGCGCATTTCAACGGCATGGGACCGACGTTGCCGGACCTGATGGCGACCATCCTTGCCCACGACGACGCGCGCGGCGCGCCGCTCGCCAACGCGCCGCACTCCGGATACCAGCGCGTCGAGATCGGCGAGATGGTGCTGCTGATGGATTCAGGCGGGCCGCCGCCGATCAATGTCAGCCAGGAGGCGCACGCCGGCTGCCTGTCGTTCGAGCTGTCACATGGATTGCAGCGCATCGTGGTGAATTGCGGTCTGCCTGGAACCAACCGGGAGACTTGGCGGCAGGTGGCGCGCGCCACTGCCGCGCATTCCACCGTGGTGTTCAACGACACGTCGTCGTGCCGGTTTCTCGAAGGCGGCTCGTTCAAGCGTCTGCTCGGAACGCCGATCGTCAGCGGCCCGAGCGATATCCAGGTCGCCCGCGAAGAGCGCGGCGACGCCATCATCCTGCGCACCTCGCACGACGGCTACGCCGACCGCTTCAAGGTGATCCACCAGCGCGCATTGAAGCTCGCGCTGGCCGGCAACCGTCTCGATGGCGAGGACCTGTTCGTGGCAACCGACGGCGACATGATTCCGCCGGATGTCTCCGACGAGTTCGCAGTGCGGTTCCATCTGCATCCGGCCGTCAAGGCCAACAAGCTAACCGATGGTCACGGCGCCATGCTGATGCTGCCCAACCGCGACGTCTGGACCTTCAACGCCTACGAGGACCGCGTCGAAATCGAGGAAAGCGTCTACCTGTCCGGCGCCGACGGGCCACGCCGCGCCGTGCAGATCGTGATCTACGGCCGGGCCCGCAAGATTCCGCGCGTGCATTGGACCTTCGCTCATGTCGCATCGGCCAGCTCAAGTTCCGGCCGCCGCCGCGGCGATGAACCCGAGCTGCCGCTGAGCGCGCCATAAATTGTTTGGAGCCTGTCGAGACTTGTTGATCGGCCTTACGACGGCTTGCTTGCCGCCGGTTGTTGCGCCATCTGTTGTCTCACCATGACCGATCTTCGCCGCATTACGCGCGCCCTGATCTCGGTGTCGGATAAGACCGGGCTCATCGATTTCGCGCGCGGTCTTTCGGGCCACGGCGTCGAGCTCGTGTCCACCGGCGGCACCGCCAAGGCGATCAAGGATGCCGGCCTTGCGGTCAAGGATGTCGCGGAGCTGACCGGCTTTCCCGAGATGATGGATGGCCGGGTCAAGACGTTGCATCCCAAGGTGCACGGCGGGCTGCTGGCGATCCGCGACAACAACGAACACGCCGCGGCCATGCAGACCCATGGCATCCGGCCGATCGACCTCCTGGTGGTCAACCTCTACCCGTTCGAAGCGACCGTAGCGAAGGGCGCCGGTTACGACGACTGCATCGAGAACATCGACATCGGCGGACCGGCGATGATCCGTGCCGCCGCCAAGAACCATGGCGACGTCGCGGTGGTGGTCGAGCCGGAGGATTACGCGGCCCTGCTCGCCGAGCTTTCGGCAAACGGCGGCGCGACAACGCTTAAGCTCCGCAAAAAACTCGCCGCCAAGGCCTATGCGCGCACCGCGACATACGACGCGGCGATCTCCAACTGGTTCGCCAAGGAGCTCGACGATTCGGCGCCGTCATTCCGCGCCTTCGGCGGCAAGCTCGCCGAGGCGCTGCGCTATGGCGAAAATCCACACCAGAGCGCAGCATTCTATCGCGCTCCCGAGCAGCGCGCCGGCGTTGCCACCGCGCGGCAGGTGCAGGGCAAGCAGCTCTCCTACAACAATATCAACGACACCGATGCAGCTTATGAGTGCGTCGCCGAATTCGACCCCAAGCGCACCGCCGCGGTCGCCATCATCAAGCACGCCAATCCCTGCGGTGTCGCCGAGGCCGGCAATATCGTCGACGCCTATCGCAAGGCGCTCGCCTGCGACTCAACCTCGGCGTTCGGCGGCATCGTGGCGCTGAACCGCACGCTCGACGCCGAAGCCGCCCGCGCCATCACCGAGATTTTCACCGAAGTGATCATCGCGCCCGATGCCAGCGACGAGGCGATCCAGATCGTCGCCGCGAAGAAGAATTTGCGGCTGCTGTTGGCCGGCTCTTTGCCCGATCCGCGCGCCGATGGCCTCACGGTGAAGTCGGTGGCGGGGGGCTTGCTGGTGCAGTCGCGAGACAACGCCACGGTCGACGAGATGCAGCTCAAGACCGTGACCAAGCGCGCGCCGACCGCGGCCGAGCTCGACGATCTGCGGTTTGCGTTCCGCGTCGCCAAGCATGTGAAATCGAACACCATCGTCTATGCCAAGGACCGCGCCACGGTCGGTATCGGCGCCGGTCAGATGAGCCGTATCGATGCGGCACGCATCGCGGCGCGGAAGGCCGAAGACGCCGCGAAGGAGCTCAAACTGGCTGCGCCCCTCACCAAGGGCTCGGTAGTCGCTTCCGATGCGTTCTTCCCGTTTGCCGACGGTTTGCTGGTGGCGATCGAGGCCGGCGCCACCGCGGTGATCCAGCCCGGCGGCTCGATGCGTGACGACGAGGTGATCAAGGCCGCCGACGATCACAACGTGGCGATGGTGCTGACCGGCACCCGGCATTTCCGGCACTGACGCAAAACGGCCCGCGCCAGGCGGGCCGTTTTGAATTTCACGAGTTACAACGAGCGGGACTTGCCGTCGGCCTTCGCGGACACCGGCCGCGGCTCGGTGGCCGTCGAGCTCGCACCGGCGGTGGGCGCGATCACAGCCTGGGCCCGGTCAAGCTTGCCGACCACGTAGTCGGGCTCGACCATCTGGTTGCGCTTCTCGTCCCAGATCCGGATGTTGGCCGCGAGCGCGTCGTCGTTCGACAGATAGTTCATCTCGTTCGCCGCCGCGCGCAGCATGACGCGAAGCAGATCGAGATCGGCGTTCACCGCCTTCAGATATTCCGCGACCACCGCAACCTGGTTTTGCGTCATCTGCACAACGGTCTTCAGATCATCAGACGAATAATTCTTGTCCTTGTCGAACTCCCGGGTGAAGGAGTGGAAGCCGACGCCGCCGGTCGAGGCCTTGGTGCGCCGCGGCTTGCCGGATTCATCACGACCGCCGAGGAACGCCAGCGCGCAGGCGCTCGCACATTGCGTCTTGGATTCGACCACGGTCTCGATCTTGTTCTGGAAGAAGAAGCGGCCGAGCCGCATGCCTTCGCGCAAGTTGCCGCCTGCCGAGTTCAGATAGACCACCACATTCGGCTTCTTGGCCAGGCCGGCGATGTAGACTTGCAGCTCATAGGTATCGCCGTCGTCGATCCTGCCCTTGAGCTGGATCGCGTTGGTTTCGGCGTTGTCTTTGGCATGCTTGGAAATCTCGAGCGCCCCTGCCGGTTGCGCGAGGGCGGCGAACGCCAGACCCGCGATGGCCGCGCCGAGAACGCCGCGAAGTAAAAGACCTGACCGCATGACACCCTCCTGATGGGCTGGCGGCTCATGTCTGGCCGCTCTGTTCGGTCATTGGTGTGGGCGCGGCAGGCAGGGGTTCAGGACTTTTCGCACACTTGGTGCAGGGGACGGCCTGGCACCGTCTCAAGTATCTGAATTATTTGACGTTTCTAGCCGCGCGCCAAGTCGCCCAAGAGGCTCGCGGTCACCGTCAGCTTGGACAGCGTCAGCCCGCTGCCGGCGATCTGGTGGATCGCCGCGCGGATCCGCTCGACCTCGGCCTGCCGCGGTTTGACCCAGGCTTCCACGGCGGCCTCCCCGGTGGCGCCGGTCTCGACCATCGCGGCGGTGAGCCGGCGTTCGGCGTCGCCGATCGTGTCGAGGGCGCGGTCGAGCGCGAGGCGATCGAAGTAGTCGGACACCACGATGCCCCGTGCCGCCGTCACCACCCGGTCGATCCGGAAATAGGCCTCGGCGGCGAAGTAGGTCGCAACGATGGCGGCGATCGGCTTCTTGGTGCGGTCGGCGATCAGCACCACGTCAGGCGCCGCCGTGATCTCAGGAATATCGCCGATGCGCCGCGCCAGCGCCTCCGGCACGCCGTCCCGGATCAACTCCGCCCTACGCGCCTCGCGGGCGGCCGCGGCGCCTGTGGGCAGCGCCTTATCGAGCGCGTTGGTCAGCGCCGTGATCCCGTCGCGATAGTGCTCGACCACACCGGCCAGGCCCTTCGAAAGATCGGCATTGCGCAGGAACCAGACCAGGCGGTCGAGCAGCAAGTTTTCGACGGCGGCGTAAAGCTTGAGCTGCACCTTGCCCGGCACCTTGCCGTCGAGCGCGTTAATCTCGTCGTTCAGCGTCGGCATATCGTAGCTGTTGCGGACCGCAGCGAAAGCCGCAGCAATGGCGGCCGGCGACGCCCCGGTCTGATCGGCGATCCGCACCACCAGCGACGGCCCACCGCGGTTGATCATCGAGTTGGCAAGCTGTGTTGAGATGATTTCGCGGCGCAGCCGGTGCTTCTCCAGCGCGTCCGGATATTTTTGCGCGATGAGCTTTGGGAAATACCGGCCGAGCTCGCGGCCGAGATAGGGATCGTCCGGCACGTTGGAATCGAGCAGCTCCGCATAAAGCGACAGCTTGGCATAGGCGAGCAGCACCGAGAGCTCCGGCCGGGTTAGCGGCTGCTGGCGGCGGACGCGCTCGGCGATCTCCAAGTCGTCCGGCAGAAACTCCACGGCGCGGTCGAGTTCGCCGCGCTGCTCCAAGGTCTGCATCAGCCGCTGCTGGAATCCCAAGTCCTCCAGCCCGCGCCGCTGCGCCAGTGACAGCGCCAGCGTCTGCAAATAGTTGTTGCGCAGCACCAGCGCCGCGACCTCGTCGGTCAGCTTGCCGAGCAGAGTGTTGCGCGTCTTGATGGTAAGGCGACCGTCGCGCACCGGCAGGCTCAGCGCGATCTTGATGTTGACCTCGACGTCCGAGGTGTTGACGCCGGCGGAGTTGTCGATCGCGTCGGTGTTCAGCCGCACACCTTTCAGCGCCGCCTCGATGCGGCCGCGCTGGGTCATGCCGAGATTGGCACCTTCGCCGATCACCTTGGCGCGAACTTCGCCGCCAGTGATGCGAATCGGATCGTTGGCGCGGTCGCCTGCCGCCTCGTCACTCTCCGCCGCAGCGCGGATATAGGTTCCGATGCCGCCAAAGAACAACAGATCCGCCGGCGCTTTCAGGATAGCATTCATCACCTCCTGCGGCGTCGCCTTGCTCTTGGCGAGGCCGATGGCGCCCTGCGCCTCCTTTGACAGCACAATTTCCTTCAACGAGCGCGGGAAGATGCCCCCGCCTTTGGAAATCAATGTCTTGTCGTAGTCCTGCCAGCTCGACCGCGGCAGTCCGAACATGCGCTTGCGCTCGGCAAAGCTTTTCTTCGGGTCGGGATTGGGATCGATGAAGATGTCGCGGTGATCGAACGCGGCCAGCAGCTTCATCGTGGTTTCGCGCAGCATGCCGTTGCCGAACACGTCGCCGGACATGTCGCCGACGCCGACCGCGGTGAACTCCGTCTGGGTGATGTCGACGTCCATCTCGCGGAAATGGCGCTTCACCGATTCCCAGGCGCCCCGCGCGGTGATGCCCATGCCTTTGTGGTCGTATCCGGCCGAGCCGCCGGACGCGAAGGCGTCATGGAGCCAAAAGCCGTGCTCCTCCGAAATTCCGTTGGCGATGTCGGAGAACGTCGCAGTGCCCTTGTCGGCGGCGACGACGAGATAAGGATCGTCGTCGTCGTGGCGCACCACGTTGTCGGGCGGCACCACGCCTTTAAGGTCAAGATTGTCGGTGATGTCGAGCAGCGCTGACATGAAGAGCTTGTAGGTTGCGACGCCTTCAGCCGCGATCGCTTCACGTGTGCCGCCGACCGGCATGCGCTTCGGCACATAGCCGCCCTTGGAGCCGACGGGCACGATCACCGCGTTCTTGACCTGCTGGGCTTTCACCAGCCCGAGGATTTCAGTGCGGAAGTCCTGCGGGCGGTCGGACCAGCGGATGCCGCCACGCGCCACCTTGCCGAAGCGCATGTGCACGGCCTCGAAGCGCGGCGAATAGATAAAGATTTCGTAGAGCGGCACCGGCTTCGGCACACCGTCGAGCTTGCGGCTGGAAAACTTGATGGAGATTTCCTGCTTCGGCTGGCCGTCCTTGCCGAGCTGATAATAGTTGGTGCGGATTGCCGATTGCACCGCGTTGACGAAACGCCGCACGATGCGGTCTTCGTCGAGGCTATCGACCTTGCCCAGGGCCTCTTCGATCTCGGCGACGATGGCCGCCTCACGCTTGCCGCGATCGTCATCGCGCTGTTTCGCCTTGCCACTCGCGCGCGGATCGAAGCGGGCATGAAACAGCTCGACGATCTTGGTGGCGAGCGCAGAATGCTTGCGCAACGTCGCCCACATGTAATCCTGGGAATACGGCACGCGGATCTGGCGAAGGAAGCGCGAGACGGTGCGGATCAGCGCGACGTCGCGCCAGCCGAGCCCCGCCGCCAGCACCAGCGCATTGTAACCGTCGTTCTCGGCGACACCACGCATCACCACAATGAACGCGACCTCAAGCGCAGGCTTCAGCTTGCCGAGATCGGCCGGCCCGCCATCGGCGCGTTCCAGCACCATGTCGTGCAGCCAGACGTGGACGTCGCCGCCGACCTCGAAGGTCCGCTCGTCGACCACGCGGAAGCCCATGTTCTCCAGCACGGGCACGCGCTCCGACAGCGGGATCGGCCGGCCGTGGCTCCAGACCTTGAGGCCAACGCAGGGCCCGCCGTTTTCGTTGCGCGCGAAGAAATCGACGCCGAGCGGCCGCTCCGGCGTCAGCGCCTCGATGTCGTGGATGTCCTCGACCGCCACCGCCGGCACATAAGCGTCGCGATAGCCAATCGAGAACGCATCGCGGTAGCGCGCGAGCAACATGCCGGCCCGGCCTGGCTCATAGGCACCGGCAAGCGCTTCGACAAAGCCATCGATCCAGGTGCGCACGATCGCGCCGACCTTGTTCTCCAAGGTCGTATGGTCCGGATCGGGCGTCGGACCGGTCCGGCGTCCGATGATGAAGTGCACGCGGGTGAGCGGCGCATCGTGGATGTAGGGGTAATAGGCGCTGACGTGCCCGTCGAACACCTCGGCCAGATACTCGCCGATCTGCGCGCGGACCTGCCCGCTGTAGCGCTCGCGCGGCACATAGACCAGCACCGAGACAAAACGGTCGAAGCGGTCGCGGCGCGCCAGCACGCGCACCCGGGGTCGCTCTTCGAGTTGCAGGATGCTCAGCGCGAAGTGATAGAGGGTGTCTTCGTCGATCTGGAACAGCTCATCGCGCGGATAGGTCTCCAGCACGTTGACCAGCGCCTTGCCGGAATGCGTCTCCGGATTGAAGCCGGCGCGCATCAGCACCGCATCGACCTTGCGGCGCAAATAGGGAATCGAACGGATGGAGCGGATGTAGACGGTTGAGGTGAACAGCCCGACGATACGGAATTCGCCACTCGGATTGCCGTCGGCGTCGAAGCGCTTGACGCCGATGTAATCGAGATAGACCCGCCGGTGCACCCGCGACTTGGCATTGGCCTTGGTAACAATCAGCGTCTTCGGCTCGTCGAAGAAGGCGCGCAATTGCGGCGTGATCGATACCACTTGGCCACCGCGCGTCAGCACCGGCACATCGCCGCCGCGAAACACGCCGAGCCCGGTTTCCAGCATCGGCTTGAGATCGCGCTCCTTACCGCTGAGTGTGTAGTCGCGCACGCCGAGCAAGGTGAAGTTGTCGGC
>Ga0136846_1239566_pt1 | contig 12349 bp, 4 predicted proteins | sample HopSoiMetagenom2_FD_96841 | JGI IMG/M metagenome (GOLD analysis project Ga0136846, IMG submission 96841) | Grasslands soil microbial communities from Hopland, California, USA - 2 Assembly 2016 (version 4) | ecosystem: Environmental > Terrestrial > Soil > Grasslands | place: USA: Hopland...
GCCGCTGGCGTCCGCAGTGTGCGCGAGCGGTGACACCTCGAAGGTGCAGCCGGGCGATTGCGTCACGGTAAACACATTCCCCGCGATCGTCAGCGTGCCCGTCCGCTGCGGGCCCGAGGTTGGCCCGACCGTGAATCCAACCGCGTCGTTGCCCGTGCCGGTCGCGGCGGTCAGCGTGATCCAGCTCACGTCGCTCGTCGCTGTCCACGGACAGCCGGTGCCCGCGGTCACCGTCACGACGTTCGAGCCGCCGGACGCACCAACCGCGAACGTGGTTGGCGTGATCCCGTATGTGCACCCTTCCGCCTGTGTGACGTTGAAGTGCCGCCCGGCGATCGTCAGCGTGCCGGTTCGCGGTGGACCGGTGGTCGGAAGGACATTGAAAGCGACCGACGCCGACCCCTTGCCGTTTGCGCCGGACGTGATCGCAATCCAGTCAACGTCCGAGGAGGCCGTCCACGTGCACAGCGCGCTGGATGCGCGCACGTCGACGCGTCCTGCTCCTCCGGGCGGTCCGAGCGATGTGGACGGTTGGGAGAGCTCGTACCGGCAATCGCCCGCAGACTGCGTCAACTGAGCTCTGAGTCCGTTCAGCATGATGCCGCCCGTGCGTGCGACCGGATCGCCATTCGCGGCGGCGTTGAACTGGACGCTTCCGTCACCCTGCCCGGCCGAACCTGCGCTGATGCTGATCCACGGGACATCCGGCTGGGCTGTCCATTGACATTCGCGCTCTGTCTTGACGGCTATGGCGCCGGATCCCCCGGTCGCCGGCAGAGGGGCAGCTGGTGTGTCAAAACTTACCGCGCATTTGGATAGCGCGGACGGCGAGGTGAATGTCTTTCCTGAAGAGCCGCACGCCGCCACACCCAGCAACAGGGCGAGCAGGGTCGCGTTCGAGCCGGAAATACGCAGACGACGAACTGGTGAACGGTGAAGCATCTTGGGAACGGCTGTGGTGGCCGCTCGCGAAGATGAGGCTCCTTCAAATTGCCTACCAATCAATACGGCTAAGGTCGCCGGCGGGCCTCACGGCTGCGACCAGTGCGCCACCTGCGGCTTCACGACCTTCTCGTCGCCCACGACGACGAGCGTCATCTTGTCCGGCAAGAGGTACTCACTCGCGATCCGCCGAACGTCTTCGGGGGTCACCGCCATCACGCGCTTGACGTAGGTCGACAAGTAATCGGCGCCAAGCCCGTGCAGATCGACGAACACCAGTCTTCCGATCACGCCAGTGCGCGACGCGTTCTGCACGGTGAACACGCCGGCGAGATTGTTCTCGATGCCATGCAGCTCGTTCGCGGAAGGCGCTTCCTTCCGCAACCGATCGATCTCGTAGAAGATTTCCTTCAGCGACTCCCCTGTTACTTTGGTGGTGACATCGGCGCTCTCGACCCAATCCGCCTGTCCGGGATGTGCGTCGAGCGCGCTCCCGGGGGAATACGTGTACCCCTTTTGTTCGCGGATGTTGGCGGTAATACGGGACGCAAACGCACCGCCGAGCAGTGCGTCAGTGACCTGGAGAGCGATCCAGTCCCTGTGCGCCGCGCTTGGAACACGCAGGCCGAGCAGCACCGTCGACTGCGGTGCGTCTGCTCGATCGATCAAAGCGAACCGTCGCTCGCTCGAGGCGGGTTCTGCAGGGCGCACGTTGGGCTGGCCACGCTCCCAGCCTTCGAACGCCTGCCGGATCGTAACTTCGACCGCGGACTGGTCGAAGACACCCGCCACGTAGAGTCGCGCGCGCGCGGCGCCGTAATGATTCTGGTGGAAGGCGCGCACTTGATCGATGGTGTAGCCCTTCAGTGCGCCGTCCGTAGGAAACACCCTGCCGTACGGATGGTCGCCGTAGAGGAGCTGCGCGAACTTTTCCTGCGCGATCGCCTGCGCCGAGGCCTTCTGAATCGCGAGCTGCCGGAGAAGGTTGCCCTTGACGCGTTCCAGTTCCGACGCCGGTAGTCGTGGGTGTTGGGCGACCTCGGCAATGAGCCGGACCGCGTCGCCCGCACGTTCCGCGAGCACCTCCGTGGAGACAGACGCCGTGTCGGACGCCACACTGATTCCGAGCTCGCCGCCCATGCCCGCGAACTCGCGGGCGATCGCGTCGGCGGCGTACGTGGCGGTGCCTTCGCGCATCAGGTTGCCCGTCAGGTCCGCGAGCCACACTTCATCCTTGCTCTCGTAGACGTTTCCTGCCGCCACCACGAGTCGAATCACGACCTTCGGAACCTGGCCAAACGGCACCATCGTCACCGGGAGGCCGTTCGCAAGGGTGAATCGGCGCGCGGCCGGCAGGACCAGGTCCCTGGGCGTGCCCGCCTCGGGCGGCTTCTGTTGTGCCCGCGGTGGCGCAGTGGACAGCGTGACGAGCGCGATCGTCAGGACGCACCGACGAACACGCCGCTGAGTCTGAGGCGTCATCTGGCCTCCTGCTGATCCGGTGTCGCGGCCTTGCCGGGTGTGACGATGTAAACGGTGCGGTTACCGGGCCGCAGGTACTCTTCGGCCGTTTTCTGGACGACGGCAGGCGTCACTTTCGCGAATCCGTCTTCCAGCTGATTGATCCGCGAGGGGTCGTCGTCGAACAACGCGAACGAGGCGAGCAGGTTCGCACGCCCGAAGCCGGCAAACTGTTCGAGGTTGCTGTACAAGTCGGACCGCATCTTCACGCGCGCGCGATCGAGCGCCGCCTGATCGAGTCCGGATTTCCGAACGCTCTCGATGGTCTCGTCAATCGCTGCAAGCAGCTTGTCGGACGGCACGGCGGTGTCGTGAAAGAACCGCGCAATCCACAGCATGGGTCCGCTGTAGTCGAACATGTTGCCGAGTCCCCAGTTGATTCCTGCATCGACGCTGCCGGTCAGGCCTTTCCTGCGCACCAGGTCGTCGTAGAGAAGCGAATCCGCTCCCTGCGCCAGGGCCTGATCGAGCAGCCCGAACGCGAACCATTCCGGTGTGAATCGCTCGGGTGCGTGGTAGGCGATCCCGAGCGCCGGGCGGTTCGCCAGTGCATCGGTCCGCCCCGCGCGCTTCTCCTTTTCCTGGCGCGGCTCCCGCAGATCGGGAGTCGGCGGCAGCTTTGCAGTCGGAATATCGCCGAAGTATTTCTGTATCCACGCCTTGGCCTGATCGGCCGCAAAGTCGCCGGTGACGACGACGACGGCGTTATTCGGTGCGTAGTACGTCTTGAAGAACGCACGCACATCGTCGAGTGTCGCGGCGTCAAGGTGGGCGAGGTCGCCGTAGAAGTTGTGCGCGTTGTACCAGTTCTCGTTGGAGGCCATCGGGAGGTCGATCCACGGGAAGCTGCCGTATGGCTGGTTCAACACGTTGACCTTCACTTCGTTCTTCACGACCTCCTGCTGGTTTTTCAGATTCTCGATATCGATGTCGAGTCCCCGCATCCGGTCCGCCTCGGCCCACAGCACCGGCTCGAGCACGTGTGACGGTACGACCTGGAAGTAATTCGTGAAATCAAAACGTGTCGACCCATTGAGCAGCCCGCCGTTCGACTCCACGAGCCGGATGAATTCCATCTTTCCGAGATTTTTCGATCCCTGGAACATCATGTGTTCGAACAGGTGAGCGAAGCCCGTACGATCCTTCGGCTCGTTCCGGAACCCGATGTTGTAGTACACGGCGACGCACGCGGTCGGCGACGTCGTGTCGCGCGAGAGCACCACCTTCAGTCCGTTCGCGAGCCTGTAGTAGTCGACCGGGACCTGGAGCCGCGTGCCGCCCGCCGGCACGGAGGGGGGTGCCTGCATCGCGGTGACGAGCGGCGCCACGCCACTCCATCCGCCGCTCAGGACCACACCGGTCGTGAGGCCCAGCGCGAGTGCGCGCTTCATGTTAGGTTCTCCTGTTTCGAAGCCGCGCGTCGGCGCAGGCTGACTGTTCGGGTCGAGCCTATGGCGGCCATTGCTGACGGACAAGCGGACTGGGACGAGTGGCGGGCGCCCTGGTGCGAAATCCAGTAAAGCCGCCTTTAACTGATATGGCTACTGCACGAGACGCTTGGCGGCGTCGACGCGTGGCGGAGGGGGCGCGCACGGGGCCGACGACGGGATGTGCGGTTCCTGCGGACCGTCCACGTCGTCGTTGCGCACCTTGAGGTGTTCGATGATCGCGAGGCGCTCGTCCGGCGTCAGCCGCGGACCGATGAGACCGTGCGCCGGGGGATCGCCTTCCTTCCAGGGCTTGTAAGTGGTGTTGAACTCGTGGCCGGTGTTGTGATTCCCGTCCTTCGACGTATCGAAGGTCCAGAAGCGCCCTTGGGTCGGCCGCGCGAGGCCCAGCTTCTCGGCATCGTACTCGCGGCTCCCGACGAGAAATGTCCGGGGTCGCTCGCTGGCGGGCGACAGCAGGTCGTAGATCGTCGGGACGGATCCATTGTGCAGAAACGGCGGCGAGGCCCAGATGCCAGCAAGCGGACGAGGCTTGTACGACGGCACCACCTGCGGCACATCGAGGATGCCGAACCCGTCGTATTCGGCCCGCTGCGCCGCCGTGTAGCCGAGCTCCCCGTACGCCTTCTGCCGGATCAACGTGCCCAGGAAGCTGAGGCCCGCGCCAACGCTGACGGACGCCGGATTGATGTCTGAGAGTTCCTGCTCCATCTCCGCGTCCAACCCGGCCAGCTGCTTCTGCAGGCTCGCGACGTAAGCGCTCGCATTCGAAGAAGAAGAATTGGATGCGCGCGCGATCTCCGCTTTCAAGTACCCAGCCTGGCGCTGGTTCCACAGTGTGTAGTCCTTGCTGACGAGCGCGCGGAGCTCGTCGGCCGTGAGCCCCGTCTTTGTCAGATCCACACGCGCGTCGTAAAAGTTCAGCGCGGTGTTGGGATCCGTGCCGATATCGTCGACGCAGAGCGTCTTCAGAAGCCACTCGGGATCGTCCGGGCCCTTGAGAGGCGAGTTGCGCGCCTTGATTGCCGGCGGCGCGATGTGCGGACCGTGACACGCCACGCAGTGCGTGTCGAACAGCGCTTTTCCACGCGCCGCCTTCGCGCGATCGACCGGGCCGAGCACGTCTTCGTTCCACTGCGGCGGCTGGAGCGTGCGCAGCGTCCGCTCGATCGTATGGAGGTTTTCGAGGATGGTCGACGAACGATACCGCTGGTCGGGCGGCAGCGGCCGTCCGTAGCGATCGAGCAGCGCGTACTTCGCGCCCGTGCCCATCGTCTCACCGATGTTGCGCGCCATCGGCTGACTGACCGACGCGTTGTACTGCACCCAGTCGAACTTCCAGATGTTCCACACCGGCGGATAGTTCACCGGTGCGTTCCCGACGGCGTAGTTGCGCGCGTCGATATGATCGCCGAACACAGTGTTCGCGATGCGCGCGAGCGCGTCTGTGCGGCCGTAGCCCTCCTCGGTCGGCACGAGCCCGTGCACGTGTTCGTTCCACGCGAGGCGGCCGAACTCCTTTGCAACGCTCAGCATCTGCCCGCGAAGCGCCCAGCGTCCCGGCGAGTGCCCATCGCCCAGTACCGCATCCGCGAAGCGGTTGAACTTGAACGGATTCACCAGCGTGCCGACCAGCGACGCGGCGAGCGTGGGCACGAAATGGCCAATCTCCGAATTGGTGAAGGCATGCAGCGCGGAGCCGCCGTCGATCCTGAGCGCCGTCGTACGGCCGTTGCGCGTGACGTTGATCTGTCCCGTGTGGCAGGCGGCGCAGCTGATGTCGAGCAGCTCCTCGTTCAGGTCCGTGTCGTAGTGCTTCGTGAATCCAACCGGCAGGCCATCGGGATTCGCCGGCGTCGCCGGGTCGACGACGAAGCCGTAGCGGCGCATGATCTGCGGATCGGACAGCTTCCGCTTCGACCACGGCATTTCGAGCGCGCGAAACCAGCTGTAGCGCACGTCCCTGAGCACGGCGCCCTGCGCGGTGTAGTAATAGGTCTGCCGCGCACGCGCCTCGAGACCCGGTCCCCATCCCTGATCCGGATAGATGACCCGTTCGACACGGTTAGTCGGCAGCATGCCCTCACCGCGGTTCGTCCGCACGACGAGAACGGTGACGAGGAACGCCAGCAGGAGGCCGATCACGACCGCGGCGACACCGACCGCCCTCGCAATCGATCCAAGTGTGATCTCGCCCAGACGGTGAACGAGCGAGGGCGCACGTGCCGGCAGGACGATCGGCGCTGCGCCAAGCCGGGCTTTGCGGCTTGCCGACTCCGCCACCCAGCGCGCACGGTTGATACTGCCGAGCGGCCGATGATCCGGCATCGCATACTTCGTGACGTCGATGAACATCGCCTGGCACTCGGCATCCGGCAGGATCGCGCCCTGCTGGAGCGTCAGGCGCGCGACGACGTGAAACGGCGACTCCCCTTCAGGCCATTCGACGCTCGCGTTCTCGATCCAGAAGTTCGACTCGCGGCGCCGCCCTTTGAACGTCATGCGCGAGGCGTCGAGCAACTGCAGCGCGAAATCGAAGGCCGACGGTGGATCCTCGGCAAGGTGCCGCGCGAGCTCGTCGCGCAGCACGTTCTGTCCGGTGCCCACCGGCTGCCCGATATTTCCAGGCAGCGGCAGCGCCGAGTACTTGATGGCCTCGTCGGCGCCGTGCAGAAACGGAACGGTGCTCCAATAACGCGTCAGCTGATACGGCTGCACCGGCGTGCGTACCTGACGGACGCCCCTCACCGCTGTCTGGAGCAACCCTCTCAGATCCCGAAAGGAGAGCGACATGAGCGCCCGCAGGTGGCCGAGCGCGCCGCTTGCACCCTGAACCCGCATCAAGGCCGCGAAGGCATGCGCGTCGTTGATTGGGAACGTCGGCGCATTGTTCATGGAGAAATCAAGCCGCGCCGCCTGCGGGCCCGTGATGCCGGCGGGGAGTTCGACCGCGAACGACAATGCGCGGACGTCATGGTCCGAGTCGCGGCGGAACGTGGATGCGGCGTTGGCAAACCGCACCGTCGCGGGATACACGCCGGGCCTCGCGAAGAGTCCCCGCGCGAGACGTGGCTTCAATGCCGGATCGGCAATCCCCGCGGCAAGGTCGTAGACTTCGAAGCTCGCGCGCACGCACACGCCTTTCGTATGCGTGCCGCGGCCCGGCGGCCGACGCTCGTGACGCGCAAATCGCGCCTGCACCGCAAGAATGCCGGCGACGATATCCGCGATGTCCTGTTGTTCAGTGGGAAGTTTTCGCTCGAAATCCATCGATCCGTTCAATCCAACCCGGAGAGCAGCGCGCGCGCCGCGACGAGATCCGCGGTCTCATGCCCTTCCGTGAACCAGTCGTAGATCGGCTGCAGCACGTCGCGCGCTTCTCCGGGGTGCGCGGGCAGCAGCAGCCCGGCGAGCGCGGTCGCGGCGCGCAGCTCGAACGATCGCGCCTGCTGCTGGTGCGCGATCGACACTGCTGTGCGGAGACTCTCTTCTGCCGCTGACCGGTCGCCCGCGCGGAGCAGCAGTTCCCCTTTCGCGCGATGCAGCTCCGCGACGAATCCCCGCTCGCCCGTGTACTCGGCGTGTGTGAAGCCCTCCTGAATCACCGCGAGGCCGTCAACGATGCGATCCGCGCGCCCCAGCGCGTCGGCACACAGGGTCAGGAACATCGTGCGCGTCAGTCCGGAACTGAGGGTACTGAGCGCCGCCAGGCTTTCGCGCAGCTGTGCGACGCCCCGGTCGACGTCTCCCTGGCGTGCCATGGCGGACGCCTGGAAGCCACGCGCCCACTCGGCTTCCTGCGGGAACTCGTACTCCTGGCAGAGCGCGATGATGTCGTCGCCGAGCGCGACGGCGTCGCTCAGCTCGCCGCGATAGAGGTGGACGCCCTGCGCGACGATCAACGCGAACACGAGCGTCGCCGGCTGCCGCTGCGATCGTCCGAGTGCAACGGTCTCGCGGCTCCGCGCAATCGCCTGATCCGCATAACCGAGCGTCCACAGCGGGCGGCTCGACATCGCGCGCGCCACCATGCCGGGATCCATGCCAAACATCGCCGTGTAGGCCTGATGTTCCAGCGGCTCGTGCAAGTCGCGGGCGCGCTCGAGCAGACGGCGTGATTCGAGGAAATCACCCGTGAACTCCGCTGCGACGCCGGCCAGGTGGCAGACGGCCATCAGGTAAGCCGGGATGTGCGCCTGCTCGGCGAGCCGCATGAGCGTGCCCGTCTGCTCGCGGACGACCCCGAGATCGCCACGGATCATGTTGAAGAACGTCACGTTCCACAGCACGGGGAACAGCTCGGGCGGGTTGTCGAGTTGCTGGCACAGCTCCCGCGCCCGCGCGAACGTTGCTTCCAGTTCCGGCGACGCCCACCCTTTCACCAACCGGAGGGCGAGGCCCCGGATCATCTGCAGCCGGAGCTCGAGTTGCTGCCGCTCCGGGCCGTCAGGGAACGCGCGCAATCCATTCAGCCCACGGTCCGCGAGCGACAGCGCTTCTCGAAATCCAAACAGCGCAACCGCGCGGTTCGCCGCGATGAAGAAGAACTTTGCGCTCGACGCGAACTCCCGCGCGGTCTCATAGAGCACCCCGAGTCGCGACGCGACCGCTGCCTTGTCGTCGCCATAGTGCGAGACGAATGCCCCCACGATGGCCTTCGCCAGCGACATGCGGCGGGTAGGCTGCAGCGACGCGAACAGCACGTTTTGATAGAGCACATGGACGAAGCGGTACCGCAGCGTGGGCGTGCCGTCAGGGAATTCCTGCTCTTCCCCGCGCTCGAGAAACACGTGCACGCGCTCCAGCGTCTCGAGCCGGTCCTCGATTTCGGCGGCGTCCATCTGCAGTGCGGCGCCGACGCTCGCCGTATCGAACTCGTTCCCCTGCACGCTTGCGGCGAGCAGCAGCCTCCGATCCTGCTCGTCGAGCCGGTCGATCTTCCGCGCGATCATCCCGAGCACCGACGCCGGAAGATCGTGCGGCACCTCCGGCACCGCCCGCGCCAGGATCCAGGTGCTCCCCTCCTGGACGATACCGCCGGTATCGCGCAGGTATCGCACGAGATCCGTCATGAACAGCGGGCTCCCCTCGGTCTTCCCGTGGATTGACGCCGCGAAATCCCTGGGAAACGCATGACCGGGGAACTTCAGCGCGAGGTACCGCTCGACGTCGCGCACCTGAAGGAATCCGAGCGAAATTTCCTCGAAGACGCCGCGCGTCTGCAGATCCCCGCGGATGGCGAGGAACGGGTGTTTCGCGAGCGCCATCTCGGACTGCCGATAGCTCGTCACGACGAGCACGCGCATGTCGGAGAAGCGCCCGGCCAGATAATTGAAGATGTCCACCGTCGATACGTCGGCCCAGTGCAGGTCGTCGATGAAGAGCACGACCGGGCGCGCGCGCGAGATCTCCTGGAGCAGCGCTCCGAGTTCCCGCTTCATACGTTCTGGCGATGCGGCAGGTGACGACTGGCGCAGGGCACCGAGCGACGGCTCGTCGTCAGACGGCGTCGCAACCTGCAGGTACCACGTCGGCGCGACGGTCTTGATCAGCGTGTTCAGGGATCGACCGTCGGGACGGTGCAGCAATCCGTCGAGCACTTCCAGAATCGGCATATAAGCCTCCGATCCCGCCAGGCTTTCCGAGCATCGTCCGCGCGCAACCGTCACGCGCTCGCCGCCGCTCGTGAGCTCGTCCTGGAAATCCTCGAACAGACGCGTCTTGCCGATTCCCGGCTCGCCGGTCAGCGCCACGATCCGGCCGCGGCCATCCTTGACCCGCGCATACGCCCGCAGCAGCCGCGCGCGCTCGGCTTCCCGCCCGACGGTTGTGCGCGGCGCCGCGGTGCGGGGCGCCGGCGCGTCCATCCCCGGCTGCCACGCCGTCAGCTCACGAACCACGTCGAGAGCCGTCGGGCGGCGTGAGGGTTCCTTCCGCAGCATCTGCTGCACGACGTCGTCGAGCGCGCGCGGGACGTCCGGGTTCAGCCGTGCGAGCGGCACCGGTTCGTCAGTGAGAATGCTGGCAATTACGCCGGCGGAGGTGGACCCGGTGAACGGGCGCCGTCCGGCCGCCATTTCGTACAGCACGACGCCAAGCGCGAAGACGTCCACCGCGGGGCCCGCCGCGCCGCCGGCGGCGTACTCGGGGGCCATGTATGCGGGCGTCCCGAGCAGCGTTCCCGGCAATGTGGGCCCGGCGCCCTGAGTCGTCAGGTCCGCGCCGTTCTGCCTCGTCCGGCGCGCAAGGCCGAAATCCAGGACCTTCACGAACCCGTCCGGACGAATCATGATGTTCTCGGGCTTCACATCGCGATGGACGATGCCGGCGGCGTGCGCAGCGGCGAGCGCGCGCGCGACCTGCATCGCGATGTCGACGACCGCCACGACCGGCTGCCGATCGGCGAGCGCCGATCGCAGCGTGCGCCCGTCGATGAACTCCTGGACCAGGAAGTGATCGCCGGCCGGCGTCTCGCCGACCTCGTGGATGACCACGATGTTCGGATGGTTCAGCGCGGAGGCGGCGCGGGCCTCTCGCAGAAAGGCTTCGACCGAACCGGGGGGCTGGTTCTCGCCGCGCATCACTTTGACGGCGACGGGACGTTTCAACCGCGTGTCGAACGCGCGGAACACTTCACCCATGCCGCCTTCGCCGATGCGCACGTCGAGGCGATAGTGGCCAAGCGTGCGAAGTTCCATGCGGAGGTTGCGCAGATACTATAACGTGTGCCGGCGACGAACTTCGCGCGCCGGCTGGCGCGCCGCCGTGGCATCGGCGTGCGCCTCCAGCAGATCAGCAAGAACGGATTCGAGGGCAACGTCACCGGAATTCTCGTCGAACCTCGGGAGAACTGTGATGACGATCCTGCAGCGATTCATTGGCGGCCTCGAGGGGCTGCTTCGCGGGACGCGCACGCGCGATGTCGGCTGGACCACGGTCGAGCACGCGTGGCACGACGTGCGGTACGCGGTGCGGACACTGCGCAAATCGCCGGCGTTCGCCTCGGTGGTCGTGCTCACGTTGACGCTGGCCATAGGCGCCAACACCGCCATCTTCAGCGCGGTCAATGCGATCATGCTGCGCGCGCTGCCCGCCGAGCGACCGGACGAACTCATCTCCCTCACCGCGCTCTACCCGAACGGCGCGGAGCCGTTTTCCTACGCCGCGTTCCGCAGGATCGCGGTCGAGGGCGCAGATCTCGTCGACGCGCTCGCGGCCTCGACGGCCAGACGTGACGCTGTCACGGTCGATGGTCCGCCCGAGGCCGTCGATCTGAAATGGGTCTCCGGCAATTACTTCACGACGCTCGGCGTGATGCCTGCCGTGGGCCGTCCGTTGCTCGCGTCCGACGATCTACGGCCGCCGGGCGTGGCCGTTGCCGTGATCAGCGACACGTTCTGGGCGCGACGATTCGGCCGCGACCCGGCGGTCGTCGGCCGCAGCATTGGCCTGAAAGGCAAGCCGTTCGTCATTGTCGGAGCCGCGCGCCACGGCTTTGCCAGCGAGACCCCGGGCGAGAGTGTCGATCTCTGGATGCCGCTCTCGGCGCAGCCGAATGCACCTTCATGGCTGTGGAACGGGCACAGCACAACGTGGCTGCACATCCTCGCACGCCGGCGCCCGGGTGTGGGTCTCGCGCGCGCACTCGCGGGGCTGGAGCCGGTATACGAACGCGTTCGGGCGGATGTGGCAGCTGGCACGGACAGCGCGGAGTTCCGGCGAAGCGTGACCGAGAGCCGCCTCCGGGTGTCGGACGCGAGCGGTGGAGTCTCACGGCTGCGCGACAACCTCGCGGCGCCGCTGATGATCCTGATGGGTATCGTCGGACTCGTGCTGCTGGTCGCCTGCGCGAACATCGCCAATCTCATGCTGGCCAGGGCAGCCGCACGCCGCCATCAGATCGCGATGTGTCTCGCGCTCGGGGCAGGGCGGTTGCGACTGCTCCGTCAAGGAATGATCGAGGCACTGTTGCTGGCGGCGGCCGGGGCCACCGGGGGATTCGTGGTCGCCATCTGGGGGACGTCGGCGCTGTCGTCGCTGCTGTCCGGTGTGTTGCCGGTGGTGCTCGACATCACTCCCGACGGAGGTGTCCTGGTGTTCGCGGCAGCGATCGCGTGCACCACAGCCGTGCTGTTCGGCTTCTTGCCGACACTGTCCGCCACGGGGCTCGACGCGCCTGGCGTGTTGAAGAGTGGAGGGGGCGCTGGACGCGGCGCATCCCGCATTCCCTTCGGCCGCACGCTGGTCGTGACGCAGATTGCGGTGTCGCTGGTGCTGCTCGTGGCCGCAGGATTGTTCGTGCGCAGCCTGATGCGGCTCGAGGATGTCGACCTGGGTTTCGATCCGAACAAGGTCGTGCTCTTCGGCGTGATCCCGGCGGCTGACCAGCAGCCCCTTCCTGCCGAGACGAGGAGGCAGCTGTATCGCGAACTTCTGGA
>Ga0136846_1224537_pt1 | contig 12346 bp, 15 predicted proteins | sample HopSoiMetagenom2_FD_96841 | JGI IMG/M metagenome (GOLD analysis project Ga0136846, IMG submission 96841) | Grasslands soil microbial communities from Hopland, California, USA - 2 Assembly 2016 (version 4) | ecosystem: Environmental > Terrestrial > Soil > Grasslands | place: USA: Hopland...
AGCGCGCGCTCCTCGAAGTCGCCGCCGACGATCGGCACCTGGTTGATCGCTGCGACCGGCGGAACGCGCAGGCACCGGAGCGGCGCGATCAGCCCGCGCCGCGCGGCGTCGGTCAGCGGGAGGTCGTCGACCGAGGCGGGGAAGACGTCGGAGACCTGCTTCGCGATCAGCTCCTCCGTCGCCGTCATGCCGACGTAGATGGGCTCGCTCAGGCGCCGGATCGCCGTGGAGGTCTTCTCGCCGAGCGCGGTGTGCGCCTCGTCGCAGATCGCGAGCTGGTACGCGTCGTGCGCGATCTCCGTGACGTGGCGTGCGAACCACGCGTACGTCTGGATGGTGATCGGGTTCGACCGCCGCGGCGCCGTGTGCTCCTCGAGGATCGCCTCGTGGAGGCGATCGCCGTAGCCGTGCTCGGTGAGCTCGCGCCGGAACTGGTCGACGAGGAGGCGGCGGTGCGTGAGGATCAGCACTCCCTCCGTGCGCGCCGCCTCGACGAAGCCTGCGGCGGCGATCGTCTTGCCGGACGCGGTCGGATGGCGGAAGCGGTAGCGGCGGACCGCGCCGGGGTCCTCCTGTGCGGGCGCCTCCGGAACGTCATCCTCGCTCGTCGGATCGTTCGCGAGCTCGAGCTCGTCGTCCGCATCGTCGTCCTCGTCCGCGATGTCCTCCGCGTGCCCGTTGCCGTTGCCGTTCTCGGCGCTCTTCTGCGTCGCGGCGATCAACTCGGTGAGCATTCCCGCCAGCGCATCGACCTGGTGGCGGCGGAGCTCGGTGCCCGAGGCGAGGCGGGGCGGCTTCTCCGTCAGCACCCGCTCGAGACCGAGGAGCAGCGCGTACTTCACCCGCCACTCGGACGAGGGCTCCTCGCGGCCCGCCTCGATCTCGGCGAGCGCGTCGTCGAGGGCCCGCCTGCGGGCCGTGCCCAGGGCGAGCACGGCGGCGGTGTCCTCGTCCGGGTGCAGGAAGGGCTCGCCGGACCATGCTTCGGCTCGGAGGGCGCCTGCTCTGAGAGCCAGCGCCTCCTCCGACTCGATCGGAGAATTCGTGATGGTTTCTGCCAATGCGTGCGGCGACGCGTGGGCCGTGTCGCCTCCTCAAAGGACGCGCCCGCGGCTCAACCCCTTCGCGTAGCGCTGGAACCAGGATACCCGATCAGCCGGTCGGCCGCTCGGAGCCGCCTTCCTCCTGCCAGCGCTCCTCGTCGTGGAGCCAGTGGCCGCTCACGATCTCGACCGGCGCCAGCTCGAGCGATGCGATCTCCTGTTCGATCACCGAGCGCGCCCGCTCGAGCTCCAGCGACGAGTCCGCGTAGACGTAGACCGTCCCCGCGTCGTCGCTCGCCTCGATCCGGTGCCGCTCGAGGTCCTTCGCAAGCTCGTGCGCGTCCGAGAGCCCGAGGCGCCCGAGGAGCCCGCCGGTGCCTTCCTCTCCCAGTTCGATCCTCAGGCGCCAGTCGTCGCGGGCCATCGACCAGCAAAATACCCCGAGGTGGAGATGTCGAGCGACGACTGGATGCGGCCGTCGCCGCGGTTGCGCGTAGCGCGCCACGTCGAGGCCGGCGCGGTGACGATCGTGCTGCTCGCGGTGGCGGGCGCCATTCTCGCGTTCTCGAGCGTCACGAACGGCGCCGTCGCCGCCGCGATCGCGATCGCCGCCGGGGCGCTGCTCGACGTGATGCTCCAGCGGCGCGTCGGGTCGTGGGGCTACCTCGAGCGCGAGGACGACCTGCTGATCCGGCGCGGGCTCCTCGTCCGCCGCCTGTCGGTCGTGCCGTACGGCCGCATGCAGTTCATCGACGTGACCGCCGGGCCCGTCGAGCGCTCGTTCCGGCTCGCGACCGTGCGGCTGCACACCGCCGCTGCAGCCAGCGACGCGCGCATTCCGGGGCTTGCGACCGAGGAGGCGGCGCGTCTGCGCGACCGGCTGGCGGCGCTCGGCGAGGCCCACGCGGCAGGCCTGTGACCGATCGCGACCGGTGGCATCGGCTGCATCCGCTCTCACCCGCCGTCCCCACGGGTCGCCTCGTTCTGGCTTTCGCCGTCATCTTCCTGCCGAGCTTCGCGGGCGGCGGGGGCGGCGCCTGGGACGCCGCCGGGCACCTGGCCGCGCTCCTCGCGCTCGTGGGTCTCGGGTTCGTGTCGTGGCTCGTCACGCGGTGGCGCGTCGAGGGCGGCGACCTCCGGATCGAGACAGGCCTCATCAGGAGAAGCTCGCAGCGGTTCCCGCTGTCGCAGGTGCAGGCGATCGACACGGTGCGGCCCGGCCTCGCGCGCCTGTTCGGGCTCGCCGAGCTTCGCCTGCGGATGGGCGGGTCCGGCGGCGCCGCACGCCTCGCGTACCTGCCGGTGGCGCAGGCGGAGGCGTTGCGGGCGCGGCTGCTCGCGCTCTCGCGGGGCTCCCACGAGGATACGCCCGAGCCGGAGGACCGCCCGCTCGTGCGCGTGCCGGTCGGCCGTGTCGCCGGTTCGCTCCTTCTGAGCGCGCCGGTGCTCGTGCTGGTCGTCTACGCGGCGGTGCTCGCCGGGGTCGAGCTCGAGGGCGGCTCCGCGCGGGCGGTGGCCGGGCTCGCTCTGCCGATCCTTCTCGGGGACGCCGTCGCGATCTGGCGTCGCTTCAACCGAGCCTACGGCGCGACGATCGCTGCGGCGCCCGAAGGGCTGCGGTTCCGTTCCGGGCTCGTCGAGACGAATGCCGAGACGATCCCGGAGGGGCGGGTGCAGGCCGTGCAGCTCGTCGAGCCGATCCTCTGGCGGCCTTTCGGCTGGTGCCGGGTCAACGTCGACGTCGCGGGGCGCGTGCGCGACCGCGGAGACGAGCGCCGTGACGAGCGGGAGCTGCGCTCGGTGCTGCCGGTCGGGACGCGCGCCGAGGCGGAGGCCCTCGTGGAGCTGCTCGTCCCCGGCGCTCCCGCGCCCGGCCGCCGGCCGCCTCGGCGCGCACGGTGGAAGTCGCCGCTCCGGTACCGGCGGCTCGCGTTCGACTACGACGCGCGGTACGCGGTCACGACGGCGGGCCGGCTCGGCCGTATCCAGGTGTGGGTGCCGCTGACGAAGGTGCAGAGCCTGCGCCGCATCGAGGGGCCTGTTCAGCGGCTGCTGCGCGTCGCCACCGTGCACGTCGACACGGCGGGAAAGCGAGTGGACGCCGCGCTCCGCGACGTCGACGGGGAGGACTCGCTGCGGGACGTCGAGCGCCTGACCGAGCTGGCGCGCGCGGCGCGCCGATCCTGAGCTCAGGCGGCTGCGGCGACGAGCGACTCGAGCCGGCTGCGCAACCAGGGCAGCTCGCTGCGCTCGGCTTCGAGCACCTGGCCGTGGAGCTGCAGGATGACGCCGCCGCCGTCGCCGAGATGGTCGGCTGCGCCGGCGAGCAGCCGCCGGTAGTGGTCGAGGCCGTCGCCGGTCGAAAAGACCGCCGCCGCCGGCTCGTCCTCGTAGCCGGGCGTGTCCGGCGCGAGGTACGGCAGGTTGGCGACGATCAGGTCGAGGTCGCGCGGGAGGCCGTCGAGCAGGTCGCCGTGGACGAGGTGCAGCTGCGCACCGAGGCGGTCGGCATTCTCGGACGCCACGCGCAGGGCACTGCGGCAGGTGTCGCTCGCCCAGACCTCGACGAGCGGCGCGCGCAGAGCGAGCGTGATCGCGACGATCCCCGCGCCCGTGCCGACGTCGGCTACACGGGCCGGTGAGCCGCCGATCCTGCCGAGTGCGGCGTCCACCAGCTGCTCGGTCGTGCGGCGCGGTGTGAAGACGCGGCCGGGGTCGCTGATGAAGGTCAATCCATGGAATTGTGTGCGCATGTCCACCAGTACAACGTAGCCCGATGAATTGGATTCCCGTCGCCAGAGAGAAGCAGGCGCGGTATGAGGCCCAGCACGGCGAGCTGGACGAGCGTTCGCTGGTCCGCAAGGGGAATACGGCCTACGCGGCCGGCCTGGCGCTGCTGATGGCCGGCGATCCGGCAGCCGCCGACTGGTTCCGGCGCGCGGCCGCCAGGTGGCGCGAGAGCTGGAGCGGCGGCGCGTCCTGGGGCCGGCCGATCGGAACGCTGAAGGCCTCGCTCCTCGCGCACGACGACGCGGCGGTCGACGAGCTCGCACACTGGACGCTCGAGCTCGGCACGGCGACGGAGGACTCGCCCATCGGCCGCTACGCGGCCGCGCTCGCCCTGCTCGCGCTCGGCCGGTGGCCGGAGGCGCGCCACGTCGCGGAGACGCTGCGCGGCCGCGACGATTTCCCATACGACGTCGCGGATGCGCTCGCCTGCATCGCGGCGCACGACGTCGTCGGGTACATCGAAGCGGTCGAGTCCGTCGTCGACTCGTTTGCGACGCGGGACGAGCATCTCGAGGACGTCGCCGTCGCAGACACCGCGCTCGTGTTGCAGGAGCTCGCGCGGCGCCGTGGGATCGAGCATGCGCTGCCGCCGTCTGCCGTCGTGCCGGCCGGCTTGTCCGCTAGTCGGTCTCGCCCTGCGTGATCAGCGGGTGGAACGCGATCGTGATCGAGAGCAACGGCTTCGACTCGTCCTCGAGGTCCGTCAGCCGGTCCATCACCTCGTTGAAGACCTGACGCACGGTCTCGACGTCGAGCTTCGCGTGCAGCTGCGCGCTGCGAAATTCACCCTCCGTCGCGAACAGCTCGAAGCCGCGCTGGAGCTCGCGAAGCTGCGCCGCCTGCAGCTCGCTCGCCAGACCGGCCGCGCGGATCTCCTGGCCGACGTGGAAGTGCTTCGCAATCGGGCGATACGGCTTCTCGCGTCCGTCCGCGTGCGCGAGCTCGATCAAGCCCGCCCGGTGCAGCATGCGCACGTGGAAGTGGAGGTGGCCCGGATCGACCGACAGGCGAGCTGCCAGCTCGCGGTTCGTCAGCGGCTGCTCGGACTCTCCGAGCACCTGCAGCACCTTAAGCCGGAGTGGATGCCCGAGCGCCTTCAGCTGCTCCGGCCGCTCGACCTCGAGCACGTCGCGCGGCTTCTTCTGAGGCTCGGCCTCGCTCATGCAGCGCCTAGTTTGGACGCTGCGGGCCCGTCAAGGAAGACTTCGACGCCAACTTGCGCCAAACGCACCAGGCTGCCAGGGATATCCGGCGTGATATCTCCCTCGAACGCGCGTGCAACCGCGGCCGCCTTCTCCGCTCCCGTGACGAGGAAGACGATGCGGCGCGCGCTGCGCACCGTCGGCATCGTCATCGTCACGCGGGCGACCCACGGCGCCAGGCCGGACGGCCCGCTCGTCGCGCGACGGTCTTCGACGGCGAGCTGCGGCGAGCCTGGGAAGAGCGAGGCAACGTGGCCGTCTGGTCCCAGCCCGAGCAGGAGGACGTCGAGCTCGGCGCCTTCGAGCGAGCGGTCGAATTCGGCGGCCGCCTCCGCCGGTTGCAGCTCGCCGCGGATGCGATGCACGGCGCGCGGCGCTGCAGCGAGCTGGTCGAGGAGCCTCTCCTTCGCAACGCGGTAGTTCGAGCGCTCGTCGTCGGGCGGGACGCAGCGCTCGTCGCCCCACCACACCTCGACCTTGCTCCAGTCCGGCTGCAGCGCGGCCGCCCGCTCGTACGCGGCGCCCGGCGTGGAGCCGCCGGTGAGGACGATCGAGCCGCCGCGCGCGGCGTGCTCGGCGACCAATTCGCCGACTGCCGCGGCGGGGTCGTCGAGCACGTGCAGGTCAGGCGGCGGCGGCACCGGCCAAGGGTACGAGACCTCTGCTGAACCCGGCAAGGAGGTACACGCTTGCGAGCCCGGCCCACTCGCCGTACGGCGCGAGCAACGCGTCGCTCTCCTCGGCCTCGACCCAGCGGCCCCACAGCGCGGACGCGAGCTTCACGAGGCCGAGATCACGCGCGAGCCCGTACTCGTAGCGGCCGAGCCCCTGCAGGCACACGACGCCGACTGACCACGGCCCGAGCCCGCGCTCGCGGTTGAGGCGGAGCGCGACGGCGCCGCTCGGCTTCGCCTTCAGCCCTTCGAGATCGAGTGTTCGGCAGAGCCGGATGAGCGCGGTCGCCCGCCGTGCGCCGAGTCCTGTCCGCGCGAGCTCCGCCGGCGAGAAGCGGCCGAGCTCGGCCGCCGTCGGCGCCGCGTGCAGCCCGTCGCGGTGCGGGCTCGCGAGCTGGATGACGCGCCGCTCGATCTGCCGCGCCTCACGCGCGCGGATGAGCTGCCCCGCAACGGCGCGCAGCAACGCCTGCGCGACCGTGCCGGTGCGAACGGGCCGGAGGCCCCGCACCTGCCGGAGCGTCTCTGCGAGCAGCGCGTCGTCGCCGAACCGGCGCACGAACTCCGAGTGGTCGTCGTCGAGTGCGAGCGCGAAGCGGACGTGGTCGACGCCCGCGTCGCTGTCGGCGGTGACCACGATCGTCCCGTCGGCGCGCTGCGCCGCGTGCACGCGCTCGAGGCGGGCGTCGACGCGCACCGTCGCTCGGTAAGTGCCGTCGACGACCACGCGCGTCGCGTCGGAGGCCAGGCGCCCGGACAGGCGAAGCGAATACGGTCCCTTCGGGCGGAGCTCGGCACGGACGGGCATCGCGCCCGAGTCTAGAAGTAGGGTGGGCCGGTGCTGCGCACGGTCGCCTCGCGTGTCTCCATGCGGAGCCGGGAGCGAAAGCTGCAGCTCTTCTTCGAGCTGATCGAGCCTGGCCCGGAGACGACCGTCGTCGACGTCGGCGTCACGAACGCGCCCTTCGGCGGCGGCTCCACCGACAACTTCTTCGAGGCGCTGTACCCGTGGCCCGAACGCCTGACCGGCGTCGGCCACACCGAGCTCGAACGGCAGGTCGCGGGCGGCCGGGGCGGGCAGCGCGCGTTCGTGCACGAGCTCTGCCGCGTTTCGCGCCGCGTCTTCGTGACGACACCGAACCGCTGGTTCCCGATCGAGGTCCACACGCTGCTCCCGCTGGTGCATTGGCTGCCCGCCGGGCCGCGCCGGCGCCTGCTGCCGTTCGGGGACGTGCTCGACCCGCTCTCCGCGAAGGACCTCGCAGCGCTCTTTCCTTACAGGGTGCGTGTAATCAACACCGGCATGACGCTGATCGCGGTCGGCCCGGCATGAGCTGGAGGCGCCCGGTCTGGGCGCTCCACGTGCTGATCGTGGGGCTCGCGCTGCACAACCTCGTCATGGCCCTCTTGTGGCGCGCCGGCGTGCGCGGCACGGCGCTCACCGTCGTCTCGGCCTGGAAGGACGTGCTGCTGCTCGTCGCGCTCGCGCTCATCGTGTACGCGCGCCGCGGGCTGCCCTTCAAGGCCGTCGCGGCCGACTGGCTCGCGCTCGCGTTCGGCACGCTCGTCGTCGTCTACGGCGTCCTCCCGCAGTCATGGCTCGACGGCGGCGCGACGCACAAGGGCGTCCTGTACGGCGCGCGGCACGACCTGCTGCCCGTGGGCGCGTACTTCCTCGGGCGCGGCCTCGATCTCTCCGACGAGAAACGAGCCGGTCTCTGCCGTACGGTGCTCGCGACCGCCGTGCTCGTCGCCGTTGCCGGCCTCGTGGACGTCTACGCGGTCCCGCTCTCGTGGTGGCGCGACTCGGCAGGCTGGTTCCGCGACCAGCTCGGGCTGCAGTACGAGGGGCTCTCCGGGCTCCCGGAGAACTTCGTCTACAACGTCGGCAACGGCGTCGTCTTCCGGCGGTTGACGTCGACGTTCCTATCGCCGCTCGCGACGTCGTACCTGCTCGTCGTCGCATTGTTCTTCGTGCCGCTGCGCCGTCGCCTCGGCTGGGTGCTCGCGCTCACGCTGTTCGTCGCGCTCCTCTTCACGCACACGCGGTCGGCGCTCGTCGCGCTCGTCGCCGGCTTGCTGGTGCTCGCCCTCGCGCGTCGCGCGCCGCGTCCGGCCGTCTTCGCGATCGCGGTGCTCGTCGTCGGGCTCGCCTTCGTCAAGGCGTACGACCACGTCGCACCGCGCACGCACTTCACCGCACGCGAGCTGCAGGTGCAGCAGGAGATCGCGAAACGCCGCCCGCCGGCGTCGCACGATCCCACGAGCGCGAACGAATCGTCGACGTCGGAGCATCTCGCGTCGTTGCGCGACGGCGCACGGACGGTTGTGCACCATCCGTGGGGCTTCGGGCTCGGCAACTCGGGCGTGACCGCGGCGCGCACGCACGTGACCGTCCGCGCGGGCGAGTCCACCTACACCGAGCTCGGCGTCGAGACCGGTCTGCTGGGCGCGCTCGTGTTCGTCGGGTGGTCGCTCGCGCTCCTGCGTGCGTCGATCCTGCGGCGGCCTTGGCTCGGAGCGGCGTTCGCGGCCGTCCTGGTGCTCGGGCTGCAGACGGACGTGATCGGCGTGCCGTGGATCGCCGTCGCCGTGTGGGCGCTCGCCGCCGACTGCGTGTAGGGCCGCGCAGCCGCCGCGGCACGCTCGCGCGAAACTGTGTCAACTTCGTGTCGAGCCGTTTTGGACACTTGCGGCACGCGCCGGCGTTCGTACCGTTATCGGTATGCGTCTTCCTTTCGTCGAGCTCGCGCTCCTGGCACTCGCGGCCGCCGTCGTCGTGACGGCTCTCGCCCGCTGCTCGGGCGGTGCGCGGCGCGTCGCCGTTCGCGCGAGCTGGTCGCTGACGCCGGGCGTTCTGAGCCCTGCTGTTACGCAGGCGACGATCGCGTCGACGATCTGCCGGCGCGGGTGGACGCGCACCGTCCGCCCGCCGGTCGACTACACGAATGCGCTCAAGCGGCGCGGCCTGCGCGAGTACGGCCTCCGAGGACCGCCATCGGCGTTCCAGGAGGACCACATGATCAGCCTCGAGTTGGGCGGCGACCCGCTCGATCCGCGCAACCTCTGGCCGGAGCCGTACCCACGGGCGTCCGAGGTCGACCGGATCGAGAACGACCTCAACCGCCGCGTGTGTGACGGCTCGCTCACGCTCGCGGACGCGCAGCGGCGCGAGTCGGCGCTCAAGCACGGGGACGGCTAGTGACGGCTGGTGACGGCTGGTACCGGCTCGGGAGGTGCTAACGGAGGACGGCGCTCAATGCAGCGCTGCGGCGAGGCGGGCGAGCAGCTCGTCGAGCCGGTCGCGCTCGTCGCGCGACAACGACGCGACCGCCGGCTCGAGGGCGGCAACCGCGCGCGCCTTGCGGTCGGCGACGAGCGCGGCGCCGGCGTCGGTGAGCTCGATCTGAAGGGCGCGCCTGTCGTCCGAATCCGGCACGCGGGCGACGAGCCCCTGCTCGACGAGGACGTCGACGGCGCGGCTCGCCGTGGGTGCGCTCGTCCCCATGCGCGTCGCCAGGGCGTTCAGGCGGAGCGGCTGAGCTTCGCCGACCTCCACGAGCGCGAGGCGCTGCCGCGGCGTCAGCAACGGCCCCTCGTCCGCCGTGCCTCCGATGCGCGTCATCTCGCGGAACAGGACCCCGAACCGGTCGAGGAGCTGCTCCGTGTCCTTGCGGGCCGAGGGGCTCATAGCAGCGGCATTCTTGCAGAAAGCAATAGTTTCAGATTGTTGCTATTATCCAGAGATGCCCCAGACACCTCCGCACCAGCAGCGCGTGCGCCTCATCTTCGTGGCGCTCATGCTCGTCCTCCTCCTCGCCTCGCTCGACCAGACGATCGTCTCAACGGCGCTGCCGACGATCGTGGGCGACCTCGGCGGCCTCGCACACCTTTCGTGGGTCGTTACGGCCTACCTCCTCGCCGCCACCGTCTCCGGCCCCCTCTACGGAAAGCTCGGCGACCTCTACGGGCGCAAGATCGTGCTGCAGGCGGCGATCGCGATCTTCCTCGTCGGCTCGGCGCTCTGCGGCCTCAGCCAGAACATGGCCGAGCTGATCGGGTTCCGTGCGGTCCAGGGGCTCGGCGCAGGCGGCCTGATGGTCGTGACCCTCGCGGTCGTCGGCGACATCATCCCGCCGCGCGAGCGCGGGAAGTACCAGGGCTTCTTCGGCGCGGTGTTCGGCGTCTCGACCGTCGTCGGGCCGCTCCTCGGCGGCTTCTTCGTCGACCACCTCTCGTGGCGCTGGATCTTCTACGTGAACCTTCCGGTCGGCGCGGTCGCGCTTTCGGTCATCGCGGTCGCGTTCCACGCGTCGCCGAACAAGCAGCGTCACGCAATGGATTACCTCGGTGCCGCCCTACTCGCCGCTTCGCTCTCGTCGGTCGTCCTCTTCACGAGCCTCGGCGGGACGACGTGGGCCTGGAGCTCCTGGCAGATCGTCGCGCTGATCGTGGCGAGCGCCGTGCTGCTGCCGGCCTTCGTGCTCGCCGAGCGTCGGGCCGAGGAGCCGATCCTCCCGCTCGAGTTGTTCCGCAACCGCACGTTCGCCGTCACGAGCGCGATCGGCTTCATCGTCGGCTTCGCGCTCTTCGGCGCCGTCACGTACCTGCCGCTCTACCTCCAGATCACGAAGGGCGCGAGCCCGACGAAGTCGGGGCTCCAGCTGACGCCGCTGATGGCGGGCGTGCTCGTGACCTCCATTCTCAGCGGGCAGCTGATCACGAGGCTCGGCCGCTATCGCGCGTTTCCGATCATCGGCACGGCCGTCATGGCGATAGCGATGTTCATGATGTCGCGGCTCGGCACGACGACGCCGACGTGGGTCGCTGCGGTCGACTCCGTGATCCTCGGCCTCGGCCTCGGGATGGTCATGCAGGTGCTGGTGCTCGCAGTCCAGAACGCTGTCGATCGGCGCTACATGGGCGTCGCGACGAGCGGCTCGACGTTGTTCAGGCAGATCGGCGGCTCGATCGGCGTCGCGCTCTTCGGGACGATCTTCGCGAACCGCGTCGGCGTCGAGCTCGCGCATCGGCTCCCGGCCGGCGTGCACCCGCCGAAGGTGCTCAATCCCGCCGGGATCAGGAACCTTCCCGCCGCCGCGCATGCGGCGTTCGCCGACGCGTTTTCGGCCGCGCTCCATCCGGTGTTCCTGACCGCGGCCGGGGTGGCGCTGCTCGCCTTTGCGCTGACGTGGCTGCTGAAGGACGAGCCGCTCCAGGCGAGTGCGCGTCCCGCCGACGCGATCCCGCCGCCGCGCGACGAGCGCACGGCCGCCGAGGCCGCGTAGCCGCCCGAACCCGGGACGGCACGCCGCCCGGGCAGGAGACGCGCGCAGCCGGACGAAGGTGCACCGGCAAATCCTGCGACGACCCGAAGGGGGCAGACATGCCACGCAAGGCCACCGAGGCCGCCGCGCCCAAGACGACGGCTGCCAAGAGGACCGTTACGCGCCGCACGAAGAAGACGGAGACGACAGAACCGATCGTGCTCAAGTGGGAGCACGTCGCGACGCGTGCGTACTTCATCCATCTCGAGGCCGGCGGCGACCCGCTCGAGAACTGGCTGCGCGCCGAGCGCGAGCTCGTCGCCGCGTAGCCGACCCATCCCTGTGCCCGGCGTGCGGGGCGGCCGATCGGCCGCCCCGCTTTCGTGCCGTCGCATCCCGGTCCCTGTCAGGGATCTCGTACCAGCGACTGCTGCGGCCGACGCCACGGCCTGAGCAGGCCGCTACGCTGGAGGCCCGCGCGCTCCCGCGTGATCCTGCCGCCGGCCGCGCTCCTCGCAGCAACCGCGTGGAGCCTCCTGCTGATCGCCGTGCGCAAGTACGAGTTCGGCGCCGCGCAGTACCGCTACCTCGTCTGGAATCTCGCGCTCGCGTGGATCCCGATGCTGTTCGCGCTGCTCCTCGTCGCCGCCTACCGGCTGCGGCGGTCGGCGCTCGAGCTCGTCGCGCTCGGCGGCGCGTGGCTCCTCTTCCTGCCGAACGCTCCGTACATCCTCACCGACTTCATCCATCTCGGCCCCGACCACCGCATGTACGACACGCTCCTCGTCGGCTCCTTCGCCTTCACCGGCCTCGCGCTCGGGTTCGTCTCCCTGCTCCTCGTCCAACTCGTCGTCACACGCGCGGGCGGCGCGCTGCTCGGCTGGGCGGTCGCGCTCGGCTCGCTGTTCTTCGCGAGCGTCGGGATCTACCTCGGGCGCATCATCCGCCTGAACAGCTGGGATGCGGTCCAGCGACCGCATCGCCTGCTTCAGCTCGCGCGGCTCCGGCTCGAGGACCCCTTCGGGAACCGCTACCTGATCGGGTTCGTGATTCTGTTCTGCTGCTTCCTCACGCTCGCCTACGCCGGCTTCTACGGCTTCACTGCGCTCGTCGCGAGCGTGCGTGCAGACGACCGCCCGGGCGGGTAGGACTACCGATGCTAGGGTCGATTCGCTAGTGGCAAAGCCCGTCGAACAGCTCGAATCGGTGGTCATCCGCTTCGCGGGCGACTCGGGCGACGGCATGCAGCTGACCGGCGGCCGCTTCACCTCGGAGACGGCGCTCTCGGGCAACGACCTCGCGACGTTCCCGGACTTTCCGGCCGAGATCCGCGCTCCCGCGGGCTCGCTGCCCGGGGTCTCGGGCTTCCA
>Ga0136846_1232027_pt1 | contig 12345 bp, 15 predicted proteins | sample HopSoiMetagenom2_FD_96841 | JGI IMG/M metagenome (GOLD analysis project Ga0136846, IMG submission 96841) | Grasslands soil microbial communities from Hopland, California, USA - 2 Assembly 2016 (version 4) | ecosystem: Environmental > Terrestrial > Soil > Grasslands | place: USA: Hopland...
CCCGACCGGCGTGGGCAAGACCGAACTGACCAAGGCCCTGGCCGACTTCCTGTTCGACGACGAGGCGGCCATCACCCGCCTGGATATGTCGGAATATATGGAGAAACATTCGGTCAGCCGCCTGATCGGCGCCCCTCCCGGCTATGTCGGCTTCGACCAGGGCGGCCTGCTGACCGACGCCGTCGACCAGCACCCGCACGCGGTGGTGCTGCTGGACGAGATCGAGAAGGCCCACCCGGACGTCTACAACATCCTCCTGCAGGTGATGGACCACGGGCAGCTGACCGACTCGAACGGCAAGAAGATCGACTTCCGCAACGTGGTCCTGATCATGACCACCAACGCCGGGGCCTCGGACGCCCAGCGCAACGCCATCGGCTTCGGCCGCGGGAAGGCGGACGACGAGGTCGACGAGGCGCTCAAGCGGCTGTTCACGCCGGAGTTCCGCAACCGCCTGGACGCCATCGTGCAGTTCAAGCCGCTGACGCCGGAGATCATCCGCCAGGTGGTGCAGAAGTTCGTCATGCAGCTGGAAGCCCAGCTGGCGGACCGCCACGTCACCATCGAGACCTCCGACGAGGCGGCCGACTGGCTGGCCAAGAACGGCTTCGACGAGCTCTACGGCGCCCGGCCGCTGGCCCGGGTCATCCAGGAGAACATCAAGAAGCCCCTGGCCGACGAGATCCTGTTCGGGCGCCTCACCAAGGGCGGTCACGTCAAGGTGGTGCTCAAGGACTCCAAGCTGGCCTTCGAGATCGAGGGCGAGGAACGCGAACGCGGCGCCCCCGTGGTCGAGAACCCCAGCGAAGAGCCCGAGGCGGTCGACTAGGCGCCGTCACCGGCAGCAGAACCTTCAAAGGCCCGGGCGCAATCCCGGGCCTTTTCATTTGCCGCGCCGGCCTGGCCGGAAATCGGCGCGCGCCGGCATGGACACGCTTAACGGCCGAGCAAGGCGCCGGCGTGCACAGTGCAGAACCTCGATCGATGGAATCCCTCATGATGCGTCCCCAGCACATTGTCGTGCCCACCGAAGACGTCGTGTCCGCCCTGGCGGCGGAGCTGGCGATCGCACGGGAAGGCTGCGCCCGGCTGGACGGCGCCCTGGTCAAGGTCCTGGAAGACGCGGACGCGCGCCAGCGCGGCGTGCTGATGGGCGAGCTCCAGACCGTGGACCGGCTGAACCAGCAGCTCGAGGCCCTGCACACCTTCCTGCGCGAGATCGGCTGCGGCGCAGCGGTCATGGAAGTCGGCTCCGCGCTTCCGGCGATCACCCTCGCGGAGGTGGCCGACCGCCTGGGCACGACCCTGGGCCTGGCCGCCACCGACGGCCCGCCCCCGCCCGAGGGCGACTGCGAATACTTCTGACGGCGGCGGCCGCGCCCTCCCCGCGCTCAAGCCTCGCCATCCACCAGGACAAGCCGGCTCGTCGTCGAGCGATGCCGCCGTGCGAACAGGTCCTGCGCCTCCGGATCGGTCAGGAACGCCTGGGCGTGATCCCGCGACGGAAACTCCAGGATCACCAGGCGCTGGGGTGACCAGTCACCTTCCATGACCACCGGATCGGCCCCCTTGGACGCATAGCGCCCGCCATGCTTGGCGATGAAGGCCGGGATCGCCTTCGCATAGGGCAGGAAGTCCCTGAGATCGTTCACCGTGAGGTCGAGCACCAGATAGGCCGTCATCCTCGGGCTCCCCCCGCTTGCGCGGGGAAGCTTGGTCGGAATGCGGCGACGGCGCCAGCGGCGGATGTCGGCTTTCGGCCCGCCGGCCTGCGTTCGGCCGCGAGCTGAACCTGCGCCCTGAGAGGGAAGAGGCCGTCGCGACAAATCGAATGTCCGGCTGTGCGGCCGTCGCGCGTCTTCATGGCGAGATCGTCAATCGCCCGCCTTTCTGGAGACCCGGCATGTCCAGCCCCATCCTCGCGCCGGTGATCGCGCTCGTACTCTGGTCGTTCGTCATGTGGGCCTGGCTCTACGCCACCCGCATGTCGGCGATGTTCCGGCTGAAGATCAAGGACGACCCGCGCCGGCCGCGTTCCGAATTCGACGCCGCCGTCCCGCCCGAGGTCCGCTGGGTGGCCGACAACTACAATCACCTGATGGAGCAGCCGACGATCTTCTACGCCACAGCCCTGTCGCTGGCGTTCCTGGGTCTGGGCGTGGGCCTGAACGCCTGGCTGGCCTGGGGTTACGTCGCCCTGCGGGTGATCCACAGCCTCGTGCAGGCGACGGTCAATTTTCCGCCGGTGAGATGGATGGTCTTCACGGTCAGCTCGCTCGTCCTGCTGATCATGACCATCCGCGCGGCCATGGCGGCCTTTTGAGGGGGCCGGCCTGAGAGACATCAAACGTCCGGCCCCGAACCCGGGGCGCGTCTTCAACCCGATTTCGTCAAATCGCAGGTATCGTCGGCGGATGGCGAACAGTGGCCATCGTCGCGGACCTCAAGCCAGGGAGTACGACATGAGTGAGTTCGCATTTCTGTTCCGCGGGCGGGAGCTGCTCGGTTCAGCGGAACAGCAGCAAAAGACCCTGGAAAAGTGGGGGGTATGGATGGCGGACCTCAGCCGCCGCGGTCTGATCACCGATCCCGGATTGCCGCTGCAGGATGAGGCCAAACGCGTGGCGGGGCCGGCAAGGGTCATCCACGATGGGCCGTTCGCCGAGATCAAGGACCTTGTGAACGGCTTCATCGTCGTCACGGCCGACGACATCGACGCCGCCTGCGAGATCGCCAAGGGCTGTCCGATCTTCGAACATGGCGGCGGCGTCGAGGTGCGGCCGGTGGCGTCCATGACTCCCTGAGATGCCGCGACGCCCTGATATGTCGCGACCCCCTGACATGCCGCTCGACGACCATTTCTTCCGTCGCGAGTCCGGGCGCCTGGTCTCGAGCCTGACGCGGATCTTCGGCGTCCATAACCTGAGCCTGGCCGAGGACGTGGCGCAGGAGGCCTTCTGCCGCGCGCTGGAGGTCTGGTCGCTGCGCGGCGTGCCGGAAAACCCGCAGGCCTGGCTGATGGCGACGGCCAAGAACCGGGCCCTGGACGTGTTGCGCCGCCAACGCACGGCCGCCGGCCACGCACCCGAGGTCGAGCGCATGCTGCAGAGCGGGCAGACCGTCGAGCCGGCCCTCGACGATCTCCTCCTGCCCGGCGCGCTGAAGGACGACCTCCTGCGGATGATGTTCGCCTGTTGCGATCCGCGGCTGACCGAGGGGACCCAGGTGCTGTTGGTGCTGCAGATCCTCTGCGGGTTCAGCGTCGGCGAAACGGCGGCGGCCTTCATGAGCAGCCATGCGGCCATGGAGAAACGTCTTGGGCGGGCGAAGGCGGTGCTGGCGACCTCCAGGCGGCTCTTTGACATCGCCTCGTCGGCTCAGGTCGCGCGGCGGCTCCCCGCCGTCCAGCGCGCCCTCTATCTCCTGTTCAACGAGGGCTATCACGGCGCCTCGGCGGAAACCTCGATCCGGACCGACCTCTGTCGGGAGGCGATGCGGCTGACGGCCGTCCTGCTCGGTGACCCGCGATGCGCCACGCCAGCCACACACGCGCTGGGCGCCTTGATGTGCCTGCACGCCGCCCGCTTGCCTGCGCGGATCGACAGCGTGGGCGACCTCGTCACGCTCTGCGACCAGGATCGCACGCAATGGGACCAGGCCCTGGTCGTCGATGGCCTGTCGCTGCTCGAGGCGGCCGCGACAGGCCCAGACCTCAGCGCCTATCATCTCGAGGCGGCGATCGCCGCGATCCACGCCAACGCCTCGACCTTCGAAGCGACGGACTGGGCGGCGATCGTCTCGCTCTACGACATGCTGATGCGCTTGCAGCCTTCGCCCATCGTGGCGCTCAACCGCGCCGTCGCCATCGCCCTGCGCAGCGGTCCAGCCTGCGGGCTGGCGGAGATCCGCCGCATGCGAGACCTCGACAGGCTGTCCAGCTATCCGTTCTATTTCGCCGCGCTGGGCGAACTCGAGCGCAGGTCCGGCAACATGCAGGCGGCGCGGACCCATTTCCGACAGGCCCTGAACCTCGCTCGAAATTCGATGGAGCGGCGGTTCTACGCGCGCCAACTGGCGGTCGGCGACACCGCCGCAGCCCCATTCCAGGGTCTCGAGGCCATGTGGGACCACGCCTTCGACGCTTTCCGTGCACGCGTGGAGAGCGACCGCGCGGCGGGTTGATCGGGCCTGAGCCCGAACCTCCCCCGAGCGAAATTGCACGTCCGGTTCGCCGCAGCTTGCGCGTCTTCACCTCGAACGCGCCGCCGCAGCGCCAACACGGGAACCCCTCGAATGCCCAACAACGAACGGCGATCCGGCTTCCTCACTTCGCCCGTCGCCCTGATGCGTCTCAGCGCCCTTCTGTTCGCCTTTCTGATGCTCGGACACATGTCCGCCTACCCGTGGAGTTCTGCCAGGAGCCTCCCGGAGGCGCGCCTCGTCGAGTCGATGAAATCCATAGACTTCAATTTCATGGGCGAGCGCTCGGCCTACTGGAGTCTCTATTTCGGCTGGGGCCTCCTCGTCGGCGTCCTCCTGTTGACGATGGCCGTCGCGCTCTGGCTGCTGTCGGATCTTGCCGATCTCGCTCCGCGGCGCGTCGGCGTCTTGGCCGCCGTCGTCGCCGCGACCTGTGCGACAGGGGCGTATCTGTCGTTCCGCTTCTTCTACGTGCCGCCGTTTCTCGCCTTTGCAGCGAACGGCGTGATCCTGCTCACGGTCGCGGCGCGGCTTCTCACCGCGCCGGTCGTCGCCGCGGCCGAGCCCGCGAAATCATGACCCTGTCGGCGGCTGGCGTCGCGCTCAGCTGATCTTGGCCGCGATCTGCGCCGCCACGGCCTTCAGCTCCTCCATGTCCGCCATGCCCCCGCCGGCATGGCGGCCCAGGGGCTGGCCATCCCAGCGCGGGATGATGTGGAAGTGCAGGTGGTAGACGGTCTGGCCGGAGACGGCGCCGTTGAACTGGGTCACCACGACGCCATCGGGGTTGAGCGCGGCGCGCACGGCCCGCGTCACCCGCTGGACGCCCAGGATCAGGCTCGCCAGCCGTTCCGGCTCCTCCTCCAGGAGGTTGCGCGCCGTGGAGTGCTTGGGGATCACCAGGGTGTGGCCCTTGGCCTGCGGGAAGACGTCCATGAAGGCGAAGACGTGCTCGTCCTCGAACACCCGCACGCTGGGCGCCTCGCCGCGGAGGATCTTGGCGAAGATGTTGCCGTCGTCGTAGGTCCCGTCCAAGCTCATGCGCGTCGCTCCCGAGGTGGTTGCAGCCTCGGTAGCAAATCGCGGCGGAGGGCGGAACGATGGGCGCAACCGACGACAAGCTCCCGGCGCCGGCGAACCTGACCGAGCGCCAGCAGAAGTGGTTCGCCTCGATCCAGGCCAGCCTGGAACGCGACACCGGCAAGACGCTCGACCAGTGGGTGGCCATCGCCCGCACCTGCCCGCACGAGCGGCCCAAGGCCCGCGCCGACTGGCTGCGCGAGCATCACGGCCTGGGCGTGAACCGGGCCGCGCACGTCCTATCGGTCGCCTTCCCATCCGAGATGCGATGGGACGAGCCGAATGTGCTGCGCACGGCCTTGTGGAAGGACCCGCAGTCGGCAGCGATCCTCGGCGCCCTGGAAGCCGCGGCGGCAAGGCTGCCGGACATCACCGTCGGCCAGCGCAAGAGCTTCACCGCCTGGTCGCGCAAGGTGCAGATGGCTGCGGCCCGGCCGGTCAAAGGCGGACACGTCATGGTGGGCTTCGCCGTCGAGCCCGGGGCCGATCCCCGCCTGACTCCCCGCGGCAAGAGCGAGAGCTGGGGCGATCGGCTCAAGGGCCAGCTGCTGCTGACCGCGCCGGACCAGGTGGACGCTTCCATCGAGGTCCTGCTGCGCCAGGCGTGGGAACGCTCCTAGGGCCCGTCGTCGCGCCGACAGGTCCGTTCGCCGCAGGCCGGGCCGCCGCGAAACCGAATTGCGCCAAGTCTGCGCGATGCCGTTGCGTCCCCCGTTCAGCCCCGCCTTCGTCCTCCCCCTTGCCGCGGCGCTCGCCCTGGTCGCGACCTGCGCCGTGGCCGACACCGTCCGCCTGTCGCCGGGTCAACCGTTGGCCCGCATGGCCCTGCTGAAGCCGGGGGTCCACCGGTACCTCCGCTACACCGTCGCCACCGACGGCGCGCGCAAGGCCATCGACATCTGGGTGCGGACCGTCAGCGTCGCGCCCCCGGCGCAGGGCCAGGCGCCCCAGCTGCACATCGCCCAGCGATGGGACGAGGTCGACGGCGCGCTCCTGATCCAGGACAGCTGGTTCGACCCGGCCACCTTCGCGCCCAAGACCCACGTCCGGCGCCTGACACGGGATGGAAAGACGACGATCGGGGGCTATCTCTTCACGCCCGGCAAGGTCGTGGGCATGCCCGAGCTGCCGGACAACGGTCGCAAGGACTTCACCCAGGCCCTGCCTGAGGCGTCCTACAATTTCGAGTACGACATGGAGTTCCTGCAGGCCCTGCCGCTGGCCGCCGGGCGCACCTTCGACATCCCGTTCTACGATCCGGGCCAGGACCAGCCGGGCCGCTATCGGTTCGTCGTCGCGGGCTCCGAGCGCATTGCCGGACCGGACGGGCGGCCCATCGACTGCTGGCTGGTCACCGCCGACTACAACACCGGCAAGCTCGTGAGCCGGTTCTGGTTCGCCAAGTCCGACCAGGTGCTGATCCGCGAGGCGCAGGCGCGCGATGGCGGCGGCTGGCTGATCAAGGCCCTCCTGCCGCCCGAGTCGGCCGACGCGCCTTAAGCCTCCTGCCGGAACGGGCTGAACTCCTCCTCCAGCCACTCCATCTCCTGCTGCACTCCTGCCCGCTCCTCCGCCAGGAAGCGCTCCACGGGGCCGCGCAGGGCCGGGTCGGCGATGAAGTGGGCGGAATAGACCGGCTGGGGCAGGTAGCCGCGGGCGATCTTGTGCTGGCCCTGGGCCCCGGCCTCCACCCGCGGCAGGCCATGGCGGATCGCCCAGTCGATGGCCTGGTAGTAGCAGAGCTCGAAGTGCAGGAACGGAACCTCCTCGACGCAGCCCCAGTGGCGGCCGTAGAGGCAGTCGCCGCCGATCAGGTTGAGGGCGCCGGCGATCCAGCGGCCGCCGCGGCGCGCCATCACCAGCAGCACCCGATCGGCCATCCGCTCGCCCAGCAGGGAGAAGAACGGGCGGCTCAGATAGGGCCGGCCCCATTTGCGCGAGCCGGTGTCCATGTAGAAGCCGAAGAAGGCGTCCCAGTGCTCTTCGCGGAGGTCGCCGCCGGTCAGGCAATGCACCTCCACCTCGGCCAGGGCGTCGCGGCGCTCGCGGCGGATGGTCTTGCTCCGGCCCGACGACAGGGCGGCCAGGAAGTCCTCGAAGTCGCCGTAGCCGTGGTTGGCCCAGTGGTACTGCTGGCCCTCGCGCCGGCCCAGGCCCTGCTCGCCCAGCCAGCGCCACTCGGGCTCGGTGACGAAGTTGAGGTTGAGGCCCGAGGCGCCGTAGCGCTCGCACAGGGTCAGGCCGCCGCCCAGCAGCATGGCGCGCGCCTGGCCGACGTCCACGTCCGGCCGCACCAGCATCCGCGGGCCCGTGGCCGGGGTGAACGGCGCCGCCGACAGCAGCTTGGGATAATACCGCCCGCCGGCCCGCTCATAGGCGTCGGCCCAGGCGTGGTCGAAGATGTACTCGCCCTGGCTGTGGCTCTTCAGATAGAGCGGCATCACCGCCGCGACCCGCCCGTCCGCGTCCTCTACGCTGAGGTGCTGTGGCCCCCAGCCCGTGCGCTCCACCGCGCAGTTGGCGGCCTCCAGGCCGTCCAGGAAGTCGAAGCTGACGAAGGGGTTGGCCTCATAGGCCGGGTTGCCCGCGCAGGCGTCCCAGGCCTCGCGGCCGATCTCGGCGACACGGCGGGAAACCTTCACCGCCGGCTTCAGGCTCACGCGGGCCCGTCCTTTCCCGGCGCGAAGCCTTCGAAGATCAGGTTGTCGCAGCCGGCCTTCACCGCGTCCCACTGCGCCGGCTCGCGCACCGTCCAGGCCACCACCGGCATCCCCTGCCCGCGCAGCTCGGCCGCCCGCGCGCTGGGCAGCATGTCGAGGCCCAGGGCCAGGAAGTGCGGCCGGGCGATCTCCACATGCTCCAGGGCCGCGAAGGCGCGCCGCTGGGCGTCGGTCATGTGCGGCGCCTTGGCGTAGGAATAGCTGTCGAGGCCGCGCAGCACGCCCGGGTAGCGGTCGGCGAACCAGGCGTGGCTGTAGGGGTTGAAGCCGATCACGCAGAGCGGGCCGTTATGGTCGGCGATCACCTCGTGCACCCGCTGCTCCAGTGGCCCCACCTCGCCATAGGGCGTCTTCAGCTCGATATGGACCATCGCCCGGTGGCCGACGAGCGCCAGGGTCTCGAGCAGGGTCGGGATCTTCTCGTCGCTCCCGGCCAGGCGCAGCTCGGCCAGCTCGGCGGCGGTGCGGTCGCGGATGCGGCCCTCGACGCCGGTCATCCGCTTCAGGCTGTCGTCGTGGAAGACGATGGCCTCGCCGTCCGCCGACAATTGCACGTCCAGCTCGATGCCGTAGCCGGCGGCGCAGGCGGCCTGGAAGGCGCCCAGCGAGTTCTCCGGCGGCCCGTCCGGACGCCACAGCCCGCGATGCGCCACCGGCGGGTGGAAGAGCAGGTCCCAGGCCTGGCCGAAACCTCGCGTCTCCGCCAGCGCCCTCACCTGACCTGCACCACGGCGTCGACCTCCACCGCGAAGTTCATCGGCAGGCGATAGACCCCGACGGCGGAGCGCGCGTGCCGGCCGCCATCGGCGAAGGCCTCGACCATCACGTCCGAGCAGCCGTTCACCACCTTGGGGATGTCGAAGAACGTCGGCCCGGCCTGCACGAACCCGCCCAGCTTCACCACCCGCACCACCCGGTCCAGGTCGCCCTCGCAGGCGGCCTTCATCTGGGCCAGCAGGTTGATCCCGCAGATCCGGGCCGCGCGCACCGCGGTCTCGAAGTCCACGTCCTCGCCCACCACGCCGCGGACGCCGCCGCCGGCGTCCACCGACACCTGGCCGGAGATGTGCACGAGCTCGCCCACGCGCACGAAGGGGACGTAGTTGGCCACCGGCGCATTGGGCGTGGGAAGCTGGATGCCGGCCTGGGCCAGGCGCTGTTCGACGTTCGACATGGCCCACGGTCTAGCGCCGGCGCGGCCAAAGAAAAAGGGCCGGCCCATGGGGAGCCGGCCCTAACGCGACGCTGACTGTTACGCTTACGCTTACGGTTACGCGTACTGGAACAAAAGGGCCCGGGCGTTTCCGCCCGGGCCCCTGCGCTTCATACTGGAAGCGTTTAGCGGACGGCCTGGAACTTCTCGACGACCGCGGTCACGCGTTCGTTGAGCGGCTTCATCGATTCCTTCACCGACGCGGAGACGGTCTCGGACATCTTGCCGAACTCGGACATGTAGGTTTCCAGAGCGGACTTGGCGAAGGCGGTCTGCAGTTCGACCACTTCCTGCACGCTCTTGGCGGAGGCCAGCGACTTGGCGGCCGTCACGTTGGTGTCGAAGACGGCCTTGGAGAAGGCCATCGCCTGGGCGCCCAGGGCTTCCGCGCCCTTGGCGGAGGCCGTCGCCGAGGCGACCACGGCTTCCAGGTTCTTCTTGGAGGCGGTGTTCATTTCGTTCAGCGCGGCCAGGCTCTTCTCGACGCCGTCCTTGAAGGCGACGTTGGAGGCGGCGGTGAACTGCTCGACGGTGGACTTCGCGGCTTCGGCGGCGGCCATGGGGAAATCTCCTGGGGAGGATGGGTAAAAAAGGGGCGGCGGGGGCGGCATGCCCCTAGGTGACCCCGCTCTTGTCTCATGTTGCACTGCAGCAGTCAATGCATTTTTGTGCACTGCACAATAACCTTGGCGGCGCCTCGAAAAGGGGCTCCGCGACAATTGCGCCCGTTCAAACCTTGTTTACCTACCTGCAAGGGTATCTCGGCCATGCTACCGACTCTCCCGGGCGGCGCAGTGGCCGTCTCAACGCTTTGATTCGACGGACGAAGCATGATCCAGCACGCCCGCCGCCTGTGGCTTTCCCTCGGTCTGGCCGCGGCCATGGCCTTCGGCACGGCGGTTCCGTCCGCCATGGCGCAGGTCCCCTATCTGCAGCTCATCCCGCAGAACTCGGCCAAGTTCGCCGCCATCGTGGTGGACGCGAAGACCGGCGAGGTCCTCTACGGAAAACGCCCGGACGCCCCGCGGTATCCGGCGTCGATCACCAAGGTGATGACGCTGTACCTGACCTACGAGGCGCTCTCGTCCGGCCGGCTGAAGCTGGACGACCAGGTGGTGTTCTCGCCCCACGCCTCGGCCCAGTCGCCGACCAAGCTGGGCCTGCGGGCGGGCGACTCGATCACCGTCGCCGACGCGATCCAGGCCATGTGCACGCTCTCCGCCAACGACGCCGCCGTGGCGCTCGCGGAGAAGCTGGGCGGTACGGAACAGCGGTTCGCCGCCCTGATGACCCTGCGGGCCCAGGAGCTGGGCATGCAGAACACCCATTTCGCAAACGCGAACGGGCTGCCGGACAGCCGCAACGTTTCGAGCGCCCGCGACATCGCCATCCTGGCCCGCGCGGTGATGCGCGACTATCCGCAGTACTACCGCTTCTTCAGCGAGGTCTCGTTCAACTTCCGCGGCCGTGAAATCTATAACCACAACCATATGCTGTCGGAAGTTCCCGGCGTGGACGGCCTGAAGACCGGCTTCACCAACGCCTCGGGCTTCAACATCGCCATCTCAGGCGTGCGCGACAACCGCCGCCTGATCGTGGTGGTGATGGGCGGCCCGACCCGGATCGCCCGCGACAAGGCCGCCGAGGGCCTGCTGCTCACCGGCTTCGACGTGCTGGACCGCCGCGCGCGTGGCGAGCAGATCACCGTGGCGCAGAACTTCTTCGAGCCGCCGTCCCTGACCGCCCAGACCGAGCCGTCGATGCAGCAGGGCGACACCGAGGACGGGCTGAAGATCCAGCTGGCCTCCTCCCCGCCCCCCGCGCGCGCCTCGAAGATCCAGATCGTCGAGCCCAAGTCGGTGGCCAAGTTCGGCGACCGGGGCCGCAAGGCGTCCGGCGAATGGACCGTCCAGGTCGGCGCCTTCGGCAGCCGCACCGACGCGCGCCGCGAGCTGGCCGAGATCGGCCGCAAGTACGGCCAGCACTTCGACGACGCCCGCGGCGTCGCCGAAAAGGACGGCCGCAGCTACAAGGCCCGCTTCGACGGCATGAGCGAAGCCGACGCCCGCGACGCCTGCCGCGCCCTGAAGTCCCGCGGCCGCCCCTGCCTGGTGATCTCACCGCGGGGGTGAGCGGTTCCTACTTCCCCAGCAACACGTCCCGCGCCGCGTTGAGTTGGGCCGCGAGGCCGGCGGTGCCGCCCTTGTCGGGGTGGACGGCGCGCATCAGGCGGCTGTAGGCGGCCTGGATCTCCTCGCGGCTGGCGTCGGGCGCTACTCCCAGGATACGGGCGGCTTCGGCGCGGCCCATGCGGCTGGACGCTGCCGGCGGTGGCCGCGGCGCGCCCCGCGTGCGGGCCGACGAGGCCAGCCAGAGGCCCAGGACCGCCAGGGCCACCAGGGGCTCCCACGCGCCGCGCACGCCGGCATAGGCCGCGCCGGCGAAGGCCACCAGCGCCGCCATGGCCGCGCCAAAGCGCCATTCACGGCGTTTGAAGACCGGCTTGCCGCCGGTGATCCAGAGCCAGAACGCCAGGGCGCCCGCGCCCAGGGCGAGGTAGATCATCCAGCTATTCCGCCGCGATCCGCTCGGCGTCGTCCAGCCCCGTGAAGCCCAGGGCCACCATCAGGGCCCGCAGTTCCTGGCGGGCCGCCACGTGCTGCAGGCTCATGGCGACGGGCCGGATCGCGGGCGAGAGGTCCGCCACGGTCAGGCCGAACGGGAACAGCTCGCGGTAGATCACCCGGTCGCGCAGGCCGGGCCCGACCCGGAACCCGACCTTGCGCGACAGCGCCTCGACCCGCTCGTCCAGGCGCTTGCGGTTGCGCGCCTCCGTCGGCGCGAGGCGGTTGCGCAGCACCACCCAGTCGATCTGCTTGCGCTCGGCGGTGGCGCGCTGCTTGCGGCTGGCCCAGACCGTTTCGGCGTAGAGGCTGTGGCGCTTCAGCTCCAGGCTGACCGGGTCGACCACGCCCAGCATGTCGAAGTCGACGAAGCTGTCGTTCATCGGGGTGACCACCAGGTCGGCGCGGGCGTGGGCGGCGCGGCTGATCGCCGTGTCGCTGCCGGGCGTGTCGACGATCACGAAGTCGGCATCCTCCCGCGACTGCGCGAACGCCTCCTCGAAGCGGG
>Ga0136846_1220448_pt1 | contig 12344 bp, 12 predicted proteins | sample HopSoiMetagenom2_FD_96841 | JGI IMG/M metagenome (GOLD analysis project Ga0136846, IMG submission 96841) | Grasslands soil microbial communities from Hopland, California, USA - 2 Assembly 2016 (version 4) | ecosystem: Environmental > Terrestrial > Soil > Grasslands | place: USA: Hopland...
GCGATTACATCATTATCGACCGTATACAGGCGATCATAGGGATGCATACGACCGTCATCCAAAGCAGATGTGCCATCCAAAAGTGCCCCTTTTACTAAGTCGGCAAATAGCTGTAGCTGCAGACGATGCACTGGGTGACCCCAATGCTCGGTAGCCAAAAGTCCAAAGGCCATAGAAAAATATTCAGCGACTGCTTTATTTTTCATAATCAACCTATTTTGGTCGTCGATCGAAAAACAATCTCGCCACATACCTTCCGAAGCAGGATCAACCCAACGGCTGATCTCCCGGCAACCGTAGTCCACGCGATCAGTACATAAGTCCGGGCTAGGACACTCTACGAAGTCATCGGCATCTTCGGGCATCGTTACCCGGACAGGATCAATATTATGGTGGCGAAGAATAGCATTAACCCCACTCTTTTCAAGGTAGTCCGGGAGTGTTAAATCATGGCTATCCTCACTGCCGCCAAAGCTCTGCTTAATCCAATCGCCTAGGTGTGAAAAGGCGGTATGACCAGCATCCGACAGCAAAGTGCGCAGCTGCATTTCGATTTTTTCTTGAGGCGTAAATTCCCTACCTTGCTCTTCTGCCTGGTGCAGCATATTACGGACAAACACCACGCTGCCCCAAACATGCTCCCAGCGTGTGAAATCAAAAGAGTCCGGCATAGTTGCGTAAGGCTTTGGCAGCGTCAGCTGTTCGATCCCTGTCAGGCGTTGGAAGACTGGATGTGTAAACAGGTCGATAAATACTTCATCGCCCGGTTCGCGACCAATGATCGCTTCGCCCCATATAGGATCCTGAATCGAGATAATCCGCTCTGCCTCATGAAGTTCATACTGCGCTATCGTCCGCAGCTGGCTACCGGTCACATAATGTTGGTCAAAATCTTCAGGTCGGCTGGCAGGGTGCGGAGTGTATAGTTCGTACATGTCTATCTAGGGGCGCCGAAGTATTGGCCTTGGTCACCGGGCGCCAAGTGCATGAGTTGGCTGACTGTCAAGAATTGGTAGCCTCGCGCCTTTAGCGTATCGATAGCCGGGCGTAACGCATCGGCTGTCGTAGGATAAATGTCATGCATCAGTATAATGCCGCCCGGCTTAGCCTGTGCCAATACGCTCTCCTGTATTTTAACCGCGTCTAGCGCTTCCCAGTCTGCGGGGTCAATGTCCCAACGGATAATCGTCATCCGCGAGTGGCTTTTGACTACGTCATTAACCGCGCCATATGGCGGACGGAATAATCGTGGAGCTGGTATGCCTGCATTAGTAATTGCTGTCTGGGTCATACGGATTTGGCTATCTACCTCGGCAGGGCTGAGCTTAGTTAAGTCTGGGTGATTCCAGCTGTGGTTGCCAATCTCGTTGCCCTCAGTGTAGGCACGACGCAAAATTGCCTCCCGCCCAGCTACGCGTTTACCGACAATAAAGAAAGTGGCATTCACGTGTTCCTGATTCAAGATGTCCAAAACTCTAGGCGTAGTGTTTTCATCAGGACCATCGTCAAAACTTAGCGCGATACAGGCCACTACAGCACAGTTAGGCATCGCTGGCTGGCGTATGTGTACACCCTTAACATGTTTAGGATGTACATTATCGATCTCAGAATTAGAGGCAGCGCGTACAATATTATTGATAGCGCCCAAACACAAACAAGCCACAGCAAAGCCTACCAACAGCTGTGGGTTTGCCAGCCACCTAAAATGATGTCGCACCTCTCCCATAGTAGATAGATTGTGGCAGAAATTTGCCCGTAAATCCAGTAAGGTATCAGCAAACATACAGTATACTGTGTCCATGACTAGAGTACTTGTTCTTTCAGGTGGTATATCAAGCGAGCGAGAAGTCTCATTCCGTTCGGGTAAAGCTGTTAGCGCGGCTCTCGAATCTAAAGGCTACGAGATCGTCATGCATGACCCTCAAACTGGCACCGACAATCTGCCGGCAGCCGACGTAGCCTTCCCGGCATTACATGGCCTGGGCGGCGAGGACGGCGCTATTCAGATAGCCCTAGAGTTAGCAAAAATACCTTATGTGGGTTCAGATGTTGCAGCCTCTAAGCTTTGCTTCGATAAGGCAGCTTACAAAAAAGCCCTGCAAGCTGCAGGGTTGCCTACGGCAGACTCCGAAATTGTTACGTCGCAAAGTATCTGGCAATCACCGCTTATCACTAAACCCTTCGTCCTCAAGCCGATAGATGGCGGCTCTAGCATTGATACCTTTATCATCCGTGATACCGCCAACGCCCCCAAAGCCGCTATTGAAGCAAGCCTCCAAAGACATCCTCGAATGCTTCTTGAGTCGCTTATTGAAGGTCTAGAAATCACCGTTGGCGTGCTCGATACTATGCCACTACCTGCGGTTGAGATTATCCCGCCCAGCGAAGGTGAATTTGACTACGAGAATAAATATAATGGCAAAACCCAGGAAATCTGCCCACCAACCCACCTAGACGAAACTACGCACGCAAGAGCCCAAGAACTCGCACTTAAGGCGCACCAACTTACTGGCTGCCGCGACTTGTCCCGCACCGACATGATCGTACAGGATGATGGCAGCATAGTAATCCTGGAGACCAACACATTGCCCGGTATGACCGACCAAAGCCTTTACCCCAAAGCTGCTGCGGCTGCGGGCGTGCCCATGGCCGACCTTGTGGACCGATTTGTACAATCTGCGCTAGCTAGGGCTTAAACTGCTTAGCCTTAGCGGCCATCCAATACTTAGACTGACGCACTAATTTGGCTTCGTCCTTTTTGTCGGCTAATAGTGTTTTTAGTGCTTCTTCAGCAAAGACACGATTCTGAGACCCCTTAGCCAATACTACCGCACCCTCTACTAGCTGTTTCTTTGCATAGCTGCCAGCCTTGTATGGATCTACGTAGGCCTTTACCTTACAGCCTCTGGCCTTAGCCACGGGTGCAAGATATTTTTCGGCATCTAGACCAATAGTAATCACCAGGTCGAGCTTGCTTGGATCACAATGTTCGCCGACTTCGCGGTGCGCCTCAGGGCTATAATCGCCCAGTTCGTTCATGCTCCCTAAAATAGCGATACGCTGTGGCGCTTCACCAGCGTATAAAACATCCAGTGCTGCCTTAGTGGCGATAGGACTCGAATTATATGTGTCGTCAATAATGGTCGCGTCTTTGATGCCGTGCAATAGCTGCATACGGCCCGAAAAGGCGGCGATAGTTGCCATGCCCGCCTTAATTTCTTCGTTCGGAATGCCAAGCACATGTGCAGTCGATGCGGCGGCTAGCGCAATCTTGGCTCCCTGCTCACCTAGTAATGGTATCTGCGTCGTAAATGATGTATCACCCAAGACGAAGGTAGCTAGCTGGCCGTGCATACCCTTTTCACGGCGTTCGCTGATGTGATACGCAGCCTTGCTCTTGATACTGTAGGGCAAATAGTTTCGATCGTGTAAATACTCGGTGGGAGTGTCATCGACGTTCACTAAAGCTTGGCGCGAGAAGTTGAGCGCGGCTAATTCTTCGCGCGCAACAGCGTCAAGCGTGCCAAAGTATTCCATGTGCTCAGGACTTATTGCCGTCACCACTACAAGGTCTGGTTTGAGATAGGCAAATTCCTTGATAAAACCAGGGCCATCCGTGCCCAGCTCAGCCACTACGACTTGATAAGGGTACGGCTTAGCGATGGTGCGTTCGTTGGCTATAAAGATCTTGAGCCAAGCGGCTACGTTTAGAATGGTGGGCTGGCTATGGCCAAAGAAGATGAGCGGTACCGTAACCCGGTCGTTGTAGTTCCCCTCTTGCCACTGTACACGTCTAGATGCGCGCAGCACTTGGGCAATTGCCAACTTAGTAGATGTCTTACCGACACTACCGACGACACCCACTACGCTAAAGTTGTTACGGCTCCTGAGACGCTGTACTTGCGATTCCAAAATATTGCATACAATAGCCCTACCCAGTGCCTTAGGGCGGAACAACCAGCCTAGGGCAATGCCTAATACAAGCAAATGTGCCCAGATTATGGGATACGCCAAAATTGCTGCAAGCCCGAACTGCCAACCGCCTAGCATGTCACCTCGCGCCCATAACATAACAAAGTAGACGCCCAACAGTACCTGTAGCACCATGCCTAGACGAAGGAGCCTGCGTAATCGGCGGGCACGGGCGTCAAAGACGAGCGCCCTACCACGGACAATCCGCGAAAAATCAGAGGTACGCCAATACCAGCCCAAATAGGCCGACAAACGATATTCACTGCTCTGCAGCATATATATAAGTGCGCTGGGGTATTGCCAAGAATAGAGGCTGAGAAGACTTCGGATCATAAGTTATAAGTTCCAGGGTTTACCTGAATCCATTATACGCCAAAAGCCTCCCGATAAGATATCGACGGAAGGCTTCCCAGGCGTGCATTGTTGATTACATCAGGTATAGGGCTGCAATTGCTGCGATCAGCACTACGGCAACACCGAGCAAGACAAAGACTGTCTTCTTGTCACCGCCATGAGGCACTGCTGCAGGCGCAGTAGCAGGAACACCTTGCTCGAATGAAGCAGGCTGGTCGGTATTACCTGGAAGTGGGCTTGGGGCCGCATCAACAGGAGGAGTACTTGGATCTGGTGTAAGCCCAGTCACATCAGCTGGAGCAGAGCTTGCGTCTGATACTGGAGTCTCGCTCGCAATAGAAGGCTGGTCAACGGGACCTTCGGCTGGGGTGTCGCCAGTCGTAGGATTCGTAGGTGCGGCTGCGCCCAGAGGATCAGTTGCGTCTGGGGTTACCGTTGGAGCCGTAGGACTCGTACTTGGGGTTACAGGTTCACTGCCCAAACCCGCATCAGCGCCAGCTTCCTGAGGCGTAGCGTTATCGGCAGAGCTTACATTTGTAACATCTTGCTCAGGCGCACCAGCCTGTGAATTCAAATCCTTTTCCTCGTCAGAGGCTGCAGGAGCTGCAGGGTTTACATTTTTCTGTGGGTCCATATAACATTTTCCAGCTTATGTTTGGTGAAACTACCTTCGATTATACATAAGCAGTTTCTTTTGCCAAGTCAAAGGAGGGACTATAGTTCAGATAACCGCTTCTGGAGCTCTTCGGCAGAAATAGCATTTTTGGGAACATCAGCCTTCAAAGGCAAGCCATAACCAGCGTACGATTGCTTGTAGCCTTGGCCGGTATCAATAGCGACCAATTGCCTGGAGACAGGGTCGACTGTAAGCTTAATGTTCAAAGGCTCAGTCGTCTGGTAGGTGTTAGGGTCTACATTGTCTAATTCATGGAGTCCAAGGTCTTTAGCGAATTCCTTCATCAAGCGCACGTATAGGATGGTTTGGATCTTTACACTATAGGTGTATACCGTGCGTCCGTCTTTCTTTTCTTTAGTGACATCCTTAGCGGCAAATGAGGTCTGATATACATTCTGACTCTTAATCTGGCGTAACAAGTCCGCGCGCTTAGTAGCGCCAACGTCGCCAATCGGCACTGGCACGCTGCCTACAGGCAAGCCTACACCCAGAACTGCCTGGGCTAGTAGCTGATGTCCGGATGCTTGGGTGTCAGTCTGCTGCGAATTGTCGCTCTTGGACCATACATTTACTACTTTCGAAACATCAAGAGCTTTGCCTTGGGCGTTTTTCTGGTCAGTCTTGATACTGCGGTAGCGAGTGTAGTCGGCATCTTTGGTGCCAATTATTTCAGTCTTAACTTCGGTGTTTCCCTGGGTCAAGGTCGTCAAGGAATGTGCTTTGTAGGTATCACCTAACTGCATTTGGACGATTTGCTTGAGTTGGCTCTGGTTCGCCGACTGCGAAGTTTCAATGGTAGCGCCTTCTGTAGACAGGCTGTTATTGATCATCCCCCAAAATGCACGCTCAGGGCTAAGGTAGACTTTATTCCACCATAAGAAACAAGATAGGACGAGCAGTACCAGGCCAACTACGTACATGTACCAATATGGTCGATTAGTTATCGCAGAGAAAATTCGTTTGGTTAAAGGCATGTTGCTATTGTAGCAGCTATGTAGCTATTTGGTGCGGCGCTTGAGCGTCACAGCACCCAAAAATACAGCAGCCACTGCAAACGCTAAAACAATCAAAACATCACCGTATGCCTGTGCCGATGGATTAGATTCTTTAGTGACCAATTGCATAGCATCTACCGCATAGGTGAGCGGCAAGACGTGTGCAATTGCCTCCAGTATGCCTGGAAGCTGCTCAATGGGCATTAGCAGGCCGCACAGCAGTGCTTGCGGCAATACAAACGCTGGCATAAACTGTACCGCCTGAAACTCAGTCCTCGCCAATGCACTAGCGCACAGGCCAAGGGCAGTTCCCAAAAGTGCGTAAACCAATGCAATAAGCATCAGGAACCATTGCGGCCCAGCGATATCAAGACCCAGCCCATACACAGCAATTGTGCTCACGATAGCCGACTGTACGATTGCAATCAGGCCGAATGCCAGCGCGTAGCCACCCAAAATGTCCAACCTACCAATTGGCATGGCCAAGAGCCGCTCCAGGGTGCCCGAAGAACGTTCACGAAGCGTCGTAACAGATGTGATAATAAACATCATCAAAAAAGGAAAGATGCCTAGTAATGGAGCGCCAATAAAATCAAACGTTGCCGAGTCGCCGTATATCCAAGCCAATAAACCCAGAAGTACGCAAGGTACAACAAATAGCAGCCCGAGTGTACGTTTGTCATGTTCCAGCTGCTTTAGGACGCGCGCAGCAGTGGCTACTGTTAATTTAAGCTGCATGTGAGCCTCCTTGTACCAATGCCAAAAATGCCTCTTCGACAGACTTTGTGTGCGTCTTGGATAGCAACGCTTGCTTTGGCCCATGGCTAAGGACCTTACCATCACGAAGCAATAACAAATCAGTACACAACTCTGCCTCGTCCATAACATGGCTCGAGATCAATAACGTGCGCCCCTGCCCTGCCAGGTCGGCGAATAGTTTCCATAGCTCCCGTCTAAGTAGCGGGTCGAGGCCAACCGTTGGCTCATCCAACACAAGCAGCTGTGCATCCCCCAAAAGCGCCACAGCCAAAGATACACGGGCTAGCTGGCCGCCAGATAGCTGCTGCACTACCTGATTTACCTGAGGCTGCAAGTCAACTTCCTTAAGGACACGGGCAATGGTATCAGTTGGAGCATTGATGATAGCAGCAAAGTAACGCAAGTTTTCCAGGACCGTAAGATCCATATACACTGCTGGTGACTGCGTAACATAGCCAATCTGTTTGCGAAGTTCGCTGCTGCCGGCAGGGAGACCCAAAATCTCCAGGCTGCCGCTAGTAAGCTCCTGCGCACCGATGATCGACCTAATAAGTGTGGTCTTCCCGGAGCCACTGGGACCAATAAGCCCAGTTATTTTTCCTGGTTCAATACTAAAGTTCACATCTTGTAGTGCCCGGACAGTCTCACGAGTAACAGTCAGATGTGACGCAACAATCGCTGAATTATGCATATGCTTGCATTATCAGGCCAAGCCCCGGGCAGCGTCAATATAAACTAAAACACCACTGCATAAAACAGTGGTGCTATAGTGTGGAGTTTGTATCTTAATTATGTTCTACTGGGTGACAATCTTTGGTTCCGTGTCGATTGATGACACGTCTTCACCGACGTAGACAAACTTCCATGGGCCAGTCTTAACTTCCATATTCTTACCGAAGCCAACCCATTTACCCTCTAGGCTTTTTGCATCATCAGCAATGATAAGTTGGGCGGCACCATGATAAATAGTGCCCTTGTAGTCACCTTGTGGGTCAGTGACTTCCTGCCAACTGCCGGTAGCTACGTTGCTATCGACAGAAAAACGAGCTAGCATATACGACTCGTTTACTTCAGGAACGCTTTCTACGATAAGTTCGTTGCCCTTAGGGAACATACGCACATAGTGCTGGCTGAGGAGATCCTCGTCGCGATCAGTGCTGTGATAGGTGTAGTCGCTACGCCAAATGCCTGAAAATTTGTTGGTTGAGCTGTTGCTTGCATTTTCCATAATTAGATTCTACCACTTCCTTTTTAACTCTTCACAGGACGAGACCCGGAAAACATATTATAATGTACGGTACGTATTCAGTGCAATAAAAGCTAATATGGATCTTTACAGCTGGGGTAATTAGTTGTAAAGTTATCCCTTACGTTTTTATTATGAGTGTAGACCTACTTCATTACCCGTCTCATGATCACTTTTTTGTAAATAAAAATGATCATGGAGAGCCTGAGCTTTTACGCGCCAAAGAGGCGTTGTTTATGCGTGCCGGCCCGAATGAAGCGATCGCCATTGCCGACTTCGACAAAACACTCACAACCAATGGCCCCAAGGACTTAACGAGCTGGGACGTAGCTACGCCTTTTCTTAAAGAGGGGCCACGTCAAAGAATTGACGAAAGATATCACCATTATGGCAGGCTTGAAGAAGAGGGCCTCTTGACACCTGAAGATGCCGACAAGTGGTGGGAAGGTGACCTCGAGGACTACAGAGAAAGTGAGGTTAGATTAGACCAAGTACGTGGTAACGCCATAACAAAAATCAAGTTCCGCGAAGGTGTGCCGGAATTCTTTAATTTTTGCAGCGATCAGGAAATACCTGTTGCCATTGTATCCGCCGGCCTGAAGTTTGTTATCGAAGCAGTCTCAAGATATAACTACATCCGTCCGGAGTACATCATCTCAACCGATATTAAGACTGACGACCCTGAAGGCTCTCCCAAGAATGGTCCTATTAAATCCTGGGAAAATGTGGTTCACAACCATAACAAAGCCGAAAGAAGCCACGAGCAACTTTGTGGAGCATTGGCATTGCGCCCAAATGTTGTCCTGCTAGGCGACTCCTTGGAAGATCCCAAGATGGTCGCTGACGTTGACCCCGCCACTGGCGAGCAGCGCAACGTCATACGAGTCCGTATTGGCGACCATTACAAAGCACAGCGCTCTGTCGATAGCTATATAAAAAAGAGCTTCGACGCTGGTTATGACATCGTAACTCTGGGCGGCATGTCACGAGTCCATGAGTACGTCGAACACCTCGTTACGCAATAAGGTGCGCTATAATAACCCCATGCCTAAAACCCAAACGGCGCAGTTTCCGTTAGCTCTGCTGTTGCTACCGTTTATTCCTACTATACTAGGAGCAATCAGCCAGTCGATCGATAGTGATGTTGGTGTTTACCTTGGCTGGGCTAGTCTTGCAGCATTAGTAGCTGTCGCTGTGGTGTATGTTTTGCAACTTCGTTTCCTGCAGCAACACGCTGGCAAAAAACTTATGGCACAACGAACGCTCGTTGCTGCGTCCTTTGCTCTTCCGCTAGCTGGCGTTGTCATCGGGGATGTCTTGGGGCAGGCTCACTATGGCTCATACGCGGCAGATGGTGGCCTAACCTTCATGAGCGCTGTAGTGGTAATCTTTGGCCTCTCTGTACTCAACCTATGCGCAATCGCCAACATATACACTATTCGGCCGATCATCATCACCAGCCCCCAAACCAAAAAAGCGCTACATGTCCTGGGCATACTAGTACAAATACTCTTGTGGGTCAGTATTGTTGCAGCCAGCTTCATAGGAGCCATGTTCGCTGAATCATTGCGTAACCCTGCTACCGACTAGGCCATGACTGATCCAACAAAGCTCGGCAAAACCCTCGCGCAGCTAGCCCGTCCGCAAAATGCCCTATATCCAGCGTTACTTGCCAGCGCCAGTGCGTTTTTAACTAAAAGTAGCTGGGCGGTAGTCGCAGCCTGTTTCTTCCTGTTCATCTGTCTGTATGCCGTGGCGGCAACCTACAATAATATCCATGACGTAAAGACCGACAGGCTCAACCTGCGAAAAGACAATCCCCTGGTATTCACGCCTGTAAGTGTAAAAACTCTGCAAATATTTATGGGCTTAAACTCCTTGATAGCACTTTGTATAGGACTAACTCTGCGCAGTCCATACTCGCTGGGTATAGTCGCGGTGTACGTAGTCCTGTTGGCGGCATACTCCCATCCCAAGCTAAAGCTACAGGCGCGTGGCTGGCTGAGCCCAGTTGTACTTTCTATTTGTTATGGCGGATTACCCCTGCTGTTGGGTCTCATTCAAAATGTTCCGGTGCATAACCAATGGCTGTGGCAATTACCGTTGCTACAGGCCTTACTGACTTTTCCTATAACCCTAGTCAAAGATTACAAAGATATAGTGGGTGATACAGTGACTGGCAAACGCACACCTGTCGTGCGCCATGGTGAACGGGTCGTCCAGACCACAGCTATTGCTGCTTCGATGCTTAGCGCAACGTATTTTGTATATCTCGCGCGCCTGTGGCCTCTGAACTTATCAATAATAATTATACTAGCCGGACTTTATATAACTTCTGTAGCATGGCTACATTTTAAGCTTGGCCAGCTGCCGATAGCGCTCAGGCAAGCCTATACGCTACTGCTGCTCGCAATGCCAATGGTTATCGTCTGGAAATTTGCAGCCATCTTCTGCTAAAGCACGCATGCAACGCCTTCACGCAATCTAGTTCTTCGCTATACTGTTACCAATGATCAGCACAAGCGAGCAACGTCCTCTCACCGACCTACATGAAATTGCTAAGAATAGGGATGCCGCTGCGCAGCGCAGTGATGTCGGCGAAGAAAACCACGTAGTCTTCGCTGAGTCGCAAGGTCAGCCGATTAGCGTCAAGATCCCCCGCGATGGTGGGCATCCACGGTGCATATTCAGAGAAGCCTTTAGTTGTGCAGTCGTCCGGGACTACGCTAATGACATCCCCCTAGAAACGCCAAGAGTAATTAATTTTAGTGAGGATGCGCCCAGGTATATAGCCTATCTTTACATGCCTGGCGTTAACCTGTCACTTGGCGAAGTTCAGGCTTTGGGTGCCGACGAGCAATACCAGATCGGAAAGGCCACAGGCAGCTTTGCAGCCTCCTTGGGTAGGCTGATCTTACCTGACGAGTATCCAGAAATAGCCGAGCCCCTACGCCAGCCAGATCTTATGAATTGGAGAATGGGTCTTATGCAATCGCGCATCATAAATCGTCAGTACGGCGACAGTGCCCAGAAAACGTGGAGAGCGTTTGAGGAGGCCGCCAATAGGACACTCAATATGACAGACGAAGTGTCTAGCTGCGAAGTAAAAGACATCTTTGGCCACGGTGACTTGCGGCCAGATAATATGTTATTCAGGGAAAAGCTAGGAAAGTTCACGCTAGGTTCAATCATCGATTTTGGCATCGCCGGTATGGCTACGCCTGAGTACGAGTTACGGCACATGCCCCTAATAAGCCCTGAAGCCTTCGAAGGCGCAGCCAGTGCCTATCAAGCAGACACCGGCAACCCTATAGATGAAACTACTACCTTGTTCTGGGCACGCATACAGATTATCAATGGCTGTCTTAACAGGCTTGCCTTGGGCAATCCCATACCTGATGATCGTATGCATTCGTTAGAACAAGTATTCCCGGATATCGACTTTCGCGAAGAAGCCTAGATGACTACGTAACCAAGAAAAAAGGACCTCACGGGGGAGATCCTTTTTTCTTGGTGGAGCTACAGGGACTCAAACCCTGGACCTCTGCCATGCCATGGCAGCGCTCTAATCAACTGAGCTACAGCCCCAAAGCTTGGAGCCTCCGTACGAGGCTCCCCTACCGGATAGAAGCAATTGACACCGGTAGTATGGCTGTTTGGACCAAACCAATTTTAACAGATTACCGGGTAAAAGAAAAGCCGCTAGAAGTAGCGACGTCGCTTAGCAAAGAAGTACACAGAGCCAATAAACGCTAGGATTAGAATATTAAGGACATTGAATGCCCAAGGCTCATGCTGATATGGCAGGTCAATATTCATACCATACATGCCATAGAACATGCTAGGCAGCATTACCAGCACTGTCACGACCGTCAGGCGTTTCATGGTGCGGTTTAGGTTGTTAGAGCTAATTGATGAATATGCTTCCCGGATGTTTACGATGGATTTGATGTTTGAGCTACAGGCCTCAATGGACTGTTCGTTGTTCAGCAGCAAGTCTTCGATGATATCCTGGTCTTCCTCAAAAAGCGGAATATAACGGCCACGCATCAAACGACGCAACGTAGCGTTGGTCGGCATTAGGGCAGCCAAGAATTCGTTAAGTTCGTCTTCGATCACCACAAAGTCGATGAAGTCCTGGTTGCTAATCTCATGGCCGCGCAAGCGTGAACGGATCAGCTTAATCTGCTTGCTCGTACTGTTAATGAAGGCATCGTATTGTTCAACAATCTGGTGCAAAATTTGTAGCACCAGCTTGGCGCGCTGAGTGGTAGCAAAATCAATTTTGCCGCTTAGGAACGAATCTAGGCATGGCAAATGCACGAGCGAAATAGTAATCACA
>Ga0136846_1229005_pt1 | contig 12340 bp, 12 predicted proteins | sample HopSoiMetagenom2_FD_96841 | JGI IMG/M metagenome (GOLD analysis project Ga0136846, IMG submission 96841) | Grasslands soil microbial communities from Hopland, California, USA - 2 Assembly 2016 (version 4) | ecosystem: Environmental > Terrestrial > Soil > Grasslands | place: USA: Hopland...
GTCCGCCGTTATGGCCAAGGCAGGGTGGTCGCCGCCGACAGCCTGTCGGTAACCGTGGAATTTGCCCGCGGCGAGCAGCGCAGCTTCCAGGCGGCCTATGTTGAGCGGGTGCTGCCGGGTGGACGCAGCGCCAGAGCCAGCGAAAATTCTGAAGAAAACAAGCCTGTAGCCCTTGCACCGCGTGTGCCAGCAGCTATTAAATCAATAGCAGCGGACCAGAACAATTGAACACGAAGAGGCGGTTCGCGGGAACCTCAGACCTTCAACGCCAAGGCCTCGCCCATGAAGTTTTTCAACGCCGCCCGATCTTCGTCCCTGGAAAACAGGACCTTCATGCTCCTGCTGGTGGTGGTGACCCTGGCGTTTGCAGGCGTCTTGTGGCCGTTTTTCGGCACCGTGTTCTGGGGTGCCATCTTTGCGCTGATGTTCACACCGGTGTTCCAGCGCTTGCTCAAACCGTTGAAAGGGCGGCGCACGCCGGCCGCTCTGGCGTCAGTGCTCATCATCTTGGTGCTGGTGATTTTGCCGCTTGGCCTGATCCTGGCCTCACTCATCCAGGAAGCATCGGCTGTGTACCAGCGCGTCCAGTCGGGCGAATTGAGTGTTGGCCTGTATTTTCAGCAGGTCTACAACGCCCTGCCGGCCTGGGTGAAGGGGCTGCTCGGACGCTTCGGACTGAATGACACCACCGAGATACAGGCCTGGCTGACCTCCAGCCTGTCCCGTGGCAGCCAGTTCATCGCGACGCAGGCGCTGAACATCGGGCAGAACACCTTTGATTTTGTTGTCAGCTTCTTCGTGATGCTCTACCTGCTTTTCTTTTTGCTGCGCGACGGTGCGTCCTTGTCCCGCAGCATCCGAGAGGCGGTTCCGCTGGAGGCCGGCATCAAACGCGATCTGTCCGGTAAATTCGTCACCGTGATCCGTGCGACGGTCAAAGGCAACGTGGTGGTGGCGCTGCTTCAGGGCGCCCTCGGTGGCCTGATTTTCTGGATGCTGGGCATCCATGGGCCGGTGCTCTGGGGAACTTTGATGGCCTTCCTGTCGCTGTTGCCTGCTGTGGGCGCCGCATTGGTCTGGGGCCCGGTGGCGATTTACTTCCTGGTGACCGGTGCCATCTGGCAGGGCCTGGTGCTGATCGCCTTCGGCGTGCTTGTCATCGGACTGGTCGACAACATCCTGCGCCCGGTGCTGGTGGGCAAGGATACCAAGATGCCCGACTATGTGGTGCTGGTGTCCACGCTGGGAGGCATGGCCCTGTTTGGTTTGAACGGCTTCGTGATTGGTCCGGTGGTTGCGGCGATGTTCATTGCCGCGTGGGACCTGTTTGCCAAGGCGCGGCAGGCGGAACAGCTTGCCGCAAGCAGCGCACAGACACCCCACAATCCGGAGGCTATCGGCGATCCGGCCAAACCATCTGTGGGCGCCCGGACCCTAGACGGCAGCAAGCCCTCCACCCATTCCCGCACGTCCTGAACTGACGGGTAAATACCGGGCCAGTTGCGGATAATTTCGGGATCCATACGCTCGTCAAGCCGGCCGCAGCGCCTCAATGTCGCGCCGCGGTGGCGCGCCGAACAGCCGTGCGTACTCGCGGCTGAATTGCGATGGGCTCTCATAGCCCACGCCAAAGGCCGCAGTCGCTGCATCCGCGCCATCGCTGAGCATCAGGCGCCGCGCTTCGTTCAGCCGCAGCCATTTCTGGTACTGCAGCGGACTCATGCCCGTGAGCTGCCGGAAGTGGTGGTGCAGGCCCGAATTGCTCATCTGCGCCCGCGTTGCCAGTTCCTCGATGCGCAGGGACTTGGTGTAGTTGAGCTTCAGCCAATCGATCGCCCTGGCGACGCGATGGCTCTGGCTGCCGACGGAGCCTTGAACGAACTCAAGGGCGGCGAGGCGCAGTTCCTCGTCGATTACCACGACTACTACAAGACGCCGCGCGGCTTCCATCCGAGAGCGGTCAACTCGAACAGTTCCTGGACGATCACAACCCCGTTGTCCTTCATGAACATGCCGCTGATGACAAACATAGCGGAAATCTCGCCGCGGCCCATGCTGCTGATCCATGGCGAGAAAGCGCACTCGCGCTATTTCAGCGAAACCGCCTTCGCGGCCGCCGCGCAGCCGAAGGAACTCATGATCATCAAGGGCGCCAGCCACGTCGATCTGTACGACCGCATGGACAAAATTCCGTTCGATGCGATTGCCGCGTTCTTCGACAAGTCATTGAAGCGCCCTGTGTGACGATACCTGTCCCTACCTTGCCGAAGCCTGGCCCACCGCGGCAAGCAATTGCTCTCCAATAAGCACTGCCGCACGCGACCCGTCAACGGACACGCTGGTTCAGCGCCGAGGCCGCGCAGGCGATGCCGGCGAAGAGGTAGGCCAGCCCCGCGGGCACCCACATGACCAGGCCGCCGAGCTGCTGGTCTTCAAGAGGGTCGACACCCAGCGCTGCCGCGGTGTTGCCATAGCTCGGGTACCAGATCGTCGGTGACAGTGTCAGCAATGCGCCTAGCGCCCCGGTGTGAACCATGGTTGTGAACAGGTAGAGCAAGGATGCGCCGTGCCCCGTCTGCGACCGGCTGCCGAGCGGCGCCCACCAGAACAGCAGGGCGGTGAAGAAGAAGCTCAGGTGCTGCAAGGTGTGCACGACGGTGCTGTGCAGCGCGGCCTCAAATAGCGCGGGCAGGTGCCAGGCCCACAGCACGATGCCATGCAGTGCCCAGGCTGCGGGTGCATACGTCAGTACCGCCCAGGGCCCCTGCACCGCCGGCAGCCGGGTCATGCGCGCGGCCGGCTGGCGCCAGGCGGCAGGCAGCCCCCAAATCCATACGGCCAGCGGCCTGCCGATCACCAGCAGTGGCGCGGCGACCACCATCAGGACTTCGTGCTGCACCATGTGCGCGGAAAACAGCGACTGCCCCAGGGCATCCAACGGTGACACCAACGCCACCGCAAGCGCCAGCCAGCCCGCCATGAAGGCCGCGGCGTGGGCCCTTCGTATGCCGCGCCCTTCGCCCGCCTGCCGCCACAGGGCCGCCAGGCCCGACAGATACAAACCCAGCGACAGCGCGAGCAGCACCAGCACCCACGGCTCCCAGGTCCAGGGTATAGCTCCCGGGCTGCTCTGCGGCGCCGGGGGATGCGCCCAGGCACCGGCGACCGGCAGGGCCGCCAAGCAGGTCGCCGTCAGGACGCGCACGGCGACAGGACCCAGATGCAGAACCACTGTGCCGCGGTGACCAGTGAAAACAGCAGCGCGACCCACCACCCCATGGTCGCGACAAACAGGCGCCTCGAGGCCGGCTCGCCGCTGTCCTCACGCAGGTGGGCCGGATGGAGGCTGCGATGCGCCAGCCAGGCCAACAGGACGCAAGCCGCCAGCGAAAGCACGCTGACGCCGTGAAGCGCGGCGGTGGTCTGGTGGCTGCAGGACGGCGTGACCAATGCGTAGACCGCGCCGAGGTGGCCCAGGCTGATCAGCGGTGTACCCAGCAATGCGAGCCATGCAAGCATTTCAGCCACCTCCCCGTGGCGCCCAGTAGATCACCCCATAAATGGGCAACCAGGTGAGAACGACGAAGTACCAGTAATCCGCGTCCTCGGCCGCGTCTACAAAGCGCCGACCTTCAAAGGGGCCCGTGTACGCCAGCGCCCCCACCACCCAGGTGTCGTAAGCCTCCGTCACCAGGTGCGTGGTGTGCAGGCCCAGCAGCAGCCACACCACCGAGCCATAGGCGTCCAGGTCCCAGCGCACATTGAGATGCGCGAATTCAAAAGCGCGCAGCACCAGGAAGGCGGCGGTAAAAACGAAGAGGACCACCATGGACCGGCGCACCCCCGGCAGGTCCTGGGCTGTAGCCGCCTTCTGCAGCCACCGGTTGGGCCACAGGCTGGCAAGCAGTACCACGGTGTTGAGCGTGCCCCACAAAAGGTCGGGCGGCGGGGCGTTCAGCGGCCAGCGCGGCGCGTGCACGTACAGGTAAAAATAGCTGCCGATGGCCAAGGCAAACACGGTGCCTTCAATGGCCATCATCCACAGCGTGCCCCACCACAGAATGCCGCGCGGGCCGAAGGCGTAGCTGGGCAGCTTGCCTGCGTCGATGGAGGGCAGTTTCTCGTTCATGGCGACTGCTCCAGCGACAGGTGGCGCGCGGTTTCGCCCCGCCGCGGCCAGAACCAGATGGTGACTGCGGTGGCCACGGGCACCGCGCCCCAGACGACGGCCCAGGGGGTGAAGATCGATGCAATGAACAGCACCGTCGTGGCGACCGCGGCGAGGAAAGGCCAGATCGAAGGCTCGGGGAACACGTAGCGATGGTCGGGCCGGGCGTCCAGCACGGTAGTGATGAGTTGCTCGCGGGCATCCACCGCCAGGCCGCTGACGCCGGCCGGCGCCGAGCGGTCGCGCTCGTGCGCTTCCCATACCGGGTCTCGGCCGTACACCACGGGGATGGCATCGAAGTTGCCGGCTGGCGGCGGCGAGGCGATAGCCCACTCCAGGGTGCCGCCGCCCCAGGGGTCGGCGGGCGCCGGCGCGCCATGCGTGCGGCTGCGCCAGAGGTTGACGATGAACAACAACACACTGGCGCCGATCACGGCGGCGCCCACCGTCGCCAACAGGTTGAGCGAGGTCCAGCCCATCTCCTGCGTATAGGTGTAAATGCGCCGTGGCATGCCCCACATGCCCAGCAGGTGCATGGGAAAGAAGGTGACGTTAAAGCCGATAAAGAAAAGCCAGAACTGCCAGCGGCCCAGGCGCTCGTCCATCATGCGGCCGGTGAACTTCGGGTACCAGTAATACACCGCGCCAACCAGAGGGAACACGGCGCCGCCGATGAGCACGTAATGCAGGTGGGCGACGACAAAGTAGGTATCGTGGACCTGCAGGTCCAGCGGCACCGAGGCCAGCATCAACCCGGTGAGGCCGCCCAGCACCAGGATAAAAAAGAAGGCCAGCACGAACAGCAACGGCGTCCTGAAGTTCAGCCGGCCTGTGCCCAGCGTCGCGAGCCAGCAGAATATCTGCACAGCCGATGGAATGGCGATGAGCATGCTCACTGCCGTGAAGAAGCTCTTGCCCAGTTCGGGCAGGTTAGTGGCGAACATGTGGTGCACCCACAGCCCGAAGGAAAGAAAGCCGGTGGAGATGAGCGCCAGCACCATCGCCGTGTAGCCGAACATCGGCCGGCGCGCGAAGGTGGGAATGATGGCCGACAGGAAGCCCAGGCCGGGCACGAAGATGAGGTAAACCTCCGGGTGGCCGAAGAACCAGAACAGGTGTTGCCACAGCAGCACGTCCCCGTTTTGGGCGGGGTTGTAGAAGTGCGTGCCGATCAGCCGGTCCATGATCAGCCCGGTGCTGCCAAGCATCACCGCCGGCATGGCAAAGAGCACCATGAACTGCGTCACCAGCAGCGCCCAGACAAACAGCGGAATGCGGTTGAGCGTCATGCCGGGAGCGCGCATCTTGAACACCGTGGTGATGATGACGATGGCTTCCAGCAGCGCCGACAGCTCGGTGAAGGTGATCATCTGCGCCCAGAAATCAACCCGCTTGCCGGGCCCGTACTCCGGACCGGCCAGCGGCGGGTAGGAAAACCAGCCCGCATCGGGCCCGATGTTCAGCAGGAAGGCGCCGTAAAGCATCAGGCCGCCAAAGAGGAACACCCAATAGGCGTACGCGTTCATGCGCGGGAAAGCCACCGTCTTCGCCCCGACCATCAGCGGCACCAGGTACACCGCAACAGCCTGCATCACCGGCACCGCGAAGAGGAACATCATCGTTGTGCCATGCATTGAAAACAGCTGGTTGTAGAGGTCGGGCCCCACCATGCCATTCAGTGGCCGGGCCAGTTGCAGCCGCATCAGCAGTGCGATCAGCCCGCCCGCCAGGAAGAAGCCGAAGGTGGCGAGCATGAAGCGTTTCGAAATGGTCTTGTGGTTGATCGCCGCAAAAAAGCCGTACAGCCCTGGTGGGTCGCGCCAGGTCCGCTCGAGCGCGGCGCTCTCATTCGCGGTCGCGGGCACGCTGTTGCCGGGCGGCCGCGGCGGTGCAGGCGGCTGAAGTTGCTCGGGGCCGTTGCTCATTGCAGGCTCCCCAGCCAAGCCACCAGGGCATCAAGGTCGCTGTCGGGCAGATTGGTCGCCGGCATGTTCACGCCGGGCTTGAACTGCTGCGGATTGCGTATCCACTGCTTGAGCGCGTCGGGCTTGTTGGGCAGCGTTCCCGCGGCCAGGGTTTCGCGCGAGGCCAGATGGGTCAGGTCAGGGCCGCGGCGTGCACTGGCGGAAGTGCCCTGCACCGCATGGCACATCACGCAGCTGGTGCCCAGGAACAGTTCGCGCCCACGCACCGCCCGCGCATCGCCTGACTCGGCGGCCGGCTGGCGCTGGTGCTCCGCCCAGGCTTCGTACTCGGCGGGCGGCTTGGCCACCACGGTGAACGCCATGAAGGCGTGCTGGAAGCCGCAGAACTCGGCGCACTGCCCGCGATAGCTGCCGGCCTGGTCGGCGCGCACGTGCAGCGTGGCGGTGCGGCCGGGAATCAGGTCCTTCTTGCCCGCCAGCTGTGGCACCCAGAGGCTGTGGATCACGTCGTTGGAACGCAGGGTGAAGATCACCGGGCGGCCGACCGGGATGTGCAGTTCATTGGCTGTGGTGAAGACGCGCGAGGCCTGCGGGTCGTCGTAGCGCGCTTCCCACCACCACTGGTTGGCCGTCACCTCCACGTGCAGCGCGTCCTTGAGCGACAAGTGCGCCAGGGCGCGATCGGTCACCACACTCGCCACAATGAGAAAGAGCAGGCCCAGCACCGAGGCCGCCACAGCGGCGCTCACCCTGCGCCGGGGGCCGGCTTCGGGTGCGCCGCGCGCGGCGAGGTCCGGTGTGTCCGCTTCGCCGGCGCGCGGCCGCTTCCAGAGCACATACGCCAGCACGGACAGAACCCCGGCGAACACCAGTGTGCACAGCAGCACCGTCACGTGCCACAGCTCGCGGATGTGGGCCGCCTGCGGCCCGGCGGGGGAAAGGATGTCCATCATTTGTTGTGCGCGCCGTCGTTGGGCAGGCGGATCACCGGCGTTTCTTTCTCGCGCCGGTTCTCGGGTTTATTGGCTGATATCGCGTCGGCGCGGCTGGGCGCCGCGTCCGCACGGACCTGGCCCGACAGCGAGCGGACGTAGGCCACCAGCTGCCAGATCTGGTCTTCGGGAATGTGGCTGCCGAAGGAGGGCATGCCGTTGGGCCGCCCCTGCGCGATGGACAGGAAGATGTTTTGGGGCTCGGCGCCATAAATCCAGGTGGCATCGGACAGGGGCGGACCCCAGTCGCCGCCGCCGCCCGGCGCGTGGCAGGCGGCGCAGTTGTACCAGCGGTACAGCCGCTTGCCCTGCGACAGCGCAAAGGCATTGTTCTCCACGGTGTAGGCCGTGGTAGGCATGGCCGGCGCGGAGGGCGGCGCCGCGCCGATTGCCTGGCCCGGCTGGATGGTGGAATTGCGCTGCGTGGGCGCCGTGGCGTTGCCTTGCGGTGGCTCGAAATCGCGCTTCTCGCGCTCGCAGGCGGCCAGCGCCAGGACCAGCGCCACGGCAAGCGCCAAGGCCAGTTTTTTCATGGCTGTCCCTCCCCGGTGCGCAGCACACCGTAGTCGGAGAGCACGGCGGCTATGTCGGCGGCGCGCCGCGCAAGAAAATCGTTGGCGTCACGCAGCAAATTTTCGTCGCCCTTGCGCACGCCCATGGCGATGGCAAAACGGAAGGGCAGGCTTGCCATGTCGGGCGGGGCCTGGGCTTCATCGACGCGCAGCGCGACCGGCGAGCGGCGCACAAAGTAGCCGGCCTGCGCGCCCCAGACCAAGGCGCTGTCCAGCTGGCCGCGCGCCACCGCGTCTACCATGCGCTCCGCCGGCGGCCTGGCGTCTTCCGTCAGCGTGAAGCCAACTACCTTGTTGTGTGCGCCGTGCCTGGCCAGCGCATAGCCCACAGGTGAGGTGCCCGGATCGATGCCGATGAGCTGCACGCCGATGCGCAGCTGCGGCAGCCGCGGGTCGGTAAACGATGTGGGCGCCGGGCCGTCCCGCCGGCTCACGAAGAAGAACGCGGAGCTGTAGTACGGGCGGGTGGTCCACACCGGCGCGTAGCCTTGCGGCACGCCGATGATCAGGTCACACAGGCCGGCCCCCATGGTTTTGCGCACAAAGCCGCGCCGGTCCAGGAGCCAGGTGTATTCCAGCGGACGGCCCAGATCCTGCGCCATCATCCGTGCGATTCGATTTTCAAACCCGCTTTCGTCACGCACCGAATAGGGCCGGTTGTCCGGGTCGGCGCACACGCGCAGCGGCGCGGGCTGCGCGGCCGCCCCGACGCAGGCCAACAGCAACAGCAGCGAGAGCGGTTCAAGGCAGCGCGAAAACATACAGCCTTCCGCCCTTGGTGGTGTGTTGTGGCAGGTCGCGCATTGCACGGGCGAAACCTTTGGCCGCGGAGCCGTCGCGCACGTCCAGGTCCTTGGACACCACGGCGCCAGCCCAGCCGCCCACTCCCGAAAGAATGGCGACGTACTGCTTGCCGTCGGGGCCTTGGTAGCTGATGGGCTGGCCGATGATGCCGGAATCGGTCTTGAACTGCCACAGCAAGGCGCCGGTTTTCGCGTGCACGGCCTTGAACCAGCCTTCCATGGTGCCGTAGAACACCACGTCGCCCGCGGTGGCCAGCGCGCCGCTCCACACCGGGAAGTTTTCAGGGATCGCCCAGGCCATTTTGGCGGCCACCGGGTCCCAGGCGCCGAAGACGCCGCGGTGCCCGCCGGGGCCTGGGTACATCACCACCTCCGCGCCCAGGTAGGGCGTGCCGGCGATGTAGCTGGCCTGGAAGGTGGTCATGTCCTGGCACAGGTTCTGGTGTGGCATGTACAGCAGACGGGTGCGCGGCGACCATGCCGAGGGCTGCCAGTCCTTGCCGCCCGGCGATGCGGGGCATACGCCCCGTGTCATTTCGCCCATGCGCGTTTGCATCTTCGGGTTCAACCGGGGGCGTCCGTTTTCCAGGTCGATGCCGTAAGTCGTGGTCACCTTCACGAAGGGCGTGGCCGACACTACCTCGCCGGTTGCGCGGTCGATCACATAGACGTAGCCGTTGCGGTCAGGGTGCACCAGCACCTTGCGGCGCTGGCCCTTGATGTCCAGGTCCAGCAACACGTTCTCGTTCGTACCGTTGTAGTCGTGTTGGTCGTGCGGCGCGTACTGGTAGAACCAGATCGCCTCGCCGGTGTCGGGCCGGCGCGCGAAGATGCCGGCGGTCCACTTGTTGTCACCGGGCCGCTGTTCGGCGTTCCAGGGGCCAGGGTTGGCGGTGCCGTAGTAGATGAGGTCCAGTTCGGCGTCGTAAGAGATCCAGCCCCAGGCCGTGCCGCCGCCTATCTTCCAGGCCCCGGGCGGCCAGGTAGTGACGCCCAGGTCCTTGCCACGGTCCCCCGCGTAGTAGGGCTTGAAGTTCGGGCCGATCAACACCTCGCTGTCGGGTCCGGTGGCGTAGGCCCGCCAGGCGATTTTCCCGGTGGCGGTGTCAAGTGCGGTGAGCCAGCCGCGCACGCCCAGTTCCGAGCCGCTGTTGCCGACCAGAACTTTGTTCTTGACCACCAGCGGTGCCATGGTGATGGTCTCGCCCTTGGTGATGTCCCCCAGCCTGGTGCGCCAGACCTCGCGCCCGGTCTCAGCGTCGACCGCGATGGTCTGCGCGTCGAGCGTGTTCATGAAGATCTTTCCCTGCGCATACGCCACGCCACGATTCACTACGTCGCAGCAGGCCACGCCCTGCGCACCCGCATCGGGCCTGGGCTCGAATTTCCACTTCACATTTGCACCGGGCTTGCTGAGGTCCAACGCATAGAGATAGTTGGGATAGGGCGCCTGCAAGTACATTGTCGAGCCGATAACGACCGGCGCTCCCTCTTGGCCGCGCTGCACGCCGGTCTCGAAAGTAAAGGCCGGCTGCAGCCGCGCGACATTGGCTGTGGTGATCTGGTTCAGTTCGCTGTAGCGGGTGCTGGCGTAGTCACGTGCCGCCATTGGCCACTCCCCGGGAGACTGTGCGAGCGTGGCCCCCGCGGAGATCGCCGCCACCGTTCCGATCCAGCCGAAGACCAGCATGGCGAGCCGGCTTTTTTTGGATGCGGGTTTGACCATGGGCGACGGCATCGCGGCCTCAAGTTAGGAAATGTTTTGTGGGCGTCACGGCGCCATTTGGCTAGGGCTCTGTGATACAGGTCACCGGATAGTCCCCAGCGTCGGCGTCAGGGACACTCACCGCCGACCGTAGGAAGCGGCCTACGGGACTGGGTGCTGCCCAACGATAAGAGGCGAACAAAAGAGAAGGGGCTCGTTGACAACAAGCCGCTTTTGAATTGGCTCGCTTGCCGGTCAAAGTCTTCTTGTTCCCGAGGGCCGAAGCTATTCCTATCTGTGCTCGCCGCACTGCGGGGTCTGGCATGGGGAGCGCTTGGTTTGGCACCAGCTCCGGATGGTGTCTTTCCTTTAGCGGGGCTCTTTCAACGCCATGTGCAGCTAGTCATAGAACATCTTTGCCGGTGCGCGCAAGGTCGCGCCGTGCAAAGTGTGAGACCCAGGGCACGCGACACAGCCGGTGCGATGAGCGCAACGCCGACGGTTGACAGATGGCGTTTCGGCAAGGCCCGGCGCGGTACGGCCGCAAGCCCGAGCCCCGCCTCGACCATGCCGAGCAGCGTCGCGATAGACCAGGTCAACCCGCGAGCGCGAGGCTCGCCACCTGCACAAACCAGCTGACGCCCAGTGGCAATACCTCGTCATTGAAATCGTAGCTGGGATGGTGCAATGACGGGGTGTCTTCGCGTCCGGGTCCGGCGCCTTGGCCCAGCCAGAGGTAGGCGCCGGGCCTGGCCTTCAGCATGAACGCGAAATCCTCGGACGTGAACGCGGCCGAGGGCGCTACCGAAGCCTGCAGGCCCGCGGCTTCGGCGGCACGCAGGGCCAGCGACGCCTCTTGCGGCGTGTTGATGGTGGCCGGGTAGTAGCGCACGTATTCCACTTCAATTGCGGTGCCCGTGGCCTGGGCCACGCCTTGCGCGATTTGCCGGATGGCCGTTTCGATGGTGTCCTGGACGCCGGCGTCGAAGCTGCGCACCGTGCCCGTGAGTTCGACCGCGGAAGGCAACACGTTGTGCGACTGGCCGCCGCTGATGCGCGTGACCGAGAGCACCGCGTTCTCTGTGGGCGGAATGCGGCGCGAGGTGATGGTGTGCAGCTGGGTGACCAGCTCGCTCGCGGCGAGCACCGCGTCGGGCGTGCGATGCGGCTGGGCCGCATGGCCGCCCCGGCCGCGGACCACGATGTCAAAGCGGTCGGCCGCCGCCATGATGGCGCCCGGCCGCGTCTGAGCCGTGCCAGCGGGCAGCTCCGGCCAGTTGTGCAGGGCGTAGACAGCATCGCAGGGGAAACGTTCGAAGAGCCCTTCCTGCACCATCGCGCGTGCGCCGCCCCGGCCTTCTTCGGCGGGCTGGAAGATGAAGTTGACGGTTCCGTCGAAGCGGCGCGTGCGCGCCAGCTGCCGCGCCGCGCCCAGCAGCATGGCGGTGTGGCCGTCGTGCCCGCAACCGTGGTGGACGCCGGGGAAGCGGCTGACGTAGGGCCGTTCGCCTTGCTCAAGAATGGGCAGCGCGTCCATGTCGGCGCGCAGTCCCACGCTGCGCTGTCCGCTGCCGGCGCGCAGCACGCCGACAACGCCCGTGCCGCCTATGCCTTCGTGCACCTCCAGCCCCAGGTCGCGCAAGGCCTTGGCGACGATGGCCGCTGTGCGGTGTTCCTTGAATGCCAACTCCGGGTGCGCATGCAGGTCACGCCGCAGCGCGACCAGGGCGGGCAGCAGGTCCGCGATTTCCGCTGTCATTGGAGGGCCTGGCGTGCGGCCCGTGGCTGGGCGGCAGCCATGAGGTATTGCCCAGGTGTGATGCCGAACACGGTCTTGAAGTGCCGCGACAGATGGCTCTGGTCGTAGAAGCCCGCTTCACTGGCCGCGCTGGCGACCGGCATCCCTTGCCGCATCAGGGCCTGCGCGCGCGCCAGGCGGAGCCGGCAGATGTAGCGATGCGGGGAGACGCCCACCTGCTGGCGAAACACGGTGGCGAAGCGCCAGATGCTGAGCCCGGCGAGACCGGCCAGCTCCGACAAGGACAGCGCCTGGTTGAGGTTCTCGTGGATATGCCGCTGCACACGCTGGATCGCTGGGGCCGAGCGGGCAGGCGCCGGGGTGCGGGAAGGAGGGTTCATGCTCCAAGCGTAGGCCGGCCCCACCGGAGATGGCAC
>Ga0136846_1229146_pt1 | contig 12338 bp, 11 predicted proteins | sample HopSoiMetagenom2_FD_96841 | JGI IMG/M metagenome (GOLD analysis project Ga0136846, IMG submission 96841) | Grasslands soil microbial communities from Hopland, California, USA - 2 Assembly 2016 (version 4) | ecosystem: Environmental > Terrestrial > Soil > Grasslands | place: USA: Hopland...
ATGGACGATGAGCCGCTGGTGGCCGGCCGTGTGTACTGGACGCTGCACGGCCACCGCTGGGTCAAGGCCAAGGTCAAGCGCATCGTGCACAAGCTCGACGTCAACACGCTCGCCGAGGAAGACGCCAGCGAGTTGCCGCCCAATGCCATTGGCCATATCGAATTGAGCCTGCAGGAGCCGCTGGCCACCCTGCCCTATGCGCGATCACGCATCCTGGGCTCTCTGGTGCTGGTGGATACCGCCTCGCACAGAACCTCGGGTGCGGCGCTGGTCATTTAAGACGGCCTCTACCCCGGGGCGCACGGCGCTTCGCATTTCCGATAACCCTGTTGGCGGAAACCTCTTAAAATCAAGGGTTTCCACCGATTAGCCTAGAACAACATGACTCACATCGTCTCCGATTCGTGCATCCGCTGCAAATACACCGACTGTGTGGACGTCTGCCCGGTGGACTGCTTCCGCGAAGGCCCCAACATGCTGGTCATCGATCCGGACGAGTGCATCGATTGCGCCGTCTGCATCCCGGAGTGCCCCGTCAATGCCATCTATGCCGAGGAAGACGTGCCAGCCGACCAGATCGCGTTCATCAAGCTCAATGTCGAACTGAGCCGCGCCGAGGGCTGGAAGAGCATCACCAAACGCAAAGAACCTCTGCCCGATGCCGAGGAATGGAAAGACAAGACGGGCAAGCTGTCCGAGCTGATCCGCTGATCCGGCCAGGGAAGCGAGCGCCTGAACCGGCGCCCGGCACTCCCCGCGCCCAGCAATGCCTCAGGAACCATGGAACCTCAACTGAACCAAGAAGTGATCAACACCGCAGCCCAGCATGACGGCCCGATTGAAACCGATGCGGTCATCGTGGGCGCAGGGCCGGTGGGGCTGTTCCAGGTGTTTGAGCTGGGCCTGCTGGAGATCAAGGCCCACGTGATTGACTCACTCGCCTATCCTGGCGGCCAATGCATTGAGTTGTACCCCGACAAGCCGATCTATGACATTCCCGCCGTGCCCGTGTGCACCGGCAGGGAGCTTACCGACAACCTCCTCAAGCAGATCGAGCCTTTTGGTGCGACCTTTCATTTCGGGCAGGAAGTCAGCGTGGTGGAAAAGCAGCAGGATGGCCGCTTCTTTGTCGAGACCTCCAAGGGCACACGCTTCCTGACTAAAACCATTTTTGTTGCCGCGGGCGTGGGCGCCTTCCAGCCCAAGCTGCTGCGCGTGGACGGCCTGGACCAGTTTGACAACACCCAGCTGTTCTACCGTGTGAAGAATCCTGCCGACTTTGCGGGCAGGAACCTCGTAGTGGTGGGCGGCGGCGACTCGGCACTGGACTGGGCACTGAATTTTGTCGCAGAAGGCCCCAACAAGGCCGAAAGCGTGATCCTGATCCACCGCCGCGATGGCTTCCAGGCTGCGCCTGCCAGCGTCGCCAGGATGCGCGAACTCTGCGACGCCCACGAAATGCAATTCGTTGTAGGCCAGATCACCGGCTACGAAGAAAAAAACGGCAAGCTGACCGGCGCTAAAGTCACCGGCTCCGACGGCGTTACACGCATCGTGCCGCTGGACGTGTTGCTGGTGTTCTTTGGCCTCTCACCCAAGCTCGGCCCTATCGCCAACTGGGGCCTGGACATCGAGCGCAAGCAACTCAAGGTAGACACCGAAAAGTTTTCCACCAATGTTCCGGGTATTTTCGCGGTGGGCGACATCAACACCTACCCCGGCAAGAAGAAGCTGATCCTGAGCGGCTTTCACGAATGCGCGCTGGCAGCCTTTGGCGCCGCGCCGTTCATCTTTCCGGACAAAAAGATCCACCTGCAATACACCACGACCAGCCCGAAACTGCACAAGGTGCTGGGCGTGGAGTCGCCGGTGTTTGATGATTGAACCTGCCCCGCGCACCTGACTGAAGCCCGCCCCTGCGCGGGCTTTTTTTCGGCCGGGCCAGGCAATATGAATCCGCTCTACAATTTATGGAGTGCCTGCAAGGGCGCTTTCGCTGGGGGTGTTGCTGCGGTTTGCAAATAGCGAACGGCAGTGGCTGAGAAAGTCCCTTTGAACCTGATTTGAGGTAATCCTCGCGCAGGGAAGCATGTTCCAGACGCCCGCTTTGTCTTGCGGGCCTCAAGCAGGCCGACCTGTCATTGACGCATTGACGACTGGAACTGCTGATGACCACGCCTTCCGCCTCCTCTTCCAACAGCAACAGCAACACGGCACTCGCGCCCTTGCCCGCGAGCGACCGTCTCTTTGGCTGGAGCGACCACGCCGCGCTCTGGCTCAGCCTGGGGGTCGGCCTGCTCGTCATGCAGATCGGCGCCTATCTGGTGCCGGCGGTCGGCCCCCAGACCGCGCTTGCAGTGATCGTCTGCGGCTCTATCCTGGGCGCGGGCCTGTTGGGCTGGACGGCCAAGATCGGCTGCGACAGCGGGCTTTCAAGCGCCGGGCTGATGCATGCGACCTATGGCAGCAGCTTCGCGCGCCTGCCGGTGCTGCTCAATATCGTGCAACTCATCGGCTGGACCACCTTCGAGCTGGTCGTCATGCGTGACGGCACTGTCGCGATTGCCCGCCAGGCTGGCGGCTTTACCGCGGCGCTGGGGCCCGTGCTGGCCACGCTGCTCTGGGGCGGCGTGCTTTGGACCCTGCTGTCGGGCTCCATGGTCACGCTGGTGCGCAAATTCATCGGCCGCTACGGACTGCCACTGGTGATCGCCTCGCTGCTGTGGCTGAGCTGGCAGTTCCTGGCCAAGGCCAATGCACAGGGTTTTGCGGCATTGTGGGCCAAGCCCGGCGAAGGAGGCATGAGCACGCTGTCAGCGCTGGACCTCGTCATTGCCATGCCGGTCTCCTGGCTGCCGCTGGTGGCCGACTTTTCACGCCATGGCCGCGACGGCCAGGGCGCGCTGCGCGGCACCTGGCTGGGCTATGCCGTGGCCAATATCTGGTGCTACGCGCTGGGCGTGCTGGTCGCCATCACGACGCCGGGCACCGAGCTCGTTACCGCGCTGCTGGTGGCCCAGGGCGGGTTGATCGCGCTCGGCCTCATCCTCGTTGACGAGGTCGACAACGCCTATGGCGACGTTTATTCGGCTTCGGTCGCCGGCCACAGCATGAAGGCCGGCTGGACCGTTCGCCAGTGGGGCAAGGGCTTGGCCGTGATCTGCACGGGTCTGGCGCTGGTACTGCCCATCCACAGCCTGGAGCCGTTCTTGCTGATGCTCAGCTCGGTGTTTGTGCCTTTGTACGGCGTCATCCTGGCGCGCCTGGCGGGCACGGCCGGTATTGCTTCGCTGGTAACCGAGCGCAAGGTGAATGCCAGCGCCGTCGCGATCTGGGTGCTGGGGATTGCGTGTTATCACCTGTGCGCGCAGCTTGCGCCCGAGTGGGGCGCCGCGCTGCCGACCTTGGTGCTGACGTTTGCACTGGCACGCATTACCCGCGCCACCGGCCCAGGGATTACCGCAGCGGCTTGAGCCGCATCGCGACAGGCGCGTGTCCGTGGTTCAGCGGCCCGCTACCGGTGCCTGTGCGCACCCGGGCGCCAGCCTCCATTGCCGCGCGCACGTAGGCGTGCGCGGACTGCACGGCTTGCAGCAACGGTTGTCCCAACGCCAGGTGTGCCGCGATTGCGGACGACAGCGTGCAACCGGTGCCGTGGGTATTGGGGCTTGGAATGCGCGGCCCGCGCATCCAGTGCAGATCGCCACTTTGCGTGGCCAGCAGGTCGCTCACCACGTCGCCGGGCAAATGCCCCCCCTTGAGCAGCACGGCGCGCGCGCCTTTGGCCAGCAATTCCTGTGCGGCGACTTGCATGTCCTGTTCGGTGGCCAGCGGCCGTCCCACCAGCAGTGAGGCTTCGTCCAGGTTGGGGGTGACCACCAAGGCGCGCGGAAACAACTCACGCACCAATACCGCAATGGCCGGGTTGTCGATCAGCACGGCGCCGCTGGTCGCGATCATGACCGGGTCCAGGACCACTTTTAGCAGCGTATGGCGGTCAATCGCCTCCGCCACGGTCTGCACGATGTCTGGCGCATGCAGCATGCCGATCTTCACAGCATCCGCGCCTATGTCTTCAATCACGGCGTCGATCTGGTCGCGCAGCATCTGCGGCGGCACGCCGTGAATGGAGCGCACACCGCGTGTGTTCTGGGCTGTCAGCGCGGTGATGGCTGTCATACCGTAACAGCCCAGCGCGGCAAAAGTCTTAAGGTCGGCCTGAATGCCAGCCCCGCCGCCGCTGTCGGAACCCGCGATGCTCAGCACGCGGGGGTATTCGTAGTCAAAGGCGTTGTCAGTCATTGATGGCATTCATTTGTTTTGTGGCCCTATTTCAATCGCGCCATGACAGGCGAAGCGCCCACCGCCAGCAGTACACCGGCGTTGAGGTTGATCACCACGAGATTGGTGATGCAGTGCACGAGCGACGACTGCTCGCTGGCGGCCGCGAGGTCCGGCCAGCGAGCTAGCAGCGAAAAGAGTGGAAACCATGGATCCTTTGAGAATCGCGGTGTGGCAGAAGAGTACCGCCACAGACGGCAGAACATACCGAGCCAATTATCGCGGAACCGAATGCTGGGAACCAGGCAGGGCGGCGCGGCGCAAGTCCGAAAGGAAACGGCCCGCGTTCTGCCGACAACGGGCTTTCGGGCTGCCGGCATGGCCTTGTTCTTGACTCGCTGACGGGACTACTTTTTGATGATCCGGCCGACAGGTCAGTTGGCCTTGCCATTCGGCAACCAAAGCTCGCATGGTCTATAAGGAGTGAGCTGGGAATGGTTTCTCACGGCAAGAAGAAGCCATCGAAGGAAATGCGCTGATCTTAAAAGCTGTAAATTTAACGCTATAATCTAAGGCTGTATTCCTCAATAGCTCAGTTGGTAGAGCGCCGGACTGTTAATCCGTAGGTCCCTGGTTCGAGCCCAGGTTGAGGAGCCAGTTAAATTCCGAAATGGGCACTCTTGTAGTGCCCATTTTTTTGTGCCGCCAACTCTGCAGGCCCGTTTCCTGCCGCACATCGCGGCCGTTTTGCCGCCCGGGAGCACGCTCGGCTACCATGTGCGCATGCCCTCCAAGGCCCTCCTTCATCGTTTCATGCCAATGCGCTTTTAAGCCATGGGGACCCTTCCGCGCCCCGTCCCCTGGCTTGCCGCCGGCGAAAACTTTCCGCCGCTGGAAGAGGCGTGGGGCCATCATGATCCGGCACCCGGCTTGCTGGCAGCCGGCGCGGCGCTGGATGTCCCCACGCTGATTCAAGCCTATTCGCAAGGCATTTTCCCTTGGTTTAGCCTGGGCCAGCCTCCGTTGTGGTGGAGCCCGGACCCTCGCATGGTGCTGCAGACGCGGCATTTCAAACTGCATCGCTCGCTGCGCAAAACCCTCACCCATTTCCAGGCGGAGCCCACCTGCGAAGTCCGTTTCGACAGCGCCTTTGAGCGTGTCATCAACGCCTGTGCCAGCAAGCCGCGCGTGGGCCAGCCAGGCACGTGGATCGTTCCCGACATGGTGCAGGCCTATACCGCGCTTCACAAGGCAGGCCAGGCCCACAGCGTGGAAACCTGGGTAGACGGAGAGCTGGCCGGGGGCCTGTATTGCGTCAACCTGGGCCGCATGGTGTTTGGCGAATCGATGTTTGCCCACCAGACCGATGCCTCAAAGATCGCCCTGTCCGCATTAGTGGCTTTTTGCCGAGCGCAGGGTGTGGCAATGATTGACTGCCAGCAAAATACCCAGCACCTTGCGTCGCTGGGCGCAAGCGAAATCAGCCGGGCGGAGTTTGTTGCCCACCTCAACCGTAACGTGGGCAAAACCGCCCCCGACTGGGAGTTCAAACCCGTATACTGGAAACAGCTTCTATCGACGGGAACGCCAGACCTACCGTGACGCACCTCAAAGACTTGCCCCTGCAGACCTTGCAGTTTTATGCAACGGCGCCCTACCCTTGCAGTTATCTGCCGGGCAAGCAGGCCCGCTCGCAGGTCGCCACTCCCAGCCACCTGATTCACAACGACGCCTATTCAGACCTCGTGACCAATGGCTTTCGGCGCAGCGGCATGTTTACCTATCGCCCTTATTGCGATGGTTGCCAGGCTTGCGTTCCACTCAGGGTGCCCGTCAACAACTTCAGCGCAGACCGTAGCCAGCGCCGCGCGTGGAGCCGCCACCAAACGCTGCATGCCCGCATCCTCAAGCTTTGCTTCCTGCCGGAGCACTACCAGCTCTACCTGCGTTACCAAAACGGTCGCCATGCAGGAGGTGGCATGGACCACGACAGCATCGACCAGTACACACAATTCCTCCTGCAAAGCCGCGTCAATTCGCGCTTGGTGGAGTTCCGTGAAAACCTGCCCAATGGCGAGCCAGGCGCGCTCAAGATGGTGTCCATCCTCGATGTACTGGAAGACGGAATTTCGGCGGTCTACACGTTTTACGAGCCTGACGCCCGCGCCAGCTACGGCAACTACAGCGTGCTTTGGCAAATCGAGCAGGCCCGGCGACTGGACCTGCCTTATGTCTATCTGGGTTACTGGATCGCCGAAAGCCCGAAAATGAATTACAAAGCGGGGTTCAAACCCAACGAAGTGTTGATCGACGGCCGCTGGATTCTTTCCGGAAGTGCTTCGGCTACCTCCAATGAGGCCCCAGGTCCAGGTAAAGCGTGCAGCGATGGGCCGGATAAGCCCTAGGCGCCGAGTTCCTGCCAAAGATCACTAAGTGCACTTACATTTCACAAGGTAAAATCTGCAGCAGGAAGCCTGCACATGAAAAAACCTGACACCGCATTGCCCGCCACACCGACCGTTCAGGTCATCGAGAGGATGTTCACGTTGCTGGAAATTCTGGCGAATCGTGAAGAGGCCCTCTCACTCAAAGAAATCAGTGAAAAATCGGGCCTCCACCCTTCGACAGCGCATCGCATCTTGAATGATTTGGCAACCGGGCGTTTTGTTGACCGCCCCGCTGCAGGCAGCTACCGGCTGGGCATGCGTCTGCTGGAGCTAGGCAATCTGGTCAAGGCGCGCCTGGATGTGCGCGACGCAGCGCTGCTGCCGATGCGCGAGCTTCACAAGATCACCCAGCAGCCGGTGAACCTGAGCATGCGCCAGGGCGACGAGATTGTGTATGTGGAGCGCGCTTACAGCGAGCGCTCCGGCATGCAGGTGGTGCGGGCCATCGGCGGCCGCGCGCCGCTCCATCTGACGTCAGTGGGCAAGCTCTTTCTGGCTTTCGATGACCCCCAGCGTTTGCGCACTTATGCGACGCGCACTGGCCTTTCAGGGCAGACGCGCAACAGCATCACCCAGCTTCCCATCCTCGAGAGAGAACTCTCCAAGGCCCGGCAGTACGGCATCGCACGGGACAACGAAGAACTGGAATTGGGAGTGCGCTGCATGGCCGCAGGCATTTATGACGACCAGAACAAACTGGTGGCGGGATTATCGATTTCAGCGCCGGCTGACCGGCTGGATGAGCATTGGCTGCCCAAACTGCAGGCGACAGCCAACGAGATTTCAGCGGCCCTGGGCTACAGGCCCAAATAATTTAAGTGAAAATAGTCTCTAGCCCATAACCAGCATGTACAAGCAGCTATCAATACGATAGCAGACAATGAGGGTTCTGTGGAGGCTGATGCCTTAAAGGCAAGCGTCTTGCCCGCGAATTAGCCGGCAAATTAGCCAGCGACCTGCTTCGCAGAAGCGCTGACATTGACCTTGTGCTCAGTCACCGGGTTGGACTCCACCCAGCGGCGAACGCGCTCGGCGTCACCCAGGCGGCTCAGCTTGCCGGCGGAATCCAGGAACACCATGATCAACTTGCGGCCCGCAATTTTGGTTTGCATGACCAGGCATTGACCAGCTTCAGAGATGTAGCCGGTTTTCTGCAAGCCGATGTCCCAGTCAGGATTTTTCACAAGGCGGTTGGTGTTGTTGTATTGCAGTGTTCGGCTGCCAACGGCGACCTGGTAGCCGGTGGAGGTGGAAAGCTCACGCAACATGGGGTCGCCATGCGCGGCATTGACCAGTGTGGCCAGGTCCTGCGCGCTCGACTGGTTGCGGCTTGAAAGGCCGGTAGGCTCCACGTAGCTCGTGTCGGTCATGCCCAGCATCTTGGCCTTGGCATTCATCAGGCTCACGAAGGTGCCCAAGCCGCCTGGATAGGTCCGACCCAAGGCGTGCGCCGCACGGTTTTCACTGGACATGAGCGCCAGGTGAAGCAACTCACCACGGGTCAGTGTCGTGCCGACTTTGAGACGTGAGCTGCTGCCCTTCTCGGTGTCCACGTCGTCTTGCGTCACAGTGATCAACTCGTCCATGGGCAGCTTGGCACCGCTGATGATCACGCCAGTCATCAGCTTGGTGAGCGATGCAATCGGCAGCACGGCATGGTCGTTCTTGCTGAACAGAACCTCACGCGTGTCCTGGTCAATCACCAGCGCCACGCTGGATTTCAGTTCCAGCGGATCCTGTGCGCTGTGCAGGCCAGCGATCTGGCCGAAGGAAGGCTTGGGTGGCACGGAAACACGGATGATGCTTTTACGTTGTTTTGCACCTGCAACAAAACGTACGCTCTTGCGCGTGGAAATAACTTTTTTGGAAACGCCCGCCTTCGAGGCGTGCTGCTTCTTGACGATGGTGTTTTTGCCCGACGCAGCATTCGCGGCGGGTATCGCAAAGGCGGCTGCCAGGGCCAGGAATCCAACGATTTTTAATGCACGATTGAAAATCAGATGAGACATGGTGGTATTGCCTGCGTGGATTGCAATGGATGGGATGGCTGGAGTGTATACAAATAGAAAAAGTCACGCAATATCAAAAACTTGCGTGACTTTCCTAAAAACACACTCACTTTTGGCCGAGTTCACAGCTCAGGAGCACCATTTGCAGCAACACACAACCCTAAGTCGTTGAATACAAAGGATTTTATTTTCGGGATTGTTACATTATCCCTGCGCGGCTACCCGGTCAGCTTTACTTTGGAGTTTGTTCAACGCGCTCAAATAAGCTTTCGCTGACGCCACCACGATGTCGGGGTCCGCCCCCACGCCGTTGACCACTCGCCCGCTGTTTTGCAGGCGCACCGTGACTTCTCCCTGGCTTTCTGTCGACCCGCTGATGGCGTTCACAGAGTAAAGCACCATCTCCGCACCGCTTTTGACGTGTGACTCGATGGCTTTGAGGGAGGCATCTACGGGCCCGTTGCCGTCTGACTCGCCTTTGACTTCCTTGCCGGCAACAGTGAACACCACGCTTGCCTGCGGGCGTTCACCGGTCTCGCTGTGCTGCGACAGGGACACAAAGCCGTATTGTTCGTTGTCATGCGACGCGCTTTCATCGCTTGCCAGCGCAAGGATGTCTTCGTCAAAAATATCGCTCTTGCGGTCGGCGAGTTCCTTGAACTTGGCAAACGCGTTATTGATGTCGGCTTCGCTTTCCATGGCGACGCCGAGCTCCAGCAAGCGCTGCTTGAAGGCGTTGCGTCCGCTCAACTTGCCCAGCACGATCTTGTTGGCGCTCCAGCCCACATCTTCGGCACGCATGATTTCATAAGTGTCACGCGCCTTGAGTACGCCGTCCTGGTGGATGCCGGAGGCATGCGCAAACGCGTTGGCGCCAACCACTGCCTTGTTGGGCTGCACTACGAAGCCAGTGGTCTGGCTCACCATACGGCTGGCCGCCAAAATGTGTTGCGTGTCGATGCCCAGGTCGAGGCCAAAGTAGTCCTTGCGGGTCTTCACGGCCATCACCACTTCTTCAAGCGAGCAGTTGCCGGCACGCTCACCCAGGCCGTTGATAGTGCATTCCACCTGACGTGCGCCGCCGATTTTCACGCCTGCCAGGGAGTTGGCCACGGCCATGCCCAGGTCGTTATGGCAGTGCACCGACCAGATGGCCTTGTCGCTGTTGGGAATACGTTCGCGCAGGTTTTTGATGAAGTTGCCGTAGAGCTCGGGAATGGCGTAACCCACGGTGTCAGGCACGTTGATGGTGGTAGCGCCCTCCTTGATCACGGCCTCCAGCACGCGGCATAAAAAGTCAGGGTCGGAGCGATAACCATCTTCGGGGCTGAACTCGATATCGCCCATGAGGTTCCTGGCAAAACGCACTGAGAGTTTGGCCTGCTCGAACACCTGGTCGGGCGTCATGCGCAGCTTCTTTTCCATGTGCAGGGCACTGGTCGCCAGGAACAGGTGCAAGCGCCCCGAGGCTGCCGGCTTCAGGGCTTCGGCGGCGCGGGAAATGTCTCTGTCGTTGGCTCGTGCCAGCGAACAGATAGTGGAGTCCCTGACGGCTTCGGCAATGGCCTTGACGCATTCGAAGTCACCGTTGGAGCTGGCGGCGAATCCGGCTTCAATCACGTCGACCTTCAGACGCTCCAGTTGCCTGGCGATCCGCAGCTTTTCATCCCTGGTCATGGAGGCGCCTGGGGACTGCTCGCCGTCGCGCAAGGTGGTGTCGAAAATGATGAGTTTGTCTGTCATGGGGGCTCCTGAAGAATTCTTAGCTGGACGAGGCCAAAGCGGCGCAACACGTATTTTCACCCGAAGCCCGGTGCATCTGTGCACGCTGCCATCCGGACAAGATGCCTTTTAACGACGCCGAGACGATATTCGCGTCCATGCCGACGCCGAACACCGTGTACCGTTCGTCGACGCGCAGCTCCAGATACGCCACGGCACGTGCACCGGCGCCCGACCCGAGAGCATGCTCGTGATAGTCCAGCACGCGCACAGTGGTGCCCAGCGCGGCATTCAAGCCGTTCACGAAAGCCTCGATCGGCCCGGCACCCTGCCCCGTAATTTGTTGCGTTGCACCGGCCATCTGGACCCGCGCCGTCAACGCCACGCCGCCAGCCGACACGGTTTGCTGTACCTGAGGCGCCGCAGTGCTGCCCAGGCCGTATTCCTCTTCGAACAGCTGCCACAAATCTTGCGCTGTCAGTTCCTTGCCCGCGTTGTCCATGACGGCTTGAACGGCCTGGCTGAATTCGATCTGCAGGCGGCGCGGTAATTCGAGGCCGTATTCGCTCTCCAGCAAATAGGCGATACCCCCCTTGCCCGACTGACTGTTAACGCGAATCACCGCCTCATAGCTACGCCCCAGGTCTTTGGGATCGATCGGCAGATAGGGGACGGCCCATGCGACATCCTCCTTTTGAACGGCGAAAGCCTTTTTGATGGCGTCCTGGTGAGTACCCGAGAAGGAGGTATAGACCAATTCACCGACATAAGGGTGGCGCGGGTGCACCGGCAGTTGGTTGCAATGCTCCACCGTGCGGCGAATCTCATCGATATTGGAGAAGTCGAGACTGGGCGTCACGCCCTGGGTGTAAAGGTTGAGCGCCACATTGACGATGTCAAGGTTGCCGGTACGCTCACCGTTGCCAAACAGGCAGCCTTCTACCCTCTGTGCGCCGGCCATTAACGCCAGTTCGGCCGCCGCCACGCCGGTACCGCGGTCATTGTGCGGATGTACCGACAACACCACAGCGTGCCGCCTTGCGATGTGCCGGTGCATCCATTCGATCATGTCGGCAAAAACGTTGGGCGTCGAATGCTCCACCGTGGTTGGCAGGTTGATGATGCAAGGATGATCGGCCGTGGGCTGCCAGACCTCGGTGACGGCATCGACCACGCGCCTGGAAAATTCCAATTCAGTGCCGGAAAAATGTTCAGGCGAATACTGGAAGGTCCACTGAGTGCCTGGTTGAGTGTGCGCCAAATCCCGAATCAGCCGCGCGTGGCTGGTGGCCAACTCCACGATCTGGTCTTTGTCCATACCCAGGACCACTTCCCGCATCAGGGGCGAAGTGGCGTTGTACAAATGCACGATCACCCGCCTGGCGCCCGTCACCGCTTCCATCGTGCGCCGTATCAAAGGTTCCTTGGCGGGCGTCATCACCTGGATCGTGACATCGTCGGGAATCATGTCGTTGTTGATCAGGTGGCGTACGAAATCGAACTCGACCTGGGACGCAGCCGGAAAACCGACCTCAATCTCCTTGAAACCAATCCGCAGCAATTGTCCGTACATCCGCAGCTTGCGCGCCATATCCATAGGCTCAATCAGCGCCTGATTGCCATCGCGCAAATCAGTACTAAGCCAGACGGGCGCTTGCGCCAGAACAGCATCGGGCCAGGTGCGGTCGCGCAAGGCAATGGGAGCGAAAGCGGGGTACTTGCTGGCAGGTTGCTTCAACATGGTTTTCCTCTCGAATCAAAAACCAGCAACCCCAAGAAAAAACGGCCCGTTGCTGGTGCAAACGGGCCGTTGAATCAGGTGTACGCGTGCGCTACCGTCTCCGCCCGTTGGCAGATAGCAGTAGTGCTAGCGAAATTC
>Ga0136846_1232756_pt1 | contig 12337 bp, 7 predicted proteins | sample HopSoiMetagenom2_FD_96841 | JGI IMG/M metagenome (GOLD analysis project Ga0136846, IMG submission 96841) | Grasslands soil microbial communities from Hopland, California, USA - 2 Assembly 2016 (version 4) | ecosystem: Environmental > Terrestrial > Soil > Grasslands | place: USA: Hopland...
CCTTGCGGACTCGCCGAGCGACCTCGATCCCATTAAGCGACGGAAGCCCGATGTCGAGCACAATCAAGTCCGGTTGCAGCTCTTCCGCTTTCTGAACTGCTTGTAGTCCGTCTGTGACCTCCCCGATGATCTGCAATTCCGCTCTCTTCCCAAGTGTCGAACAAAAGAATTTTCGAAAAGATTCCGAATCCTCCACCACAAGAATACGGACTGACGATGTTTCCAAGTAACCCCCTTAACAAACAGCTAAACTCGATCGTAGGAGTCTAGTTGCTCGTTGCATTTAGAATCACGGGGTTCCGCAATTCAGGTCGTTGCGCGAGCGCATGTACAAATGGTCAACAATTCTGGCTGGGGGACTAAGATGAAAGAAGTGCTCCAATACCTCCTCTCCTCGCCTTAGCACCCAGAGCCGCAATGAGACTTGCATTATGTTTTGAACGAGGGAAACATCCCATACCAAGGGAACTGGAGACCCACCCGTCAGAACTGACAGGTGCTCGAACATCGAAGGTGTGCTTACGGAAACGTCAAGAGGGAGCGCGGTGGCGGCCTCGATTCGCACCTCGATCCGTAGGCCTTCCATGTCCTACGATATCGCGGCGACCGCCTCCTTTGACCCATCCTGGCTTCGTGCTGGATCGTTGGAGACGAAATGCGCGTTGAATCATTGCCGAAATCGACTGGCCGGGGCGCACCTTTGCGGCGTGTGACACTAGACCATTAAGCGAAGGCGATTTCGCGGCCAGTCCGACGCTCGATTCATAGGCAACGAGAAATAGAAAATAGAAAAATGACCCCCGAGGAAATCAGCGTCCATGAAACAGCCAGTAGAATATAAAGTTGCTTGTTTTCGCTGCATTCGCGGAGGTTCGGGGTGCCATTCGTGCCTCCTGATTTGTTTATTTTGTATTCGGCTCTGGGTTCAATGCCACTCTCGGGGCAGCCAATGTTCGCGATAGGCTTAGGTGGCCAAGTGTTGCTTTGATTGTGGCTGGACGTTGCCAAACATGGCGAACGTTTCAAGCACTTGGAGCCAATTCTCTGTGCGCGCAAGACTTGTAAGTTAGTTTTACTACCGCGGGCCCGGTCTTTAAATTCCGTGAATGCAGTTTCTCGCGGAAACTAGTCACCTTGCGGTCCGTCGGTCAGTGCTTTTCTTCCCGAACTACCGTTAGCGGTCCAAGTAGACCGGACGGCAGAAGAGGCGAATTCGCCTTATAGGGCTTCACATCCGCAAAGGTGATCTTTGTCGCCCCAGGTTGCTCGTCACCGATCATGCGGTTTACCCAGGCATTCACGACCTTGATCGCGATCTGATTCGCGCCCGGCTTGAGAGCGGAGGTGGCGTCGATGCGATAAGGGCGATGCCAAACCTGTCCAAGTTGCTTTCCATTGACCGTCACTTCCGCGAGGTTTTTAACGTCTCCTAAATCAATCCAGAGCCGCGCTCCTTTCATGAACCAATCGGGCGATGCTTGCACCGTCTTCGTGTATGTTCCGATGCCGGAGAAGTATTTCACTCCTGGATCGTCGCTGCTGCTCCAGTCCGAGAGTTCGTTCAACGTAATCGACTCGGGAGCCCCGCGGCCTGCCTGAAAAGCTAAGCTCCACGGACCGCTGACGCTAGCGAGTTTCGTGCGGGTCATCTGAGGAAGACTGCGAGAATTAGTGGACGCGGCTTTGCAAAAGACCACAAACACGGTGCCCCACGGCTCAAGCTGAAGCGGCACTGTGGTGCGTCCTTCCACCACCTTGAATGAAACCGGTTCCGACGTGCCGGCCTCAGCTCGCCACAATGACGGTTCCTTGCCAGCGACCCTGAATGTGGCATCGATCGTCGTGTCGTGATCGCTTCGGTTATCGACGAAATAGATGTCGCCATTTGCCAGCTTGCGATGTACGAACTCTACCTTTGGGCTATCAACTTGTTTGGAATAGTCGAAGTCCGGCTTCAGGTTGAGCGCGCTGAAAACCTCGGCAAGGCTCTGGCCGGCATACACCCATCCCTTGCCCACTTTGTGCACACCACTCCCGTCCCCGAACAACCGGGATGAAAGCTTTTCGAATTCGTTTTGATCATCCGCCAGACTCGGGTCGTCGGCAGGCTTTGGGCCCGCGACGACGGCACCGTTCTCGACGAGTTGGGCGATCGCACGCAGCACCGGGAGTGACATATGGCGGCTGTATGGATCTAGCCCAAGCACTCGGTACTGCATACCGCTCTTGGTTGTGATCTGATCACCCGACATACTCAGCTCGTGGATCAATGCGTCTGCGTTTATGTAATCAAAGGCGTAGCCAGCCGGGATCTCTGGAGCTTTGTGTTGGAAAATGGCGGTGAGGTTCGAATCTTCTCCATAGAAATAGACAAGGTCCGCGCCAAAGTGCCCCTGCTGCAGCATGTAGCTCGACCGAGCCAGGTAATTGACCCACGGCGCAGCTTGGTCCGCCCACGTTTCATTGCGGTTGAACCACTGTCCAAATGGGCCAAGCGTCAATCCAGGAGCTTTCCCAATGAGCGGTTGGTGCGCTGATTCGTGAATCACAAAGCGGTTGATTCCGTTGAGCAATTCCTGATCAGCGGTTGCCTTTAGCGTGGCAGGAGACCATGCCCACGGCGCGGCTGCCGCTGTCAATGATTCCGCCGCGGCGATGTTTTGGCCATAGATGTGGGCTACCGAGGCGGATTCGCGATCATCGGCGTTGTAGCCGTACTGCGACTGATTCACTCCCGGCTTTTGCGTCCACATTGCGCTCATCGGCACTTCGTTCATCTTCTTCACTTCCATGCCGTCCGCGACGAATGCGCGCCCTGATTCGTGGGACTCTCCATAGTGGGCCATGCTACGTTCGTGAAGACTTTCTTCTAATTGGCCATAGTGCTCGGTAGCAATGAGGTCTGCGATGGTCTTGCGGAAGTCCCAAAGAAAACGATCGCTGTCTGCCGAGCTTTCAACGATGCGGCCGGCTAGAACAGGCAGCCACGGTGTCAGGTCGTACCCCCGCAGCCCTTTGAATTGCGCGAGGATGTTGTCGGTCCAGTTCTGCGAGCCCGCCTCCCAACTGTCGTTGATGACATAATGGATGCCTTTCTTTCCCATCTGCTCCGGCCCGACGGTGTCCTTGTAGCTGTCGAGGTACTTCTCGAAATAACTCTTTACGAAGCGACGATCGAGCTTGTCCACCTCAAGCCCGGTGGCCTCGGGCGTTGCCGGGTGGTTGGTAATTCCGAGTAACGAATAACCGAAGCGCAAGACCACCCACTTGCCCTCCGGCGGTGTCCAATCCAGCGTGCCATCGGGTCCCATCTTCGAGGTCAGGTCGATCACGTCCGATTTTCGGATTGCCAACGAGGCGTCGACCAGCGGGGTCGCATACTGATACAGATCGGGCTCGGGGACAAATGCCGCCTTCTCTTCAAAGTGGTTCACCCGCGGATCGGAGTGAAGAACCAACTCTGCGACTTCGTAAGACGTAGGTGCGGTGGGTGGGGGACCGAATGCCGAGAAGTCGATCCCCTCGGCCCAAGCGGGGATCGGTGGCGGTGGGGTGTGCTTGAACGTAACTCGGAAGTACTTTGCCGTCACCGGGTCAAATGAAATCGTGTGTTCAGGCGCCCTTCCCCCACTCAGGCTGACTACTTTGTGAAAGTTGTGCCCGTCGTTGCTGGATTCGAGCGCCTTCTCCGGAATCCCGCTGACAAATTCCTGAATGAATCCCGGATCTTTCGTCACGAACGTTATCGCACGAACTGTATGGGGTTCCGAATACTCGAATTGGATCCAGGACTCCGCAGCGGGGGTAGGGAAGGGCACTTGGGTAGTCTTTTCCAGATCTCCATCGCTCAACGCTGCGGGTTCCAAGCCTTCCCCGCTGGAGGTGGTTTGAACCTGTCCTACAGCTCGTGCGGATGTGCTTGGGGGGATTCGGAACGCGATGACAACAGCATCCGCATAAAACTCGGGCAGGTGGGGAGCTGGAGGCCCGAATTGTTCGCGAACGCCGAGGTTCTGAAAAGCACCGGTCGTGGTCGGAGGATGGGCCAGCTTACCGGTGAAACGAACTCCCCCGTCCAAAGTGGTCTCAGTCCAGACGTACTTCTTCATTCCCTGAGCCGGTGGCACCCAGGGGCCCCCCGTTTCGCTCCAACCTGGCGACCCTGCGATCGCCATTTCCATTCCGAGTTGGTCGCCAAGGCCGACGGCGTACTTGAAGGCATCCTTCCACTCTGGTGTCATGTACACGAGCCGCTTGTCAACAACCTGTGGCGTTTGCAGGGCGGCATCGAAATTCTGGAATCCCGCAATCCCTGACCGGTGCATCCATTCAAGATCGAGCTTGATGCCTTCTTGCGTGATGTTTCCATTCATCCAATGCCACCATACGCGCGGTCGCGCTGTACTCGGCGGCTGCTCGAACCCTTTCCTGAGTGCGTCCTCGGACGTTTGCGCGGCGCCAATTCCAATGATGCAGATCAGTGTCACTGTCACAACCGAGAACCGTCTCCACGTTCGTTTCATAGTTCGCACATCTCCAATGAAGGCGGTCAGCATAAGGGCAATCGAGACTCACAATCAACAGCCTGAGGGCCGAAGGCAGTTGTTGTGCATTACGAAATGCTTCACAATTTGGGCTCTCCTCGTCCGGTTTCAGACCTGCTGCATTTTTGATGTACAGGAAGAACCCGCATACCCCTTGATTCCCGACCCGAGGAACGCAAGAACTCGCCATACTTTTCGTATTCGTGCTTGCAAGTCAGGGCTTCGTCCCATGTCGCAGTGCGTGAGCGCCAGTCCGGCCACCCTGTTCTGCAATTTCACAGCGCGAAATAGCGAGCGGCAGTAGCTCACTCGTTGACATTCACTAATGCCGGGTGAAACTATCCGCCCCATGCGTGCCGGTGAAACAAAATTCCGAACATCTTCACCGAGAAGCCGTAGTTCGCTATCTCGGTTTTCAGTGCACAAAATACTCAATATGAAAATCAAGTTCTTTGCGATTGCGTCGCTTACTCTTCTGATAGCGGTAGTCACCACAGCATCAGCCCAGCTTCCGCCGGAAGCTCTGAAAGGACTCTGGAAGGCGCAATGGATAACCTCGCCTACGGCGCCCCAGAGGGATACTGTCGTCCTGCGCTTCCGGAAAGTGTTCGAGATGCCACAAAGACCGGAGCACTTCGTTGTTCATGTGAGCGCTGACACCCAATTCATCTTTTGCGTAAACCAGCACGAGATAGGGCGGGGACCTTCGCGAAGCGATCTGGCACATTGGAAGTACGAGACTTATGATCTCGCGAAATTTCTGCGCTCGGGGAAAAACGAGATTTCTGCCACTGTGTGGAATTTCGGCGTGGTGCCGCTAGCTCAGATTACCGATCGAACCGCATTCGTACTCCAAGGTGAGACAGCGAACGAAGCAGTTGCTAATACGGACGATAGCTGGGAGGTCGAAGAAGAAAAGGGCGTGCAAACTCTGCCGACGCCGCCTGAGACTCAACGGTCCTACTACGTGGCAGAACCAGCGGAGCGGATAGATGGTGCGGTACTCGATTGGTCGTGGAATGACGCAGCATCCTCACACGGGAAATGGGAAAAGCCATCGTCCATTGGAAATGCGTTGTTGCGAGGGGCGGTTCTGCAGAATAACAACTGGCAGTTGATGCCGGACCCGCTGCCTGCAATGCAAATGGAATTGATGCCTGTAGGACGAGTTGTGCGTGCTACGGGAATCGAGTCGCCAGCAAAGTTCCCGGGCTCGGCATTCGAAATACCGGCTCACTCCAAAGTCAGTCTATTGCTGGACCAAGCCCATTTGATTACCGCATACCCGGAATTGACAGTGACCGGCGGCGCGCATAGCACAATTCGCCTCACCTACGCCGAAGCTCTCTTCGACAGCAATGGGCTGAAGGGGAATCGAAACGAAATCGCCGACAAGCACATCGTGGGCATCTACGACGAGTTCTTGCCGGATGGGTCCCAGCCCCGCCGATTTGTGCCCTTGGCTTGGCGCACGTGGCGATATCTGCAACTCGACATCGACACCTCGGACCAGCCGCTTCGTCTGGAAGACCTTCGTTGTTGGTTTACCGCATTTCCGTTCGAAGAGCGCGCTCGCTTTTCATCCGACGACCCCTCCCTCATGCCAATCTGGCAGATTGGGTGGCGTACTGCTCGCCTCGATGCCCACGATACCTACATGGACACACCGTATTACGAGCGGATGCAGTATATCGGCGATACGCGAATCCAAGCTTTGATCTCGTATACGGTTGCCGGTGACGATCGCCTCGCCCGGCAAGCGATTCAGGCCTTCAATGATTCCCGTGTGCCTGATGGCCTTACCCGAAGCCGCTATCCCTCATCCGTAACGCAGATGATTCCAACGTTCTCGCTGTTGTGGATCGGAATGCTACATGATTTCTGGATGTATCGCGGGGACGACGAATTCGTTAAGGCACAACTCCCCGGCACGAGGACTGTCCTGGACTGGTTTCTTGAAAGGCAAAGGTCGGATGGACTCGTTGGGAACATTACATGGTGGCCATTTGTTGACTGGGGAAAGGATTTTGCGTTTGGTATGCCGCCCCAGGATGTGGACGGAGGATCTTCCCCTATTACGCTGCAGTACATTGAAGCGCTTCGCTACGGTGCGAAACTCGAGTCCGCCTTTGGGGACCCGGTTCGCGTACAACGCTATCGTGAAGCCGAGTCCAGGGCTGTAGCAGCAATCCGAAAACTGTGCTGGAACGACACCTATGGCTTAATCGCGGATACTCCATCCCAGAAACACTACAGCCAGCATGCCAACATTCTTGGCGTGTGGCTCGACGTAATCCCAGCCGAAAAGCAGAAAGATGTTCTCACGAAAATTCTTTCGACCACTGATCCGGGCTTTACGGCTTCGAGCCCAGTGCCAGATATGACGAACGCCACCTATTACTTCCGCTTCTATCTGGCGCGTGCTCTGAACCACGCAGGTCTGGGAGACCGGTATCCGGATCTGCTCAAGCCTTGGAAGGATATGGTTGCACTCGGGCTTACGACTTGGGCGGAGCAGCCAGAACCGACGAGGTCTGATTCGCATGCTTGGAGTGCTCATCCCAATTTCGACTTTCTCGCCATCGTGGCCGGAATTCGACCGAAGACGCCGGGTTTTTCCAGCGTCATGATTGAGCCGCATCTCGGTTCCTTACACAATGTGAGTGCAGTACTGCCAACGCCGAAGGGAATGATCGAACTGAAGTTGACTTCGAATGCCAAGGGTCTGCACGCCGAAGTTGATCTTCCGCCGAATGTATCCGGGGATTTCGTTTGGAAGGGCAAGACTACGGCTATGCATCCGGGCAATCAAGAACTTCACCTGCCTTGACAGCTTGCGACAAAGGTTGGATATGGATCATTCCCCCTGGACTGTTTCTTTTTGCGCTTCGGTTATGAGCTTAGAGCGTCCCACATGGCGCGTTCCTGGTGGAACGGATCATCTTCGACCTTGCATTGTGCATCAATCATCATGGTCGAACGCTTCGGTAGGGTGTAGGCCGGCCACGACGGTTGGCCTTTGGCGCCGGGGTGGCCGGTCCTTGCGAAAGTGGTCCACATTTCGCTCATGTTCAACGCTGTTCTTCGTCGATCAGCGTCCGTGCCGATCAGCCCTGGGCGCGATGGATTGTTCGGATCCTTCGGTGCTTCGAGGTCGACATTGTCGAACTTGTACCAGATCTCTGTAGCATGAGCAGCCCCAAGTTGATGGTTCGTCCCAGGAACAACCAGGTTGGAGCTGTGCGTGAACATATACATATAAACCGGAGCTGCATTCTGCGAGAATTTCTTCTCCGCAATCTCAAGCGAGCCAAGCCACATGGCACGCGCTGTGGTGATAGCAACGTAGAGATCCGCGGGCGAGGCAGTGGGGCGGCTTTTACGATACGTGGCGAGTATCTTCTCTGCATTCGGACCCAATTCAGTTGTTAAGCGTGTCTGCAAGCGCTCGTCGGTGAGGGTGAATGCATCCGTGTCCTTGCGTTCGAGCAAAAAGAAGGCCATCTCGTCCTTGTTCGTTCCCACGATCAGGGGCTTGTCTCGCGAGATTGCAGGAGCAGTGGGATCAAAAGGATGATGCGGAAGGTAAGTCCCGTCCACCACGGGAATGAATCCACCTGGCTGCGAAACGACCATACCTTGTCGTCCTCCGCTCAGGCTCAGTCCCCCGGGTCTTTTCTGCGCGATAGCACCTTGAACTTCGACCAGTTTCTCTGCTGGAACCTCTCTCAGCTTGAGAACGTCGTTTTCGGACAATCCCAGTTCATCCAAAACCATCTTTGTCGTTTTCGTGGCAACATCTCGCGGCGACATGTGAACGCCAGGTCCGCTTTCAATCGACGCCTTGTTGAAGCAGTCCTTCGCTGTGGGTAAGGCGTAGATGCAGGCAGTCTTCGCACCTCCACCAGACTCACCAAACACCATTACATTGCGCGGATCTCCACCAAAAGCCTCGATATTCTCATTAACCCATTTGAGCGCAGCCTCAATGTCCAGAATCCCCTGGTTACCGGAAGTGGCATATTCCTCCCCCGCGATATCTGCCAGGAACAGATATCCCAGCAGTCCTAAGCGGTGGTTACTTGCTACCACCACAACGTCATATTTGCGCGCAATGTTGCTGCCGTCCTGGTACCACGTGCTCCCCGATCCCACGACGAAACCACCACCGTGGTTGTAAAACATCACGGGACGACGCCGGTGATCCACAGCTGGTGTCCAAATATTCAGAACGAGACAATCCTCAGAAGGGAAGGGCTCTTCCTTGCCGAAGGAGGGCTTGCTGGGTTGAAAGGAGGGAGGTCCAGGTGTGAAGGCATCGCGAATTCCAGTCCACGGCTTAAGTGGGGGTGGTGCCTTGAATCGATTCTCGCCGGCAACCGAACCCGCGTAGGGAACGCCTTTGAAGGTAATCAGGTCTCGCTGCCGTGTACCTCGCAGACGCCCATAAGCCGTCTCTACTTCAACCGTTTCGGTCGCCGCTGGTCGCCCCCTGACCAGCTCAGTCGAACCGAGCACTGAACGACCAGCGATCGCCGCCAACGCCATTGAGCTATTGGTCAGGAACCTGCGCCGGTCAAGAAGCGGGTAATCTCGATCGCTAGGCATGTTATCCCTCCAATGCTGTGATCCGCATGTTGCCCGTGTGGTGATTCGATTGCCGAGAGACAAAACTACTTCGCAGCCGCGGTTGCCTGGACGAGTTCCGCATCAATGGTCAACTTAATCTCGTTGCCTACCACACCTTGAGAACCGGTCATTCCGAAATCGGTTCGATCGAGAGTTCCGCTTGCAGAGATGCCCATGTGCAGGTGCCCTCGCCCATCATTGATAGGTTTCGTCGGGCCTTCTACATCGAGAATGATGGGTTTAGTGACTCCCCTGATTGTGAGGTCACCAGTAATCTTCAACTTGTCAGCAGCAACGGACTCAAACTTCGTGGAGCGAAACGTCATGCTCGGGTACTTCTGAACATCAAAGAAATGGTCGCTGCGCAGATCGTTATCTCGCATTTCGACCCGTGTATCAACGGACGCCGTCTAAATCGTTACCTCAACGGAGTCGTTCTTGGCATCTGCAGGATCATAGTGCGTAGTGCCGCTCAGTTTCGTGAACGTCCCCCGTACAGTCGAAATTCCCATATGCCGAACCGCAAACTGCGCCGATGAATGCGCCGGGTCCAATTGCCAGACATTCGATTGGGCTACCGCAGTCGTGGCGAATGTTAGTGAGACTACCGCAACGATAAATATCGTTTTCAAGTTGGCTCCTTAAGGGGTTTGATATTTAGTGCGTGACGAGCGCTGCCCCAGGCAAGCGACTGGTCCCTTCCTTGTTCTTGCGGAAAGCAGCTTCGAGATTGCGCCGAGAAATCCGGGAATGTTCTCGTGCAAGCGCTTCTGCGCGTGATCCCTCACGATTCTCAATGGCTTCTACGATCGCGCGATGTTGCTCCGCTGCGATGTGCGCCGTGCTCTCTTCGTAATCAGCGGGACTGAATACCAGGGCTTCGGGGGCGGCGAATGGAATCTTGCAGGCGTGCTCCAGTTCACGAAAAAGAGACGGACTTTTGGCCAGGCACCACACTTCGCGGTGAAAGGTTCGATTCAGGTCCAGGAATCGGGCGAATGCTTCCGGCGTTATCGGGTTATCGAGAATAACTCTCGGAAGGAGTCGCTTCACTCGTCCAAGTTCTTCCATGCGTTCGAGTCGCTCGGCTGCAAATCTGGCCGCCGTGCCTTCCAAAACTCCGCGAATCTCGATCGCGTCACAAATGTCCACCGTGCTGAAGGAACGAACGCGAAACCCACCTGTCGGAATCGGATCGAGCAGCCCCTCATTGGCCAGCCGTTCGAGCGCAATCCGAATCGGAGTGCGCGAGGCTTGCAGCAGTGAGACTAGGCCCAGTTCGGTCAGGCGCTCGCCCGCAGAGAATTCCCCCTTCAATATCCGCTCCCGCAGAGTGAGCACGAGGCGTTCTGTATGAGTATTCGAATTGGAAGCTGAAACAGGAGAGGCTGACATTGCATGCAAGTCTACAATTGCTTGCTCTATAAATCAATTACTTAGCTTCATTAACCGGAGTAATCACCCTAAGATTGCATGCAATAGGAGGACATTTTTGGTCTCGATGAGCTCAATGTGCACCACCGGCGTAGTTCCCGTAGCCCACGACCACCGTGGAGGCCACCAAAACTAATAAGCTCAAGGCCACAAGCAGCTTCGTCCTGCTTCCGGCTCCATTCCATTCTTTCAGCGCGATACCCCATAAAGTGCTGAAGATGATGATGCTTGCCATGTGCAGGGTCCAACTGGAGAATTTGAAGAGCCCCATTTGCGTTTCGCCCATCGTGTAGAAGAAGAACTGCATATACCACGTTGTTCCAGCCAAAGCCGAGAACAAGTAGTTGGGAAGCATTGGGGCTCTCAGCGCAGCTTTCTCCTGAACTACCACTGCAACCGCCATTTCTTCTGCCGGTGCGTCTGTCACAGCTTCGAGAATGTGTTCTTGGTGACGCTTCGGAATCTCGCCGCGAAGCTGTGATTGGAAATACTGGTGGCCCGTGTGATTTCGCACGTTCAGAATGACGCACCAGATGAAATTGGTCGTAAACCCGCCTGCAAGCACCACCACCAACACTGGAAGGCCTTGCCACAGTTCCGCAGTGCCGTGCCGCAGAGTAATGGCTTTGATCGGATCTCCTGCTGCCAATCCATAGGCAAAGCAAGCGCTCATGACTCCGGAAAAGGTTGCGACAAGCAGGCCTTTTTTCAAATCGAATTCTTTGATCGATGCGCGTTTCTGCTGGTCTGACATCTCGCGCTCTTTCGAAACCCCGGCGGCGCCTGCGACAGCGATCCCAACCAGACAAATGGCAACTCCGCCTAGAATGATGAGTCCAGAACGTGTTCCCAGGACTTGGCTGGCGAACTCCCCTCGAAAGATCGGAGGCATCAGGGTGCCAAAGGCAGCCGTGTAACCGAGAGCTACAGCCATGCCCAGAGACATTCCCAGATAACGCATGGTCAACCCGAAGGTGAGGCCTCCAAATCCCCAAAGCACGCCAAAGGTATAGGCCCAAAACAGTGCGCTGTCCGGCGCCTCATGAAGTACCTGAGTAAGATCCCGGGTCATTGTCAGCGCCAATAGCCAAGGCGCGATGATCCAGCTAAAAAAGCCGCCAACCAGCCAATAGGTTTCCCACGCCCAGTTTTTAACTCCGCGATAAGGGACATAGAAGCTGGCGGAAGCGAGTCCGCCAAGCCAGTGAAACAATACCCCCAACGCTGGATTAGGATTCATTCGTCTCCTCGAATCTCAGCTACAAGTGGAATACTTCTTCTAACGGTCGCATCGCGCGATCGGGTAATGATCCGTCGGGCTGAAGGAAAAAGTCGCCCATCTCCCGTTGCCATCGCTCATTGACCTCTCGGCCTGTCATACCAGACCTGGCGCGGTCAAAATCTTCCGTTTCCAGGTATCCCACCAGGAGTCCATCGTCACGCAAGAATAGGGAATAGTTGCCCCAGCCGGTTTCACGCAGCGCGCTTACCATTTCCGGCCAGACGTGGCGATGGCGTTCTTTGTACTCGTCGAGGCGCTCCGGCTTAACCTGCAAGACAAAGCAGATGCGTTGCATTGATCTCTCCTTAACGCAGGTAGGCTTCGGACAACCCACCGTCCACAGGGATTACATGCCCCGTGGTCTTGGCGCTCTGCTCTCCGGCCAGCCACACGATTGCAGCTGCACAGTCCTGCGGCAGAATCGGACGCTTGGTTAAAGTGCGCTGAG
>Ga0136846_1207902_pt1 | contig 12336 bp, 13 predicted proteins | sample HopSoiMetagenom2_FD_96841 | JGI IMG/M metagenome (GOLD analysis project Ga0136846, IMG submission 96841) | Grasslands soil microbial communities from Hopland, California, USA - 2 Assembly 2016 (version 4) | ecosystem: Environmental > Terrestrial > Soil > Grasslands | place: USA: Hopland...
AGCCTGTCATTGCGCTCCAACGCGCTCGTCTCGCTGATGCGTCTCGACGTCCCGACGACATTGTATCCCTTATCGAGGAAGGTCTTCACGAGGCCGGCGCCAATCCCTTGGGATGCGCCGGTGATCACCACTGTCTTGTGCAGGCTCATTTCCGCCTCCGTTCTGGCGACGCGTTAGCGTTCCGCCGCCAAATGGCGAGCGTCGCCCTGGTCTTCGAGTGATGCGTGGGCCGGCCATTGACCGGGAGCTTGTCCGACGGTCGCGCCGTCTTCCGCTCTGCCGAGACCATCGCGCCGAAAAACGAGCAGCGATATTGTACCAAGGTGTCTCCGATACCTTCGGATCGGGTCGTTGCGCCAGCACACTAAGGTCCAATAGACGTGGAGGGTGGCCGGACGTATCAGCATTGCAACGTCAAGCACGATAAGGAGTTCACATGACCCGCTGGCCGGATTGTCGAATTCTCGACCTGTTCGGAATCGAACTTCCCATCATCCAGGCGCCGATGGCCGGCGCGACGACGGTCGACATGGTCGTCGCCTCGGCCAAGGCCGGCGGTCTGGGTTCTCTTCCAAGCGCACAGTTAAACGCCGAGGGACTGCGCCAGGCCTTGACCGAAATTCGGACCGCGACAAAATCTCCGGTCAACGTTAACTTCTTCTCGCATGTTCCACCACCGGGCGACCCGGCTGCCCAGATGCGATGGAGAGCTTTGCTTGCGCCCTATTTTGTAGAGGTAGGACTCGACCCCGCCGCGCCGATCGCGGCGGCAGGGCGCGCACCTTTCGACTCTTCGTTTTGCACGGTGGTGGAGGAGTTGAAGCCCGAGGTCGTGAGCTTTCATTTCGGGCTACCCGAAAAGGCACTGGTCCATCGAGTGAAGGCGACAGGCGCAAGGATCATATCATCCGCGACGACCGTGGCCGAAGCCGTCTGGCTCGAAGCAAACGGTGTCGACGCAGTCATCGCCATGGGTTTCGAAGCCGGTGGACATCGTGGAAACTTTTTGACTCAGGAGATGACAACGCAGGTCGGAACAATGGCGCTCGTTCCCCAGGTGGTCGACGCGGTGCGGGTTCCTGTCATCGCGGCCGGCGGCATCGCCGACGGGCGAGGGGTGGCCGCCGCCCTGATGCTCGGCGCTTCCGCCGTCCAGGTTGGAACGGCATACTTGTTTTGCCCGGAGGCGAAGATTCCCGCAGTTCAGGCCGAGGCGCTAGCTTCTGCACGGGACGATAGCACTGCGATAACGAATGTTTTCACCGGCCATCCGGCGAGGGGCGTCGTGAACCGTCTGATGCGCGAGCTAGGACCGATTTCGGAAAGCGTGCCGGCATTTCCAACTGCCGGAGGAGCTCTCGTTCCCATCAGAGCGATGGCCGAGGCGGAGTCGCGAAACGATTTCACGAACCTCTGGTCGGGTCAGGCCGCCAGTCTCGCCTTGAGGGTTGGGGCCGAGGAACTGACGCGAAAGCTCTATCAATCGGCCTTGGACGTCATCGCACGCCGCAGCGCCACGTAACGGCATCTTCGCCGATCGTTGCGGATTGCGGCGGACAGCCTGTCGCCGGCCAACCGTTCACTGAGACGTCGGCCACCACTATGTGGAGGCTCGATGGCGCGCGCCTCTCTCAGGGTGTCGACATATTTTCCAACTAAACGAAGGACAGCGTGATGTCTAAACACAGCCCTAGTCCCTATGTGGTCGTGCTCGCAGGATCAGCGTCGCTCGCCATCGCCATGGGCGTCGGTCGGTTCGCCTTCACTCCGATCCTGCCGATGATGCTGCACGACAGCGTGCTCGACCTTTCGCGAGCCGGAGAACTCGCCACCGCAAACTACGTCGGCTACTTGGTCGGTGCTGTGACTGCGATGGCAGTACCCAGAAGGTGGGACCATACCTTCGTCATCCGCCTGACACTGGTTTCCACAATCCTGCTCACGGCTCTCATGTCTGCACCCTATGCCGAGGCCTGGGTCGCTCTTCGGTTCCTGGCGGGGGTGGCTTCCGCGGTCGGATTCGTCTTCACCTCCGGGTGGTGTCTTGCTCAGCTTTCGGGAACCGGCAGCTCGATCGGAAGCGCCATATTCACAGGGCCCGGCGCGGGCATCGCAGTATCCGGACTGACCGCCAGCGGAATGACCGTGCTCGGGCTGTGCGGCAGCACGGCCTGGCTGGTATTCGCGGCGATCTCCGCCATCATCAGCGGGATTATCTGGAAAACCTTCGGGAAGAGCTCGAAACCGTCCGACGCCTATTCGGTCGGTGCACCGACAAGCGCCTCCGGCAAGGTGCCGAAATCGGAAATGCCTTTGTTCGCGATCGCCTACGGGCTGGCGGGCTTCGGCTACATCGTCACGGCAACGTATCTCCCGGTGATCGCGAAGAACAGCATCCCTGGCTCGCCTCTCCTCACGGTCTTCTGGCCACTTCTCGGACTGGCGGCTGTCGTCGGATCGCTGCTGGCGGCACGCGTGAAGCACGGCGCCGACGTAAGGCTTCATCTTACCGGCGCGTACTTAGTGCAGGCGGTGGGAGTTGCACTGTCAGTCGTATGGCACGACGCTTTCGGTCTTGCCATTAGCAGCATCCTCGTCGGCCTGCCGTTCACCGCGATCAGCTTCTTCGCGATGAATGAAGTAAGACTGATCAGATCGAGCCACCACTCTCGCTACATGGGGCTGCTGACGGCGGTGTTCGCCATCGGGCAGATCCTGGGGCCGCCGACTGTCGGAGCGATCATGGGTCGCGTGGCCGACGTCGATGCGGGGTTCGATCTTGCTCTCGCCGCTGCCAGTATCGCACTGGTGGTGGGCGCAGCGATATACGTGCTCATGATCCTGCTTTTTCCGGGCGAGCGGAGCGCCAGAAGGGTAGGACGACCGGCCGGTCAAACTTGAAGGGTCACGCGCCTCGATCTTCCGCGATGCGATCGCCTGCATCTGCAAAGATACCGACGACACTATCGTACAATAGAAGCCCTGGTCTCTCTTCAGCATGCTGCCGGGGGTGAAGACGGGCCGTATCAGGTCTGGCCAGCCCGACGAGGGTTACATGCTCTCGCAACGTTAAATCAGGCAGCCTTCGAGCAACGTACGAGGAGAATACCAATGAACCGGCATCTCACAGAAGTGAACGGCGGCGAGAGAAAGCGAGGCGATGGAAGCTCCCTGGATGCGTTGATCGAATTCTACCGGGCCTTCAACGCTGGCGATCTGGCGGGGTTGGAAGAGGTCTGGCTCGGCGGTTCGGAGCCCAGCATGGACAACCCTATCGGTGGCATCCGCCGCGGATGGGACCAGATCGTCGACGGGTATTCGAAACTCTTCAAAGGTCAGGCGAAGGTTCACGTGACCTTCCACGACTTCACGAGCCAGGGCGCCGACGACTGGCATCTGTTCGTCGGTCGCGAACGCGGTGTGTGCAGGACGGCAAAGGAGACGCTCGACGTCGCCTTCCGGACAACCCGGTGGTTCGTGCGCAGAGACGGCGGCTGGCGACAGCTACACCATCACGGGTCGGTCGAGGATCCGAAAATGCTGGCTGACTACCAAAGATTGATCTTCGGATAAAGAGAATGGGCGTCGGCCGCTGCCGGCGCCCACAGCAGAGGTGCTCCCGCTAGTTGCGAAGTTCACGCCGCACCAAAGGCGCAACGTCGGTTCCCAGCAGTTCGATCGAACGTCGCATCGCTTTCGCTTCGAGGGCGGCGGTGCTCATCTGGAAGGTGATGCGAGAGATCCCTCCTAACGACCTGTTAACATGCGATATCTTCGCAGCCACAGTTTGCGGGCTGCCGACCAGAAACGCGCCATCCGGCCCGCACATATGCTCGAACTGAGCTTGCGTCGGTGGCGGCCAGCCGCGCTCCCTTCCGGCGTCTGTGAACATCTGGAACCAGCCGGGGAAGAACGCTTCCTTGGCAGCGTTGTCGGTGTCCCCAACAAAGCCAAGAGCGTGCACGCCGATCCTCTGGTTCTTTGCCGGATGACCGGCGGCAAGCCATGCGCGACGATAGAGTTCGACCAACGGCAGGAAACGCTCGAAACTTCCGCCGATGATGGCGACCATCAGTGGCAGACCGAGCGTTCCGGCGCGGACGAAGGATTCGGGCGTCCCGCCGACGCCCAGCCAGATGGGCAAGACCGGCTGGTGCGGGCGCGGAAAAACACCCTCGCCATTGATCGCAGGGCGAAAACGGCCCGTCCACTTAATGTTGGACTGCGCTCTGACCTTCAGCAACAGGTCCAGCTTCTCCGCAAAGAGCGCATCGTAGTCCCGCAGGTCGAATCCGAACAATGGGTAGGCCTCCACGGAGGAGCCGCGACCAACCACGATTTCCGCGCGTCCGCGGGAAATCAGATCCAGTGTGGCGAACTCCTGGAAGAGCCGCACGGGGTCGGCGGCGCTCAGGACGGCGACGGCGCTCGTCAGCCTGATCGACTTCGTGCGCGCGGCAGCAGCGGCAAGGATCACCGCGGGCGCGGAATCAAGCGCGTTCTCTCGGTGATGTTCACCCATTCCGAAGACATCGAGTCCGACTTGATCCGCCAACTCGACTTCGGCCAGCACGCTCTCAATGCGATCGAGGGCCGACTGAAACCGACCTGTAGCCGGGTCGGTCAGGAGCATTGCAAAACTATCGATACCGATTTCCAATGATCAATCCTTTTGAGGCGACGAAAGCAAAGGCGCCTGCGTAGTCGAGCGACGCTGACGAGAACACGCCACCCATCACACGGCTGGCGAGCGCGGCGCCAGCCTGTTTTTTATGATGGATATCATCGAAATATTCGATAATCGTGCAGCGGCGACAGAGCGTTGGTTGACCATTCCTGATCTTTCACGCCCAGGAATCGACATCCCCTACCGCCTTGGCGAAGGTCTCGGGGGCTTCCTGCGGGAGGTTGTGGCCAACTCCGCCAGTTAACAGACGGTGTTCGTACTTCCCTTTGAACTTCCCGGCGTAGGCCTTCGGATCCGGATGGGGGGCTCCGTTTGCGTCACCTTCCATCGTGATCGTGGGAACGTGGATTTCGGGAGCGGAAGCGAGCTTGGTTTCGAACTCGTCGAACCGCGTCTCGCCTTCCGTCAGACCAAGCCGCCAGCGATAGTTATCGACGACGATCGCGACGTGGTCGGGATTGGCAAACGCTGCGGCGCTCCGTTCGAACGTCGGGTCGTCGAACTTCCAACGCGGGGAGGCGAGCTGCCAGATCAGCTTGGCGAAGTCGTTCGTGTATTTTTCATAGCCGTCGCGGCCGCGGTCCGTCGCGAAGTAGAACTGGTACCACCACTGAAGCTCCGCAGAGGGCGGCAAGGGCGCCTTTCCAGCAGTCTGGTTTCCGATCAAATAGCCGCTGACGGACACAAGGCCTTTGCATCGTTCCGGCCACAGCGCGGCGACGATGTCGGCGGTGCGCGCACCCCAGTCGAACCCCGCCAGGGTGGCCTCGTCGATCTTCAGAGCATCCATCAGCTTGACAGCGTCGACGGCAAGAGCCGATTGCTGGCCGTTGCGCAAGGTGCTGTCGGACAGGAACGTCGTGCTGCCGTATCCGCGCAGATGCGGTACGATCACGCGATGACCCTGGTCGGCCAGCAACGGGGCCACCTCGGCAAAGGCGTTGATGTCGTAGGGCCAGCCATGAAAAAGGATGACTGGTGACCCATTGCGGGGACCTAGGTCGGCGTATCCGACATTGAGGTCTCCGGCGTCGATGCGTCCGTCGGCGACCAGACCATGGCTGTTCTGGCGAACGGCTTTTTCCCTCTGATCCGCCCCCGCGGTGCGTCCTGCGAGGATTCCGGCGACCGTCAGCCCAAGAGCGACCCCGCCGAGGGACCGACGTGTGAGGTTTCCAGTTTCAAGATTGGGCATGACTGCTTCTCCGGTCATAGACGATGAATGGCTGCCGCTCGAGATCCTCGAGAGTGGCGTTGGCCAGCGAAGTTTGAGACTGGCGGGTCGGATCCGCTAGTGGACTAAGGTGTCGGGCATACGAAGGTATCGTCGATACCTAGGTGCAACAGCCACGGTTTACGGTTCGACATATTGATTTCCTGACCGCGGTGGTGTGCCGACAACGCTTCAGGAGATGACGATGCGTTACAGAGACGACGAGCCGAAGGGCACCATTTTTCCCGGCGTGGTACTCCTTCTCGCGATGGCAGGTCTTGTCGGCGCGTTGGTTTCGATGAGGCAATCGACGGCACCGGTCCGGGTCTGGGTGCCCGTTCAGTCGACGGGCTCCCCCGCAGGGAAGTCTACGGCGACCTGCTCCCCCGCTTGGGCGGTCTGCAATTCGAGGGACTCGATTTGATATCCTGAACCAAAGGCAAAACCGATGAAGCGGCAGGTTGACATGTGCGGGGCGCTACTGTGGCCGGAGGATGTAGCGATGATACGCGGCCTGGTCAGGGAGTACTGTGAAAGCCGACGATGCGAGACACAAGGCGCCGAAGCCGAGGACACGGCCAGGCGCCTCCTACGGTGGTTCCAGAGTGGAGTAACAGATAGGGAAAACCTTCGTCGCCTTCTCCCGCCGATCTGAGTGTCCGGACGCGAACGCCCATCGCCCCGCGTCGTATGAGGGTGTCGCGCGCGGCAAGGACGTCGGACACCACGAAATGCATGCCTCGAGCGGAACTGGGCGCCGCAGTGGTGATGTCCTGGCCGAACAATACAGTGCTTCCGGAGCCGGGCGGGGTTAACTGGAGGATGCGATAGTCGTAGGGCGTGGCGCGGTCCATGTCCGCCGCCAGCCAGGCTTTCATAGAGCTTTCTGGCACGATCCCGGCGGCGGCCTGATGCTACCGAGGGGGGTCAGAACCGATATCGTCCGACGGAACGCCCGAAACCTCGCGTCCGTCCTCGCCTACGATCGGAAATCTTAGGCGAGCGCCGATCGATACGAGCGACAAGACATTATCCCGAAAAACGGTGGAGTGAATACCGCTTCTCAGTAATTCTCCCGATGATCGTGAGCGCTTAAATCCATTGCACCGACGCCGAGGGCGTAGGGCGGCCCGAACAAGGACCGCTGCAATTGAAAGGATGTAATATCATGAGCAATCAGCAGAAGGTCGCCATCATCACCGGTGCGTCTCAGGGCATCGGCGCGGGTCTGGTCCGCGCCTATCGTGAGCGGAACTATCGCGTCGTCGCCACCTCGCGTTCGATCAAACAGGGGTCGGACGACGGCGTGCATGCCGTGGCGGGCGACATCTCCAATTCCGAGACCGCAGAGCGCGTCGTCCGCGAGGCGATTCAACGCTTCGGCCGGATCGACACGTTGGTCAACAACGCGGGCGTATTCACCGCAAAGCCCTTCGTCGACTTCACGCAGGAAGACTACGACCTGAACTTCGGCGTGAACGTTTCGGGCTTCTTCCACATCACGCAGCGGGCTGCGAGGGAAATGCTCAAGCAAGGTTCCGGACACATCGTCAGCATCACGACGAGCCTCGTAGACCAGCCGGTGTCGAGCGTTCCCACGGCTCTCGCTTCGCTCACCAAGGGCGGTCTGAACGCCGTCACGAAGGAACTGGCCATCGAGTTCGCCAAGACGGGCGTCCGCGTCAACGCCGTGTCTCCTGGCGTCATCAAGACCCCGATGCACGCTCCCGAGACTCACGAGTTCCTGTCCGCTCTGCATCCGGTCGGGCACATGGGCGAGATCAGCGACATCGTCGACGCCGTGATCTACCTAGAGAGCGCAAGCTTCGTCACGGGAGAGATCCTACACGTCGACGGTGGCCAGAACGCCGGCCGCTAGTAGGCCTCAAACAGGACGCGGGCTCGTGGCGTGGCTACGCCGCGCGCCCTGCAAGCGAGTGAAAGGAAAGACAATGGAACTTGTACTGGCCGCAGATCCCATGTGCTCGTGGTGTTATGGATTCGGCAAGCAGATGGAGCTGCTGCTTGAGCGGCGTCCGGACGCCTCGTTGAAGATCGTCCTCGGTGGGCTCCGGGCGGGCGCGACGGACATTCTTGACGACGCGGGCAAGCAGTTCAGACTACATCATTGGGCGAAGGTCGAGGAAGCCAGCGGCGTATCGTTCAACCGAGAAGGCCTGCTTGCAAGAACTGGCTTCGTCTATGACACCGAGCCCGTATGCCGTGGGGTCGTGACCGCCCGGATTCTTTATCCGGAAGCGGATCTTCTGAAGGTCTTCCGCGCATTCCAACACGCCTTCTACGTCGATGCGCTCGATACTACGAACGGCCTGGTCTTGGCGGAAGTCGGATCCCGTGCTCTTGAGGAAGTTGGTCATCCCGTCAGCGTTGACGAATTTCTCGAGACCTACAAGAAGCGGAGCACCGTCGATGAGGCCGCGACAGACTTCGCGACGTCTCGTCTCATGGGCGTTTCGAGCTTCCCCACGCTGTTCCTTAAGAAGGGTGGAACTCTTCGAAGGGTCGGCGCTGGATATGCGCATGTCGATGAACTTGAGAAGCACCTTGCGGCAATGGCCGCCTAGCAGATCGATCCAGATCTTGAACGAGGAGACTACGAAATGCCCATAGTGACCGTACAGGTAACCCGTGAAGGCACGGCACCTGATCGCAGCTCGGTTACCGCCGAAGAGAAAGCCGCAATCATCGCCGGCGTCAGCAAGGTCATGCTCGACGTCCTCAACAAGCCGCTGGAATCGACTTACGTGGTGATCGAGGAGATCGACCTGGACAACTGGGGCTGGGGCGGCCTTCCAACAGTTCAGTATCGGAAGAAGAAGGCTGAGGGAAAAGCATGACCTCAGGTTAATCCACGAAACCTGCTGGCCTCAGGTGACCACCTGCGGCTTGTGCGTGCGCCAGGCATCGCGTGGTGTGAGAACACCGTTTGGCCGGGGTGGTAATCCTATCGAACTGGAACTTATTGGGGTGGGCTCTGAAGTGGTATCGAAAACGAGACGGTCGCGCCCGGCCCGTCGTTCGGTTCTGCCCACATTATCCCACCGTGGTTTTCGATGATCGAGCGGCTGATAGCGAGACCGATTCCCATGCCGTCCTGCTTTGTGGTGAAGAAAGCTTCGAACATCTGGTCAGCATTCTCCAGCGGAAATCCTATGCCCACATCGGTAATCGACAAGACTGCCGATTCTTCAATGTCCACGTGCGTGCTCACGGTCAGGATTCTTGGTCGCCTTTCGATATCGCCCATTGCGTCCCTCGCGTTCAACAGCATGTTTAGGATGACTTGTTGCAACTGGACGCGATCCCCCATGATCAGAAGTGCTTTGGGCTCTAGTTGAGCGGTCACACTGATCGATTTCTGATGCATATCTCTTGCAGACAAAATGATGACCTCGCGGGCAAGGTCGTTTAGGTCGGTATACTCCATTGTAGATGGCTGGCGCGCGAACATTGCCCGGAGCCGCTTGATTATCTCCGTAGCGCGCATTGTATCGCGAATGGTCCTTCGCGCCGTTTCGGAGGCGGCTTGGATATTGGGGGGGCTGAGGGCCAGCAGGCGCAGACATGCATTGGCATTAGTTAGAATCCCAGCCAATGGCTGGCTGACCTCATGTGCGATCGATGCTGTTAGCGCGCTCATCGTCATGACGCGGGAGACGTAGGCCAAGTCTTCGCGGGCTTTGACTAGAGCTTCCTCTCCGCGCTGAAGTGCTTCCTGTGCGTTTTTGAAATCAGTAATGTCCTGAACGGTCCCCACCAAAACCGGACTATCACCGACGTGATAGGAAATCTTTGCCAACCCTCTTAGGAATTTGAGAGCGGCGTGTGAAGTCACGATCCTGAATGTGACGTCAATGCTTTGCCCAGAAAGCGCGCGCTGTAATTCTCTGTTGAACTTTTCGAGATCGTCGCGATAGACTCGCTTCCGAACGTCGTGGATGTCGGGTTCGAGGGACGGGTCGATATCGAATATCCGGTACAGTTCTTCAGACCACACGCATTCATTTTTCTGGATGTCGAACGTGAAGCTTCCTGTCGAGCTGATGCGTTGGGCAGCAAGAAGCTGAGCTTGACTCCTGCGAACCTGGGTCTCCCGCCTCACCAAAGCTTCTTCGTGACGGGTTCTATCGATCGAGATACCGATGATGTTTGTCGCTCGATCGACCACCTGTTGCTCAAATAGTGAGAAGGCGGCATATCGCTGACGATATATGGTGAAGACACCGGCCGTGTTTCCATACGGAGAAAGTATCGGCTTGGCGTGGCAGACATTGAAGCCGTTGAGGAGCATGAGCCTCCCCTCGGCGGATCCTGCCAGCGCGTCAGAAGCACAGTCGACAACCTCGACGGGACGCCGGCTGGATGCAGCAAGGCCACAAGGTCCGAGTCCGGCGGCGACCTCACTTCCGTCGAAAACACCGTTGAATTCACCCGGCAGCCTAGGTGCTGCACCAAAACGGAAATGTCGGCGATCCAGAGACAGCTCCAGAATGCAGCAAAAGCAATCGTCGATTAGTTCCTCGACGAGACGGCAGACCTTGTCGAAAACCTCCGCTGTTGCCGTCCCTCTCGCGACCATTTCGAGTATCTCGGTCTCACTGGCAATGAGATGGCCGCCCTGCCATGAATCGTCGACCCTTTGCATGATGAAATTGTCGCCAACACGCTTGTTGCGTTCGACGGCAACCCAACAGTATTTGAGAGCGGCACCGTCGTCCCACGTCGAGGCCGACAACGCAAACCAGCAATACTCACCGCTCAACCGTCGAAGCCGCACATCGGTTTTTACGTCTAATCCTTCTCTACGAGCGTTCACGATTTTAACAGGCAGTGTGATCGCATCATCTGGATGCAACGCGTTAAGTCCATCGGAAGCATGACATTCTGAGCCGAAATAGGCTCTGAAGCGGCTGTTGCCATAAATAGTTAAGCCTGCCTCGTCCGTTGTCCAAACGATTGCAGGAATTTGCTCGCATATCTCTGACAAGCTAAGTTTTGACAGAAATGCTGCCCCATCGAAAGAAAATGTACCGCCTTTAAGTTGCCTCACCTGATAAGTGCTTCCCACTATTCAAGCTCCAGCAGAAAGTACATATCATTCCGGTCATGAAGGCTGAAGAGTTTTTTGCTCTCTTAGTTCTCATTGAAGCGCCTTCGCGAGGCGCTCGACTCGATCCTGACCCTGCCGACGATGAAGGCCCGCTGTCGAGGAACCCGCTAACATGACAGGGCGCCGACAGGACGAGACCAGCTCAGTCGAAGTCGCCGATCTTCCCGATCTGGAAGACTACGATGGGATCGCCTTCCTCGCCCACAGGGTGTCCCTCCCGTTTTACGACGAGTGCGCCCGCGTGCGACCTTGCAGCAGCCTTAGCTTCTTCGACGGCCTCCGCCTCTCCTCCGTCGTAGACCGTTTTCCAAGCCCGGACCGGCTATCCGCGATCATCGAGATCGAATGCCAGTATGCTGATGGAAGTGAACGCTCCGGGAATCGGCGAACTCATGCGGTGCCGCGCTGGGGCTTCTCGACCTGCTCGTCGATTTCCGGCTTCACCTTCTTTCGGGCGTCGCCTTCGAACTTCGCGCGGATGCGTTCCGCTTCCTGGTCGGTCGCCTCAATGGGTTGACCGGAATCGTCCGGAAGGCCGGGACCGCTTTGGGCGATGGTGGAATCCTTCGGGCGGTCATTGAGGCCGTCTGTGATCTTGGACATGGGGAACTCCTTTCGGAGCCTAACGACTATGAGGACTGATTGTTCGGTGAATCGCGAAAAGCTTGCCGAAATCCGGTTCGAGGAAGAGAGGTAGACAACTGAAACCGCAGATTCCGCGCTTCACCGGAAGGGCTTCGAACTCATGACCGGGATACCCTCGAACGACGGGCCGGGTGCTCTGCGTTAAGGGCAATAAAAAAGGCCGGGGCGAAACCGCACCGACCTTTCCAACATCGCTCTCAACACCAGTGCCAGTACATCCGTGGTCAAAAGTAAAAAAGCGACTTCGGCAGTCGCGAACGCTCTCGTGGAGCACTCACCAGCAACGCCGATGACCTGAAGATAGTCGACCACTGCGTCCGTTTCAAGGCCCGCCTTACGAAGCGGGCCGGAGATGCCTTGCTGTAGAACCGCTGGATCCCCGCGATCCGCATGCTTAGCGAAGCAATCCGTCGCGTCCGAACTCCTCCCAGCCCGCCAGTTCCGCGCGAGGGGCTTCGTCGTGCCCGGCGAAGTCATCCGCCTTGACGGTCCTGCCCTTCTTCAATGACCGCGTCAGCTTCGCCTTATATGCTGCCCGCCGTCGGTTCTCCGAGGCCGCGGCCGCATCCTCTTCGCGCCATTCTTCGACAGCGCCTCGATCGAGCAGGTCTTCCACGACGCGCGGATCGAAGACGTGGAACGTGATCTTCCGCGCGCGGC
>Ga0136846_1208110_pt1 | contig 12335 bp, 13 predicted proteins | sample HopSoiMetagenom2_FD_96841 | JGI IMG/M metagenome (GOLD analysis project Ga0136846, IMG submission 96841) | Grasslands soil microbial communities from Hopland, California, USA - 2 Assembly 2016 (version 4) | ecosystem: Environmental > Terrestrial > Soil > Grasslands | place: USA: Hopland...
GTGCTCATGCGGCGCGTGGGAGAAAAGTTGCGCAAGTCGCCGGCCGTGGACTCGGTGTTCGAGGTCACGGGCTTCAGCTTCTCGGGCAGCGACGAGAGCTCGGGCATCTTCTTCATCCGTCTCAAGGATCTCGAAAAGCGCAAGACGACCGTCGACGAGTTCATCCAGTGGGCGTTCGCGAACGCCGGCGGTGAGCGCGATGGCATGGTGTTCTTCGTCAACATGCCGGTGATCCAGGGCCTGTCCCAGTACGGTGGTTTCGACATGTGGCTCGAGGATCGCTCGAACCGCGGCAGCGATGCGATGTTGCAGGCGCAGGGCACGCTGCTCGCCAAGGCATCGCAGAATCCGGCCATCGTGCAGCCTCGCTACGACGGCCTCGCGCCGTCGCCACGGCTCGAGCTCAAGCTCGACCGCGCCCAGGCGCAGTCGATGGGCCTGCAGATCGACGACGTCTACAACTCCATCCAGCTCATGCTGGCGCCGGTGTACGTGAACGACTTCCTGTACCAGGGTCGCGTCCTGCGCGTGCAGATGCAGGCGGACGCGCCGTTCCGCATGAACGAGGAGTCGCTGCGGCGGTTCTATCTACCCTCGAATCCGCGCGCCTCGGGCAACGCCTTCGTCCCGAGCGGCGAGACCACGAGCGATGGCATGGTACCGCTGGCTTCGGTGCTGTCTTCGAAGTGGGTCGTGTCGCCGCCGACACTGCAGCGTTTCAACGGCTTCGCGGCGATGCACATCGTGGGCAGCAACAATGAAGTCGGCGGGTACAGCTCCGGCGATGCCATGAAGGAAATGGATCGCATCGTCGCGCAGGACCTGCCGCCCGGATACGGCGTCGACTGGGCGGGTCAGTCGCTGCAGGAGATCCTCGCCGGCGCCGAGGCGCCGCTGCTGTTCGGCCTGTCGTTCTTCGTCGTCTTTTTGTGCCTTGCCGCGTTGTATGAGAGCTGGGCGACGCCGCTCGCGGTGCTGCTGATCGTTCCGGTCGGCATCGTCGGTGCGATCTTCGCGGCGAAGGGCACGGGACTGCAGAACGACGTGTTCTTCAAGATCGGCATGATCACCATCATCGGCCTGGCGGCCAAGAACGCCATCCTGATCGTGGAGTTCGCGCTGCTCGCCCAGCAACGCGGCATGTCGCTGTACGCGTCGGTCATGGAAGCCGCGCGCCTGCGCCTGCGCCCCATCCTGATGACGTCGTTCGCCTTCATCCTGGGCGTGTTGCCGCTGGTGTTTTCGAGCGGCGCCGGTGCGAATGCTCGCCGCGCCATCGGCACGGGCGTGGCAGGCGGCATGTTGTCCGCGGCGATCCTGGGCGTCTTGCTGGCACCGATCTTTTACGTGACTATCCGGCGCCTGGCCGGCGACCCATTTTCGATCGAAGCAGACGGCGATATCGAACAGAACGGGACCCCGAAGCTGAACGAATGATGAACGTTTCTTGAGGAACCCTTGCCCGCTGGAACGAAACCAACGAGTGTGGGTCGAAATTCGCAAGAGGTGTTTATGAAGACTTCACTCTCAATCGTTGGCTCCCTGGTGGTGGTCGCGGTCGCGTCGCTCGCGGGCTGCGCCAGCATGAAGTCCCAGCTCGACTATCGCGAGTACACCGGTGAACCGGTCAAGTCGTTCTACATGGCGAACTTCGACGGCTGGGCGTCGGTATCCAAGGACGAGCTGGTCGTCTGGTCGGACATCAACAAGGCCTACCTGTTGAAGGTGTCGGGTTACTGTCCGGACCTGCAGTTCGCGAACACGATCGCCGTCACGTCCACCGCCAATACGGTCGACAAGTTCGAGAAGGTGATCGTCGGCAACGACCGCTGCTTCATCCAGGAAATCCGCCCCGTGGATTTGAAACAGATGAAGGCGGACCGCAAGATCCTGCGCCAGCAGCAGAAGGCGTCGGAGAGCTGATCTCCCGGCTCCAGAGCCGCGTCGCTCCTCTCAGATTTTGTCGAGGAGCGGCGCGACCATCATCGCGAGGCCGATGAGGGCCGCCATCCAGCACAGCGTGCGCACGACCGGCACGCCGGCCATGTAGATCCCCACATACAGCGCGCGTGCGATCAGGAATATCCATGCGCCCGTCACGGCCATTCCCGCGCCGGGTACGGCGATCAGGTTCAGCAGCGCGAGCGTGAGGAACGCGGGCAGCGCTTCCTGCATGTTGGCGAGCGCGCGCGCGGCACGACCTCCCACCACGGTGAGCGGCCGCTGGTGATCGCGATTGCCGAGCGCTTCGGCCAGTTGGTTGCCGCTGCCGGCAGGCTCCGGCTCCCGGAAACGGTTCGGAAGCAACGTCTGAACGAAGAAGAGGGCGAGCACGAGCAGGACGACGAGGATCATGGGCTGACTCCGTTGTTTGTGCCGGGTTTTAACTACGTCGCAAAAATACCGCCGGCCGTGGCCAAACTGAAGAGCCGCCGTAAAATCGTCCGCCATGAAACGCGCTCCGGTCACGGCCTTGTTTGGACTGGCAACCCTGGTGCTCGCGGCCTGTACGCCGAAGAGCGAGGACGCCGATCCGCCGCACGAGGACTGGATCATCGACTCGCACGTGATCTTCCCCGAGAAGAACGGCCGCACCGCGCGCCCGACGACGACCGAACGGCTGCGCCTGTGGGTGCCCTATATCGTCGATGATTTCTACGGCCAGCAGAATGCCGGCGAAATATCGCCGGTCGACCTGCGCGCGAACCTCGGTTTCACGATGAATCTCAATCTCGGCTACAACCGGCTCGAGCGTGCGCTCGTGCCGACCGCATTCCAGGAAAAGTGGATGTCCATCGAGCCGAAGGAGGCGCGCGTCGCGCGCGTATCGCCGTTCGTGCTGCCCGTCGACGGCATCACGCCGATCGGCAACGCCGAGTGGTTAGACACCGATACCGGGGCCCGGCTGATGCTCGTCTATGTCGATCGGCCGGCGCGCATTCGTGGCGACGTCGTGTACGAGGGGCGCAGCCTGCGTTTTGACATCACGTCGACCGGGGCCGGGTACCTCTGGGTCAAACAGCCCGAGCAGAGCGGGGAATACACGGTCGTACCTCGCCCGAAGCACCTCGTGCTGGCGGTGATGCCGCAGTAGCGGTATTTTCGGCGCCGCGGACCCTTCCGTTTCTAAAAGAGCGCGAACCATGATCAAACATTCCTTCGTGGCAATCACGAGTATTGCCGCGTCTGCCATCTTCCTGTCCGGCTGCGGCAAGAAAGAGGAGCCAAAGCCGGTCGCCGAAGCTGCCCCGCCGCCGGCGCAAGAGGCGCCGAAAACGATCGACCCGGCGAAATTCCTGACGCAGCCCCTCGTCTCCGAAATCTTCACGGCCGATCCGTCCGCGCACGTGTTCGGCGGCAAGATATGGATCTACGGCTCGCACGACATCGATGCCGGCATTCCCCAGGATGATCTCGGCAGCCACTTCGCCATGCGCGATTACCAGCCGATCTCTATGGACTCCATCGACGGTCCCGCGACGGTTCATCCCGTCGCGCTCGACATCAAGGACGTGCCGTGGGCGGGTCGCCAGATGTGGGCGCCCGATGCCGCGGAGAACGGCGGCAAGTACTACCTGTACTTCCCGGTGAAGGACAAGGACGACGTGTTCCACATCGGCGCGGCGGTCGGTGACAACCCGGCGGGCCCGTTCAAGGCGCAGGCCCAGCCGATCAAGAACAGCTTCAGCATGGACCCGGCCGTGTTCAAGGACGACGACGGCAAGTACTACATGTATTTCGGTGGACTGTGGGGCGGCCAGCTCCAGAAATGGAAGTCCGGCAAGTTCGTGAAGGACGACGACGCGCAACCGGCAAACGACCAGCCGGCGCTCATGCCGAAAGTCGCGCGACTCGACAAGAGCATGGTCGAGTTCGCCGAGAAGCCGCGCGACGTGAAGATCGTCGACGACAAGGGCAAGCCCCTGTTGTCGGGTGATCACGACCGCCGGTTCTTCGAGGCGTCGTGGGTGCACAAGTACAAGGGGAATTACTACTTCTCGTACTCGACCGGCGACACGCATTTCATCGCGTACGGCATGGGCAAGTCGCCCTACGGACCGTTCACGTACAAGGGCAAGATCCTCGAGCCCGTGCTCGGCTGGACGAATCACCACTCGATCGTCGAGGTGGGCGGCAAGTGGTACATCTTCTACCACGATGCCCAGCTGTCGAACGGCGACACGCACCTGCGCAACATCAAGAAGCCGATCGAGATCCACTACAACGACGACGGCACGATCCAGACGATCACGCCGTATACCCCGGACCCGCCGGCGGCTCCCGCGGCAGCCGCGGCGCCGGCGGCCCCGGCCCCCGCGCAGTAACCCTTCCGTCACGAGGCGCGGAAGAGGGCGGCTTCGGCCGCCCTTTTCTTTTATGATCCGCCGCAATGACCGGCCCGCTCGAAGAATCCGCTCCCTCGTTGACCCGCCGCCGCCGGACGTTCCTCGCGCCGCTGTGGCTCGTATGGTTGTTAGTCATGGGCGTCGTGGTGTTGCTCGGCGCGGCCTTCGTGAACTGGCGTTCCGCCACCTCCACAACCATCGTGCTCGTGCGCCACGCGGAGAAGGAGCTCGGCGCCATCTCGGACGCGCCGCTGTCGCCCGAAGGCGAGCAACGCGCCGACCGGCTCGCGAACATGTTCGGCGACACGCAGAAGCTCGGTCGCCTGCAGAAGATCTACGTGACCAACACGCGCCGCACGCAGCAGACCGCGCTGCGCCTGTCGCAACGGCTCGGCATCACCTCCGACGTGGTCGACGCGAAGATCGATTCCACCGAGCTCGCGAGACGGGTGCTGGACGAAAACCGCGGCGGGCGCGTGCTCATCGTCGGCCACAGCAACACCGTGCCGGAACTCGTGAAGGCGCTGAGCGGCGCCGACGCGGTGCCGCCGATCGGTGAAGAGGAATACGACACGATGTACGTCGTCACCGTCCCCAGCATGGGCAAGGCGTCGGTGCTGCGGCTGAAGTACTAGCCGACGGTGATCTGGACCTTCTGGTCCTTGCGCGCGGCAATCGCCTTCTTGATGAACTCTTCGTGCTCGGCGATCGAGAAGTGTGCCTTCACACGCCCGATGATCGCGCGGTTCTGGTCCACCAGGTACGTCACGCGCTGCACCCAGAAACCCATCGGCCCGTTCACGCCGAACATCTTGATCACTTCCTTCTTCTCGTCCGACAGCAGCGTGAACGGCAGGCCGTGCTTCTCGCGGAAACGCTTGTGGCTCTGCGGACTCTGAGGACTGATGCCTGCGACCGTCAGCCCGGCGCGCGTCAATTCCCGATGGATGTCCCGTATCGAGCAGGCCTCGCGCGTGCATCCCGGCGTGAAGTCGGCAGGGTAGAAGTACAGGATCGCCGGACCGTCCTTCGTCAGCGCCGTCAGGGAGATGTCGTGACCATCCTGGTCCGGCAGGGTGAATTCGGGAGCCCGGTCGCCGGTGTCAAGCATGGGCCGGATCATAGTGGAGGATCACAGCATTGCGCTTGCCCGGATGGGTGCCGGTCTTTAGAATCCCGCGCCTCCCGGAGCCCATCCGGGGGGTCTGCACTCGTGTGGGGCGGTAGCTCAGCTGGGAGAGCGTCGCGTTCGCAATGCGAAGGTCGAGGGTTCGATCCCCTTCCGCTCCACCACTTCTTCTCCGGCATAGTCTGCCGTCATGACCTTCGTCGTCCGTGAGAGCCGGGATTCAGACGTTCGCGCGATCCACGAGATTTATTCCCCGTATGTCGTCAAGGGATTCGCGACCTTCGAGGAGACTCCGCCGACGATCGACGAGTTGCGCAATCGACGCGACACGATGCGCGCGATGCTGATGCCGCATCTCGTCGCGGAGCTCGACGGTCGCGTCGTCGGGTATTGCTACGCTGGCCCGTACCGCGTGCGTCCCGCGTACCGGTTCACCGTCGAGAACTCCGTGTACCTGGCCGAGGGATTCGGAGGCCGAGGCATCGGCACGGCTTTGATGACCGCGCTCATCGCATGCTGTGAGACCGGACCGTGGCGTCAGATGGTCGCGGTGATCGGCGACAGCGCGAATGCTGCGTCCATCGCGCTTCACCTGAAGCTCGGGTTCCGGCACGTCGGTACCCTCGAAGCGGTCGGTTTCAAGCTCGGGCGCTGGGTCGACACCGTGCTCATGCAGCGCGCTCTCGGGGTCGGCCGCGCGACGCCGGGGTGAGGGTGTGTAAAATCCGGCCGGCACGCCCCCGTAGCTCAGTGGATAGAGCGACCGCCTCCTAAGCGGTAGGTCGTCGGTTCAACTCCGGCCGGGGGCGCCACTCTCAGTTCGTCCACCACGCCACGAACTCGCGGAACTCGATGTAGCCGTCGCCCGTCGTATCGGCCACTTCGAAGTCGAGCAGCAGCTCTTCGCGCGACACGTCGCCATCGAGTGCCACGAGCAGGACGTGGAACTCGCCCTGATCGAGGAAGCCGTCGCCGTTGAGGTCGCAGGCGTCGAAGACCTTGCGGCTGTTCGCGATCGTCTGTTCGTTGAGCGTGGTCATGGTCGTTTCTCCGTCCTTGGGAAGCAGTCTGTGTGGGGTGGGCTTAAGGCCCGCTGAATCGCGCTGGTTTGACAGATTCAGCGCCAACGGTTTAATCGGGGCCACGATGACACCGATCTCTCGACGACAACTGCTGACCCGCGGCGGGGCGCTCATTTGTGCCTGTCATCTCGGTGCGCGATTCGCGTTCGCCGGAGACGCCAGAGCGCCTGCGGTCGAGACTGCGCGATGAGCGCTGACTCCGCAGTCCGGGTTCGCTTGGCCACCGAGGCCGACCTGGACGTGATCGCACAGATGATGGATCACCATGCCATCGGTCATCCGGCGGAAAATCATCCGCGACCGGTGGCGAGTTTTCGCGATGCGTTCTTCGGTGCGAAACCAGTCGCCCATCTGCTCGTTGCGGCTCGTGGCGCGCGGGTGGTCGGCACGATTCAATGGACCCGCATGTTCGACATGTACTGGGCGGTTTACGGCGGATACGTCGAGTGGCTCTATGTGCGACCCGACTCGCGCGGCCTCGGGATTCCCGCGGCGCTGGTCGCCGAGGTTTGCCGTCAGGTGAGGAACGCCGGTGGGGAGTTCCTGCACGGCGGCGCCGAAGCCGAGCGCACCTCCGAACTCTACGAGCGCGTCGGCATGGGCTGGGCGTCCCGGACGATCTACGTGTCGGGCGAAGCCTTTCAGGTCTGCGCGGACCTCGCGGGCGCGCGGCCCCGCGACATCGTGCGCGGCTTGCCCGATGTGGGCCTCAACAAGACGGCTGCACGTCCGCGCTCGTAAGATGCGGCCATGAAGCAGGCGATGCACCTACTCGAAATCGCAGCGAAGCACCGCGGGTTGCACGATTTCACAACCGACGTGCGGGCGTGGCTCGGCAAGCAGGACATCGCCAACGGCATGCTCACGCTCTTCTGCCGGCACACCTCCGCGTCGCTGCTCATCCAGGAGAACGCGGCGAGCGCCGTGCGCCGTGATCTCGAGAAGTATTTCGACGAGCTCGCGCCCGAAGGAACGGGACTCTACGAGCACGACGACGAAGGGCCGGACGACATGCCGGCGCATCTCAAGACCGCGCTCACGCAAGTGCAGCTCAGCGTGCCCGTCATGCAGGGAAAGCTGATGCTCGGCACGTGGCAGGGCATCTATCTGTTCGAGCACCGCGACGCCGCGCCCGCGCGCGAGATCGTGCTGCATCTCTCGGGGGAATGACGATGACGAACCGCCGGACCTTCCTGCGGGGCGCCGGTGCGCTCGCGACGTTGCCGCTGATGCGTCGTGCGCACGCGGGCGTCGACACGCGCGAGGCCTGGGAGCGCGCCGCGGACATCGCGCGCAACGTGAAGCCGCCGGTGTTTCCGGATCGCGTGTTCGACATCACGAAGTTCGGCGCGCTGCCGGACGCGAAGACGCCCGCGACGTCCGCGATCGCGCAGGCCATCGAGGCGTGCACGAAGGCAGGCGGTGGTCGCGTGGTCGTGCCGGCCGGCACGTTCCTCACGGGCGCCGTGCACCTGCTGAGCAACGTCGAACTGCACGTCGACGAGAAGGCCACCCTGCGCTTCGATACGAATCCCGCGAGCTATCCACTCGTGTTCACGCGCTGGGAGGGCATGGAGTGCATGAACTACTCGCCGCTCGTTTATGCACGGCGGCAGCAGAACATCGCGATCACCGGCAAGGGCACGCTCGACGGGCAGGGCAGCAACGATCACTGGTGGGCATGGAAGGGCCAATGGGGCGGCACGACGCAGACGGGGTTCAAGGAAGGCATGCCCACGCAGCTCGCGGCGCGCGCCAAGCTGTTCCAGATGGCGGAGGCCGGCGTGCCCGTCGACCAGCGCGTGTTCGGCGAAGGCAGCTATCTGCGTCCGCCGTTCATCCAGCCATACGAGTGCAAGAACGTGTTGATCGCGGACGTGCGGATCCGCAACTCGCCGTTCTGGAACGTGCATCCGGTGCTGTGCAAGAACATCACGCTGCGCGGCGTGGACATCTACGGGCACGGGCCCAACAACGACGGCACCGATCCCGAGTCCGTCGATCACATGCTGATCGAGGGCTGCACGTTCGACACGGGTGACGACTGCATTGCCGTGAACTCCGGGCGCAACGCGGACGGACGGCGCATCCACGTGCCGTCGCAGAACATCCTGGTGCGCAATTGCCGCATGCGGGAAGGCCACGGTGGCGTGGTGGTCGGCAGCCAGATTTCGGGCGGCGTACGCTGGGTGTTCGCGGAGAACTGCCAGATGGACAGCCCGGACCTCTGGTACGCGATCCGATTCAAGAACAATGCGCTGCGCGGCGGGCTGCTCGAGAACTTCTACTACCGCGATCTCGAGGTCGGGCAGGTCGGGAAGGCGGCGATCACCTGTGACTTCAACTACGAAGAGGGCCCGAACGGGCCGTTCACGCCGCAGCTGCGCAACGTGGTGGTGGAGCGGCTGCGCGTGAAGAATGCGGTGCGCGTGCTGGATTCGCAGGGATTGCCGAAGGCGCCGGTGGATGACATCACGTTGAAGGATTGCTCATTCGGCGGCGTGACTCAGCCGAGCATCGTGAAGTACACGCGCGAGGTGAAGCTCGAGAAGGTGCGAGTCAACGACAAACTGGTGCAGGCCCTTTGATCGATCTCGAATGGCTCCGCGCGCGGGTGCTATTCGATCGAGCAGTACGGCCGCGAGTCATCCCACGAGATGACCTTCTCGAGCCGCGCGCAGGCGGCGTCCCAGAGCGCCACGACGTGGACCTCCAGATCGGCTTCGCGGGTGTCGAGCTCGTCCAGGGTCATCGCATTCCGCTTCGGATCGAGAGCCCACTTCGGCAGGAACGGCGCTCCGCAGGACTGCTCGACGATGAAGCGGTCGTTGCACAGCTCCTCGCGCAGCCGGTTGTATTCCCAGACGCTGCTGCGCAAGCTGGAATTCAGCTGCCGCAGGGTGTAGTGGGAACCACCCGAATTCCCGGCGCGCATCTTCTGCCAGATTTGCGCGGTGAAATCGTTGATGACGTCGAGGCGGCCGATGCCGATGCGGGTATCGGAGGTGTCGATGTCCTCCGCGTTGGTTTCGGGTGGCGCCGCATCCCCGCTCATTGCGGCAGCGGCCAGCATCAGCGCAGTGACGGTCGCAAACCATCTCATACGAGTCTCCCCGCAACATAGCGCTCGGCGATCGCCCGCTCGTCTCCCATCGTCATCTGCACGAACAAGGCCTCTTCGAACGAGTTGCATCGCTTCATCCGGAACTCGATCAGCGGCGTGCTCTCGAGGTTCATCACGATCACGTCGGCCTCCATCCCGATCGCCAAACTACCGATGCGGTCGTCCAGGTACAGCGCATGCGCGGCGCCGCGCGTCGCGAGATAGAGCGCGAGAGGCGCCGACAGCGCATGCCCGCCGAGCTGCGCCACCTGGTACGCCGCACCCATCGTCTTCAACATCGACAGCGAAGTACCGGCGCCGACGTCCGTCGCGAGGCCCACGCGCACGGGCCGATCGTGTTGCTTCGCGTGTCGCAGGTCGAACAAACCACTGCCGAGAAACAGGTTCGAAGTCGGGCAATGCGCGATGGCTGTGCCGGTTTCGTGCATGCGCTTGAGCTCGCCTTCCGTGAGCCAGATGCCATGCCCGTAGATCGCGCGCGGTCCCAGCTGCCCATAGTGATCGTAGATGTCGAGATAGCCGTCGCGATCCGGATACGCCTGCTTCGCGAGCTCCACTTCCGCGCGATTCTCGGACACATGCGACTGTAGGTAGGTCCCCGGATGTTCTTTCCACAGCGCGCCGGCCGCCGCCATCTGCTCGGGCGTCGACGAGATCGCGAACCGCGGCGTGATCGCATACAGCGCGCGGCCCTTGCCGTGCCAGCGCGCGATCAAGGTCTTCGATTCGTCGTATCCGCGCTGCGCGGAATCCTGCAATGCAATCGGCGCGTTGCGGTCCATGAGGCACTTGCCGCCGATCACGCGCATGCCGCGCGCGGCGGCAGCCTCGAAGAACGCGTCCGCCGAATGCGCATGCACCGTGCAGAACGACGCGACCGTCGTCGTGCCGTTGCGCAGGCACTCGTCGAGGAACACGCCGGCCACGGTTCTCGCGTGCGCGGGATCGGCGAACGTCTGTTCGGCGACGAACGTGTACTGGTCGAGCCAGTCGAGCAGTTGCTGCCCGTAGGCGCCGATGATCTGCGTCTGCGGATAGTGGACGTGGCAGTCGATGAACCCGGGCAGGATCAGGGCGTCCCGGCCGCACTCTTTTATCCGGGTCCCGGGAGGCAGTTGGGGCCGCACGGCGTTCGCCGGGCCGAAGTGAGTGATACGGCCGCCGGCCATCGCGACGATGGCGTCGCTCTCGTAGCGCATGGCGGCCGCCACACCCAGGGCAAACGGGTCGCCCGTGAAGGTGAGCGCGCACCCGTGCAGGGCAGTAGTTAGTGACGGCGTCGGCAATCCGGCGGTCCTCGCAAACGAAGTGCCGATTCTGCCATCGGTCGCCCTCAGGCGCTGTGCGCGGCGCCGGATGGGGAGGCGTGATTGCGCGGCGCGCCCGCGGCGAGCAGGTCGGACAGGACCCGCTCCAGGTTGGCGGGGTCCACGGGTTTGGTCAGGTGTGCATCGAAGCCCGCCGCGCGCGCCGCCTGCTTGTCCTGGTCCTGGCCCCAGCCGGTGAGCGCGATCAATGCGGCATGCCGGCCCCAGGCCTCGAGCCGCATGCGTCGCGCCACTTCGTGGCCGCTCATGCCGGGCATGCCGATGTCGAGGATCACGGCCTGCGGCCGGTGCTTCGTGCCCAGGTCCAGTGCGTCGGCCCCGCTGAACGCCGTGTCGACCTCGAAACCCGAGAGCCTCAGGATCAGGCCGAGCGACTCGGCCGCATCACGGTTGTCGTCGACGACCAGCACGCGCGCGCGCCGGATGTCGCTCGCATTTGCGGCGTTCGTCTCCGGCTCGACCTTCGCGTCGTCCGCGGGTGCGATCACCCGGTGCGGCAACACGACGGTGAACTCGCTGCCGCGGCCCAGTCCGTCGCTGTGCGCTTGGACGCGGCCGCCGTGCAGCGCGACGAGTCCTTTCACGAGCGCGAGACCGATGCCGAGGCCGCCTTCGGCGCGATCGATCGCCGAGTTCACCTGCGAGAACATCGTGAACAGCCCCGGGATCACCTCGGGCGCGAGGCCGATGCCGTCATCCTTGATCGAGATGACCAGCTCCGCGTTTTCTACGCGCGCGCTGAGCGCGATGTGGCCTTCGGAATCGGTGTACTTGGCGGCGTTCGTCAGCAGGTTGCCGATCACCTGCGACAGCCGCAGCGGGTCCGCATCGAGCTTCACGTTGGCAGTCGGTAACGAGACGGTGAAATGATGCCGCTTGGCATCGAGCAACGGTCGCGCCGTTTCCACGGCAACGCTCACGACGTTGCGCAGATCGACATAGTCGCGCTTGAGCTCGAGCTGACCGCGCGTGATGCGCGACACGTCGAGCAGGTCATCGAGCAGCAGCGACATGCGCTGCACCTGGCGAGCGATGACGTCGCGTCCCCACTGCCGCTGACGCTCGTCCGCGGCATCGGACCCGAGGATGCGCACCGCGTTGCGGATCGGTGCGAGCGGATTGCGCAGCTCGTGCGCGAGCGTCGCGAGGAATTCGTCCTTGCGACGGTCGGCCTCGATCAATGCGAGCTCGGTGTTCTTGAGGCGGCTGATGTCGAGGTTGATGCCGGCCCAGCGTTCGATGCGGCCGCTCTCATCGCGGATCGGCACACCCTGCGCGAGAATCGCGTGGTAGCGTCCGTCGCTGCCGAGCACGCGGTGCTCGCGA
>Ga0136846_1220325_pt1 | contig 12332 bp, 12 predicted proteins | sample HopSoiMetagenom2_FD_96841 | JGI IMG/M metagenome (GOLD analysis project Ga0136846, IMG submission 96841) | Grasslands soil microbial communities from Hopland, California, USA - 2 Assembly 2016 (version 4) | ecosystem: Environmental > Terrestrial > Soil > Grasslands | place: USA: Hopland...
CGCGGATTGGCGGTCGTCGCCGGGGTCTGGTTCGTGAACCTCGTCAACTTCATGGACGGCATCGATTGGATCACCGTCGCCGAGATGGCGCCGATCACGGCCGCCCTCATGCTGTTCGGCGCGCTCGGGCTCGCCGGCCAGGATGTGACGGTCGTCGCGGCGGCGCTGTTCGGGGCGATCGTCGGCTTTGCGCCGTTCAACCGGCCGGTGGCGCGGCTCTTCCTCGGCGACGTCGGCTCGCTGCCGATCGGGCTTCTCGTCGCCTGGATGCTGTACCGCCTGGCGCTCGACGGCGGCCTCGCGGCAGCGCTCCTCTTGCCGCTGTACTATCTGGCCGATGCGACGATCGCGCTGTTCCGGCGCCTCATGCGACGGGAGCGGGTCTGGGAGGCGCACCGGACGCATTTCTACCAGCAGGCGACCGACCGCGGGCTCCCGGTCGTGCGGATCGCGGCGCATGTCCTTACCGTGAACATCGCCCTCGCGGGTCTTGCCAGCGCAACGCTCGTGTGGCGCAGCGTTCCGGCGCAGCTCGCGGCGCTCGCGCTCGGGGGCGTCCTCGTGGCGCTGGTCCTCGCCCGCTTCGCGGCGCCCGGCGGTCGCAGGCTTCCGGCGTGACCGGCCCCCTCGTCGCGCTGACCGGCGCCACCGGCTTCATCGGCCGCCATCTCCTGCGCGAGCTGCCGAAGCGCGGCTATCGCATCCGCGTGCTCCTGCGGCGCCCGACCGCCCTGCCGCCGGAGGCGACCGGCGCCGTCGTCGGCGACCTCGCCCGGCCGCAGAACATGGCGGCGGCGCTCGCCGGCGTCGATGCGGTGATCCACTCGGCCGGCATCGCGCACGCGATGTCGGGCGTGCCGCAGGACGACTACCGGGTGCTGAACACCGAGGCGACGATCGGGCTCGCCCGCGCCGCCGAGAAGGCGCGCGCCAAGCGCTTCGTCTTCCTGTCCTCGATCCGGGCTCAGAGCGGACCGACGGCGGCGGACGTGCTCACGGAAGCGCACGCGCCGCAGCCGACCGATCCCTACGGGCAATCCAAGCTGGATGCCGAGCTCGGCCTCGCCGGCCTCGGCATCGACTGGGTGGCGCTGCGCCCGGTGCTGGTCTACGGCCCCGGCGTCAAGGGCAACATGGCGGCGCTCGTGCGCCTTGCGCGCTCGCCCTACCCGTTGCCGCTCGCCGGCCTGCCGGCCAAGCGCTCGCTGCTTGGCCTCGACAACCTCGCGGCGGCGATCGACACCGTGCTCGCGGCGCCTGAGCCCCTGCGGCGCCCGCTCATCGTCGCCGACCCGGAGCCGCTCACGGTTGCGGCCATGATCGCCGCCATGCGCGAGGGGCTCGGCCGCCGGCCCGGCGTCTTCCCGGTGCCGGCGGCGCTCATGGAAGCTGCGTTCCGGGCGATGGGACGATCAGAGGCCTTTGCGCGGCTGGCTGGCTCGCTCGTGGCGAGCCCGTCGGCGCTGCGGCAGCTGGGATGGGTGCCGGCGGCGGAGACGCGGGCTGGGCTTGCAGCGCTGGCGCGGAACCCTGGTGGCGACGGCTGAAGCCGGGGATCGCCTCTTCGAGCACCGCCTCGGCGGCCGGCCGGTCGCTCGCCGCGATCGCGGTTCGCAAGCGCCCGAGCCATGCCTCGACCCGCTCGCGGCCGGCGAAGATCGGCTTTGCGGCGAGGATGCCGGCGATGCCGATCTCGGCCATCGGCTCCTCCTCGGCGAAGAGGATCTCGTGCAGGCGCTCGCCCGGCCGCGGGCCGGTGATCTCGATGGCGATGTCGTCGCCGGGCTCGAAGCCGGCAAGGCGGATCATGCGCTCGGCGAGCTCATAGATGCGCACCGGCTGCCCCATCTTGAGGACGTAGACCGCGGCGCGCTCGTCATGACCGCCGGGGCCGCTGAGACGGCCCTCGGCATCGGCGTGCGAGGCGGCCGTGAGGACGAGGTCCGCGGCCTCCCGCGTCGTCATGAAGAAGCGCACCATGTCGGGATGCGTGACGGTGAGCGGGCCGCCGCGGGCGATCTGGAGCTTGAACTTCGGCACCACCGATCCGGCCGAGCCGAGCACGTTCCCGAACCGGACCGCGGTGATGCGCGTCGCCTGCGGCTCCGGGGCGAGCTCGGCATCGAGCGCCTGGGCGTAGATCTCCGACAGGCGCTTCGTCGCGCCGAGCACCGAGACCGGGTCGATCGCCTTGTCGGTCGAGATGATCACGACCGCCCTGACGCCGGCCGCAACCGCGGCGTCGACGACGTTCACCGAGCCGAAGACGTTGGTCTTGATGGCCTCGGTCCAGTCGCGCTCGAGATACGGCACCTGCTTCAAGGCGGCGGCGTGGAACACGAGGTCCGGCGCGACCTCACCGATGACCTCGAACATGCGCGCGCGGTCGCGGATGTCGCCGATGACGCCGGCGACGCCGGTGTCGCCCTTGCCGAGCGGGCTTGCCTCGACGACGGTGTGCAGCGCCGGCTCCGAGCTCTCGAGCACGACCACCTCGCGGGCCCCGAAGGCGACGAGGCGGGCGCAGATCTCGCTGCCGATCGAGCCGCCGCCGCCGGTGACGAGGACGCGCTTGCCGCGGATGAAGGCGGCGAGCCGCTCGCGGTCGATCTCGACCGTGTCGCGCAGCAGGAGGTCCTCGATCTCGAGCGGCGCGAGCTCGGCGTCGCGCATGCCTTCTCCGAGGCTCGTGACGCGCACGAGCGGCAGCCCGAGCCGGCGGGCGCGCGCGATGAGCTCCTCGGGATGCGCCTCGGGCGCCAGCGCCGAGGGGGTCGCGACGAGACGGCGGATCTCGATCTGGCGGTCCTGGAAGTCCTGCACGACACGCTCGATGTCGCCGAAGGTGCCGAGCACCGGGACGCCGCGGATCGACTGCCCGCGCTCGGTCGGGCGCGGCGAAAGGATGCCGCGCGGGTGCAGCTTCTTCACCGTTCCGAGCTCGATCGCGCGCAGGATGACCTCGACGTCGGTGGCGCGGCCGAGGAGCAGCGTCGAGGTCGTCGCCTCGCGGGCGACGGTGTTGCGGGAGCGGGCGAACTTCAGGTAGCGGACGAAGATGCGCGGACCGCCGAGCAGGAACATCTGCAGGAGCCAGTACAGCCCGATGGCGATCTTGCCGAAGAAGTAGAAGCCGTAGCGCTCGGGCGAGACGAGCACGTAATCGACGACGAGCAGCGTCAAGGCCAGCACGGTCGAGGCGCGGAAGATGTTGAACAGGTCGGGCAGCGACGCGAAGCGCCACTTCGCCTGGTAGAGGGCAAACCACCAGTAGACGAGGCCGGCGAAGGGCACGAAGACCGGCAGGAAGGTCGGCAGGTACTGCACCCGCTCGTCGAACAGCGCGCCGTCGAAGCGGATCACGAAGGTCAAGGTCACGGCGACCGCCGTCGCGACGAGGTCGTGAACGATGACGAGCGTCTTCTTGAAAAGATATTTGTTCATGGCCGGCCGCGGGTCTGCCGGATATCCGCCGCCCTCCGGGCTTTTGTCAACAAACCGGGCTGGCGGGTAGTGGGGTCTTTCGAAATTCGACCCCCTACTCGATCACCTCATCGGCGGCTACTAGCAAGCTGCGGAACAGTCAGGCCAAGCGCCTTGGCCGTCTTTAGGTTGAGGACGGTTTCGAACTTGGTAGGGAGTTGCACCGGAAGGTCAGCAGTCTTTGCGCCACGCAGTATGTGATCAACATAGGATGCCCCCTGTCGGGACAATTCCGCGAAGTCAGTTCCGTAGAACATGAGACCACCGGCTGCGACGAACACGCGGAGTGCGTAGACTGCGGGCAAGCCATGTCGGGCCGCTAACGCGGTGATGAGATCGCGATGGGCTACGGTCGTGGTGTCGGGCGGCAGAATCAGCCCGCCGTTCGGCTCGGTAGGCACTACTTCAATCGACAGGTCTATCGCTGGGTTGTTGGCCGACCGCAGGAAGTAGTCGAAAGCCGCCGTTTTGGGGTTGGCTAGAAGTGCAGCGCGCGTGATGTTCGGTGCAATCTCCTTTAGCAGCGCCAGCCATTTGCCTGTGATGCCCTCTTCGTACTGCAACAAGCCGGTGAGGTTCCCACCGGGCCGCGACAAGCTTGTAACAAAACCCGATCCAATTGGGTCGGCCACGCTAGCGAAAACAATGGGGATCGTACTGGTCTCTCGTTTCAGAGCAGTTGTCGCGGGTGTTGACTGCGCGAGGATCACGTCAGGCTCCAACGCGACAAGTTCTCTTGCAAGCACCTGCACCTGAGAGCCAGAGGGCGCAAAGCGATAATCGATTCTCACATTGCGACCTTCGGACCATCCAAGTTTCTCAAGCCCCTCTCGCAACCCGGCGAGGCGCCGTTTCATCTCCGGATCGTTTTCAGCGAGGCCAACCAATACACCGATGCGCCGCACCCGGTCAGAAGGCTGCCCTCGTGCCGCTAGAGGCCAGACCACCGCGCTGCTGACAAGGCCGACAAACTCCCGCCGTCTCATTCGATCACCTCATCCCGCAATCCGCTTCTTTTACGGCCCGCGCTTCGCCGGCTTCGCCTCGCCCGCTTCGACCAGGGCGACGATATCTGCAATCTCCCAAGGCCGCGAGGACACGCTTGCAGCCATCGCTGGGGGCGTCATGCGCAGCGTCGCGCGGAGAAGTTGTCTCCCGAGATGAGAGGCGAGCCGCGCCACTGAGCGCGCTCCTGCACGCCCGCGCTTCGCCGGCGTCGCCTCCGCCGCCTGATGAACGCGCAGCCACAGCCCGATCGACGGCAGCTGGACGAAGGCAAGGTACTTGGCGGAAGCTGGCGCCGATCCGCAGGCGGACGAGGACCGCTCACGCCGCCGGCAGGGCCGCAGGGGCGAACCTCATGATCTACATCGTGCTGATTGCCGTCATCGCCATCGTGCTTCTTCAATCAAGCGGCGCGATACCGCAGTCGAGCGTCGGTGGCCCGATCGCCATCGCGCTGGTTGTTTTCGCCGCGACGCTCGCCGTCGGCATCCACGAGGCCTGGACGAACGGACGCGGTGTGCTCGGCTGGATCGTGAACATCGTCGTCGCGCTCGTCGGCGCTTTTCTGGTCGCCCCCCTCGCCGGCATGGTCATGGTCCTTGTGGTCGCGCTCCTCAATCCGGGAGGGGGAAGCTCGCTCGCAGCGATGGGAGGCCCCCTGCTTGATCTCGCGCTTGCCGGACATATGGTCCTCACGCTCTTGGGATCGTGGGCGGCGCTGCAGCTCGTGAACCGGTGGCGATGAGCTCGTTCAGTGCCCCTCGACGGCCGGCAGCGCGCGCCGCGCGGTGATCGCCAGCCCGTCCGCCCCCGAAGAGACGACGGCCTCGATGCCGAAGACGGCCTCGAGGCGGCCGGCGGTCAGGACAGCCTCCGGCGCGCCCGCCGCGACCGCCCGGCCGCGGTCGAGGAGCACGATCCGGTCGGAAAAGCGCGAGGCGAGCGCAAGGTCGTGCATCACCGCGATGACGACGGCGCCGGCGCGGGCCCGGTGGCGGAGCACGTCGAGCACGAGGAGCTGGTGACGCGGATCGAGCGCCGCCACCGGCTCGTCGACGAGGAGCACCGGGGCCTCGGTGGCGAGCGCCCGGGCGAGGAGCGCACGGGCCCGCTCGCCGCCCGAGAGCTCGGTTACCGGGCGGGCCTCGAATCCGGCGAGCCCGACGGCGGCGATCGCGGCCGCCACCGCGAGCGCGCCGTCCGGCGACAGCCGGTCCGGCGCCTCGCCATGCGGCAGGCGCCCGAGCGCGACGACGTCGCGGACGGCCAAGGGCCAGGACATGCCGCCGATCTGCGGCAGGTAGGCGATGCGGCGGGCGCGCGCGGCGCGGCTCATGCGGCCGACCGGCTCGTCGCCGAGCGCGACCGAGCCGGCCGCGAGCGGCACGAGCCCGGCGATCGCCCGCAGCAGCGTCGTCTTGCCGGCGCCGTTCGGCCCGACGACGACGCCGAGCTCGCCCGGCCGGAAGGCGAGCTCGAGGCCGGACAGCGCCTCCCGGCGGCCGAGCCGGACCGAAAGACCGCGGACGAGGACGTCGGGCGCGCTCATGCCGCGACGTCCGCGAGCTCGCCGCGGCGGCGCGCGATGATCCAGAGGAACACCGGCACGCCGAGAAGCGCGGTCAGGACGCCGATCCGAACCTCGGCGCCGGAGGGGATGAGCCGCACCGCGCAATCGGCGGCAAGCAGAAGGGCAGCGCCCGCGAGCGTCGCCGGCATGAGGGTCCGGGCCGGGTCGTAGCCGCAGAGCGGCCGCACGAGATGCGGCGCCACGAGGCCGACGAAGCCGATCGCGCCGGCGACCGCGACCGACGCCCCGGCCCCGACGGCGCTCGCGCCGACGATGACGAGCCGCGTCCGCGCCACGTCGACGCCGAGGCTCGCGGCGGTCTCCTCGCCGAGCGACAGCGCGCGCAACGCCCGCCCGGTCGTCAGCAGCAGCGCCGTCGCGACCGCGAGGAAGGGCGCCGCGAGGACGACATGCACCATCGAGCGGTCCTCGAGCGAGCCCAGCAGCCAGAACACGATCTCGGTGATGGCGAACGGGTTCGGCGACAGGCTGATGGCGAGCGAGGTCGCGGCGCCGGCGAGGCTGCCGATGGCCAGCCCGGCGAGGACGAGGACGACGGTCGAGCCGTCGCGTCCCGCGACCGCGACGACCAGCGCGATCGAGACGAGCGCGCCGAGGATCGCGGCGAGCGGCAGCGCGAAGGACAACGCCCCGGCAAGCCCGAAATAGAGCACCAGCACGGCGCCAAGCGCTGCCGCCTGCGGGGCGCCGAAGACGCTCGAATCGGCGAGCGGGTTGCGCAAGAGGCCCTGCAGCGCGGCCCCGGTCGCGCCGAGCGTGCCGCCGATCAGGATCGCAAGCAGCGTCCGCGGCAGCCGGATGTCGCGGACGATGATGCCGGCGCTGCCCTCGCCCGAGACCAGCGCCTTCGCGGCCGTCGCGAGCGGGATCGGCGCCGGGCCGATCGCGAGCGAGGCGAGCCCGAGGACGAGGATCAGGGCGAGGAGCGCCGGCACGACCCAGCGCGTGCCGCGGGTCTTTTGCGCCACGCTTTCCACCGTCATTTTAGAGGCTCGCCGCAGGCGACGCGCAGTCGCGCCCAGGGTCGTGTACCCATAAACCGGTTGCAGCGGAAATCGCCAAGGCCTGTTTTTATCAGGAGCGGAAGTCGCGTCCGCGCTCCTCGAATGTCCGTTGCTTTACCCGTGCGCGGGCGGCCGGCGGAACCGCGTTGTCGTTAGGAACCTTGCGCGGGCGGCCGGCACCGGCTCCGCCCCGCACGTGATCACGAACGAGTCTCGGCCTGCCATCGGGTCGCGAACTCATGCAGCTCCGCCGCATTCAGATCGGAAACGGCCCAGAAGCTCATGCCGCCTGCCGTCCAATGCAGGATGTGATAGCCGTCCCTGGATAGCGTGTCGGACCGGAGCGCCGCCGGTCCCTTGTCGGCTGCGGGCGCGATGAACAGGTTGATGGCATGCTCTCCCCGCCGGAACACGAGCGCGGCGATGACGCGCCCTGAGAGGTATTCAAGCCGCCCGCCGACGAGCGGGAAGCCCGAGGACGCCAGATCGACGACCGGGGGCGAGAAGTCGAGCTTCCCTGCGAACCACGGCTTCACGACGTGCTGATCCGACGTCTTGATGTCCGTGAGGTGGTCCGCCAGAAGCGACCGGACATGCCCCGAGACGAGCTCGTTCTCGAGATCGGGCCCGCGCAGCGGCACCGCGACGAACAGCGTGAGAGAGGCTGCAAGCGCAAGCGCCGAGCCGGCGGCGATCCAACGCCCCAAGGGCCGGGCCGGGGCCGGCCGGCCGGCGGCCGGGAGACGGGGGCGCTCCGCCTCCGCGTCCAGCGCCTGAAGCACGCGCGACCGCAGCGCCTCCGGCGCGGGGTGCGACGCGTCGCCCGTCCGGATCGCGCGCCGGAGCGCCTGGAAGGTCCGATACTCCGACGCGCATTCGGGGCATCCGGTCAGGTGCTCCTCGCAGCGAAGCGCGTTCGCGGGGTCGAGCTCGCCGTCCAGCAGCCCGTGCATGACCGATCGCACCTCAGCGCAGCTTGTCATATCGCCTGCTCCCGGCCGCCGGCCTGCCGGCGCGTCCATGCCGCCGCCAGCATCTGCCGCGCGCGTGCGAGCCGGGACATCACCGTCCCGATCGGGGTGTCCGTCACGGCGGCGATCTCCTTGTACGAGAGCTCCTCCAGCTCCCGCAGGACGAGCATCTCGCGGAACGCGGGCGGGAGCGCCTCGAGCAGCTCCCGGATTTCCCTCTGGTCGTCGCGCCGGATCAGGGCCGTTTCCGCGGTTTCCTGATCGGGATCCCAGAGGTCCGGCGCGGCGGCGCCCGGATCACGGCCGGGGAACAGGTAATCCTCCAGCGAAACGGTCCGCGCCGGGCCCTTGCCCTTCTGGGTCAGGAAGCAGTTGCGCACGATCGTCAGCAGCCATGCCTTCGCGTTCTCTCCTCGGTAATGGCCAAACCCCTTCAAGGCGCGCACGAACGCTTCCTGGACGAGGTCCTGCGCGGCATCGCCGTCGCGCGTGAGGTAGCGGGCAAGATTATAGGCGGCGTCGAGGTGCGGCAGCATGAGGGCGCGAAAGCGAACCTGGGCCTCGCCGTCCGGCATGGCGTCACGGCCCACCGCGGCGCGTCTCGTCACCGCTGCCGCGCGCACGGGATCGTCGGCCTCGCCGCGGCCCCCAGACTCCGCCCGGCCGCAGGGTGTCCGCAGGCTCGGCACGCCGGATCCGGACTTGAGGCTGGCGTTCGGGCTGGACTCGGAGCCGGCCGCTGGCCATCGGTCATCGGCTCTCCTCCCGAACCTGCCGCCATTGTACACCTGGTGGACCGCTCGAGGCCGGCAGCGCTCGGAATCGTGAGCGCCCGCGGCCTGTCGGGCGCGGGCGCAGGCCGTCTCGGAGGGCTTGTCCTCCTCCGCGACCGCCTGCGCCGCGGGAGCCGTGAGCGCTGCATCCACCGCTAGCGGCCCGTCGTGCTGATCAGAAGCGCCGCGGGCCCGCCGGAATGAGTTCCCGAGTCGGCATAGGCTGGGTCCCCGATGAGGGAAGCCAAAGCGAGTTCAGACATCGGTCACCCCTGTTCGGCCAAATCGGCCGTACAATCAGAGACCGGCGGGAGCCGGGCTTTATTCCCGGCAAGCCGTCGCGCCGCGACGAGGCCGTCGATGGACCAGGCTCCGGCGCCGCACGCAGCCAGGATGAGCATGCCGCCCGCTATGGCGAGGTCCTTCTGGAAGTGGAGCAGCTCGTTCCGGATGCCGAACTTCGTATGGAACAGGACCGCGGTCGCGACGCAGAACACGCCGAGCGCGGCAGCCGCGAACCGGGCTCCCAAGCCGATCGCCAGGGCCGTGCCGGCGGCGATCTGCAAGGCGATGGCGGCAAGGGCGAGCGGGGCGACGACGCCGAGCTTCGCCATCGCGCTGAGCGCGGCCTCGAGACTGCCGGCGAGAGTCAGACCTTCGTGGACGAAGAGCCACGCGAGCAACAGCCGTCCGAGCAGCAGGATCGGCCCGGCCCGGTCTTCGACGATGCGGCGGAAATGCGCCATCCGACGCTTCCTTTTTTCGGGGACGTGGTGAGGCGGGCGGGCACGCCCGCCCGCGGCTCTCGTCAGTTCCTTGCCCGGGCGTCGATCGCCCGCTGGAGGTCGTCGCGCTCCTCGCACCCGGCCGGGCACAGCCGCTCGAGGGCGGCGAGCTGGTCTTTGGCGAGGTCGAGCTTGTCGGTTTCGAGGAAGAGCTCGCCGAGGTACTCGCGCGCCGCCTTGTGGCCTGGCTCGAGCTCCAGCGCCTTGGTGTAGTAGGCGAGCGAGGTCGCGTAGTCGCCGGTCTTGCGCAGCGTGAACCCGAGCAGGCTGTAGACGTCGGGGTGCTGGGCGTCCTCCACGAGGTTGCGCAGCTCCTCTTTCGCCGCGGCGTAGTCCTTCGCCTTGATCTTCGCGCGGACGGACGTGAGGTCGACGCCGTCGCCGGAGGCCATGTTGTCGACCGCGAACGACCGGACCGGGATAAGGGCCGGCGTGGCGAGGATGGCCGCGAGCGCGAACGCGCCGAGGCGCTTGAAGCGGATCATGGTTTGCACTGCTCTGTTCCTTCAGGCTTGGTTGGCGGGCGTGAACGCATAGGCGTCCCCGTCCTTCGCGAAGATCCCGGTGCCCGGGAACGGGAAATGCGAGCCGCAGATCGTCATCTTGTCGGCGATGACGCGGTCGATCAGCTTTCGGCGGCTCGCAATCGCGGCCGGCCCGTCCTGGTCGTAGCTGCCCTGCCAGTCCGGATGGGGGGCCAGGAGGGCTGGCACGTACATGGTGTCGGCCGAGACCATCAGCTGCTCGCCGCCGGAAGCGACCACGTAGGCGGAATGTCCGGGCGTGTGGCCGGGCACGGTGACGATACGGACGCCCGGCGCGACCTCGGCCCCGTCCTCGACGAGCGTCCAGTTCTTCCAGGCCGGGAAGACGTCTGCGATCCGCTTCGCGGCGGCGCGGCGCCCTTCGGGAAGCTTCTCGACGCGGCTCGGGTCGGTCCACCAGTTGTATTCGACCGCGTTCACGACGAGTTCCGCGTTCGGGAAGACCGGCGCGTTGGTGCCTCGCTCCATGAGGCCCCAGACGTGATCGGGGTGGAAATGCGAGACGAGGACCGTGCCGATCTTCGTGTAGTCGATCCCGGCCGCCTTCATGTTGGCCGGCAGATTGGTCGCATTGGCCTGCCACTGGCCGACGCCCGATCCGGCGTCGCACATGATCAGCCTGTCCCCGATCTTCAGGACGAAGACCGTGAGCGGGATCGGCACAAAGGCGGCCGTCAGGCCGGCCCTCGAGAGCGCCTCCTTGGTCTCTTCGACCGACGCGTTCCTGATGAAGTCCGGATCGTGGGGCTTGCGCCAGATGCCGTCGTAAACGGCCGTCACTTCGACCGCACCGACGTTGAACCTGTGGAACCCGGTGCTGGGCTCCAGCGGCGCGGCCGAAGCAGGGCTGACGATCCGCAGAGGCTTCTGGAGCCCGAAAGCTGCCGCGGCGGCCGCCGACACCACAAGTCCTCGGCGCGTAAGATTGAGCATGGCCTTCTCCTGTGCGGCTCACGAGACCGACGAACCGGCTCGCGCCGCTGGTGACAAAGACCTCCGTGGATCGTGGATTATTCCCGGCCGAAGGCTCTCGTCAGATCAGGGCATGCACGTTCCGCTTGGAATAGAGCGCCAAGCTGGCGGGTCACATAAGCGGAGGTGGGCGAAGCTGGCGCCAGTTCGCGGGCGCGTGCCTGAGGCAGGAGCGCACGATGGTTTACGATCCGAGAGACCGGCAGGTTACCTGGGCTGACTGTGGCCTTGGCGGTGCGCTGTGGGCGTTTGCACTCGCCCTGCTTGTGCTTTTCGGCGACCGCTTGCCCGATCAACAGGCGCTCGCCGCCGTGCACTTCCAGCAGAATGTCAGCAAGGCTCCCCTGACGCGGGAGCGGCCGATAACGTCGTCATCTCATCTTGAGGCATGTGCGCGCCGACCCGTTCGGCGACATCTCATCTCAGTGCCGGCCGTGCCGGTGCAAAGTCGAGTGACTACGCGGTACCATCTTGTCTTGCATGCCGCGCCTGCGAGACGTCGGTGCAGGCGAAAGGGGCAAGATCTAGACTGCCTCCAGCCATGAGGTCGATCTCATAGCGGGTGCAGCGCTCATTCGGCGGGAGTCGCCACGGGCGGCGCCAAGTTCCGTTCGTGCGCGTGAAAACCAAGCCAATAGATGGCGACCGTCGCGCCCAGACCACAGAGGCCCCCGAACGCCATCCACATACCGGGGGCCGCGTTATTGCCGGTCTGATCGATCAGCCAGGTCGAGATCAGCGGCGTGAAGCCGCCGAAGATCGCGGTGGCGAGCGAATAAGCAAGAGAGAACCCCGCGGTGCGGACGTCGCGCGGCACGATCTCGGTCAGCGCAACGACCATCGCGCCGTTGTAGCTGCCGTACAGGAACGACAACCATAGCAGCACCATGAGCATGTTGCCGAACGTGGGCTGACCGACGAGCCATGCTAGTACGGGATAGGCCGTCAACAGCGTGAGCGCAGAAAAGATCGCGAGCACGCCGCGACGCCCATAGCGATCCGTGACGGCGCCCATGACCGGAAGCCAGAACAGGTTCGACAGCGCGACGCAGAACGTGACGATCAGGCTATCCGTCTCCTCAGCTTCAGCACCGCTTTGCCGAACGTCGGGGTATAGACGGTAATCGTGTAGAACGACACGGTCGTCATCACGACCATCATCATGCCGAGGAACACGATGCCGATGTTCGCGCCGAGGGTCCG
>Ga0136846_1224266_pt1 | contig 12332 bp, 11 predicted proteins | sample HopSoiMetagenom2_FD_96841 | JGI IMG/M metagenome (GOLD analysis project Ga0136846, IMG submission 96841) | Grasslands soil microbial communities from Hopland, California, USA - 2 Assembly 2016 (version 4) | ecosystem: Environmental > Terrestrial > Soil > Grasslands | place: USA: Hopland...
AGGCGGAGGGGGCGGACCCGGCGCGGCGGGCGGCGGCTGTGGTGCGGCGGGCCCGCCAACCTTTGGCGAGCTCGCGCCCGGCGAGGCGGACCTCAGGCTGGCGCCCGACCCGCCAGGAACGCCGACAAGTTGTGGCAGCGTCGCCCCCGGGCCCTGCGAGCCGCCGCCGGAGGAGGGGCTCGGCTTGCCCGTGCCCTTCGGCAGCGGCGGCGCGAGCGGTGCCGCCCGGACCTCCGTTTGGGAGCCACCGCCCGGCAGCGCAAGCGACTGCGGCGGCGAATCCGTTCCCACGGTCACGGCCGCCGGTAGCGTCACGGCCGTGGCGATCGCCGCCCCGGCGAGAGCTGCTGCTGCGACGATTGCTAGTCCTCTGCTCACACCTTCCCCTTGTTCTGCCGATCCACTCGATCATGCTATCGGCGGCATCAGCGGCCAACCTAAATCCTGGGCCATGAGCTTCAAGCTCAAACTTGCGGCGTACTTCCTGCTCGTCTCCCTGCTTCCGCTGGGTGCGGCAGGCTGGGGACTCCATGCCGTCGCAGCCCGTAGCGAGACTCGGCGCGTCGACGTACGCCTGGCGGCGGAGCTCCGCGCAGTGGTCGCTTCGTACAAGAGTGAGGCTGCTGCTGCGGCCAGACGCGCAAGGCGGCTGGCGGACGGCACGCAGTTCCAGGAAGCGCTGCAGCGCCGGAATCAAGCCGCGCTGCGAGAACTGATCGCGGCTCGACGCGGGTTGCGCCTCGAGACGAACCGGTTCACGCTCGGGCCGGCGCGCATGATCGGTCGCGCGACGACGATCGCCGTGATCGGCGATCGTGGCCGGGTCGGAACGCTGCTAGCCGGGGTGCCGCTCGACGAGCCCTCGATCGCGCGCCTCAGTGCCCGCGCCGCCCTTGATAGAGGCGACGAGCTGGTCGTGCTCGAGCGCGGACGCATCGCGGCCGGGGCGGCGCGCTTCCGCGGCGCGGCACTGTCGGCTCCCGCGGAGGCGCGCACCGTCACCGTCGCCGGCGACCGATACCGCACGCTCGCGGCGAGGCCGCACGAGCGCCCCGACGAGCCGGCGCTCGTCCTCCTCGCGTCACAGCAGCACATCGACAACGCGGTCGCCGCTGCGGACCGGCGCCTCCTGGTCGGCTTGCTCGTGTCGCTCGGCTTGATCGTGCTCCTGGCCTACGCGGTCGGCGGCTCGATCGTCGCCTCCCTGACGCGACTGGCAGAGGCCGCGAACGCGATCTCGAGAGGCCGCCTCGACCGCAGGGTCGAGGTCCACGGGAGCGACGAGTTCGCCCGCCTCGGAGTCGCGTTCAACGAGATGGCCGACCAGCTCGAGGCGCGGGTGGAGGAGCTCGACGCCGAGCGCGCGCGCCTGCGCGACGCGACCGTCCGCTTCGGCGAGGCGCTCGCCGCCACGCACGACGTCGACCAGCTCCTGCGCCTGATCGTCGAGACGGTCGTCGAGACGACCGGGGCGACGGGCGGCCTCGTCGTCGGTCTCGGCGGTGAGGTCGTCCAGTCCGGCACCCTCTCCGAGCGTGGCGGCAGCTTCGAGCTGCCCCTGACGGCCGGCCGTCAGAGCTTCGGCACGCTCACGCTCTCCGGCCGCGGCTTCACCGTCGAGCAGCGGCGCACCGCGGCGACGCTCGTCGCGCACGCGGCGATCGCGCTCGAGAACGCGCGCCTGCACCGGATCGTCGCGCGGCAGGCGCTCGTCGACATGCTCACGGGCCTCGCCAACCGACGCCAGTGTGAGGAAGCACTCGCGGGGGAGTTGATGCGCGCCGAGCGCTTCGGCGGCTCGGTCGCCTTCGTACTGGCTGATCTCGACAGCTTCAAGTCGATCAACGACCGCTTCGGCCACCCAGTCGGCGACGGCGTCCTCGTCGAGTTCGCGGAGACGCTGCGCGAGTGCGTGCGCGAGATCGACGTGCCGGCGCGCTGGGGCGGGGAGGAGTTCGCCATCGTCCTGCCCGGCACCGACCTGGAGGGCGCGGCGCGCCTGGCCGAGCGCACCCGGGTCGCGCTCGAGCAACGGACGATCCTCTCGCCGGACGGGACGCACATCCACGTCACCGTCAGCCTGGGCGTCGCCGCCTTCCCCGAAGTGGCGCCCGGTGACACGATCGTGGCGGCCGCCGACGGCGCGCTCTACGACGCCAAGCGGGCGGGCAAGAACCGCGTCGTGACGGCTCGCCGCAGGGCGCGGCAGGCCTAGCGCTCGTCGCCGTCCGCCCATTTAGGCGTTAGACTCCGCCGCTTGCCCTACGACCCACAGGAGGAGCATCGCCGGTGGAGACCTCATCGCTGTTCGCACAAGTCATTCAGGACCATCTCGAGCTGAAGCAGAAGAACTCCGAGCTCGAGGGAGATTTGCCCCTCGACCGGTACAAGACCGACGATCCGTTCGAGAACCACCCGCTCTTCAAGACCGAGGAGCAGGCGCGGATCGAGGAGACGATGGACGGCGAGGAGCCGGCCATCACGACCGAGCGGGCACCGCTCGCCTGGCCGACGGACGAGTCGCCGGAGACCGAGAAGGAAGGGCTCTGGAGCCGGTCGCGCGACTTCGACTGGGGCGACTGACGCAGATCGCCTAGGGTCACGGTCTCCGCGCGCCACTCAGGACAGACCGATGACCAAGCGACTGCGGCGGATAGCCGTCAGGCGCGGCCACTAGAGTCGCGCGTCTGGAGGCGAAGCAGGAAATCGAGCGCTGCCTGCGTTGCGGCGCGGCAATGGACTGGCGGCACCAGACGTGGCAGTGCCCACGCTGTTCCTTCAAGCTCGGCTGCTGCGAGGGCGAGCCGCAGTCCTGTCCGCCGGCGGCGGACGCGCGATAATCGCCGCGCCGGTGTCATTGCAGGAGCGAACGTCCGAGGAGCGGCCCCTCTCCGCGCGCAACGGCGGCGAGCTCGCCGTGCGCCTGGCCGGGGTCCGCAAGAGTTACGGCGACGTGGTCGCGGTGGACGGCGTCGACCTCGAGATCCGGCAGGGCGAGTTCTTCACGCTGCTCGGCCCTTCCGGCTCCGGCAAGACCACGACGCTGCGCCTGATCGCCGGCTTCGAGCGTCCCGACGAGGGGCGGGTCGAGCTCGGCGGCCGCGACGTCTCGCGCGTGCCCCCGTACGCGCGAGACGTCAACACGGTCTTCCAGGACTACGCGCTCTTCCCGCACATGACCGTCGCCGACAACGTCGCCTACGGGCTGCGCGTCAAGGGCATCCCGCGGCGTGAGCGCGAGGGCCGGGTCGAAGAGGTGCTGCGGAGGATGCGGTTGCCGAGCGTCGGCGGGCGTAAGCCGGCACAGCTCTCGGGCGGCCAGCGCCAGCGGGTCGCACTCGCCCGCGCCCTCGTCAACCGGCCGGGCGTGCTGCTCCTGGACGAGCCGCTCGGCGCGCTCGACCTGAAGCTGCGCCAGGAGATGCAGCTCTTCCTCAAGAGCCTGCAGCAGGACCTCGGCATCACCTTCATCTATGTCACCCACGACCAGGACGAGGCGCTAACGATGAGCGACCGCCTCGCGGTCTTCAACCATGGCCGGATCGAGCAGCTCGGCGCCCCCGCCGAGGTCTACGAGCGGCCGGAGAGTGCGTTCGTCGCCGGTTTCGTCGGCACCTCGAACGAGCTCGAGCGGGACGGCCGTCGCTACGCGATCCGGCCCGAGAAGATCCACCTCGGCGTGGCGGGCTCGGCACCAGCGGCAGGCATGCATCACGAGCCGGGCCGGATCCGCGACGTCGTCTACGCCGGGATGGTCACTCGCTTCGTGGTCGAGCTCGACCGCGGCGGCGATCTGCAGGTCGTCCGGCAGAACCTCGAGACCTCGTCGGCCGAAGCGCTCGACGCCAAAGGCCGCGAAGTCCTTCTCGAGTGGCGCCCAGAACACCAGCTCGAGATGGATCACCCGGGGGAAACGGAAGGAGACGCATGACACACCAGACACGGCGCGCTCTCGGCTGGAGCGCGCTCGCCCTCCTCGTCGGCACGCTTTCGCTGGTTGCGGCCGGCCGCGGCGGCGACGGCGCCGGCGGCGGTGAAGCAAGTGGCGACAAGGCCAGCACCGAGATCGAAGGCCTCGGCTCCTCGCTCGAAGAGATCAAGTCGAAGGCGAAGGAGGAGGGCCAGGTCGACGTCGTCATCTGGCCCGGCTACGCCGACAAGTCGTGGGCGAGCACGTTCACGAAGCAGACCGGCTGCAAGGTCGTGACGAAAGACGGCACAACCTCGGACGACATGATCGACCTGGTCTCCACGGGCCAGTACGACGGGGTCTCGGCCTCCGGCAACGCGAGCGTCCGGTTGATGAAGCGCGGCGACGTCTCGCCCGTGAACACCGACCTGATCCCGAACTACGCCGACGTTTCGCACGGCCTGAAGAACCAGGACTACAACTCGATGGACGGCCAGGCATACGGCGTTCCGCATGGCCGCGGCCCGAACCTGCTGATGTGGCGGACCGACGTCGTCAACCCGGCACCGACGAGCTGGTCGGCGATCTGGAACGCGACCCCGACGGTGAGGAAGAAGATCTCGATCTACGACGACTCGATCTTCATCGCCGACGCTGCGATCTACCTGAAGGCGACGAAGCCGGACCTCAAGATCGATAACCCGTACCAGCTGAACGACGAGCAGTTCCAGGCGGCTGTGGACCTCCTTAAGGGCCTGAAGCCGAACGTCGGCGAGTGGTGGGCCGACTACGCGAAGCAGATCCAGTCGTACGCCAACAAGGACATCGTGATCGGGACGACGTGGCCGTACCAGGAGAACATCCTCAAGGGCGACAAGAAGCCGGTCGAGGCGGTCAAGCCGAAGGAAGGCACGACCGGCTGGTCGGACACCTGGATGATCTACTCCAAGGCCGCGCACCCGAACTGCATGTACCTCTGGATGAACTACATCATCTCGCCGCAGGCGAACGCGAAGGTCGCGGAGTGGTTCGGAGAGGCGCCTTCCAACCCGAAGGCGTGCAGCTTCACGACCGACAAGAGCTTCTGTGACGCGATGCACGCGAACGACGAGAGCTACTGGAAGAACATCTACTACTGGACGACGCCGACGGCCGACTGCGGCGGCAAGGGCGGCACGTGCAAGACCCAGCAGGACTGGGTGAACGCCTGGACGGAGATCCGCGGCTAGCCGGACACCGGCTCGTTCCGTGACCTCCGTTTCCCACGAGCAGCCGTCGCCCCGGGAGAGCCCGGGGCGACGGCTCTCGAAGTACTTCTACCGCCACCCGCGCCTGAGCCTCGCGCTGCTGCTCGCGGTGCCGGTCGGGTGGCTGGCGGTCGCCTACCTCGGCTCGCTCGTGGTGCTCTTGCTCGCGTCGGTGTGGACGACCGACCCGTTCACCTCGCAGGTCGTGCACACCTACACGCTGGACAACTTCCGGCGCATTCTCGACGGACACGTCTATCGCGACGTCGCCTGGCGGACGATCAAGATGGCTGGCCTCGTCACGCTCGCGGACGCGATGCTCGCGTTCCCGATCGCCTACTACATGGCGCGCGTCGCGTCGCCGCGGGCGAGGAACGTGCTGGTCGTCGCGGTGCTGATGCCGCTGTGGGCGAGCTACCTGGTGAAGGCCTACGCCTGGCGGACGATCCTCTCGGGAGCCGGGGTCGTGAACTGGGCGCTCGACCCGGTCGGCGTCTCGTTCGACGGCTACTCGTCGACGGGGCTCTGGCTGGTGTTCACCTACCTCTGGCTCCCGTTCATGATCCTGCCGATCTACGCGGGCCTCGAGCGGATCCCGTCATCGCTGCTCGAGGCATCGGCCGACCTCGGCGGAAAGTCGCTGCGGACGTTCTTCCGGGTGACGCTACCGCTCGCTTTTCCCGCGGTCGTAGCGGGGTCGATCTTCACCTTTTCGCTCACGCTTGGCGACTACATCGCGCCGAAGCTGATCACGAGCCAGCAGTTCATCGGGACGCTGATCTACGACAACCACGGAACGAACCTGCCGGTCGCGGCGGCATTCACGCTCGTGCCGATCGTGGTGATGGTCGTCTACCTGCTGGTCGCCCGGCGGCTGCACGCGTTCGAGGCGCTGTGATCGAGTCCCGCCTGACCCGGGTGCTGCTGCGGCTGGGCGCCGGGGTGACGCTCGCCTTCATCTACCTGCCGCTGATCCTGATCGCGCTGTACGCGTTCAACGCGAGCGTGACGCAGAGCTGGCCGATCGACGACTACACGACGAAATGGTTCTCAATCGCTTACCACGACGAGGGCGTGCGCCAGGCGCTGTGGCTCTCGGTGCGCGCGGCGCTCGGCGCGACCGCGGTCGCGCTGGTGCTCGGCACGCTCACGTCGCTCGCGGTCTCGCGCTTCGAGTTCTTCGGGCGCGACGCGATCTCGCTCGTCGTCATCCTGCCGATCGCGCTTCCGGGGATCATCACCGGACTGGCGCTGCGCACGACGTACACCACCGTCGGGATCGACTTCGGGCTGCTGACGATCATCATCGGCCACGCGACCTTCTGCATCGTCGTCGTCTACAACAACGCGCTGGCTCGTCTCCGTCGCGCCGCGGGGTCGCTCGAGCAGGCGTCGTACGACCTCGGCGCGGACGCGTGGCAGACCTTCCGCTTCGTGACCTTTCCCCAGATGCGCACCGCACTGCTTGCCGGCGGCCTGCTCGCGTTCGCGCTCTCGTGGGACGAAGTGGTCGTGACGATCTTCACCGCCGGTGCGCAGCAGACCCTGCCGATCTGGATCTTCGCGAACCTGTTCCGGCCCGTCGAGCAGCCCGTCGTGAACGTCGCCGCGCTCTTCGTGATCGTGATGTCGCTGATCCCGGTGTGGATCGCACAGCGCGTGACGGCGGAGCGGCCGACCACCGTCAGCGGCGTCACGGGCACGACCCGCAGGCGGTAGGCTGAATCGCAGTCTCGACCGGGAGGGAAGCGATGAGCGTGACGGTTTCGCAGCGCAAGAACTTCGTCGGCGGCGAGTGGGTGGACGCGGTCGACGGCGGGACGATGGAGGTCCTGAACCCCGCGACGGGCGAGACCATCGCCGAGGTCCCACGCGGGACGCAGGCCGATGTCGATCGTGCGGTCGAGGCGGCGACGAAGGCGCTGCCCGACTGGCTCGAGACGACGCCGGCCGAGCGCGCCGAGGCGCTGCTGGGGCTCGCGTCCGCGATCGAGGACAACGCAGAGGAGCTCGCCGAGCTCGAGTCGCAGAACGTGGGCAAGCCGCTCTCGTACGCGCGCGACGAGATGCCCGTCTCGGCCGACAACTTCCGCTTCTTCGCCGGTGCAGCCCGCGTGCTCGAGGGCAAGTCGGCAGGCGAGTACATGCGCGGCTACACGTCGATGATCCGCCGCGAGCCGGTGGGGATCGTCGGCGGCATCGCGCCCTGGAACTACCCCCTGATGATGGCCGTCTGGAAGATGGGGCCCGCGCTCGCCGCGGGCAACGTTCAGGTGCTCAAGCCATCCGAGCAGACGCCGCTCTCGACTTTGCGCTTCGCCGAGCTCGCCGCGGAGCACCTCCCACCCGGCGTGTTGAACGTGATCACCGGCGACGGTGAGCCCGTCGGCGCCGGGATCGTGCGGCACCCCGACGTGCGCATGGTCTCGCTGACCGGCGACGTCGCGACGGGCAAGGAGATCGCCCGCACCGCGGCCGAGACGCTCAAGCGCGTGCATCTCGAGCTCGGCGGCAAGGCGCCGGTGCTCGTCTTCGACGACGCCGACCCGGCGGCCGTAGCCGAGGGAATCAAGATCGCCGGCTACTGGAACTCGGGCCAGGACTGCACCGCCGCCTCGCGCGTCGTGGCAGGCCCGAAGATCTACGACAAGCTGCTCGAGGAGCTCGTGCCGCTGGTGGAAGGGCTCCACGTCGGCGACCCGGCCGAGGGCGACGACATCGAGATGGGACCCGTGATCTCGAAGTCGCAGCAGGAGCGCGTGCTCGGCTTCCTCGACCGGGCGAAGGGCGCGAACGTGCTCACCGGCGGTGGCACGAACGGCGACCGCGGGTTCTTCGTCAAGCCGACCGTCGTGGCCGACGTCGGCCAGGAGGACGAGATCGTCCAGCGCGAGGTGTTCGGGCCGGTCGTGACGGTGCAGCGCTTCGCGGACGACAACCAGGCGATCGAGTGGGCGAACGACGTCAACTACGGGCTGGCCGCCTCGGTGTGGACGCGCGACGTGGGCCGGGCGCTGAACGCTGCGAAACGACTCCAGTTCGGGACGGTCTGGATCAACGACCACATCCCGCTCGTCTCGGAGATGCCGCACGGCGGCTACAAGCAGTCGGGCTACGGCAAGGACCTGTCGTCGTACTCGCTCGAGGACTACACGCAGATCAAGCACGTGATGGCGAAGCTGGACTAGTGCGCCGGCGGGCCTCCGTGGTCGGCGCGCTCGCCGTCGTCGCGCTGGCCGGCTGCGGTAGCTCGTCGAGACATGCCGCGCCGGCGGCGGTGACGGTGCCGGCCTACGGCGTCTATTCGCAGACGAAGGTGACCGCGGCAACGCGCGACTGCCGCTCGGCCGCGGGCGCGGTCGCCCGCGACGCAGGCATGTTTCTCGCGCACCTTCGCCCGCACGGCGCGTACCCCGCCGACCTCTACTACATGATCATGCGGGAGCATCTCGCCGGCTTCGAAGCCGATCGCTGCGACGTGAAGCTCCTCGGTACGGCGCTCGTCAAGGCCCTGACGCCGAAGCAGCGACACACGTTGGTCGCGACCCTGCCGGCCACGATGGCGGCCACGGTCGGTCACGGACTGCACCGCGCCGCCTCCTGAGCGCTGGCCGCAAAAGCCACGTCCGGGCTCTGACCCCGGACGTGGCCAGAAGGGACGCCGCCGCGCGAACGCAAGGCAGTGACGCCTCTCGATTGACGCGTTGCGAGGGTAGTGATAGGAACCACCTCGCATTGCGCAGAATCGAACAGCGCGACCGTCCCAGGGGTCCGGTCAGCAGGGCCGTCGAGCTCGACCGCGTCGACCAGCGCATCATCGAGGCGCTGCAGAAGAACGGCCGGGAGCCTTTCCGCCGGATCGCCGTTGAGGTCGGCGTCTCCGAGGCGACGATCCGCGCGCGCTACGCGCGTCTCTGCGAGGAGAACATCCTGCAGGTGACCGGCGTGACGAACCCGCTCGGGCTGGGCTTCGACGCGCAGGCGATGGTCGGCATTCGCACGGCCGGCGCGCCCGAGGCCGTCGCCGATGCGATCGCGAAATGGGAGGAGGCGGGCTACGTCGTGATCACGGCGGGCCAGTTCGACATCCTCGTCGAGCTGGTGTGCGCCGACCGGCGCCAGCTGCTCGAGCTGACGGGCCGCATCCGCGAGCTCGAGGGCGTCGTCTCGACGGAGAGCTTCCTCTACCTCGAGCTCTGGAAGCAGCTCTACGACTGGGGCGCGCGGATCGAGAACGGCGTGCGAGTGGCGGCTCGCTAGTGGCCGTCGAGCACCAGCTCGAGCACGCGGAGGCGACACCCGCGACCCGCCGTGACATCGACGTGCGGCTCGCGGCGGTGACCAAGCGCTTCGAAGACGTCGTCGCAGTCGACGACCTCTCGCTCGAGATCCCGCACGGGAGCTTCTTTGCGCTCATCGGCCCGTCGGGCTGTGGCAAGACGACCACGCTGCGGATGATTGGCGGCTTCGAGGAGCCCACCGAAGGGACGATCTACCTTGGCGACGAGCCGGTCAGCGGCAGGCCGCCCTACAAGCGGGACGTGAACACGGTGTTCCAGTCGTACGCGCTCTTCCCGCACCTGACCATCTTCGAGAACGTCGCCTTCGGCCTGCGCCGCCGTGGCGTGCGCGGCAACGACGTGCGCGGCCGCGTGCTGTCCATCCTCGAGCTGGTAGGTCTCGCCGGGCTCGACAAGCGCAAGCCGCGACAGCTCTCGGGCGGGCAGCAGCAGCGTGTCGCCCTGGCGCGAGCGCTCGTGAACAAGCCGCGCGTGCTCCTGCTGGACGAGCCACTGGGGGCCCTCGACCTCAAGTTGCGCAAGCAGATGCAGCTCGAGCTCAAGGCGATCCAGCACGACGTCGGCATCACGTTCGTGCACGTCACGCACGACCAGGAAGAGGCGATGACGATGGCGGACGAGATCGCGATCATGAACGCCGGCAAGATCGAGCAGCTCGGCGCGCCGGCTGAGCTCTACGAGCGTCCGCGCACGGCGTTCGTTGCGAGCTTCCTCGGCATCTCGAACCTCTTGCCCGGCACCGTGACCGGGCCGGAAGGTGTCCGCCTGGACGACGGGACCGAGGTGCGCGTGCCGCGCGCGGTGCTCAACGACCGCACGGGCAGGGTCGCCGTCGGCGTCCGGCCGGAGAAGATCCGGCTGGGACACGGCGAGGAGAACCGCCTCACGGGCCGCCTGCTCGAGACCGCGTACGTCGGCGTCGCGACGCAGTACGTGCTCGAGACCAGGACTGGCAACGTCAGTGTGTACGTCCAGAACAGCGAGCCCGGTGCGCGCGACCAGGCGCCGAGCGAGATCTCGTGGAGCCCCGACTCCACGTTCGTCGTCGACTCGATGGAGGAAGCCGAATGACCGACCAGCTCAGCCGGCGCCAGCTGCTCGAACGAGCAGCGATGGGAGGGGCCGCGATCACGTTCCCCGGAATCCTCGCCGCCTGTGGCGGTAGCAGCGGGACGAAGGCGGCGGGTGGCACGACGAGCGTCGAGCACACGCTCGCCAAGACCCTGCACTTCTCGAACTGGACCTTCTACATCGACACGAAAGGCCAGACGAATCCGACGCTCGACCAGTTCCAGAAGCGCTCCGGCGTCCACGTCGACTACCGGGAGGACATCAACGACAACGCGTCCTTCTTCGGGAAGATCCAGGGCCAGCTCTCGCGGGGGCAGTCGACCGGCCGGGACATCGTCGTCCTGACCGACAACGACCGGTACCTCTCGCTCATGATCAAGAAGGGCTGGGCGGAGAAGCTCGACAAGTCGGCCATCCCGAACATGAAGAACCTGGTCGAGGTCCAGCAGCATCCGAGCTTCGACCCGAACCGTGACTACACGCTCCCGTGGCAGTCGGGCATGACCGGCATCGCCTACAACGACACGATCACCGACCCGGTGCTGTCGGTGGACGAGTTGCTCGAGAACCCGAAGCTCAAGGGCAAGATCACCTGTCTGAACTCCATGGGCGATGCGCTCACCCTGGTGATGCTCGCGAACGGCGACGACCCGACCAAGGTGACCGACAAGTCCTTCAATGCCGCCTTCAACCGCGTCAAGAAGGCGGTCGACAACAAGCAGATCCGCCAGTTCACCGGCAACGACTACGCCCCGACGCTCGCCAAGGGCGACCTCGCCGCGGCGATGTCCTGGTCCGGCGACATCGCGCAGATCGGTAACAAGCACATCCACTGGAACGTCCCGAAGGACGGCGGCGCGCTCTGGACCGACAACATGCTGATCCCGAAGGGTGGCGATGTCTACACGGCGTCGGTCTACATGAACTACGTCTACGACCCGAAGGTCCAGGCGCTGATGGAGGCCGGCGACCCGAAGCGGAAGATCACGGGCATCTACTACATCCCGCCGGTGCAAGGAGCGAAGGAGGAGGCGCTGAAGCTCGATCCGACGGTCGCGAAGAACCAGCTGATCTTCCCGTCGGAGGCGATGCTGAACAGCGTCCACCTCTTCGACGACAAGGCGCTGAACAACCAGAAGTACCTCGAGCAGTGGCAGAACCTGATCTCGGGATAGCGGAGGCTTGGGCTTCTTCCACCGTCACCGCGGTCTGACCCCGTACCTGCTGCTCGCGCCGGGGATCCTCTGGCTGGCCGTGTTCTTCGTCGTCCCGCTCGGCTTCCTCGCGTACCAGTCGCTCGAGACGGGCAACATCGACTTCGGCTACGCGTTCAATTGGGCATGGGGCAACTACTCGACCGCGATTCGCCAGTACCGGCCCCAGTTCATCCGCTCGCTCGAGTACGCGGGGATCGCAACGCTCCTGGCGCTCGTGTTCGGCTACCCCGTGGCGTACTGGATCGCGTTCCGCGGCGGGCGCTGGAAGAACCTCTTGCTCCTGGGGATCGTCGCGCCGTTCTTCGTCACCTACCTGATCCGGACGCTCGCGTGGCAGTCGATCCTGTCGGACAACGGCTTCGTCGTGCGGACCCTGCACCAGCTCCACCTGCTCGGCTCGGATGGCAGGCTCCTGAACACATCCGTCGCGGTCGTGGCTGGGATCACCTACAACTTCCTGCCCTTCATGGTGCTGCCGCTCTACGTCTCGCTCGAGCAGATCGACGGGCGGATGATCGAGGCTGCGGAGGACCTCTATGCGAGCAAGCTGCACGCATTCCTACGGGTCACGCTGCCGCTCTCGTTG
>Ga0136846_1217709_pt1 | contig 12327 bp, 9 predicted proteins | sample HopSoiMetagenom2_FD_96841 | JGI IMG/M metagenome (GOLD analysis project Ga0136846, IMG submission 96841) | Grasslands soil microbial communities from Hopland, California, USA - 2 Assembly 2016 (version 4) | ecosystem: Environmental > Terrestrial > Soil > Grasslands | place: USA: Hopland...
CGCCGAGACGGTCGGCATCGACACCTGCGTAGCGCGTGATGTAGTCCGCCATGCCATGGATGTCCTCGGTGCGGAACTGCGGCTTGTCGGTGCTTCGCGGAGCTCCCGCACTGCCGCCCTGGTACGCCGCGTCGGCCGCTATGGTGACGTATCCGAGTTCGGCGAGGTGCTGGGCATACAGGCCTGCGACATGCTCATTCACGCCGCCGTTCGGATGCGCGACCCCGATGGCCGCGTATTTCTGCGTCGGGTCGTAGTTGGCAGGCGTGTAGACGTTGGCGACGATCTTCAGCCCGTTCAGGTCGTAGTCGACCGGATGGATGTTGACCTTGCCGGGCTCATTGCCCGTGATCGCGCCCGCATAGACCAGCCCGAACGGATTCGTGACGGGGCGGGATGCGCTGGTGGGTGTGGACATTGCGCTGGCTCCTATTCAATGAAAGCTCGGAGGGACGGCACCGCGTCCCCAGGGAACTGCCGGCTTCGGGGAAGGCGTGGCCAGATCGAGCCTCTTGGCCGCGAGGAACTGCGACACCTGGTCGGCGATCTGGACGTTGTTCAAATCCGACATCAGAAAGTGCGTGTTGCCGCGGATTCCGATGTCCGGCAGATGCACTAGACGCGCATCTCCGCCGTGGCGGTTGACGGCGTCGACCCACAGGCGCGCCATCGCAAGCCGCACACGCCAGTTGTCCTGGCCCCGTGCCGTCGTCGGCTCGGTCGGGAAGTTGTCGCCGTAGTAAACGATGATCGGCATGCGCGTGAGTTTCTCGAAGTCCGCCAGCGGCACCGCTTCGGGAGACAACGTGCCCGCAGCGCTCGGCATCGCGGGAGGCAGCTCGCCCTGCGGAAAGATGAAGCCACTGCCTGGCTCGAATGCGACGACCGCCTTGACGTTGGCGCTCTTGATCGCGGTGAGCCAACCCGGGCCACCGGCCTGGGAGTGTGTGAAGAGAATCGCCGGGCCGATCTTGTCGAACAGTGCCGCCATGGCGTCGGAGATGACGGTCGGATCGTAGGGGCCGGTGTTCGGCGTGACCGAGCGGAAGAACTGGTCGAGCGTCTCCGGCTTGCGATCGAACTGCACGTTGTCGAAGTAGTTCGGCCACTGCCCTATCCGGAACTGGTCGAAGAAGAGCTGGTCATTCGGGGCCGGCTCGATGGTCGTGGCCACCGTGCTGTTGCCGGCTCGCCCCCGACGCGGCTGGTCCACGAGGTAGACCGGGAAGCCGCGGCGCAGGAACAAGGTCTGGAAGCCTTCGCGTCCGTCCGAGGTGGTCTCCCAACTGCGAGCCGACTGGTAGGCGCCATGCAGCATGACGATAGGCAATGCCTTCGGCTGCTTCGGCGCCTGGTAGAACGCGTACAGGTGATCGCCATGGATGCTCTGCCCCGCAGCGGTTGGCTTGTTGTTGTCGTAGGTGCCGGGCGTGCTGCGCACGGTGCCTCCGACGGCAAAGCTTCCCTGCGCCTGGATCACCAGCGGCCCCGGAGCCGACGCAGGTCGACCGGCCGAATTGGCGTACCCGGCAAGAAGTACCGCGGTGGTTGCCGCGGCGGTGCGGAGGATGTGGATCAAACGGCGTGAGGTCATGTCACTTTCCGGGGTTCTGGAACACGTCGCGGGCGACACCGACGGCGTTGATTGCATTGGGCCAACCGCTGTAGAACGCGAGCTGGGTGATCGTCTCGACCAGTTCGTCCTGCGTCACGCCGTTGCGCAAAGCGAGCGCGATATGCGAGCGCAGTTGATCGGGCCGATTCATGGCGATGAGCGCGCTCACGGTGACCAGGCTGCGATCGCGCGGCGACAGTCCCGGCCGCGCCCACACGTCGCCGAAGAGGACGTCGTCGGTGAGTTGAGCCAGTTTCGGGGCCACATCGCCCATCAACTGCTGCGCGCGCGAGGGCCCCGACGCAGCCGAAGACGGCGCCGCGGCCACGACCTGGTACGCCGCGTCGGTGACGGCGCCAAGCCATTCGACCGTCTTGCCGGCCGCCGCTTCCTGCATCGCGATGTGCGTCATGGACGAGCCAGGCGCGGCACCGTGCCAGTGGCGCGTGTTCGGTGGGATGTGCACGACGTCACCCGCACGGATCTCCTGAATCGGACCACCCCAGCGCTGCACGCGTCCGACGCCGGCGGTCACGATCAGCGTCTGCCCCAGCGGATGCGTGTGCCAGGCCGTGCGTGCCCCCGGCGCGAACGTCACGAGGCCGACGGAAGCGCGATCCGGCCCGTCCGCGGGCACCAGCATCTTGATGGCCACGTTACCGGTGAAGTGCTCGGCAGGCGCGACCTGCAACTGCGCCGCCGGTGCGCGCAGGATCTCCAGTTCCGGCTCGGCCGCGAAGGTCGCGTCCAGGGTGACCGCCGCCAACACGGCGCCGAGGATCGACTTCATGCCGCATGAGGCGGAGCGGCCGGGGGTCTTGCCTCGTCGATCAGGTTCACGCGAGTCCATCGCTACTCCTCGGTTCAAGCGGAGCCGCGAAACTGCGACCCGATGCCGAGACTGTAGAAATTTCGCTTTCAACCCACTAGCACCCCAAGCCTTTCACCAGCCGCAACAAAAACTTGCTACTGTGTGGCTCCCGGACTGCCCGCAAGCGAGGATGATGCGCCATGGCAATCAATGAATTCAAGGCAATCGCCACCTTCGCAAAGGCGGTGGAGATGGGCAGCATCCGCCAGGCCGCGTTGTCCCAGGGCGTGACGCCGCAGGCGGCAAGCCAGTCGATCGGCCAGCTCGAGCGTCATCTCGGCGTCCGCCTCCTTCACCGCACGACGCGAGGCCTTGCGCTCACAGAGGAAGGACAACACTTCCTCGAGAACACGCAGCCCGCTCTCGCTGCGCTCAACAGGGCGCTGCTCACCGCGCGGGAGGCCAAGGATGAGATTGCAGGCCCCTTGCGAATCGTCGGGCCCAAGTCGTCCTTCGCGGCGATTCTGATGCCGCTGCTCGACGAGTTCTGCAAAAGGAATCCTGGTATCCAACCGGACGTCCAACTCGACGATGGCATTGGCAACTGGGTGCAGGACCGCGTCGACATCGGCTTTCGAATCGGCGCCTCGCCTCAAGACGGGGTGATCGGGCGGCAGCTGTTTCCCATCCAGATGATCATCTGCGCCGCGCCGGCCTACCTGGCCGAGCACGGTGTACCGAAGGCGCTAGAGGTTCTCAACGCACACCGCTGCAGCGTCTTCAGGCATCAGGCGACGGGTAAGGTTTCGCCCTGGTACCTGACAGTGGACGGCAAGGTCGAGTACCGGCAGATGTCGCCGGCGTTCGCGACCAATGATTCGGAGCTCGAACTCCAGGCGGTCCTAACGGGCCAGGCGATCGGCCAGCTCGCCAACTTCTCTGCGGCGACGCACATTCGGCAAGGCCGGCTGGTTCCGGTGCTGCGCGAGCACCTGACGACGCACATCGGGCTGCACGTCTACTACGGCAGCCGGGCGGCGCAGCCCAAGCGCGTCCGTGCGTTCCTCGATCTCGCCATCGAACGCCTGCAGGACTCGCCCGAGTTCATGCTGTCCGATCGCGAGCTGGCGGCTGCCGCCAGGAAGCGAAAGAAGGACGGCGACGATCGCTGATCGAGCCGGCGACCGCCGCGGCACTGTCAACTTTTCCTTGCCTCTGGAACAAGCTCAGCCTCACTACCGGGTTGATGCCGGCCTTCGTAGAGGGGTGCAAGACATCCTTGCCACTACTCCGATGGACAACCTCGACCTCCTGGTCCTGCGCACCTTGCGGGATTGGCGTCGCGCCGGTCGCCACGCGATGCTCTTCACGGTGACCCACTGGTGGCGTTCATCGCCCCGCCCCGTCGGTGCCCTGATGGCTATGGACGCGGATGGCGCGGTAGTCGGCTCCGTAAGTGGATGCGTCGAAGACGACCTGGTGCACCAGTTCGTCACGACGTCCTGGCCCATCCCCGGCAGCGGCCAGCCGCGTTGCATCCCTTTGTGCTTCGGCGTGAGCTCCGAGGATGCGCGGCGCTACGGCCTTCGTTGCGGCGGTCAACTCGAACGAATCTGCGAAGTCGACCGTGATCTCCCTGCCCTCGAGTCCCTCGTCGATCACCTGGTGGCAGGACATCTGGTTCGACGCACCGTTCGCCTGGCGGACGGTACTGCCTCGCTGGAGGCGGCCACGCAGCCCGCGGCGATCCAGGTCGACGACGTCACCCTTTCCCAGACGTTGGGCCCGGGCTACCGGATGCTCCTCATCGGCGCGGGCCAACTGGCCGAATACGTCGCCACGATGGCCCTGTTCAACGGGTTCGCGGTGACCGTCTGTGATCCGCGCAGCGAGTACGCGGGCACCTGGGCCGTCCCCGGAGTTCGCGTCGTCTACGACATGCCGGATGACGCCGTCGTGGCCTTCCGGCCGGACTCGCGAAGCGCCGTCATCGCCCTATACCACGATCCCAAGCTGGACGACCTCGCGCTCATCGATGCCCTGTCCACCGACGCGATGTACATCGGCGCGATCGGAAGCCGTCGCAACAGCACGGCCCGCAAACTGCGACTGGCAGAGCACTTCGACATCGGCGAAGAGGCTCTGGCCCGCCTGCGTGGCCCGATCGGCCTGTTCATCGGCAGCCAGATGCCTTCCGAGATCGCCGTGAGCGTCATGGCCGAGGTGCTGGCCGTCAAGAACGGCGTGCCGGTCGACGCCGCGCGGGACGTTGGTGCGGCCAAGAGTCTCGAGGTGACTCGCGAGGCGCTCAGTGACAACCCTCATTGAACGCTCTGAGCCGGAGGCATAAATTGACGTATCAGCGAATCATAGTTCGTATATATGAACCTAATTCGCAGATGTCCTCAGCGGCACATCGAACCTGATCGCCGCTTTCCGTATCCATAAGAAGTGCGAGTGCGGCTTGTCGCGTTCACTGGAATGCGCGTCTTCACGTCGACACCGACATCCAGGAGACATTGAATGACCGCAAGCCCAGCCTTCGCGACCGCCGAGGTACGCCCCGTCGACATCCCGTCGACGCCCGTCAACAAGATGCCCAAGATCGCGTTCGCCGCGTTGATGGGCACTGTGATCGAGTTCTACGACTTCATCATCTACGGAACCGCGGCCGCCCTGGTCTTCGCCAAGGCCTTCTTCCCAAGTCTGGGCGCCGCGTCCGGCACCGTGGTTTCGTTCGCAACACTCGGCATCGCGTTCATCGCACGCCCCTTCGGCGCCTTCCTCTTCGGACACTTCGGCGATCGGCTGGGACGCAAGGGCACGCTGCTGGCGACGATGGCCACGATGGGTATCGCCACCGTCCTGATCGGGATGCTGCCCACCGCCGACAAGATCGGCGTCCTCGCACCGATCCTGCTCGTGATCCTGCGAATCGCGCAAGGCATTGCCGCGGGCGGCGAGTGGGCCGGCGCGGCGCTGTTCCTCTGCGAACACTCGCCAGCGGAGAAGCGGGGCTTCTGGTCGATGTTCACCAACCTCGGCGGCTCGATCGCCAACATGCTGGCCCTGTCTACCTTCTTCGTCTCCAGCCTGGCGATGAGCGACAAGGACTTCATCGCGTGGGGCTGGCGCATCCCCTTCCTCATCAGCATCGTTTTCGTCGTCGTCGGTCTCTACATCCGCATGAAGATCCAGGAGACGCCCGTCTTCCAGCGTGAGCTGAGACAGCGAGGGACGAGCAATGGCCTGCCGTTCGCAGACGCTGTCCGGAACCAGTGGCGCGAGATCCTACTCGGCGCGGGCACGCTCATCGCGGCCTTCTCGTTCAATTACCTGGGCGCCGCCTACCTGATCAACTACGGGACGGCGACGCTCGCGATCGGTCGCTCCGCGGTTCTCGGTGCAGGCATCTTCGGAGGATTCATGCTGGCGGCTGGCGTCGTCTCGGGTGGCCATCTCTCCGATCGATTCGGGCGTCGCGGCATCCTCCTGGCCGTCAACAGCATCGGCGTCGTCTGGTCCCTGCTGCTCTTCCCGCTGCTGGACATGAAGTCGCTGCCGACGTTCTTGCTCGGCCTGTCGATCAGCTTCTTCCTGGCCGGTCACGCGTTCGGCGTCGCCGGCTCGTTCCTGTCGGAACTGTTCGCCACCCGCTATCGCTACACGGCCGCCGGCTTGGCCTACAGCCTCGCAGGCGTGGTAGGCGGCGCGATGCCGCCGATCATCGCGGCGAGCATGATCCCGGCCTATGGCGGGCTGGCGTTCGGCGCGTTCCTAGCGTGCCTGGCTCTGGTCGGTGTGTTCTGCACGAAGGCGCTGCGCGAAACGCGTCATGAGTCGCTGGAGAAGGTGCCCGCCACGACGCGGTAATGCCGGCAGCTCAACTCGCGCTGTTCGCCTGAGGTCTCGGCAGCGCGAAGGCTACATCCGTTACGATCGGCGCACCCCAGTCTCTCGGCACCCTGCCGCACGGGCCGGCGGCCATCGTCGTGACTTCTGAACTTCCGTCGACTTCACATCAGGGCACTCGCCGCGTCTGCCTCGTCCTTTCAGGTGGCGGGATCCGCGCCATGTTGTTCCACATGGGCGTGCTTCGGTATCTTGCGGAGCAAGGCCGTCTCGAGATGGTCGACCGGATCTCCACCGTCTCGGGCGGTAGCCTTCTGGTCGGCCTCATCTTGCAAGAGACCAGCTTGAAATGGCCCACGTCGAGGCAATTCATCGACCATGTTTACCCTGCCCTCAAAACCAAGTTCTGCGCGCGCAGCCTGCTGCTTGGCGCTGCACGACAACTCCTGCGGCCCACGAACTGGCAGTTCTTGCTGTCTCGTGCCAATCTGCTTTCGCTCGCGCTGAAGCGCGAATGGGGCGTGACAGCCGAGGTCGCAAATCTTCCAGTAAAGCCGGAATGGTCCATCAACGGCACGACGGCCGAAAACGGCAAGCGCTTCCGGTTCAAGCGAGATTCGCTCGGAGACTATTCGATCGGCTACGCCGATCCCGGCGGTTTCCCGCTCTCCGCGGCGATGGCAGTCTCGGCAGCCTTTCCGGGCGGTTTCGGACCACTCGCCCTCGACGCCACAAGGTTTGCATGGAAGAAGCGGCCGGCATGGGGCGCCTCAGAGGCCAGCGCCGCGCCCGTATCTCCTGCGTTTCCTAAGCTGCATCTCTACGACGGCGGGGTCTACGACAACCTGGGCCTGGAGCCCTATTTCGATGCCGGCAAGGGAAAGGCAAAGCAGGACAACTGCTTCATCCTTGTCTCGGACGCTGGCGCCCCACTCCCTCAGAAATTCGATTTCTGGGCTACGAACCCGTTTCGCCTCAAACGCGTGGCCGACATCATGGCCGAACAGGCTCGCGCTCTCCGGGTGCGCACGTTCATGCACTACCTCGCCCAGGACGCGACGCAAGGTGCCTACGTGTACATCGGCATCCCCGCAGCCCCTGATCAACTTGTCAATGGGCAACAGCCGGCCCTCTTTCCGACGTCGTTGTCACGCGTCACGGAGGAAGAGTTCGATGGCCTCGCTGCTCACGGTTACCGCCAAGCGGAAGCGCCTGTCGACGCAGGCTCCTAGTCGTCCGTTGCCTGCCAAGAAGCCTACAGGGTGTACTCGGTCTCGACTGTGATGCTGCCGACGTAGTGCTTGAACGCGTCCTTACCCAAATCGTCGAACTTCTTGTGCGTGTAGTCTTCGTTTGACGAGTAGATGTGGATCTTGTCGCCGACGCAGTCGAACGTGATGTCCCGCGCCATGTTCTGCGTGATCGTCGTATAGCCGGTGTAGTAGTTCAGGTGGCGCGACGGCGCTTCGCCGATGACAACGATTTGAGGATCTAGCTTTTCAAGCCAGGAATCCGGGATTTTGCCGGACTTGCGTCCGTGGTGCGCGGCGAATACCACCGTCGTTTTCTCAAGCTCGATGCTGTCCGTGATCGACTCCATGAACTCGGTTTCGAGGTCACCAAGCCACATGAAGCTGGCCCCGCCTTCGACGGCATAGCGGATTACGGCAGAGGTATTGTTGTAGGCCTCGCCCGCGGCAGCCTGGGCGAGCGCCTCCTTGAAATGCTTGTTGCCTGGATCCGGCCAAAGAATGTTCACGCCGGACGTCTTGATCTCATCGTCGCCGAGATTCATGTACTTGCGAGTGCATCCCTTCGAGACGTAGAACGCCTTGTCCGAGTCACGAAGCTTGCAGTAGTGCTTGAACGAAGGCGTGTCCGAGTCCTTCACAGCCTGATTCTTGACGACGTAGAAGTTCTTGATCGGCATCTTGGCATCGAGGTATTCGATACCGCCGAAATGATCGTCGTCAGGATGCGTGCAGATAAACCGGACCACCTGCTTGTCCGCCGACTGCTCCTTCAATTCCTTGATGATGTCGTCGGCGTTTTCCGCAGACAGGTCGCAATCGATGATTGTGAAGTTCTCGCTGCCATGGCGGATGTAGAACATGTCGCCATTGCCGACGGCAAAACTCTTGACTACTGGCATCTCGTCTCCCTGTTCGCCCGACGGCGCCTGATGCGTTCTCGGAAGTCGCGGATCACAGATTTGCGAACCGCACGGACGGCATCTGTCGCGCAGACGTATGGTCGAGTTGGTCAGTTTCAAGAGCCGAACAGGCTGAATAAACTACCAGCTTGTTAACAAACACAGGCGCTACAGGTAGCGTATTGACGAGCAGTCGCCACTAGCAGTACGATTCGCTGGCACTCACGGCGGTCGAGTGCTAGCAGTTTAGCGCCGCCAGCATGAAAGGCGGCGATGGCCACGAAGCATCACATTCACTTCTACCCTGTGGGCAACGGAGACACTTGCCAGATCGCCACCGCGAACGGCAAGCGCATCCTTTTCGACTACTGCCACCGGCGGTGCGCCGAAGATGACGAAGACGAGCGCATCGACCTGAAGGCCAGGCTGAAGTCGGAGCTGGATGACGCCGAGCGCGACTATTTCGACATGGTCGCCTTCACCCACGCTGACCTCGACCACATCGCCAACAGCACCGACTTCTTCGAGCTTGAACACTCGAAGACCTATCAGGGCGATGGCCGCATCAAGATCTGCGAGTTGTGGCTGCCCGCCGCCATGCTCCTCGAAGATGTCGAAAGGGGTGATGAGCGCGCCGAGTTCGCGCTTTGGAAGAAGGAAGGCCGCCACAGACTGCTCGAAGGCAAAGGCATTCGCGTGTTCTCCCAGCCGCAAGCCTTGATGGACTGGCTGGTGCCGGAGTTGCGCAAGCGCGGCGAAGGACCTTCGGCACGCGATCACCTATTCGTCGATGCGGGCACGGTCGTGGATTCATTCAATCTCCAGCGCGACGGCATCGAATTCTTCTGCCACAGCCCCTTCATCAAGCACTGCGACGAGGGGGACATCATCCGCAACGATGCGTCGCTCGTCTTCAACGTGCGCTTTCAGACGATAGGCGGCACCTACGACTTCCTGCAGGTCGGTGATTCGACTGCCAGCGTGCTGGACGAGATCGTGACCACCACGGAGTACCACGGTCGCGGCGATCGTCTGAACTGGAACCTGTTCAACGTCCCGCACCACTGCAGCTACAAAGCCCTGAATGAGACCGACAAGGGTGACAACGAGACAGTCCCGACGCCGTTGGTCAAGTCGCTGCTGCTGCGAGGTCAGAGAGGCGCATATGCGGTGAGCTCGAGCTGGCAAATCAAGGACCACCGTGACGCCTACAATCAGGATCAGCCTCCGCATGTCCAGGCTCGCAACTGCTATCGCTCTCACCTCGCACAGGTCAGCGGCCGCGAGTTCCTGGTGACCATGGAGGAGTCGAAACCGCGCGACCCCGGTCCCATCACCTTCGAAGTTGATGCCGGCGGCGTCTGCTGGATCAAGGCGGTCGCAGGCGCACCTGCCATTCTTACCTCGCGGCCGCATCGCGCCGGCCTTGCGCCCTTGCCGACGCGCGTCGGGTAGCGCCATGTCCGAGGAGGACTTGTTCCCCCTGCCTGAGACCGAGGCCGTCGACGACGAGTCCGGCCTGCGCATCGCACGCGCCAAGCAACTGCTGCGCGCCATCGGGCGCTTCAGGGATGCAACGCTTGTCAAGCTGTGCCGAATCCCAGACAGCCCTGACTGCGAGACGTTGATCGTCGATCTGCGCTGCCACGACGTGCCCGAGATCAATTCTGCGGGCATCGAATTTTGCGAACGGCTGGCGATCAGGGTGCCAGCGGACCCAGAACGACTTCCCGACGTTCGCGCACTGCGACGGGCCTTTCCGGTGGTCATTCATCAGAATGCCACGCTGCCCGGAACGCCACCAAGCCTTTGCCTCTACTATGAGACGGCAGCGTCGGCCCTTCGAACCTGGACTCCAGAGAGCTTCCTGCGCCGGATCCAATTCTGGCTAGCAGGCACGGCTCGAGGAACACTCCACGCCGCTGACCAACCGGTTGAATCGCTCTTCTTTTCTTCACGCGACGAACTTGTCCTGCCTTGGAATTTCGAGCAGCTGATCAAGGACGGACTGCACCGTCAGCGCCTGGGCGTCGAACGTAGCTCCGAGCGTCCTGGAGGCGGATCGACCTACGTTCTGCGTGCGTGGAGCGTAGACCACGCGGCCCATCCGGCGGGGGTCTCGCCCATCCTAGTGGATTTGCCTGCGATCAGGCATGCCAATATTCGATTCGACCCGCCGACGCTCGGAGAACTGGACGACCTCTTCCGATCCCGTGGCAGCGACGAGCTGCTGCCGCTATTGCAGTCAGCGATCTTGAAATCGGTCGGTGCCGGCGGCGCTCAGTTGTCTGCTGATGCGCCTTTCACCGTAGTTCTCATGACCGTGCCTATCGCTAGAGCCGAAGAGGGTCCGGCCGAACGTATCTTCCGACGGGCCTATCTCCTGAACCGTGGCCTCTTCCGGCTCGGGCAGGCCACCGGTGCATTAAACACGGTGGACGGAAAGGTGTGGCCCGCGCCGACGGGTACCTTTCTCGCGAACACGACAGCCGCCTGGCGTGATCTCGAAATTGGCCCAGGCGAAGTCCTGACAGCCATAAGTCCTGACGCGGCGCGGTATCAATCTGGCGTGCCTGAGTCGGGGCCTACAGGCGCGGTCGTCGGAGCCGGTTCGTTGGGCGCAACGATGCTGGAGTTATGGACGCGAATGGGCTGGGGGCAGTGGGCGACGATCGACGCCGATCACGTTCGGCCGCACAACTTGGTTCGCCACCCTGCCCGCGCCGCTGACATCGGCATCTCCAAGGCGGAGGTCGTTGCGGGCCATCACCAAGCCATCATGCAAGGCGCTGGGAAGGTGCAGGCAATCGTGGCGGATGCATGCGATGCAACGGACCCGACCGTCATCCAGGCGCTCGTGGTCAGTGAACTGATCGTAGATGCGAGTGCCGCACTGGAGTATCCGCGCTACGCCAGCACAGAGGATCGCTTTGGGCGTCACGTGTCGACGTTTTTGACGCCGTCGGCGCGTTCGAGCGTTCTCATGATCGAGTCGCGTGATCGCTCCATGCGCTTGCGTGCGCTGGAAGCTCAGTATTACCGTGCGCTGATCAACGAGCCCTGGGGCGCAGATCATTTGAACTCGGATCAGCCGCGATTTTGGAGCGGCGCCGGATGCCGCGACATCTCGATGATCCAACCCTACGCAGCGACCGCACAGCATGCAGCCAGCCTCGCCGAACAAGTGCGGCTCTTCCACCTCCGAGACCCGGCTGCGATTCGTGTCTGGTCACGCGACCGGGAGACCGGCGCTATCGCCGTTCATGACGTCGAGCCGCGTGCCGAGCACGCCTTTCCGATGGATGATCTCGTCGTGTTCATCGATGAGGGGCTTCATGACAAGCTGATTGGACTGAGAAGCGCCCACCTGCCAAATGAAACCGGCGGGGTTCTGCTCGGCTTATTTGATCTGCGACGTGGCTGGTTGATCATCGTCGACGCACTCCCTGCCCCACCGGACAGTCGGGCGAGCCGTACCGGCTTCGAGCGTGGCGTCGACGGCACGATGGCCTCTGTTACCGAGGCTGGTCGGCGTACGGCCGACAACGTGAGGTACATCGGAGAGTGGCACAGCCACCCTCAAGGCCACTCCGCCGCCCCAAGCGCCGACGACTACCTACAAGGCTCCGAATTGGCGCTTGGAATGGCCGACGAAGGACTACCTGTCATCCAACTCATAGTCGGGCGGGAGGGGCAACTATCGGTGATCAAGATCGAGGCGCGCTGAGGTAGCTGGCGACCATTGGCACGCAGCCTTTGCGCAGGTCAGCCGTTCGGAAGAAGCATCTGTCGCAACACGGATCCGTGTTCGAGCAGATCCAGGTTGTGGTTCAAATCTTCGAACCCCATCGTCCCGCTCTGCAGCCGATCAACCGGCATCCGCCCCTCCTGAAAATA
>Ga0136846_1232547_pt1 | contig 12327 bp, 7 predicted proteins | sample HopSoiMetagenom2_FD_96841 | JGI IMG/M metagenome (GOLD analysis project Ga0136846, IMG submission 96841) | Grasslands soil microbial communities from Hopland, California, USA - 2 Assembly 2016 (version 4) | ecosystem: Environmental > Terrestrial > Soil > Grasslands | place: USA: Hopland...
CCGATCATTCCATTTGTAATCCTGGCCATCAAACTGGATTCGCGCGGCCCCGTTCTGTACCGCCAGAAACGCGTCGGACTGGGGAGCAAGGTTTTCTACTGCTATAAATTTCGGACCATGCGCCAGGACGCCGAAGCAGATACGGGCGCCACCTGGGCGCTGGATGATGATCCGCGAATTACGCGGATCGGAAAGTTTCTTCGCACGGCCCGCCTGGATGAAATCCCGCAACTCTGGTGCGTGTTCAAGGGCGACATGAGTTTCGTCGGGCCGCGTCCGGAGCGTCCGGAGTTTGTCGAGATGCTGGCACGAGAAATTCCGTTCTACGAGGTGCGTAGTGCGGTGCGCCCGGGCATCACTGGATGGGCCCAGGTCCGCTACAAATACGGTAATACGGTCGAAGATTCAAAAGAGAAGCTGCAGTACGACTTGTACTACATCAAGAACATGTCTTTGGGACTCGATGTGATGATCATGTTCCAGACGATCAAGATCGTGCTGCTTGGCCGAGGCGCGCAATAAGCGGTGCTCACGATGAGATGGGTTTTCTGGACTTCGGTTGCGGCGCTGGCGTACACCTACGCGGGCTATCCGGCGTGGCTGTGGCTGCGCAGCCGCTTTCGCGCGCGTCCGGTGCAAGCGGCTGAGTACACACCGAGCATATCCATTGTTGTAGTTGTGCGTAACGAAGCCGGCGTTCTCGAAGCCAAGCTGCAGAACCTGCTGTCGCTGGATTATCCCGCCGGGCTGGTAGAAGTCGTTGTTGTGTCCGACGGATCAACGGACGCGACGAACGATATTCTTCAGCGGTACGCGCAGGATTCTCGCGTACGAGTGGTGGTGACCGCCGAATCGCGTGGCAAGGCAGCCGGACTGAACGAAGCCATTGCTGTCGCGCGAGGCGAGATCGTGGTATTCACGGATGCGCGCCAGAAGATCGAAGCCGGTGCCATTCGGCTGCTGACTTCGCAATTTGCCGATGCATCCGTAGGATGCGCCAGCGGCGAATTGATGCTGGGCGATGCAGATTCGGGTGAAGTGATTCGCGGCATGGGACTGTACTGGCGCATCGAAAAAAACATTCGCGAGATGGAGTCGGCGTCGGGTTCGGTCGTGGGGGCTACGGGTGCGATATATGCGGTACGGCGACAACTACTGGTGCAAATTCCGGCTGGCACCATCCTCGACGATGTGTACATCCCAATGAACGTGGTGCGGGAGGGATTTCGGGTGACGTTTGTTCCTAACGCTCACGCATGGGATTTGGCTGACCAGGGATCGGATCGCGAGTTTTCCCGCAAGGTACGAACTCTGACCGGGAACTATCAATTGGTCCAGATCGCGCCCTGGCTGCTAGGAGCATCGAATCCGTTGCGTTTTGAGTTCGTAAGCCACAAACTCCTGCGCCTTTTTGCTCCATTTGCGTTGGCGGCTGCGTTGATCGCTAGCGTGGCTTTGCCGCAACCGTTTTATCGGGCCGCCCTGATCGTGCAAATTGCGTTTTATGGCTTGAGCCTGATTGCTATGACCAAAGTACTTACGGGGCCACTGGCGAAGGTGGCAGACGCGGCGCGCACATTCGTAATACTGAACTCTGCGGCTGCCGTTGCTTTCGTGAAATTCGTGACCGGCGGTCGCGTCGCGTGGGTGAGATAGCGGAGATATTTTGAGAATTCTTTGGGTCAAAGCGAACAAGTTGTTGCCGGTGCATAGCGGCGGCGATATTCGTTCCTACAACATTGCCCGGCAACTTGCGCGCAAGCATGACGTCACGTTCTTATCGTATTACGACGGAACTGCCGATGCTGATTACGAGCGGCGCCTGAAAGAACATTTCCCCAGGGCCCTCTGCATTGCGACAGGGAAGGCGCAACCCTCAACGTTAGCGCGCGGCATCGACTACGTGGGACGCATTGCTTCGCCACTGCCATATGCCGTGGGCAGGTTTGCCAGTAAGGCGGTGCAAGAAGCTATTCAGCACTCTTTTGACGAACGCAAGTTCGATGTTGCAGTCTGCGACTTCCTGGACGCGGCGGTGAATTTCCCTACGGATCTTTCTGTCACCAGCGTTTTATTTCAACATAATGTTGAGACAGAGATTTGGAGGAGGCACGCAGAGACGGAAGCCAATCCGGTGAAGCGGCGGATGTACAACATCGAATTTAAGAAGATGTTGCGCTACGAACGAAGCATTACCAGGAAGTTTCATCACGTCATCGCAGTTTCAGACCATGACCGCAGTCTTATGGAATCCTGGGTTGAAGGGTCGCGCATAACGGTTGTTCCCACCGGCGTGGATCTGGAGCAGTACAAGCCCGATTTCAGTTACAGCCCGCCGTCGCCGCTGGTGCTGTTTGTCGGCGCAATGGACTGGGAACCGAATGTAGATGGGATGGAGTATTTCTGCCGGGAGATCTGGCCCGCAGTGGTTGCGGAAAACCCGGCGGCGAGATTGCGTATTGTTGGCAGAAATCCTGGAGAGCGGGTCCAGCGCTTGTCTGCACCTTCGATCGAGGTTACCGGGCGCGTGCCATCCGTCATGGAACATTTGCGGCAAGCGGCAGCAGTGGTGGTTCCGCTGCGGATCGGCGGCGGCACGCGGCTGAAGATCTATGAAGCGATGGCTGCGGGCAAGGCTGTCATTTCGACATCGATTGGTGCCGAGGGACTGGATGTCCGGAATGGCCGCGACATATTACTTGCGGACACCGCAGAGGCCTTTTCGTCAGCGATATTGACTTTGCTGCGTGACAGCATTCGTCGCGAGCAGTACGAGCGAGCGGCGGCAGCAACCGCGGCGCATTTTGATTGGAGCGTCATTGGGGAAAAGTTCGGACGTACGCTGGAGATGGTGAGAGAACCGGCAATTTCTGCTGAGGAAGCAGCCTACGCCGGTGAGCAGGTGAAAACATGCCGACCATAGCGGCAGAGAATCCGAGCAGCCGAGTCAAACGAAGCGCTTCGGTTGGCATGGCATTCTTTTGGTTAAGCGCATTTTATTTTGTTTACTGTATCCGGCCTGAGGATTGGATACATCCACTCGGGGTTGTTCCGCTAGCCAAAATCACCGGAATTGGTGCATTCCTGGCATTTTTATTGGGTTCAAGCCGGGGAAATCGCAAATTGAACCAACTGCCCATTGAATCCCATTACCTGCTGGCGATGATCGGGATACTGATGATTTCATCTTTGATATCCCCGATATGGAAAGGTGGAGCGATTTCGCACACGCTGGATTTCTCTAAGGTTTACATTGTGTGGGCCCTGACCTTCCTCCTGGTCACGGATGTTCGCAAGTTGCGCCGTATTATCTTCATTCAAGCTGCTTCGGTGCCAATCGTTTGCATAATATCGCTTGTTAAAGGGCGCGGAGTCGCCCGACTGGACGGCGTGCTCGGCGGAATTTATTCCAATCCGAACGATCTGGCATTTGCCATTGTGCTCTCGCTTCCATTTTGTCTCATGTTCCTGCTGACGAGCCGCAAAGCGCTGAGTAAGGCCCTATGGACGTTTGGCATGTTGGTGATGCTCTTGGCGTTGTTCAGAACCGGATCCCGGGGAGGTTTTATTACGCTGATTGTCGCAGGATTGGTTTGCCTGTGGCATTTCGGAGTAAAAGGGAAACGCCTCTACCTGATCGTGGTTTCAGGCGTGGCGGTCGTAGTTCTTCTCTTCACAAACGGCAATGTCATGCTCGAGCGGTTTTCGAGCATGTGGGACGACACCCTGGACACTCACCAGGAGAAGGTCGCTTACGAATCGTACGAGCAGCGTTCGTTTCTGATGCAGAGAGCGGTTGAAGGCATTGGGCACTATCCGATACTAGGAATCGGCACGCAGAACTTCGAGACTTACTCGACGGTGTGGCGCGAGGTGCATATGACCTATCTGCAAATTGCTGTTGAAGGAGGCATTCCGTCGTTGATCCTGTATCTGCTGTTTTTCTGGCGCGGATTCAGGAACTTGAGATATTTGCTGAAACGAAAAGATCTCAGTTCGGACCTGAAACTGTTCACAGGAGCGCTGCACGCATCTTTAGTCGGTTTTGCATTCGGCGCGTTGTTTTCGCCGGAGGCTTACCAGTTCTTTCCGTACTTTGCAGTGGCATACACCTCGGCACTGCTCGCATGCGTGAAAGAAAGCGATGCCAGAGCGAAGCTCGCAGAGCCAGAGCGTCCACGGAAACGCAGTGAGTTCCTTCGCCCCACACAAATCCCGATTCACACCTAAGTTGGGGTCAACCGAATACCATGGAAATGGCGTCCACCGCTGCAGCGACCAAAGGCAACAAACTGAAGCGAAGGCTCGCCTATGCAGGCAAAACTTTACCCTCATACGCGTGGCAAAAGATCGTGCGCCGGGCGCCGGCGGGCCGAGTGCACTTGATCATCGCTATAGCGGACCATTTTGAGCCGAGCAGCCTCAGGGGCGATTTTGCCGGTTACGCAGCGCGCGATGTTCAGCAGGAGCGGGTTGAGAGATGGTGCGCGGAGTACCCCGCCAATTTTCGCGAACTGCGAGATAGTGACGGCCGCCACTTCATACACACATATTTCTATCCAGCAGAACAATACGACCGGGGACTGGTCGAGCAGATCGCACAGTTGTGTCATTCCGGATGGGGAGAGATGGAAATACATCTTCATCACGGCGTGACAGAATCTGCGACTCCAGCGACCACGCGGGCACAGATCGTTGATTTTCGAGACGCACTTGCAAATGAGCACGGATGTTTGTCGTATGAGGACGGAGAGGTAAATCCGAAATACGCTTTCGTGCACGGGAACTTTGCGCTGGCGAATTCTGCCGGAGGATTCGGATGCGGAGTAGACACCGAGATGGAGATTTTGGCCGAAACCGGTTGTTATGTTGATATGACCTATCCGACTTCAGCATTTCATCCGGCGCAGATTTCCAGACTGAATTCGATGTACGAATGTGCCTGGCCCTTGCACGAACGAGCGCCGCACCGCCACGGGCGTGACCTGAAATCAGGAAGGCCGATTTCGGTTTTGCCGTTCCTCATCCAGGGACCGTGGGCGCTGGATTTCGACCGGAGCTCGCGAAACGGTATTGGCAGGATTGAAGATGGCGCGATCACGGCAGCGAATCCCGGCTCCATGCGAAGGCTGCAGCTTTGGAAGCGCGCGGCGATAGCGATAGAAGGCAGACCAGATTGGCTGTTCATTAAACTGGACGCGCACGGTATGTATCCCGGCGATACTGAAACCGTGCTCGGGGACGCGACGCGAAGCTTCGTACGAGACCTGATTGAAGGTGCAGCAGCCCGAGAGGAAGTGCTGCACTTTGTCTCTGCGCGCGAAATGGCAAACATTGCTTTGGCCGCGTGCGACGGCCGGGAAGGTAATCCGGGTGATTACCGCGACTATCGTTACCGGCTGGCGAAGGACGCATCACAGCGGAAGTTGAGAGTCGAACCGAATGTGGCGGTGAAGGTCTAAGCATGTGCGGAATTGCAGGAATGGTCGGCGCAAGCCGCAACGACAGAATTGAAGAGGCCGCCGTTCGCCGCATGTGCGATGCGATCGTGCATCGCGGACCGGATGATGAAGGCATACTGGCCCGGCAAAACACCGGACTGGGAATGCGGCGATTAAGCATCATCGATCTTTCCGGCGGACATCAGCCCATCTTCAACGAAGACGGCACCGCTTGGATCGTCTTCAACGGGGAAATCTACAACTTTCCGGAGCTACGGCCTGATCTCGAAGCGAAAGGCCACCGTTTTACCACGCACACCGATACCGAAACAATTGTTCACCTCTACGAAGAGATGGGCGCCGACTGCGTGCAGAAGCTGCGCGGAATGTTCGCGTTTGCGTTGTGGGATGAAAAGCGGCAGAAGCTACTAATCGCTCGCGACCGGCTGGGGAAGAAGCCGCTGCATTATGCGCTCCATCGCGGAAGGCTGTATTTCGCTTCCGAAATCAAATCCATCCTGGCAGTAGCGCCGGAGTTGGCGGAGGTCAATCGCGCCGCGCTGTTGCAGTATATGTATCTGGGCTACGTTCCTGATCCAGCCACGGCTTTCAGGGGAATTCACAAGCTCCCGCCCGGGCACCTTCTGGAATTTGAACGTGGAGAAGTGCGCATTCGCAAGTATTGGGACCTGCCGCACTATGCAACGCACCAGCCGGCCAGCGAAGAAGAATGTCTCGAAGAACTCGAATCGCGGTTGGCAGAGGCAGTGCGGATTCGATTGATCTCCGACGTCCCGCTGGGTGCGATGTTGAGCGGCGGCACGGATTCTTCAACCGTGGTTGCGCTGATGGCGCGTGCGAGTGCGAAGCCGGTGAAGACCTTCGCAATTGGATTCAAGCAGGCGGACTTCGATGAATCGCAGTACGCGCGCGTGGTTGCCGAGAAATTCGCAACGGACCACCATGAACTGATCCTGGAACCAGACGTCGTGGGCACAATCGAGAAGCTGACTGGTTCGCTGGAAGAACCATTCGCAGATTCTTCGATGTTGCCGACGTATTTTATTTCGTGCCTTGCCCGCCAACACGTAACAGTGGCGCTCTCGGGCGATGGTGGAGATGAGTTGTTTGCCGGATATGAGCGTTACGGGATTCAGCAGAAGCGGGAAAGGTTCGCCGCCATCCCGCAGACACTTTCGCGGCTCTACCGTCAGCACGTGTTTCCCCTAATGCCGAAAGGAATGCGAGGCCGGCAGCTCTCGTACAATCTGTCACTGCCCTGGCGCGAGCGGTACGCCGACGAGATGTGCTTCATTCCCGCATTCGAGCGTGAGATGCCGCTGCTGACGGCGGAGTTTCGTGCAACCATCGCTGAAAGCGGCGATCCGCAAGACATTCTCCTCAGATATTTCGAGCAAGCGCCTGCAAATGATCCCCTCAGCCAGACTCTATACGTGGACACCAAGACTTATCTGGTTGAGGACATCCTGACTAAAGTGGACCGCATGAGCATGCTGACGTCACTCGAAGTGCGTGTCCCACTTCTGGACCATGAGTTTGTTGAGTGGGTCACGGGGCTGCCTCCGGAGTGGAAGATGCGCGGCGGACAACAGAAATACATTTTGCGGAAGCTGGCTGAGCGCGTCGGTGTTCCGAAAGAAGTGCTCTATCGGCGCAAGCAGGGATTTGCGCTGCCGCTGGTGCACTGGATGCGAAATGAGATGCGTGAGCTGATCATGACGGTCCTGCTTGAACCTCGCACCCTGCAACGCGGGTATTTCGATCCGGCGGGCGTTCGGCGGCTTCTGGATGAGCACTTCAGTGGTCGGCGCGATCGTTCATCCGCAATCTGGCGGCTTCTGATTTTTGAACTCTGGCACCGTAACTTCCTCGAAGCGTTGCCGTCTTCCGAACCCTGCTCCGCGGAACCCCTGAGCGTCTCTGGCGGAGCAACAACGTAATGGATGTGGCGCAGGAATCTCACGCAGGCAAGGACAGTGCACGCCAACTAGCCGAGCAACGCCGCCTCTTCCTCATGCTTAACAGTTTCGAGACAGGAGGAAGCGAGCGCCAGTTTGTTTCGCTTGCCAAGTCGCTCGATGCAGATCGCTTCTCGATAGATATTGGATGTATCCAGACAAAGGGCCCGCTGCGCGAGCTGTTCGGCGAAGTCCCGCGCTTCAAGCTTGGGGGCAGCGTTTACGGATGGAAATCCTGGCATAGCCGATGGCGGCTGATGCGACATCTACGAAGCAAACGAATTCAGATCGCGCACGCATTTGATTTTTATACCAATCTCACACTGGTTCCGGCTGCGTTTGCGGCCCGTGTGCCCGCAATCATCGGGAGCCAGCGCCAACTCGGAGACTTGCTCACGCCGGCGCAACGGAGGCTGCAACGTGCTGCATTTCAGATGTGCGATGTGGTCGTTTGCAATTCTCGCGCGGCGGCGGAGAGGCTGATCTCGGAGGGACTGCCGGAATCGAAGTTGCGGGTGATCGGGAATGCGCTTGCGCCCGAAGCATTCGTGCATGCGGAGCCGCTGATTGCAAAACGGGCTGGGAGTCTGCGCCTGGGCATGATCGCCCGAATGAACTCCGAGGCGAAAAACCATCGCATATTCCTGCAGGCGGCGGCGAAACTGGCTGCCATATTTCCGGAACTTGAGTTCGTGCTGGCAGGCGATGGGCCACTTCGCGCAGACCTGGAGTCCTACGCGGCCTCACTCGGGATTGCTGAAAGAGTTGTGTTCCTGGGGGACCGGCGCGATATTCCGCAGATTATGGCTGGGTTGGACATAACGGTCGTTCCCTCGGAGTCGGAGAGCCTGTCAAACGTAATTTTGGAATCTATGGCAGCAGGAGTTCCGGTGGTTGCGACTGATGTCGGCGGGAATCCTGAGTTGTTGAGTGAAGACCGTGGCGTGCTGGTTCCTGTCCGTGACGTTGATGCGATTGTGACCGCAGCTTCTCAGCTTGCCAATGACACCGACTTGCGACGAACTCTGGGACGGAACGCGAGGCAGTTTGCAAAGGCGCATTTCTCAGCAGAAAGCATTACGCGTGAATACGAAGAACTCTACGACGACCTGCTTGCAAGACGGGCGAATGCTGGAGTGCGCACGCCGCTTGCGACAAAGACCAGGGTAGCAATCGTGGGGCCCTCACTTAAATATGTGGGCGGTCAATCGGTGCAACTGGAACTCCTTCTTAGGCATTGGGCAAGAAGTCCGGATGTGCAAGCAACGTTTATTCCTGTCGATCCCGAATTCCCAGCTGGCTTGCGATGGGTGAAGCGCGTACCGGGCTTGCGGACAATTGTGCGTACACCGCTTTATGTGGCTGGTCTGTGGCGTGGATTACGCCACGCGGATCTGGCGCATATCTTTTCGGCTTCATATTCCTCTTTTTTAATAGCCCCAGTGCCGGCGTACCTGGTAGCCCGGTTAAGAGGAAAGAAAACGCTTATTCACTATCACAGCGGCGAGGCTCGCGATCACCTGCGGAAATCCGGCATTGCGCGTTTTGTTTTGAAGCGCGTGGATAGCATCGTGACGCCGTCCGCATACCTCGTGGATGTGTTTCGCGAATTTGGATTGAGCGCGGAACCCATTCCCAACATCGTGGACTTTTCGCAATTTCAGTTTCGCGTGCGTAATCCGTTGCGTCCGCGCCTGGTTTGCACTCGAGGCTTTCATGCCTACTACTGCGTTGATGTGGTGGTGCGCGCGTTTGCGCGGGTGCAAAACGAGTTCCCGCAGGCCACGCTCGACCTGGTTGGCGGAGGCCCACTTGAAGCAGAAATCAGGCAGTTGGTTGCAAACCTGAAGTTGAATGGCGTAAATTTCTGCGGCATCGCATCACGCCGCGAAATCGGGGAATACTACGACCGGGCCGACATCTTCATTAACGCTTCGCGTCTCGACAATATGCCGGTATCAGTGCTGGAAGCGTATGCTTCCGGCACACCCGTCATCAGTACCTCACCGGAAGGAATGAATTATCTGGTCGAGCACGAGCGGACAGGGTTGCTGTCGCGGGTGGGAGATCCGGAAGCCCTGGCTTCGAATGTGAGTCGAGTGTTGCGCGACAGCCAGCTTGCCTCGCTATTGATTGCCGGAGGTCTGGAGCAAATGCAGCAGTACAGGTGGGAAGTTGTGCAGCAGCAGTGGCTGAACATGTATCGGGATGTAACTTCAACCGCTTAATGCGAGTCCCAACGGCGCGATTTGCGTCTACGTCGCTGGAGACACCAATTCGTTTCTTTCCAGCCGCATGAAACCGCGAGACTCACCTTCGAGGCAGACGCGGTGCCACAGTTCCAGATTCAATAACCGCCAGATGCGGTCATAGTTATCGCGATGTCTGGCCCGGTGTTCGGCGAAAAGACGCCGGACAGAGTCGGGACGGAAATATCCTCGCTCGATGCTTCGCGGCTCAAGTAGCAGCTTCTCAATATTCTCGAGTCTTGCGCCTGCGAGCCATCCGCTCCACGGGGTGGGGAAGCCGAGCTTGGGGCGGTACAGAATTGAGTGTGGAAGCAAGTCTTCCACAGCTTTTTTCAAAATGTTTTTGCCTGAGAGCCCCTTTAATTGCACATCGCGCGGAATACGCGTTGCAAACTCGACAAGCACGTGGTCGAGAAAAGGCACGCGGCTTTCAATGGACGCAGCCATGCTCATGTTGTCCTGCTTCATCAGCAGTTCGACAAGATAAGTTTTGATGTCGGTGTAGAGCAGGCGCTGCAACATCTCGCCTTTGGAGTTGTCCCAGTACGAAAGCACATGATCATAAGCAGAGCCTGGCGGAAACTTCTGCCGTGTTTCGGGGGTCAACAAGTCTGACTGTTCGGCTTCGCTGAAAGCGGAAAAGAAATTATCGAAATAAAATGACGACCATGAGGCGGCATCGAGACCGAGGAACGTATGACCGAGCTTGCGACGAAGCGTGGCGCCGAGCACAGGAGACTTTGAGATCAGATCCCGAATCGCTTTGCGGGCGAAAGCCGGGGTAATGCCCCGATATATTTGATCGAAAGCCTGGTTTTTGAGCGTGAAGGCATATCGCGAATAGCCGCCCAAGGTTTCATCGCTGCCTTCTCCGGTCAGGACAACTGTTACTCGCTCACGCGCGAGCCTCGCAACGAAATACAACGAAACACTCGACGGCCACACGACAGGCTCATCTTCATGCCAGATAAGCTGGGGAAGGGCGTCGAAGAACTCATGTTCGCTGACCATCACTTCATGATGAATTGAATTCAGATGGCGCGCGACGATGCGAGCGTAAGGCAATTCGCTGTAACTCTGTTCGGTGTAGCCGACCGAGAAGGTTTCGATAGGGGACTTGCGGATTTTCGTCATCAGCGCCGCGACGGCACTGGAATCGACTCCTCCGCTCAGAAAGACTCCGAGCGGAACATCGCTCATGAGGTGGCTGCCTACCGCCTGTTCCAACATGTCGCGATAGGTACGAACGAAGTACGCTTCATCGTGGCCCTGTTCCGTTTGGGAAACATCCAAATCCCAGTATTGCCGGATGGTGACATCGCCCTTTGCGCCGATTTCCATCCAGTGCCCCGGCATCAATTTGCGAATTCCCCGGTAAAAAGTGTCGTCGCCGGAGAGATATCCAAACGCGAGATACTCGGGCAGAGCATCCGAATCAAACTCAGGCCGGATGCTGCCATCGGCCAGAACGACCTTGATTTCGGATCCGAAAAGAAGCGAATCACCGCTCAGGCAGTAATAAAGAGGCTTGATGCCGAGACGATCGCGCGCGATGAATAGCGTTTGCTTTTCGCGGTCCCAGATTGCAAATGCGAACATTCCGCGCAGATGCTGTACGCAGTCGCGCCCATACTCTTCGTAAAGGTGGACGATTGTTTCGGTATCGCTGTTGGTGCGGTAGCGATGCCCACGAAGCTCAAGCTGCCTGCGAAGCTCGGAGTGATTGTAGATTTCGCCGTTGAAAACGATCCAGACGGCGCCAGTTTCGTTGCTGATCGGCTGATGGCCACCTGCGACGTCAATGATGCTCAGGCGGCGCATGCCAATGCCGATGCGGCCATCGGTATAAACGCCTTCATCATCGGGACCGCGGTGCACCATTGCAGCGCACATCTGGCGCACCGCAGAAGAATCTACGCGGGCGTCTTGCCCGAACTTTATTACTCCCGCGATGCCGCACATATCAAATCTCCGAAGCTCGTCTACTCACTAGCGTACAGGACTGCCTGCCCGGACCAGTTCTCCGTGGAAGAATTGCAGTGACTTTGGATCAGAACAGGATGCACCTCGAGCAGCAGACCATTCAATCCGATTGACCTGCTCAGGTGAAGAAAAGATAACCTGGCCGTCTATCTCCATGAAAGTGGCGGCGCAGAGTACTAATGACGAAATCTCGCGCCCAGATCTGCGAACAAACACAAACTCGGCGTCGCTCGAAATAGAGCCGAGTGACCATTTTTGGCCGTTGCTGAAGATCAATTCATCGGAGTGGTCCGCCTGTTCGTAGATATAGGCGCTGATCGGCAATGTTGATTCTGTGGTACGGAGCGTTCCGGGACCTGAGTAGGCTTTGAGGGGCAGAATCATGGTAGCGTGTTCAACCGGCAACTGGATGCGCGTCTGCACAACCGCCACACGCGCGGGCTGCCTTTCGCCATAAGCTGGAGAGACGAAACCATCGGCGACGGAACAGTCCCATGAACCGGCAGTGAGCAGTGCGAGTTGTTCTCCGTTCTGCCAAGCGTTTACCATGCCGTCTTGCGCGACAACGCGTGTTCCTGGCGCGAAATGCCAGTAGATCTCGAGATCGTGTTCCGTCCGTCCATCGGCGACGTCTCGAACCAGCCAGTATTCGCCGTTCAGATGAAAGATGCTGCG